>MDTG01197945.1_pt1 | contig 21005 bp, 18 predicted proteins | sample 811421 | NCBI WGS metagenome assembly MDTG01 (sample SAMN05326645, study PRJNA326480) | marine metagenome | isolation source: seawater | place: Pacific Ocean: South East | collected 2011
AAACCGGTCGCAAAGCCACACCACTTAGTATTGAATACGACGGTTATATAGGTTTTCAAGAAACGACTCGTAAACTGCCCGCACTTAACGCTACAGAATATGGGCTTCTCATCAATGAGGCATTTGTTGCTAACGGATCTCCTATTGTTTACCCAAGTGTTTCGGCGCTTGGTTTAGGTACGGACTGGCAAGATCAGGTCTTTTCGAAGGCACCAATACTAAACCAAAGTATTTTGATGAATGGAGGCTCAAAAAAATCTACTTATTCAGGTGGGGCCTCAGTACTCAGTCAAGATGGCATTGTTGGTGGTGATAAAGCTAACTTTACCCGATATAACGGCCGTGTTAATTTTAGCACGGAACAGTTTGACAAACTTACTCTACGTGGGTCACTTCTATACACTGGAATTCAAAGAAAAACACTTCAAGAAAATGGTATAGGATCGGTACTTTACAACGCCTTAAACATGAACCCGGTTTTGCCCGTGGCCGGGAATAACTTTGGCTTTTCACGGGCAGAAAACCTGCCTATAGAAGTTATTAATCCTCTTGCACAGATTGCCTCAACGTTCAATAATAATGAAGTTCAGAAACTAAGCGGTGTTGCTGGTCTTGAATACAAAGTTTTACCAAACCTTACATTCAAAACTAATTACCAGTGGAACTATGCCGAGGTAAATACGCGTTTCTATTCCCCCATTGCCGACTTTGGAGTAGAAGGAATAGCTGACAAGGTGTTTGACCGATTGGATGTGTCTACCCTAGTAGAGCAAGAACAATTTTTTAGAGATTACACTTATGATGCCTTCTTGACTTACGAAAATACTTTTGAAGAAACGCACAATTTAACAGCTCTGCTTGGCACTTCGGTTTTCAGAACCACAGGAGATTTTTATGGATTCACGGGTCAAGGACTTCCAGACAAGCCTTTTGATCAGCTTAGTATTGAAGATGCTGAGACTATTTTTGACAACTATATCAACGTGAGCAATCGTATATTTGACGCGCGTTTGCTGTCGTATTTCACTCGTCTGCAATATGACTATAAAGGGAAATATCTTTTTTCTGCGCTATTGCGTCGAGATGGCTCGACTAACTTTGGGCCCAACAATAAGTTTGGTTTTTTTCCGTCATTTTCCTTAGGTTGGGTCGCTTCAGATGAGAGATTCTTGCAAAACTCTAAAGTGTTTGACTTCCTCAAACTCCGAAGTTCTTATGGAATTATTGGAAACGATCGTATAGGTGCGTTCAGGTTTGAGTCTTTGCTCAACGGAGAAGGTGTTTATGTATTTGATGACACGCTTTACTTTGGAACAGCAATCGGGGCTATTTCTAACCCTGATATTAAATGGGAGGAGCAAGTCACTCTGGATATTGGGCTTGATTCCCGATTCCTCGGCGGAAAATTAACTTTCGAGGCAGATTACTTTAATCGAGAAACTCGTGACTTATTGCTTGTAGTTCAGACCTCAGGCACTACAGGGTCAACAGCTCCTGGATCTGGGAATCCTGTGGCCAATGCAGGCTCAGTTCGCAACAGTGGATTTGAACTTTCCTTAGGCTACAAACAAAACTTAGGTGCAGACTTTTCTTTTGGCATCAACTATAATTTAACTACTCTAAATAATGAGGTGCTCAGTGTGAATAACGGGGTAGGTTATGAAGTGGGGGGAGGTTTTGGCATCGGACAAGACCCGCCCGCGCGCATGGAAGAAGGGTATCCTATAGGTTATTACTATGGTTACCAAACACAAGGGATTTTTCAAACTCAGGAAGAAGCCGACAATGCTCCAAGCCAAATAGCTTTAGGGGCACTGGCTAGGGCTGGTGATATTCGTTTTGCCGACTTGAACGGCGATGGGGTAATTAATACTCAAGATAAAAGCTATATTGGGGATCCGATACCGGATGCCACTATGGGCCTCAATCTTTCATTTGAGTACAAGAAGTTTGACTTTCAGTCCTACTTCTTCGCTTCACTAGGAAATGAAATCGTTCGTAATTATGAGCGAAATGATCGATTCACCAACCGAACTACCTACTACTTGAATCGTTGGACTGGGGCGGGCACAAGTTACGAATACCCGCGAGTGACAACTGCAGCAACGTCCAATTTAGTTTTTTCAGATTTTTATGTAGAAGACGGTTCATTCTTGCGGGCGCAAAATATTCAGTTTGGATATACCTTCGGTAATAGTTTACTCGAAAAATTTAAACTTTCAAAATTTAGAGTTTATGTATCACTGAGTAACGCATTTACATTAACAAAATACCGTGGATACGACCCTACCTCATCAAATGGTGCTCCAATTGGCAGTGGATTTGATCCTGGTTTTTATCCAACGCCGAGAACATATTTACTCGGGGCTAAAATTAAACTTTAATCCGCTAAGAACTATGAAGAAAAGACGACATTTCAACCGTTCACGCGTTTTAGCATTTACATTCCTTTTTGGAGCTTTGGCCTTGAGCTGTAGCGATGACTTCGTATATGTGAATTCTGAGAACCAAAACAGCGAAACTTATTTTAATACCGAAGAAGATTATCAAAACGCATTAATCGGAGCCTATGATATGCTTCAGGCTTCTTATATTAATGTCATGCTGGGAGAAATCGCATCAGCAAATACCTTAGCAGGTGGCGAAAGTGCGACCGACGTAATTGGAATTCAGCAGATCGATGACATGATTCACACCCCAACTAATGAACAGCTCCGAAGTATTTGGAGCTGGATGTATGCCGGGGTCAATAGGGCTAACTACATTTTAGAATTCCAAGATAAGATAGATTTTGACGGCAAGGACAATGTGATTGGACAAGCGAAATTCTTGCGGGCTTATTACTATTTTGAATTAGTAAAATGGTTCGGAGATGTGCCTTTGGTTATAGATAAGCGTATTACCTTTGGAGTACAGTTTGAAATTGACCGTACTCCGAGGGCTCTTGTTTTCGAACAGATTGAGCAGGACTTAATCTTTGCTGCAGAATATTTACCCAATACACAAGAAGAACAAGGTCGTGTAACTAGAGGTGCAGCACAAGCATTACTTGGCAAAGCTTATTTATATCAAGAAAAGTGGACTGACGCTTCTAATACGTTGGATTTAATTGTCAACTCAGGCCTATATGATCTAATGACTGACTATGGTTTGATTTTTGAAAATGACAACGAAAATAATGTAGAGTCAGTATTTGAAGTACAATATACCGATCTAGAAGGAGCCGGATTTGGTTGTTTGCAGTGTAGCGAAGGTAATGTTGCTGTTGGATTTAATGGGCCACGCCAATACACAGGGCCTAATTTTGAATCTGGATTTAGTTTTAACGTGCCTACTGAAGCCACCTATAATCTCTATAATGAAAATGACCTTCGTCGTGATTTTGCAATATTAAATATTGAACAGTGGGCTGCAGACAACCAAGGATACAATGGAGGCTCGGGTGTTAGCTACGCAGAGGGCTATGAACATACCGGTTTTTTTAATCGCAAATATATTCCGAGACAAGGAGATGCAAATATTGGAGATCAAAATTTAACTAATCCAAACAATTATAGATCAATCCGTTTCGCTGATGTATTGCTTATGGCTGCAGAAGCTCATAATGAGGGAGGTAATGATGCCATTGCACAAACTTATTTGAATCGCGTTCGTCTGCGCGCTGGACTCGGTGAAATAACTTCAACGGGGGCTGATTTGGGTGACGCAATTTATCTTGATCGCCGACTAGAGCTTGTCGGTGAAGGGCATCAATTTTTCGACGCAGTAAGAAAAGGGCGCGCAGCTCAAGAAATCCAGGGATTTGTATCAAATAAACATGAGCTTTTTCCAATTCCTGAAATCGAAATACAATTAACAGGTAATCGCTGGCAACAGAATCCTGGATACTAATAAAATACAGATGACACGTCCATTTAATATCAGTTTTTCTTTTTTAGCCTTATGGTTTTTCATTGGATGTAGCTCCGATGATGTCAATTTTAATTACTTAGATGAAATTCAGATACCTTCTAATTTAAGCCTATTGGTCACGACAACCACAGATAATTCAGGTAATGTTATTTTTACGCCGAGTGCTCTCAGCGCTTCAAAGTTTATCTTAGATTATGGAGACGGCAGCGAACCCGATGAGGTCGTGCCAGGGACCAACGCCGTTCATGCCTACACAGAGGGTACATTCACTGCCCTATTGATAGCTGAAAACCTAAATGGAGTACAATCTCAGGCACTCGAACAACCCGTATCGGTAACTTTTGTAGCCCCTGAAAATCTTGAAATTATTATTCTCCCTGTAGCCGGGGATAGTTTTTCAATCGAAGTTTCAGCAACGGCATCATTGGCCGCAGGTTTCGAAGTTTATTTCGGAGATCAAACAGATGAAATTGCTACACCTCTCATGATTGGAGGGTCCGTCATTCATACTTATGCTGATACAGGAACTTATGAAGTTCGTGTTATCGCTCTTAGCGGTGGAAGCCAAACAATCCAAGCCACTGAAGAAGTGGTAATCGATAATCCTATTTTACTACCCCTTGATTTTGAAGACCCAACATTAGATTACGTATTTTTTGATTTTGCTGGCGCCATTAATACAAAAATTCCGAATCCCGACCCAACTGGGCTCAATACCAGTGCAACTGTTATACAGTTCTTTAAAGAGTCTGGGGCCCTTGTCTACGCTGGAACCGCAATTCCTCTTGGAGAGAATATAGATTTTTCTCAAAATACGATCCTTAAAATGGATGTTTGGTCACCTCTAACTAACAGTACTGTAAAACTAAAGATTGAAAATGCAGCCGATCCAAATATTGCTATGGAAACCGATGTATTAACTACAGTCTCCGGAACATGGCAAACTTTGGAATTTGATTTCTCTGGTTTTGATCTTACCCAAGAATATGCTAAGGTTGTTATCTTTTTTGATTTTGGCAACACTGGAAACGATGATACATTTTATTATGATAATATTGATTTTGCAAACTAAAAAGCGATGATGAAGTATAAAGTTTTTGTTTTGAGCCTTGCGGTGTTATTTGTCACTCTTATTTCTTGTCAAGATGACGACACCCCTTTTGGAACTGTTTTAGCCCCTTCTAATCTCGCAGCCATCGCAGAGGTAGCTGATGACCTGTCGGGCAATGTTTCCGTCACGCCAAGTGCCGATTTTGCAATAACCTATCATGTTTATTTTAAGGCTGAAGCAGATCCAGTAGTTATCAGTCCTGGTGAATCAGCGAACTATCGATATACAGATACCGGAGAATACAGCCAAGAAATTGTGGTTATTGCATATGGTCGGGGTGGATCAGCTAGCTCTATTTCTTTAAGCATAGATTTGAATGTAATTCTGATGATAGATAATGAACTTTTACAAAACCTAGCGGGAGCTCCAGGCCAGGGCAAAAGATGGGTCTGGGACTCTTCCAGTACAGGTCATTTTGGAGTAGGAGACCCGACTGTAGATTTCTCCAACTATTTTACTGCAGCACCAAACCAGCTCAATCCTTGTCTATATGACGACGTTTTAATCTTTAATTATGACGGAGCGGGAGATTACAGTTACATGCTTGAAACCAGTGATGCCTCCTATGTAAATTGGGCCGAAATCAAACGTTTTTTTCCTAACGATACACCAGGAGAATTCAATGACGAATGTCGAGATTTAGCCCCGTTTGTCTCCTTTGACACTTCTTTTGTCGTATTGGACGATCCAACGACGGGGGCGCCAGTACTTACCTTAGATAATAGTTTCCTGTCTTATTGGGCCGGAATAACTGCTTATGAAATCACAACGCTTACGCCCGACCAGCTTGTAGTTCGCGGCCTTCAAGATCCTTATGATCCTCCAGGGGCACAATTAGCCTGGTATCATACTTTTGTTCCTGAGGACACATCTGGGCCTGTCGAATGCTCTGGGCTTACAGGAAACAATGGTGGTGGTAATAACGATGTTCTTGTTTGGGCAGAAGAATTTGATGTCGACGGAGCTCCTTGTTCTGAAAACTGGAGTTATGAACTGGGTACAGGGAACAATGGCTGGGGTAATGGAGAGGCACAATATTATACAGATAACTCTTCAAATATTGACGTCTCAGATGGTATTTTACGTATTACGGCTATAGCAGAGAGCTTCAATGGAAGCGATTACACCTCTGCGCGAATAAAAACCCATCAGAAGTTTGACTTCACCTATGGGCGTGTCGAAGCACGTGCCAAATTACCAACTGGTGGAGGAACCTGGCCGGCAATTTGGATGCTGGGGTCTGATTACCAAACCAATACATGGCCTGCTTGTGGAGAAATAGACATTATGGAGCACGTCGGAAATAACCAAGATGAAATATTTTCCTCGCTCCATTATCCCGGAAATTCTGGAGGTAATGCCATTTCTCAGGGCATAACAGTACCTGATGTTTCAGATGAATTTCATGTTTATGCTTTGGAATGGACAGATGACGAAATTACCTTCTCTGTAGACGGAAATGAATACCACACTGTAGCAAATACTTTACTAATGCCTTTTGACAACGACTTCTTTATTATCCTGAATGTTGCTATGGGAGGCAGTTTTGGCGGAAGTATTGATCCCTTATTTGAAAGCTCGAGTATGGAAATTGATTATATCCGTGTCTATCAATAAAACAATAACTATCATTAATTATTAATCTACCTATTTTTAAATCTAATCTTATGAAAACAAAATTATTTACAATCATGTTGGTCTTCAGCTTGACCATTGGCGTATTTGGTCAGAATAGTGTCGGCGTTGATGCTGGGGCAAATTTTCTTGGATATGCCAATGTTTTTGATCCTGCCACAGGAGATTTCGTCTTCGGCGAAACATGGGGAGTTCCGGATATTCAAACAATTGTTGACCCTGGAGCAGGAACCATTACTTTACAACCAAATTTCAATACTTATGACGTGGACGATCCTTTTTGGACCGATCCGGCTACTGGTTTAGGGGCTAAAATTTTCGAGGGAAACACCTATGTTGAAGATAATTCACTTGCTGGTGAAGAGTTGACCTTTTCAGGGAATGTAAACAGTAATACTTTAAATACTGACTATGACGCTCTGGCTTTTATTAAGGTTTTTAACGCGAATTTTTCTGTTTTAAAAATTGCTACAGCACCATTAAATGGGGCGAACTTTGAAGTCATCTTTACTGATGTGAATCCTGCTGAGGACGCTGTAGTTCAGTATGGTTTTCAAATAATTGGATTAAATGCAAACCCCGATAATGAAGCCACATTAGGTGATGTAGTAGTTAGCGGAGGAGCCTTGAATACAAATGACTTCAATGCAACTTCGTTCAGTGTTGCCCCAAACCCATCAAATAGTATTTGGAACATTCGTTCTACGAAATACGATATGGCTCAAGTGATTCTATTTGATATATTAGGTAAGAAAGTGGCTCAATTTGACAATCCAGGAGCGAGCTTGAGTATTAATAATAGTAATTTAAGTAATGGAGCTTATTTAGCTCAAATCAATACTCAGGAAGGTAGTACCAGTATTCAATTAATAAAAAAATAAGCGTTGACGTGAGTGCTTAATCATGATTCAATACGTATTTTATTAAATAGGGTGTCAATTCAAAAAAACCGGTCATATCAGACCGGTTTTTTATAGTTTCATTGCTAATTTAGCCAAAGACTCTCCAACCTCAGCTCCTAGAGCAACTCCCATACCTCCCAGACGAAGCCCACAGAATACATTAGGCGCTATTGTCTTAAGAATAGGCGATTTTTTTGGACCTACCCCCATAATTCCACTCCACCTCCGATCAATACTTATTGAATTCCTTGGTAAAATCACCTCGCGTAATAATTTCTCCAGAGCTTCTTGAATCGGCATAGTAGTCGTCTCGTTCGTAGTCCGCTCAGCATCAAAATCTAAATTTCGAGCCCCTCCCAATAAAATTCTTTGGTCAATCTCTCTAAAATAATAGTACCCCTGATCCAAATGAAATGTTCCCTTTAATTTTAAGCCTGGTATTGGTTTTGTAATTAATACTTGGGCTCGGGCAGGCTCAACTATATTGTTCAAAAATGTCTGAGTATAACCATTTGTGGCTAATAAAAGTTTTCTGGTATTTATAGATCGATGATGAGTATTTAAAACAACCCGGTTTTCATAAGTATCATGCGATATAACTTCTATTCCTCCAAAAAATAAAACTCCTTTGCTGTAAGCTTCTTTGACGAGAGCCTCCATTAGTTGACCCGGATGTATATGGCCCTCAAAACTATTCAATATACCTTTTGGCTTAACCCCAGCAAACCCAAAGTCATTATCAACGGTCCTGAATACTTTTTCGTCTGTGTTCAATGCTTCTTTCGCTAATTCGTTGGCCCATTCTATCTGCATTAAACACCTCTCATATAAGTCATTTTGTGAGTTTAAAAAATACTCATATCCCCCAGCCTGTTTAAAATCCATGTTTTCCCCGCCGACAATGCTCTTTAATTTCTTTAGGCCATTAGCTCTTTTTCTAATTAAAGAAATTAATTCCTCTTCATCGTGGTGCTCAGCATCTCCAACAATTTCCGACACACTACCAAAACAAGCAAACCCAGCATTTTTAATACTTGCTCCTGAAGGGTAAGGCCCTCGATCAATGACCAAAACACGGGCCTGAGGTTTTCGTTTCTTAATTTCAATGCTACATGTCAAACCAACAATACCAGCACCTACAATCAAATAATCCAGGTCCTTTGTTAAATAAGATTCCCAATAAGAGATATTATTTGAGTTCATTGCTTGCAGATAACAAATTCTTAGAAATTGAATTTACGTGAATTTTTTTGAGAAATGACCGATTAAACCATTTACCCAATAAGAATCCCTCCACGAGGGAGGGATTGGTATGTTATTCCGCCATTTTCCATTCATTCATAAATGCGGTAGTATAATTACCTTCTACATAATCCGGATGATCCATTAGTTGTCTATGAAAAGGGATGGTAGTTTTAATACCTTCGATAACAAACTCATCCAATGCCCGCTTCATTTTATTAATCGCCTCTTGACGAGTCTGAGCGGTAGTAATCAATTTAGCAATCATGGAGTCATAATTCGGAGGAATTGAATAACCCGCATACACATGAGTGTCCAATCGAACACCATGGCCTCCTGGGGCGTGTAGTGTCGTTATTTTGCCAGGAGAAGGTCTGAAACCATTATGTGGATCTTCCGCATTAATACGACACTCAATCGAATGCAATTGAGGCATATAATTTTTACCTGAGATTGGTACTCCAGCCGCTACTAATATTTGTTCGCGAATTAAATCGTGATCAACCACTTGTTCTGTAATGGGGTGCTCGACCTGAATTCTTGTGTTCATCTCCATAAAATAGAAATTTCTGTGTTTATCCACTAAAAATTCTATGGTTCCCGCTCCTTCGTACTTTATGAATTCAGCGGCTTTTATTGCGGCATCTCCCATGGATTGTCTCAATTCATCAGTCATGAATGGACTGGGAGTTTCTTCAGTCAATTTTTGATGCCGTCGTTGAATTGAACAGTCTCGCTCACTGAGGTGACACGCCTTTCCACGGCTATCGCCGATAACCTGAATTTCAATATGCCTAGGCTCCTCAATAAGTTTTTCCATATACATGTCATCATTGCCAAATGCAGCCTTGCTCTCTTGTCTAGCTGATTCCCAGGCTCCCTGTAGTTCTTCTTTTTTCCAAACCGCGCGCATGCCTTTTCCTCCGCCTCCCGCACTAGCTTTAAGCATGACAGGATAACCAGTTTTTTTGGCAACCTTTTGACAAGTCTCAAAGTCGGGGATGACGCCATCGCTTCCAGGCACACACGGTACTCCAGCAGCTTTCATAGTGGCCTTCGCAGATGCCTTATCACCCATCTGGTCAATCATTTGGGCCGAAGCCCCAATAAATTTAATCCCGTGCTCCTCACATATTTTTGAGAATTTAGCATTTTCGGATAGAAAGCCATAGCCTGGATGAATCGCATCAGCATTAGTGATCTCTGCGGCGGCAATAATATTAGCTATCTTTAAATAGCTTTCTGTGCTCGGTGCAGGCCCTATACAAACAGCCTCATCGGCAAATTTTACATGTAAACTTTCGGCGTCTGCTATAGAATAAACAGCAACAGTATTGATCCCCATTTCACGACAGGTGCGAATAACACGAAGGGCTATTTCTCCTCTATTAGCAACCAATACTTTCTTGAACATGCTTGGTTCTGCTCCCTTCTTAAGGGCCTTTGCTTTTTTTGACGGCATGATACTTTGTTTAAATTAGGCGGGGTCAATTAAAAATAACGGCTGGTCAAATTCAACTGGAGATGAGTCATCCACAAGGACTTTAACTATTTTACCTGAAACCTCACATTCAATTTCATTAAATAACTTCATAGCTTCTATAACACACAAAACGCTCCCAGGGCCTACTGTATCACCAACCTCAACAAAAACAGATTTATCTGGGGAAGGCTTGCGATAAAACGTACCAATAATCGGTGATTTGACTGTAATGTATTTATCGCTCTCTGTTTCCTCAGAAATTTCAGTAGCGGGTGCAACAGGGGCAGCCGGGTTGGGAACTGCTGCTGGAATGGATACAGGAACCGGTGTGGGCGCAGAATGCACCACTGTTGGTGGTGCTTGATATACTGGCGTTTCAACGCGCTCGATGTCATTTCCTGTTTTGATGGTGATTTTCACATCTTCCATCTCCAATTTTACTTCACTCGCCCCTGATTTGGCAACAAACTTAATTAGATTTTGAATGTCTTTAATGTCCATATAATTAATTTTTATAAAAGATATTTTATTTTCCGTTATAGGCCCAGGTTAAATAAACAGCGCCCCAAGTAAAACCACCCCCAAAAGCTGCAAAAACTAATCCGTCGCCTTTTTTTAATCGAGATTCATAGTCCATTAAACAAAGTGGAAGCGTTGCTGAAGTAGTGTTACCATAACGCTGTATATTCATCATAACTTTATCTTGGGTAACACCCATTCGGTTGGCAGCCGCATCGATAATTCGCTTATTCGCCTGGTGGGGCACAAGCCATTGAATATCCCCGCTACTCAATTCATTATTTTCCATGACCTTTCCACAGGCATCGGCCATATTAGAAACAGCAAATTTAAAAACTGTTTTACCATCCTGGAATATATAGTGTTTTTTTTGAGCTACTGTTTCTAAAGAAGCGGGCAAAATAGAACCCCCGGCATCCATTTTTAAATGGTTGCGCCCGATACCATCAGAGCGCAAATATTCATCCTGAAAACCAAGACCTTCAATATTAGGTTCAAAAAGAACCGCTCCGGCACCATCACCAAAAATAATGCAAGTCGTTCGGTCAGTATAATCTAGAACTGAAGACATTTTATCAGCGCCAATCAATAAAACTTTATTGTATCGCCCTGATTCAATGTAGCTAGCTGCAGTACTCATTCCATACAAAAAACTCGAACAAGCAGCAGATAAATCATAGGAAAATGCATTAGTCGCACCGATTTCAGTAGCCACATAGGCTCCAGTTGAAGCAACCAACATATCGGGGGTTGCAGTAGCCATAAGAACCAAGTCTATCCCTTTCGGATCCAATTGTGTTCTTTCTAAAAGTTGTTGAGCTGCTTTGATGGCCATGTAAGAGGTTCCTTGGCCCGGCTCTTTGAGAATTCGGCGTTCCTTGATACCCGTACGCGAAACAATCCATTCGTCGTTCGTGTCCACCATGGTTTCCAAAATTTCATTGGTCAACACATAGTCAGGCACATAGCCTCCGACAGCGGTGATGGCTGCTTTGATTTTTGTCATAGGCTTTGGAATAAAAAATTGGCTTTTTGGGCCAAAATTCCAATTTTCGGGGTGAAAAATACTAATTTTTGATCAAAAACAGCTTTTTTTTTAATGTTTTGTCTTTTTTTTGATTTTACAAAAAACCCTCACTTCGTTAAAAGTGAGGGTTTTTTGTAAACCGTTTTTTTACTATTATTCAACCTCTTCTGATGCCGCATCAAGAACAACCTGACCTTTGTAATAAAGCTTGCCTTCGTGCCAGTGAGCGCGGTGATATAAATGTGCTTCCCCAGTCGTTGGGTCTGTAGCAATCTGAGCAACCGAAGCTTTATAATGGGTGCGTCTCTTATCTCTTCTTGTCTTTGAGATTTTTCTTTTAGGATGTGCCATGGTGCAATATTATTTATCCGTTAATAATTTCTTCAATCCATCCCATCTGGGGTCTACATCATCGCTTCGATAATGCCCAACCTCATTGGGTTTGAGTGCTTCTAGCTGATCAAGTACGTCACTTTGTAAAGTGCCCTTGGCAATACCAGGATGAATTCTCTTACTAGGAAGAGCCAGAACAATAGATTCATAAACCTGTTGTTGTATATTAATTTGATGCGCTCCATGAGGTAAAATCACTAATTCATCATGCATATCATCCTTCTTCTCACCAAATTTCACCAGGATATGATAATTTCCATTAATAGGCAAATCAAACGGCTCATTGGTTCGATCACAAGACAAGTTGACGGATCCTTGGAACAAAAGATCAATTTCCAGCATGTTTGGCTTTTTATCCAAAATCACCTCAAGATTCAAATTGACTTGGTGAAATTCATCGTACTCAAAATGCTCAAAGAACTTTTTATTCAGATTAAAATTGTATTTGTGTTGGCCTAACTTTAGCCCCACAAAAGGAATGGTGTATTCTTTCATTTCCTTCATATACACAACACTTCTTTAATCCTAAGCCTTAAAAAGGCGGTGGCAAATATAATAAATAATTTCGTTAGCCTTAAACTATAAACGTTTCTTTTTAATTGAGGATTTTTAGTCAATATCTATAGAGAAGAGTTGTTCAGTTATGAAAATATAGTCCGGTTTCGTGCAATTTTTACAGCTGTGTAAATCGCTTCTTTAAATGATCCGCTATTTGCTTCGTTTTTCCCGGCAATATCAAAAGCGGTGCCGTGGTCTGGTGAAGTACGCACAGCTCTCAAACCTGCAGTCACATTAACCCCTGCCCCAAAAGAAAGTGTTTTAAAGGGGATCAGTCCCTGATCGTGATAAGCAGCGAGGACTGCGTCGAATTCATTGTACGCTCTAGAGCCAAAAAATCCATCAGCTGGATAAGGCCCGTAAATCGAAAAGCCTGAGTCTCTTAAAGACTGAATGGTTGGAGTAATTATTTCTTGGTCCTCTCTGCCAATTACTCCTTGATCTCCTGAATGAGGGTTAAGGCCTAGGACGGCTATTTTGGGTTCGCTCAACCCAAAATCTCTGGTAAGTGATTCGATCATGGCTTCAATTTTATGACGGATTAATCCTTCTGTTATTGTGGCTGGCACTTCTCGAATAGGAATGTGGTCCGTCAACAATCCAATCCTAATTTGCTCAGAGACCATAAACATCAAGGCAGACCCGTCCAGCTCTTGGGCTAAATAGTCTGTGTGACCAGGAAACTTAAACCCTTCAGATTGACTATTTTTCTTGTCGATTGGCGCAGTGACTAGAGCATCGATCTGACCAGATTTTAAAACCTCTACGGATTTTTTTAGTGATTTTATAGCCAACCGGCCTGCTTTAGGATCAATGGTGCCATAACGAATCTTATAATCCTGATTCCAAGTATCATATACATTTATTTGACCGGGTAGTATTTGACTAATGGCAGAGACTCTATTCAAATATATTTCTAAGCCCAATTCTTCTGCATACCAGGAGAGCATTTTGATATTCGCAAAAATTATTGGTGTACAGAAATGCAGCATTCTAGGGTCTGATAAACTCTTTAACACTATCTCGGGGCCTATTCCATTTAAATCACCTATAGAAATACCTACAATTAATGGGGTGTTTTTTACCATAAGAGCGCGCTGGATATTACTTTTGTAAAGGTAAATAATTGAATTCATGTTCACAGGTATTATTGAATCTATCGGCGAAATCATCTCCCTAAATCGAGAAGGGAGTAATTTACACGTCGATCTTCGGTGTGATTTCACACACGAATTAAAAATCGACCAGTCTTTGGCTCATGACGGAGTTTGTTTAACCGTAGTTGCTATAAAAGACGATAACTACACCGTTACCGCAATTGAAGAGACTCTTGAGAGAAGTAATTTGAGAGAATGGAAAGTTGGAACTTTAGTCAATCTCGAGCGTGCCATGCAACTTGGTGATCGCCTTGACGGTCATATTGTTCAAGGGCATGTAGACCTGATCGGAAAATGTACAAGGGCCGATGAAAAAGATGGAAGTTGGCATTATCAATTCGAATACGAGGCAGATTCTGGTCACGTCACCGTCTCCAAAGGATCAATTACAATAAATGGGGTAAGTTTAACCGTAGTGGACAGCGAACCCGGCCTAGTTGGTACGGCCATTATTCCTTACACTCATGAGCATACAAACTTCAAAACTCTCAAAAAAGGAAGTGTAGTTAACCTGGAATTTGATATCATTGGCAAATATGTCTCCCGAATAAGTAGAGGCTACACCAATGTTTAATATATACAATCTCTCTAGTTCCGTTTCCCGTGGCTCAATAAGTTTTTACGGAAATATTAGGTTATTTCAATTAATTTTGGCGTAGTTTTTGTGTCTAATCTGATAAAACTTACTCCATGAAAAACAATCTGATTTTTTGCCTTTTACTGAGCTCATTATCTTGGTCTTTATACGGACAAGATCCTCAAGAAGAGATTTTTAATAAGCGCAGTGAATTACGTATCAATGCCCTGGCTCTTTTGGCTGGACCTGCTTTAGATATTTCATATGAGAGTAATATATCCTCTTCGAGTGGTCTTGGCGGAAGCTTATTTCTAAACTTCTCAGGGGACAACTATGGTAGTCAAAACTTTAGCCTATCTCCTTTTTACCGCTTTTATTTTTTTGATCTTAAAGATTATGGCGCTCGAGGTTTTTTTGTAGAGACATTTACGTCTTTCGCTTCCGTAGAGAGTTACGATCGTTATAGCGGAGACCTGCCTGGCGGAAATTATACTGAGCCCGAACAAGAGAATCTGTTTCAGTGGTCCCTGGGATTCGCTGCAGGTCGTAAATGGATAAATCGAGCAGGTTTTTCTTTTGAATTTTTTCTAGGCCTAGGTCGTTATCTACTTAATACAGATAATATGGATGAGGTTCACCCTCGAATTGGAGCAAGTCTTGGAAAGCGATTTTAAATTTCTATAGTATTAAAACCACTGTTGTAAAAAAAATGACAAGGCTGAAAAATCGAGCTTTCGATCTTTATTTGGATCTTTTTTAAAGGCTTGAATAGTAATTTTGAATTATGAAAAATATTGAACCTATAAACATAATGAATAAGTTTTCATTGTTTAATGAAGAGTGGACCCCAAAAATTATAGGAGAGCTGAATAATCAGCATGTGAAACTCTGTAAACTTAAGAATGATTTTGTCTGGCATAGCCATGAGCACGAAGATGAGCTTTTTATGGTTTTCAAAGGAACTCTTTTAATTGATTTCAGAGACGGAAGAACTGTTAAGGTAAAAAAAGGTGAAATTATAATTATTCCTAAAGGAGTGGAACACAGACCTCGCACTAACGGAGAAATTGTATTTAATCTGCTGTTCGAACCCAAGACAACCTTACATACAGGAAATATTGAAACAGAGATGACAATTAAAAACTTTGATTGGATTTAACAAATCAGGTCCTATTTCTAGGATTGGGATTATTTAATTTTTTAACCCTTATCTAAACCACTGAATCTTTTCGGATATATTATCCCTTTTTATTTGTCTTAAATTTTTAGAGCTGTAAATCCCCAAATAAAAGAACCCTAAGCATATTTCATCTTCATCAAGTGCAAGAAACTTTCTAAGTGTACTAATGTATTTTGGAGTGCTCCAATAACCACCAATATTACTATCTACGCAAGAAATCCATATGTTTTGAACCGCCATGGCAGTTGCGGCTATTTCTTCCCATTCAGGCAATAAATCATTATTTTTTTTCATACATATACAGATTATATGGCTTGATTTATTAAAATTATTTTCAAGTTTATTTTTTTTATTAACCGAAACCTCGCTGTTTTTTACAATCTCTTTAAGTAGTTTTTTCTTTGAAGAATCACCACAAAATATTTTAAACCTCCACGGCTGAGTCATTTTATGACTTGGGGCGTAATTTGCATTTTCTAGTAATTGAACAATAACATTTTCTTCTATTAGTTCGCCATTAAATTCGTTTGGGTAAATTGATTTACGAGATTGTATTATTGAAGATATTTTTTTATTTATCATTTTTCCAATATTATTAGAGTAAAGAATTTATTTTTCAAAATCTAGAATGCCCCTTAACTTATCATAAATTTTGACCATTGCATATGTGTCCATTTTACAATATTCTAAAAGATCATGTCTGGTCGCCTCAACATCTTCATTAAAATTTGGGTCCAATATCATGCGCCCCCAAGTGTCTAAGGCCATCGTTCCATTATTAACATCCAGCTCTGAATAGCTTATATCTGGACATAATACAGGTAAAACTTTTTTAATAGAACTTGATCCATGAAACCGAAAGTCGATATAGTCATTTTTGAAGATTTTTTCTAAATCAAAAGTATGCTCATTGATATACGAAAGGTAACTATAAAACTGTGGTATCCAATCCATTAAGTCTTTATTTCGCCCTATCTCAAAACTTGCATGCCAGGAAACAAATGTTCCTATAGTTCCAGTAAATTCTTCCATTTCTCGCAACATATCTATTGGCATTTTCATTGAATCCAGCAAGTATTCAAAATGAGTGAGAGTGCCTTCTTCAGATAATGTGTGAATAGAAACTTGAAAGGGTAGGTGTTTGTGAGGGCTTAAACCGTCCAATCTAGGTGTCGCGCTAGCATAGGTTTCGTAGTCTATAAAGTGTAATGGAAACTTTAATCTCTCTAGTTCAATTTGAATATTATTTTCACTGACTATGGGCCGATCGTGTATTAATGACTCTATCTGTGATTGCTGATTTGCGTTTAACTCAAAATCTTTTGGCACATCCATCATTGCGGATTGTCCATTATCCAATAATAGGCCCACTTTTTTTGCCGAAATCCGGACTATTTCATATATGGAATAGTCTGGGACAGTGGCATTAAAATACTCAAAGGCATCACAATGATTAGAGCGTGTTTTGTAAATGCATGAACATACAGATTCGTCAATGACTTCTTTATTGATAAATTTTAATGCTGCATTAATTTGATTAACCACACTAGAATAAACAATATCCAGTTCATTTGTTACATCTGTAATCTTTAATAATTCATGAGGGATTATTTCTCCTTGTTTTATGTAATCTTTGTTTAAATATATAATTGAAACCTTAGAGACTTCATACCCACACTCAGTAAGCACATGCTTTTGAAAACATGCATCATCTAATTGCTTGTGCTTCCTGTCCGTTTTAATCGACGTAGAGGACTTGACCTCATAAATATGCCAAGTGCCATCTGACAAACGCTCTAATATATCAATACGCGCAAAGGTGTTTTTTTTAGTAACAAAAGACGGTTGAAAATATGAACTATGATCGCTCTTTAGCGCTCGCTTTGTATCATCAGGACTAGCATGCTCTGGCAGGTCTAAACCGCCGGCGAATAGTTGCTTTGCATAAGCCTCTACCTCATAACCCTCCTGAATTAGTTTCTCTGCAAACAACGAAAACTCACCATTTGGATATAATTTTGGCTTGTTCTTTAACAACCACAAAGACTCTGGGCAATCTAAATAATATTTAAAATCTGTTTTTGTTAGCACCACCCTCTGCCTAAATTAATCAAAAAGTCCTTCTGAAAGATACTTAAGTCCTGAGTCACATGCTACTGTTACAACAGTTGACTTTGGTCCCAGGCTCATTGAAAGTTGAATTGCTCCTGCAACATTCATTCCGCTGGAGGTGCCACAAAATATTCCCTCTTTAGTAGCTAGGTCTTTACACGTTTGTCTCGCTATTGACTCTTCAATTGTGATAATACTATCAATATAATCAGAATTATAAATAGCAGGAATAAAACCAAGGCCAACTCCTTCAACATTATGAGCCCCTTTTATCCCCTTCGATAGTATTGGAGAGCTTGCAGGTTCTAACGCAACAATTTTAGAATTTATACCTTTGTTTTTAAATGATTGAGCAATACCCATTAATGTTCCTGCAGTTCCTACGGTGTCGCATACAGCATCAACCTTACTTTCAATTTGATTTAATATTTCATCTCCAAGGCCTATAAAACCTTCAATTACATCATTGTTGTTGAGTTGATCGGTAAAAAATGTATTGGGTTCATCTGCGAATTCTGAGGCCCTATCAACCATTTTTTTTACTAATTCTTTTGTGATTTTACCATTCGCACTTTTAATGATTTCAACATCTGCTCCTAAGGCCTTCATTAAGCTAATCTTCTCTTTCCCAAATACATCTGCGGTAATTAGTTTAAAACGATACCCTTTTATACCACATACAAAAGCTAATCCGGCCCCCGTACTTCCACCTGAATATTCAACAACTGTCATTCCAGGCTTCAAAACGCCCCTCTTTTCGGCCCCTTCAATCATAGAAAGGGCCATTCTATCTTTTTTTGAACCTGTTGGGTTATAGGCTTCTAATTTAACATATATATCACCACAACCTTTTGGAGGAATTTTTTGAAGTTTTACAATAGGTGTTTTACCAATAGTTTTTAAAATATTACTCATTAATACAATTTACAATAATTTTAAATGTATTAAGTAACATTAAGCATCTACATGTCTTACCTGTTAAGCCCTAAATAACTTGACAAGAATACATTTCCTTTGTGCGCCTCTTGAACCAGGTCTCGACATTTTTCACAAATTTAATTACGAACGATTAATTGTGATTAAATTGCCAGGAGTTTATTATTAAAACATTTATAACCAGAGTTATTAGAGTTAGAACTACAGTTGCTAAATGAAGAATTGCCCATAATTTATTTTTAGAATTATCTTTTGCTTTGTTTATAATGGGAGTAATAAAATAACACACTAACATTAAAATAATGCAGATTAGCATAAAATAATTAACCGTATTTTTTTCTGCTCGCAAGTAATAGTTTACAATTAAAGATAATGCGGAGAGTATAGATATAGTCGCAAAAAATTTTGGCCATAAAAATCTTAATAATTTACTTGCTTCTTTTGTCGTACAAACTTTATTAATAGATGGCGCAACAAAAAATGACTGAAATAATATAACACCAGAAATTATACAAGAAATTGTAAATGGAAGATTATTGATCATTTTAAATTTTTTTACAACTATAAATATTTATCATACAAAAATAATTTTAAAAACATTACGTGGTACACAAACACCATTTTTGAATAATAAAAACAAAAAAGCCCGACATCACTGTAGGGCCTTTGTTTAAGCTGGTACTACTTGGGCTAGAACCAAGGACAACCTGATTATGAGTGAGAGATAATTTAAACCCTAATAACTTCCATAACAAACATCATCAAAATAAACTTCATTATCCGAAGAAATTGAATAAATACCAATCCCTCCCAAACTAGTTGGAACGGTCCCAGCAGAGTCAGTAAATGGCGTCCCTGGGGGAATTACCTCAACCCCATCGACATATAGGCTCCAGGTGGCAAGAGACATGCCATTAGAAATATCAACACTCATGTCCCACTCAAACCACTGGTTGTGTGGGAAATTAAAATTCACTGCGCCTAAAGCAGAATCATCTATTACGCCTACTCCCGGAAAGTTTGTGTCTTGGTTAAAAAATATATTTCCAACAATCCATTCTCCTGAGCCAATTGGAACTACCCCTTGAAGAGTAACATAAGCCTCTTTTCCTAAGGGGATATACATCTGCATAGTTTGTCGCCATCTACCGAATTGCTTGTTTCCTAAATCGAAAATTGGATAGACGCCGTCACCTCCGACTAGCATGGACTGTGTTCCGCTTACAGCGTAGGCGCTAGAGGCAGTACCATATCCTATACCCGTCACCCATTCGTCCCACCAGTCCTCGTTTACAGGAGAGCCAAGGGCGTAACCTTCGATATCATCCGAATACTCATCTCCGGAACAGCTAATCGGCGGCGGAGAACATAAATCAGTGCCATCACAATCCTGGTCTATCCCATCACACTCAATTTCAGGAGCGCCTGGATAGGTGCTCGGGTCATTGTCATTACAGTCACCGTCGTTTATTGAGAATCCGTCGCCGTCAGCATCAGACGAACAGGCTCCATCATCAATATCGCCATTACAGTCCTGATCTATGCCGTCACCGCAAATCTCAGGAGCGCCTGGATAAGTGAGAGGATCATTGTCGTCACAATCGCCATCATTTACTGTAAATCCATCGCCATCCATATCGTCGAACGGATTTGTAATAATGCCCATAAAGTCTGATATCATCCAAAAATCGCCAATCGCAATCACAGAATTGAGTCCACCTGATAAAAACTCTCCTTGAATCATACCTGTTGATGTCGAAGCTAATTCGCCATTTGGACCAACAATTCCCATGGTCATTCCTTCAGTAGAAACAAAATTTATCTGCCTTGTCAATAAGGGTCCTAATTGCATCACATAAATGTAAATCACATCTCCCTCTGCATTGGGCTGAAGTAAATCAAGGATTGTGTTATCAGCATTTATAAAAATAAATGAATTAGGAGACAGAGCCACTGTCTCATTGTCATTAAACACTGTAGAGTTTGCAAACTGATTAAAATTCATCAGGCCTTGGTTGAATTCCATCGAGTCAACATATTCCTTGTTAGCCGCATCACTTGGATCAAGAGGCGCTGGCAGCCCTGTAATTCTGCTTCCACCAGCATTATTTCCTTGGTTTAAGACTTGATCAAGGTTTTGGGTTGCTCCATCAACCTCATCATCAACATACTGCTTATTTACAGCATGATCAGGTTCAATTGGTGCGGGGAGGCCAGTTATATTTACCCCATTTGCATCATTTCCTTCAGACAAAACTTGT
>MDTG01402958.1_pt1 | contig 21005 bp, 20 predicted proteins | sample 811421 | NCBI WGS metagenome assembly MDTG01 (sample SAMN05326645, study PRJNA326480) | marine metagenome | isolation source: seawater | place: Pacific Ocean: South East | collected 2011
ATTCGATTTTCATGCAAATCCACTTCCGCGGCTTAGGAGGCTTCGGAAGAGGAGACTCTGAATCTTTCATAAGCTCTGGTATTTCCGGTTACACAGACCCTTTTGAATAATAAATTCACTAGGCGGACAAGGGAAATCCTTTTATAATCTCGACAACTTCTCTATAAATAGTCTATTTGAAAATACACCATGGAAACACCTTTGAAAAAACAAGATACTCTAAAGCATTATTTGCTGACTTTAGTTTTTTTCTTTAGCATGGCTGCATACCCTATCATCATTAAAGCCGAGTTGGATAAAATATTAGCCGTCGTTGAAGAAGATGTGATTTTAGAAAGTGAACTGACAGATCAAATGAGCAGGGTTCGTAATCAAATTAGATCACAAGGGACCAGAATGCCTCCAGCAGCTGTATTAGAACGACAAGTGCTGGAAAGATTAGTGTTTGAAAAAATACAATTGGCTGTTGCGGTAGAATCTGGGGTAGAAGTCTCAGACAAATCTCTTGCGAGGGCTATGTCAGATATTGCTCGCAAAAACAACCTCTCCAAGGACGAATTTATAAAAACAATTACAGATGAGGGTTATGATTTAGACTATTTTCGCAGTCAAATAAGACAGGAAATACTTATAGCTAAACTGAGAAAAAACGAAATTGATAAAAGAATTCGAGTCGCCCCTAGTGAGATCGATCACTACCTTCGAAACGACTCTAACATAGGGGATTCACAAGAAGAATTCAGGCTTAGCCACATTTTAGTGTCGATCCCTTTCAATGCCTCTAATAACGAACTCAAGGCCGCAAGAGAGAAGATCGAAAGTGCCAGAAAGTCTATTTTGGGAGGAGACGATTTTTCAGCAGTTGCTATAAGTATTTCTGACAGCACCAACGCTTTAGAGGGGGGTGATCTAGGGTGGAGAAAGGGCACAGAAATCCCATCTATCTTTGCAGACTCAGTCAGCTCAATGGAAAAGGGCGAATTAAGCAACATAATAACAAACTCCAGTGGCCTTCATTTGATTAAATTAACAGATCAACGAAGCGGCAAAAAAATCATGGTCGAACAATTCAAGACAAGACATATTTTAATATCCGAAAGCGCCCTGCTGAGCAAGGCTGGAGCTTCTAGGCGAATTAGTCAGATTAGACTCAGGCTAGAATCAGGGGCAAATTTTGCTGAGTTGGCTAAAACCAACTCAGATGACAGAAACTCTGCCTTGGAAGGAGGAGACTTGGGTTGGGTTCAACGAGGCAAAATGGTACCAGAATTTGAAGAGGTAATGCTAGCTGCGGAAATCGGGGAAATAAGCGCTCCTTTCGAATCAGAATTTGGATTTCATATTCTACAAGTGTTAGATAAAAGGATGCACGACGATACTGAAACAGTTAGGAGGCAGAAGGCTAGACAAGCCATCCGGAGACAAAAAACCGAGGAGAGAAGAGAGTCTTGGCTTCGTCGACTAAGAGATGAGGCTTACGTTGAGTACCGTGTTGCACTCTAAACAGGAATCTAATCGAATCGCCATTAGCCTAGGTGATCCCGCTGGAATCGGACCAGATATCGCGATCAAATCATGTCTGGAAAAATCAAGCGATTGTAGGGTTTATTTCACTGACCCTAGTCTGATAGCAGAAAGAAGTGCTGAACTTCGAATTCCAATTAGAATTTCAGAAATAAACGATTTTGAGGAGGCTACCCCCCTTCGACCTAGTGACATGCAAATATATCCGATCGTCAACCCTAATCCAGTTTCAACAGGTAGAAGCGATCCAGAAAACACGGAACATATTCTAGAATGTTTAAATAGTGCGTTGTGGCATACCACGACTGGAATCGCTGACGCCTTAGTTACAGGTCCAATCAACAAAGCTGTCATTAACAAAGGCGGGGTGGATTTTACTGGTCACACAGAATATTTAGCGAGAGCATTGGGGGTAAAAACCCCTGTAATGATGCTAGCCTCAGAAAAACTGAGGGTAGTTCTCGCGACTACTCATTTGCCTCTTGAAAGAGTCACCCCATCAATCACCGAACAAAAAATATTTGAAATCGTAAATATCGTAAATAGAAGCCTGATAAACCGATTCAAAATACCAGCTCCAAAAATTTGTATTTGCGGACTCAACCCACATGCTGGTGAAGATGGACATTTAGGAACTACTGATAAAAGCATAATCTATCCTACTGTTCAGAATTTAATAAAATGCGGCATTAATATAATAGGTCCAATTCCTGCGGACACTGTGTTCTCAACCTCAGAGAGAGAAAAATACGACGTTATTATTGCAATGTATCATGATCAAGGTTTGGCACCACTTAAAGCAGTCAGCTTCGGCAAGTCGGTCAATATAACGCTTGGACTACCAATCATCAGAACTTCAGTTGACCATGGTACTGCTTACAATCTTGCTGGTACTGGTGATGCAAGCCACACTAGTTTTTTAGAAGCGATTAAAATTGCAAACTTTCTGGCCACCTAGATCAATCAAGGCTAATAACTGAATGACCATAGCTTCAATTCAGCCAAGAAAAAAATTCGGACAGAACTTTTTGCGTGACCAAGACGTAGCACGTGATATTCTCGATTTGGTTAGGCCACGCCAGGAAGACAATGTCCTGGAAATAGGCCCTGGAACAGGGGCGCTCACTGAGGGGCTAGTTACAAGTGGAGCCGCCATTAATGCCATAGAAATTGATAGCAATTTATGTGATCTACTCTCTGAAAAATTTAAGAATAATACAAACTTCGTCCTTCATCAGTGTGATATTCTTAAATTCGACCTAAAGAAGTTGAAAAAAAACTCAAAGCCTTGGAAGGTAGTTGGTAACCTTCCATACAATATCGCAACCAGAATTCTAATAGATTTATTGAGCCATCCTTCTTTATTTACAAAAATGATCATCATGACTCAGCTCGAAGTTGCAGAAAAGATTGTTGCGCCACCAAATACCAGCAGTTATGGGAGACTTAGCATAGCACTTCAAAGAAAAGCACGAGTAAATATTAGGCTCAAGGTGGGGAAAGAGTGTTTTTTTCCTGAACCAAAGGTAAACTCTGCTGTATTAGAGATAAGACCTAAAACTATAAATATTAGAAACGATTTTGAAGTTAAATTAAGTGATGTAACTCGATCGGCATTTAGTAATAGAAGGAAAACCATATCAAATTCCTTAAAAATTTTTTTCTCATCGGATGAACTTATATCTCTTGGTCTAAACCCAAAAGACAGAGCTCAGAATTTGTCCATTGAAAAATACGAAAGGCTAACAGACTACTTGATGTCAAAAGAGAGGAAAGAATTTGACCCATGAAAACTAGTAGATCCGAGGATAAAACCTCTTTTGAGAGAACATTCGGATTTTTTTTTAGAGTGGCTAAGTTAACTAATACTATCATTAATAAGTTCATTAAAGGCACGGAACCCTTAACTAGCGGGTTGCTAATTCTTTTAGTTTCCATAACCTCTATTGATGTTAGTCTGCGATATGTTTTTAATTCTGGTTCTGTTGGTCTACAAGAACTGGAATGGCACTTATTCTCAGCAATTTTCCTGCTGGGGGGAGCAATAACTCTAAGAGAAGACAAACATGTAAGGGTCGATTTAATATACCGTAGTAAGTTACTGCAAGAGAAACATAGAGCTTTAATTGATGTGTGCGGTACACTTTTCTTCCTACTCCCTTTCTGTGTAGTGGTCATCATGACTTCCGCTCCCTTCGTTTACGATGCCTATTACCACAATGAAATATCACCTGATTCAGGAGGCCTTCCTCACCGATGGATCATAAAACTAACCCTCCCTTTGGGGTTTCTTTTAATAATAATTCAGGGGCTTATAAGCCTCAGAAAAAATGTACTGACCATAACTAAAAACTTATGAGCGGATTTTTAGCACTAGCCATGTTCGGCACACTAGTAGCTACACTGTTAATAGGATTCCCTGTTGCTTTTACCTTGGGAGCTATCGCGATTTTCTTCGGTGTACCAACACTCGGGTTAGATATTTTCTCTTTACTACCAATGAGAATCTACGGAATCATGACCAATTTCACTCTTCTCGCAGTCCCTCTTTTTATTTTCATGGGGGTGATCTTAGAGCGGTCCGGTCTAGCAGAAAGACTTCTCCGAGACCTATCAGATTTATTTGGTAGCCTCCGGGGCGGCCTAACAATTTCTGCAGTCCTTGTTGGCGCTATATTAGGAGCGACCACTGGAGTAGTAGGGGCTACCGTTGTTACTTTAGGAGTAATAGCGTTGCCAGCTATGATCAAGCAAAAATACCCCACAAAAATCGCTACTGGAACGATAGCCACTGCGGGCACGCTTGGTCAGATAATACCTCCAAGTATAGTGCTTATTTTACTAGCTGATATTATGGGAGTGGCAGTAGGAAAACTTTTCATCGGTGCTATCATTCCAAGCACTATTCTAATACTGCTTTACGTATGCTATTTAATTATTAATGGCCTAAGAAATCCAAACTCGTTCCCCAAACCCAAAACGATTTCTTCAATAGATTGGCAGTCAGTATTATTATCTATTTTACCACCTCTTTTCCTAATTACCATTGTGCTTGGCTCCATAATCCTAGGTATTGCATCTCCAACGGAGTCGGCCGCTCTAGGTTGCATTGGCGCTATACTTTTGTCACTTACCTCTGGAGAATTTAACTTTAGTTACCTGAGAGAATCTGCAGCCTATACCGTTAAATTAACCTCAATGGTATTCATAATTTTAGTTGGAGCAACAGCGTTTTCTCTGGTTTTCAAGGGATTAGGAGGAGATATTATTATTCGTGATAGCCTCTTATCACTAGAATCTGGGAAACTAGTGTTCATCGTGATAAGCATGTTGTTGATTTTTGTGATGGGCTTCTTTCTCGACTTCATAGAAATCTCTTTCATCGTTGTACCCATTTTAGTACCGATTTGTCACCTGCTGAACATTGACCCCTTGTGGTTCGGATTGATGGTAGCGATTAATCTTCAGACTTCTTTTCTAACCCCTCCCTTCGGATTTTCTATTTTCTACTTAAAGGCTGTTTCCCCCAAAGAAATTGAAACTACTGAAATCTACAAGGGAGTGTTACCTTTTATCGGAATACAATTAGTGGTTCTGCTGCTTCTAGCCCTTTTCCCACAATTGGTAACGTGGCTTCCCAAGCACGCTTTTTAAAAAACTAATCAGGTATGTTTTTTCTTTTTAGCTTATCTATAACTGGTCCGGTATCAGGAAAAACCCCATGCCACAAATAAAAAGCCTCTGCCGCTTGCTCAACCAGCATACCGAGACCATTAAAAACTGACGTAGCGCCAACTCGAAAAGCCCATTTTTCGAATGAGGTGAGGTCGCTACCATATGACAAATCATAACAAACTGTATCCTTATGAATGGAGCTCTCCTTAATATTTGGTTCTTTCCCAGACAAACTAAGGGAAGTGCAATTTAGAATCAGATCAAATGGTTCAGGAGGTTCCTCTCCCCAACCCAGTATTTGGACATTTTTTTTAGGCACCAAAGCAGAGAGGGAGGCCGATCTCTCCCTGGTGCGATTAGTTATTGTTACCAAACTGGGAAGCTGATCTAAAATAGGCCCTAGGATCCCTCTTGCAGCCCCTCCCGCACCTGCTATCAAAACCTTCTTATTACCTAACGATACTCTATTATTTTTCTCTAAATCCCGAACAAGGCCTATGCCATCAGTATTATCGGCACAAACATCCTTGCCAGAAACCCAAATCGTGTTCACCGCCCTCGCAAAAGCCGCCCTTTTGGAATGCTTATCAACTAAATAATAGACTTCTTCCTTTAAAGGCAAAGTGAAATTAATTCCACTTATACCCTCAGCTACGGACTCAGTGAGGAATCGTTTGAGACCATTTTTCGACACCTTCATCTTAAGGTACTCAATGGGGGTTTCGAACTGAGCTGCGAATTCGCTATGAATTATAGGGGACTGGCTATGTTCAATCGGATCCCCAGCTACATAAAATCTCTTAAGCTTAACCATTTCAGCTTGATCGTTTTTTCATTATTTTTCTAGATAAACGCCACTTTATCCGTTGAGGAGGCCTCCACCTATAACGTGAGTGTCAAATCCTCGTTCACTTAATAAAAAAGCAGCTGCCGAGCTTTTCCTTCCAGTGTCACAATACACCACGTAGGACAGAGATTTATCTAGAGAATCCGCCTCCAATCGCAACATAAACAGAGGGATGTTTATGCTTCCCGGCAGCCCATTATTATTTGATTCTTCCTCTAGTCTAACATCAAGATATTTTGCACCCTCCTCTACAAGCTCCTCAGCCTCTTTTCTGGAAACAGAATTAAGCATCGGATCCTTTAGTAATTCTTCAAAATCTTTAGAAGCAAGCCTCATGAGCGACCCTTCTGTTTCCATAGTCACCGATGCATTCCGCTCTGCACCAGATACCAAAGCTTCTTCGCCAAAAGCCATTCCCACATTTAGAGTAGCCAAGGTAATCGAGCCACCATTTTTAGAATCTCTCGTAACCTCAGCAGAACCCCTTCTAATAATATAATAAAAGTCGCCTTCATCACCCTGAGCCACTACTCTCTCTCCAGCTGAAACCGGAACTTCCTCCATTTTCATAAACATAGCTTGAATGTTGCCAGCCGGAACATTTAAAAAAGCCTTTTCCCTAAGCATAAGGGTCATCCAGTCCTCGTCTTTATCATCGGAAATATCGTCAATCTCACATACCTCTATCCCGCTGACCTGATCCCAGGTAGTCAAGATATCCAACAAGTCAGTATCTATCCTTGTAATCTTACATTCAGTTTCAGCGATCGCTGTGTGCTGTCTCGGTTGAAAATTAGCCAAGGGTTTCCGAGAGTTTTCAGTACCGGATCTAACCAAGGTCTTATTTCCAGTAGAATCCAAAAGCTTTACATCTCCCTCTAGTAAATAAATAGTCTTTCTGTCCACATCACCAGCTTTGAATAGCTGGGTAGCACTAGCTAATTTTTCCATTTTCGCCTTGCCAGCGAGTTCCTGGAAATTTTCAGGAGTTAATGGATTGGGTAATGAGAGTTCTCTCAAAACTTTTATCTCTACCTTATCACTGCTCATTTTGTTACCTTAATTTTTAGAACAAAAGATGGCCAATATCTTTCGTTCAATTCATTTGAGTTTTTCCAGGTAAGCCAAATGGAGACCTACACCCCCACTTCTCTCGACTAGAACAACATTTTAAATAATGTACCCTCGCTCATTATGTTCAGTGATGTCTAAACCTTGTGTCTCTTCTTCCTCTGACGAGCGAAGACCCATCATTCTATCTACAACCTTAAGAATCACGAAAGACATTATTCCACACCAAACAAGCGTTGCCAAAACGCCGACTATTTGAATCCACACCTGGGCACTCATAGTGACACCTTCACTATAACCAGATCCTCCAAATTCTGCTGAAACAAAAACGCCTGCCAGAATAGTACCGAGGATTCCGCCGACACCATGCACTGGAAAAACATCAAGGGAGTCATCTATTTTCAGTGTTCTTTTAATAATTTGAGTTGCAAAATAGCAAACAATACCCGCCGCTATTCCAATGATTAAGGCCCCGATTGGGCCAACAAAACCTGAAGCCGGAGTTATGGTGCCAAGACCAGCAACCATTCCCGTAACTATCCCAAGCACACTGGGCTTTCCGAAGCGATACCACTCTATAGTCATCCAAGCTAACGATGCAGCGGCAGCTGAAATGTGAGTAGCCAGCATAGCCATACCTGCATCATTATTTGCTGCCAAGGCACTACCAGCGTTGAAGCCAAACCAACCAACCCATAACATCGAAGCGCCTGTTACTGTCATAGTCAGATTATGTGGAGGCATCGGAGTGTCTGGAAAGCCTTTGCGGTTACCTAAAACTAAGGCGGCCACAATCGCCGCGACTCCTGCGTTTACATGGACAACAGTTCCGCCTGCGTAGTCTAATAGCCCCAGCTCTCCCAGCCATCCGCCACCCCAAACCCAATGACACACTGGCGAATAAACTAGTACTAACCAAAGACTGCTAAAAACCAAAATCGAAGAAAATTTCATCCTTTCAGCAAAACCCCCAACTATTAACGCTGGGGTTATAATCGCGAAAGTCATTTGAAACATAACCCAAACAGTCTCTGGGATAGTCCCAGATAAATTTGCTCTGGAGGTTTCCCCTAATAAAAAGTGCCCCAAACCTACAAAAGAGTTCAACTCGCCACCGTCACCGAAGGCTAGGCCATAGCATAAGAATACCCACAAAATAGACATAAGACAGGCTAACGCAAAACATTGCATCAGCACCGACAGCACATTTTTACTACGAACTAAACCACTATAAAAGAGAGCTAAACCAGGCAACGTCATGAAAAGCACTAAAGCCGTTGCTGTAAGCATCCAGGCAGTATCACCAGTGTTAAGACCATCTGCTATAGCAGCCTCAGATAAGAAAACTGTAATTAAAATCATAGCTATACGAAACATGACGAAAACCTCCCGCTTACAGAGAATGAAGACCACCTAATCTTAATTCTCTTCGTGAAAATAATTTTGAACGATTCCCTCTAAAGTGCATCCACGCCTCTCTCACCTGTCCTTATCCGAACCACGTCTACCAGATCACTCACAAAAATCTTCCCATCGCCGATAGAATCGGTGTTAGCGGTATTCCTTATCACATCTACCACTTTATTAACCTCACTGTCATCAACTGCGATTTCGATTTTTGTCTTGGGTATGAAATCAACCTGATATTCAGCACCTCTATATAGTTCAGTATGGCCCTTTTGCCTGCCGAATCCTTTAATTTCAGTCACAGTCATTCCTTCTACCCCACACTCAGACAACGCTTCTCTAACATCATCTAACTTGAAGGGCTTTACTACAGCAGTGATTAATTTCATTTTTAGATCCCCTTTTCAAAACCTTAACCAAATCTAATACTTAAATATATTAGCAGCTAATTAGATTCTCTCTCATAAAACCCTATTATAGCAGTCGAATTTTTCGTTAATCCATTAAATAAAGCGGCCCCCAAAAGGGGCCGCCAAGTTTCTACGCGAAATTTAACAAAACTTTGCTAAATCATCTATTTCTCAGAAGTATTACTTCGTGAATTCTGGATAAGCCTCCATTCCGCAATCGGTAACATCAAGCCCTTTGCTCTCTTCTTCGTCACTGACGCGGATTCCTATAGTGGCTTTTATAATGCTCCATACTATTAACGAAGCTACAAAAACCCATCCAAATATGACCACGATGCCAAGTATCTGAGTTCCAAGGCTAGCATCACTATTACTCAGACATACGGCAAGCAAACCCCAAATTCCGGCTGTCCCATGGACAGATATGGCTCCCACTGGATCATCGATCTTATTTTTGTCTAAAAATACTATGGATAACACCACAATTATCCCGCCAATCCCACCAATGATAGTTGCGAGTAAAGGGGTCGGCGTAAGGGGCTCCGCAGTAATGGAAACCAATCCTGCCAAAGCACCATTTAATGCCATAGTTAGGTCCGCTTTCTTAAACATTATCTGAGATGTTATTAAAGCCAAAATACAACCACCTGCAGCTGCTGCGTTGGTATTGACAAAAATCAACGCTACGGCATTAGATTCCGCAACATCAGAGACCACCAATTCTGATCCACCATTGAACCCGAACCAACCGAACCACAATAGGAAGGTTCCCAGTGTAGCCAGTGGCAAATTGGCTCCTGGTATCGCATTGACTTGTCCACTAGGGCCATATTTCCCTTTTCTTGCTCCCAGCAGCAAGACCCCAGCAAGAGCCGCAGTAGCACCCGCCATGTGCACTACACCTGAACCCGCAAAATCCAAAAACCCCTTCTGATCAAGAAAACCACCACCCCATTTCCAGTAGCCTTCTACTGGATAAATGAAGCCGGTCATGAATACTGCAAAAAGCAGAAAAGACCAAAGCTTCATTCGCTCAGCAACCGCTCCTGATACTATTGACATAGCAGCAGCTACAAAAACGGCCTGGAAAAAGAAGTCTGATAGGCCAGAATAATAAATATCTCCTTCACTAGCTATTACCGCAGCAGCTTCATTATCGCCGCTTCCTAGTATGAACGGTAGCCCAGGAATTAAGGCATTCAGTCCCTCTCCTGGATACATCAAAGAATACCCACACAATAGGTACATCGTACAAGCGACTGAGTAAAGCACTATGTTTTTTGTCAAAATTTCAGCAGTGTTTTTTGACCTCACTAACCCTGCTTCTAACATGGCAAAACCGCATGCCATTAACATTACAAACGCTCCCATCACCAAAAAATAAAAGGTGTCAACGGCATATTTCAACTCTATGACGGATTCCATTTTATATATCCTCCTAATTTCTCGCTAAATTTTAAAGTGCAGCTGAGCCTGTTTCCCCAGTACGTATTCTGATGACTTCCGTTAAATCACTCACAAAAATTTTCCCATCTCCTATCTCTCCGGTAGCACAGGTTGCTTTAATTACCTCGATAACATTCGAGACAACATCGTCATCCACTGCCACTTCTACTTTTGATTTTGGTAGAAAATCCACCTGATATTCTGATCCTCTATAAAGCTCTGTATGTCCCTTTTGACGTCCGAACCCCTTCACTTCCGTGACAGTCAATCCCTTGACGCCTATTTCTGAGAGAGTTTCTCTAAGATCATCTAATTTAAATGGTTTAATAACCGCAGTTATAATTTTCATTCATACACCTCTGTAATAAACATTCAAATTGTCCTAAGCTAAATTCTCATCTTCTAAGGGTCATTAGTTTGTGCTTTAGAATGCCAAGTCAAACAACCCATGTTGAGGTCATAGCATTAGTCGTGCCAAATCATGGGCTATCGGTTAAATTGGTTTTGACGCGGTTTTCTGGCAAACTGTTCCTGTCTGATTTTTTTTTTGGCTCTTTTAACTGCACCGTCGCCGCTCGTCTTTTCAAGACTGCCGCACAGTTTTAGGGCACACTTTACTTTCTCAAACACTTTTACCGGAGGCCGGCGTGTCATTTAATTTAAACACCATTGAAAAGCTTGCGTCTGCTATAGCTGCTGCTATCCCCACCCACAACTCAGAACTTAAAGGTGAGATTAAAAAGAATCTAAAGCCTATTTTATTATCCGCCCTGAAGAAAATGGATCTTGTCACCTTAGAAGATTTCGAATTACAAAAATCAATAGTCAAAAAGACACGAAAAAAATTAGAGAGTCTTGAGGAGAAAATTGCCCAACTTGAAAAAAACAAATAGTTCTTCAGCTTTCTTCCGAAGCTAGCTACGTGCAATTGTTCAATCGAATGACCACAGACTTACTATGCCAACCTACGCAATAGGCGATATTCAAGGTTGCTTAGATGAGCTTTTAGAGCTCCTTGAACTTATTCAATTCGATAAAACCAAAGATACAATCTGGCTGACGGGGGACCTTGTCAACAGGGGGCCTAACTCTTTGGACACTCTAAGAGAAATTAAAGGCATGGGGCAATCGGTAATCTCCGTTTTGGGGAACCACGACCTGTATTTGATAGCTCTTACTCGCGTTCCAAAGGCATTCTCACAATACAGCCACACACTGCATGATATTTTATCAGCTAACGATAAAGACGAGTTAGTTGATTGGCTTCGCTCATTTCCCCTACTGCATTACGACAAAAAACTAAATTTTGCACTGGTTCACGCCGGCATTTATCCGACATGGGATTTAGCTGATGCACTTACTTACTCAAAGGAAGTGACCAAAATACTAAACGACGACTCTGAAATTGACAATTTCCTGAAGGAACTTTACGGGGATAACCCTTTGACATGGAAAGACACACTTAGTGGCATCAAGAGACTTAGATTCATAACAAATAGTTTCACCAGAATGAGATATTGCAACCAAGACAGGTCGTTAAATTTACGGGAAAAAAAACACCCTCTACATGCATCTCCTAACCTAGTGCCATGGTTCGCCGCGCCTTTTAGAAGAAAAACCAATGTTTCTATCGCTTTCGGTCACTGGTCATCCCTCACGCTAAACGATGAGCACAAGAGAGAATATAAGGTTTTCCCAACCGACACCGGAGCAGTATGGAAAGGAACACTCACGGCTTTAAGGATTGACGACCTAAAATATTTCACTACTAAACCGAGGTCGAAAAAAAATTCTTAGACCAATGACTAATTTTTTTTTCTGTGTAACACCTTAAAAGTCATACCGAATTTATTTTTCAAATCAGGCAAATATTTTTCCTTTATTTCCGTCTCCCATTCATGGAGATCTAACTTCGGGAAGTAAACGTCCCCACCTTCTACTGAACCATCGATTTCCGTAAGGTAAATCTTATCCGCCAAAGGAATAGACTCTCTATAGATACTCTCCCCTCCAATGATAAAAACCTCTTTGTCACCTTCTAAAGCCTTTAGTGCTGTACGAAGACTACTGAAAGACAAACAGTCGGAATCCACCAAACGAGGATTACTTGATATTACAACATTCTTTCTTTCAGGCAGCACTCGACCGATGGACTGATGAGTTTTCCTACCCATAACAACAGTTTTTCCAAGAGATATCTCCTTAAACCGCCTCAGATCACGGGGCAAGTTCCAGGGTAAGGTTCCATCTTTTCCAATCACCCTGTTTTGATCAAACGCTACTATAAGACTTAATAACAAGGGAATGATTCTCTGTATGTTAGATAGCTACTGGGGCTTTTATCAATGGATAAGGTTCATAGCCTTCCAAAGCAAAATCCTCATACTTAAAATCAAAAATGGAATCTACTTCAGATTTGAAAATTATTGTCGGGAGATCTCGAGGTTTCCTAGATAATTGAAGATCCGCCTGTTCTAAATGATTCAAATATAGATGGGCATCACCAATACTGTGCACAAAATATCCTGGCTTTAAATTACAAACTCTAGCCATCATCATTGTAAGTAACGAGTATGAGGCGATATTAAATGGTAGCCCCAAAAAAAGATCGGCACTCCTTTGATATAATTGGCAAGATAACTTGCCATCTCCCACATAAAATTGAAATAAGACGTGGCAAGGCGCCAGTGCCATTTTGGGAATTTCAGCAACATTCCAGGCACTGACAACCAGTCGCCTTGAATCTGGATTCTCTTGGATTTGCTTGACAACCGCGCTAATTTGATCGAACGTTGAACCCTCGATTCCAACCCAAGACCTCCATTGCACCCCGTAGACGGGGCCAAGTTCCCCATTTGAATCTGCCCATTCATCCCAAATAGAAACCCCTTTGTCCTGAAGATACTTGACATTGGAGCTTCCACTTAAAAACCAAAGCAATTCATGTAAAACAGATTTAAAATGTATTTTTTTAGTTGTTACTAAGGGGAGACCTTGACTCAAATCAAAACGCAGCTGATGGCCAAAACTACTTAACGTTCCTGTTCCAGTCCTATCGTCTTTTCTTATTCCATTCGCCCTAACGTAAGCCAGTAAATCTAAATATTCTTTCATTTGTCTTGTTCGTTTTTTTGTTTCGTCCTGGCGCTAGTTGCCGCTAAGTACCAGATAATCACACCCCCTAATAACATCGGTGTGGACAGTAATTGTCCCATCGTAAACCACCCCCCATTAATATATCCTATATGGCTATCTGGGGCTCGAAAAAATTCCACCAAGAATCTAAAGACAGCGTAAAGTATTAAGAATGTCGCAGTAGTTATTCCTATTCTAGGGTGCCTTCTGATAAGAAAATTGAGAAAGACAAAAATTATTATTCCTTCTAAAAAAGCTTCATAAAGCTGAGAAGGATGTCGAGGCAAAGCACCAGAAGTGGGAATGGGGAAAACAACCGCCCAGGGTACTCCAGATGGTGTGCCCCATAACTCTTGATTAACGAAATTCGCTACTCTTCCGAAAAACAGTCCTATAGGTACTGCAGGCACTAGAAAATCGCTTACCTCAAAAATTGTCCTATCCGTCCGGACGCTTAAGAAAAGTACTGCGATTAAAACACCTATGACTCCTCCGTGGAAGGACATACCACCCTTCCAAATAGCAAATATAAGCAGTGGATCATGGAAAAAGGATTGTAGGTCGTAAAATAAGACATATCCAATCCTACCCCCTAGGACAGCGCCAATGGAGCAGTAAAAGACCAGATCATCAATCACAGTTTTTTGCCAACCAGGAAAATAATTACTAACGTAATAACGTAGATATAACCAACCAAGTCCTATCCCGACTAAGTATGAAATTCCGTACCAGTGCAACTTTAACGGCCCAACCTCTAGTGCCACTGGATTAATTTGAGGAAAATCAATCATGGAAAACAGCTGCTATTTATGTAATGCTAATTGTCAAAGTTACCAAAGAAGCTTTTCTCCGAAGGACACTCTATAGATATTCTCGACTGAATCCCTAGAGATAGAGTGGTTTTGGGTGCCTTTGGAGCCTACCTTAATAGCCCCTAACACTGAAGATAACCGACCAAGTTTCGGTAAGTCAAAGTTATTACATAAACCATAAAGCAAACCGGCACGAAAAGCATCTCCACAACCAGTTGGATCAACAACTTTGCCAACCGTTGCTGGCGGTATTTCTACCGGACCTTCTGAAGAATAAATCGTAGCCCCTCGAGCGCCTTTGGTAACAATATATGCCTCTACAAGCTTGGTAATTCCACTCGAATTCATCTCAGTTTTTTTCTCCATCACCTCAGCTTCATATTCATTCACACTCACCCAATCAGCGAGTTCGATGAGTTGGGTTAGCTCCTCCCCATCAAACATTGGCATGCCTTGTCCAGGATCGAATATAAAGGGTATCTTCAGGTCAGCCATTTGCTTAGCGTGCGCCAACATTCCTTCTTTACTATCCGGAGAGATGATTCCAATTTCAGCATCTCCCATGCTTTTCAAATCGTTTATATTGGAGAAATCCATGGCTCCAGGATGAAAAGCGGTGATTTGATTGTTATCTGTATCGGTAGTAATGAACGCTTGAGCGGTGTAAGTTGTCGGTACTTGAGTTACGTATTCATTATTAACATCGAGTTCCACCATCCACTTTCTATATGGGTCAAAATCTTCTCCTACGGTACCCACTGGAATCGGATCTCCACCAATTTTTTTGAGATTGTAAGCAATATTTCCGGCACAACCACCGAATTCTTTCCGTAGATGAGGCACCAAAAAAGAGACATTCAACAAATTTATCTTATCAGGTAATATGTGGTTACTGAACTTATCTCCAAAAACCATAATATTGTCATACGCAAAGGACCCGCAAATAATAGCTCTCATCTGTTCACCTTTTAATCAATTTTGTAGTCATCGTATAATTTTCTGGCAACAAAAGCCTCTTTTTTTCTCAAAGCCCCCTTATGTGGATCAGAAGCTAGCCTAGAGTATATGGCAAACGCCGTATTAAAATTTCGATTAGTCTAATTAGAACATCTCATGAAGAAATAACTTCTTTTAGATATTGTCCAGTGTGACAGGTTGTTTTAACAATGTCTTCCGGGGTTCCTACTGCGACTATCTGTCCTCCTTTTGCTCCCCCTTCTGGTCCTAAATCAATAATCCAATCAGCCGTTTTTACCACATCAAGGTTGTGCTCTATAACCACTATAGTATTGCCCTTTTCCTTGAGTCTGTGAAGAACACCAAGCAGTTGTTCAATGTCGTAGAAATGCAAACCAGTTGTCGGTTCGTCCAGGATGTAGAGCGTACTACCGGTGGCACGTCGAGATAGCTCCTTTGCCAGTTTCACACGTTGGGCTTCCCCACCAGAAAGTGTAGTTGCACTCTGTCCGAGCTTCAAATATGACAACCCTACCTCAATCAAGGTGGCGGTTTTCCGACTGATGCTTGGAATTGACTGAAACGCCTCATGAGCCTCCTCTATAGTCATATTTAAAATGTCGCTTATAGAGAACCCTTTGTAGAGTATGTCTAAGGTCTCTCTATTATACCTTCCTCCTTTACAACTATCACACTCAACATATACATCTGGAAGAAAGTGCATCTCAACTTTCACTAATCCATCGCCTTGGCACGATTCGCAACGCCCTCCTTTTACATTAAAACTGAATCTCCCAGGTTGATAACCCCTAGACCTAGCTTCTGGAGTGGCAGAAAATATTTCTCTGATTGGCCCGAAAAGGCCCGTATAAGTAGCGGGATTAGAGCGAGGGGTTCTCCCTATCGGACTCTGATCTATATTTACTACTTTATCTAGCTTATCAAAACCTTCAAATTCATCGTACTCCGCTGATTTAATGGAGGCCCCATTCAATTCTCTAGCAGCTATCGGGTACAATGTGTCGTTTATTAGAGTAGATTTCCCCGAACCAGACACTCCGGTGATACAAGTAAATACCCCAAGGGGAATGATCAAATCCACCGACCTTAAATTATTACCTTTTGCTCCTAATACCCGCACTGAATCGTTCTCAAATACAGGCTTATGGCTTCCAGGGCGGATTATTTCTCTGGCTCCCGAAAGATACTGACCGGTTAAAGAATCATTGGATCGCTCAATTTCAGCTGGTGTCCCAAAGGCCACAATTTCGCCTCCATTGACACCGGCCCCCTGCCCCATATCAATGACATGATCTGCTGATCTAATAGCCTCCTCGTCATGTTCCACAACAATTACGGTGTTACCAAGATCTCTTAACCTGAACAAGGTACTTAAAAGACGCTGATTATCCCGCTGGTGCAGTCCAATCGAAGGTTCATCTAAAACATACATAACACCCACCAAACCTGCGCCTATCTGACTGGCCAAACGTATTCGTTGCGCTTCTCCCCCAGATAGCGTACCCGCGCTTCGATCTAAAGTAAGGTAGTCTAGTCCGATATTTACCATGAACTCTAATCTTTGCTTAATCTCTGCAATAATTTTTACGGCAACTTCACGATTGGAGCTCAAAGTATACGGTTCAGAGAAAAAACTTAATGCTTCACCTATCGGGAGAGCAGTAATACTGCTTATACTGTGATTGAAAAAATAAACGTTTCTTGCAGCGCTGTTTAGCCGACTACCCTCGCACTCCTTACAGGGTTTCGAGCTCATAAACCTTGCTAATTCGTCTTTCACTGGTTGTGCGTCTGATTGTTTATACCTTCGCATCATGCTAGGTATTACCCCTTCGAAACTGTGAGACTTTAAGTATTTCTTACCATTTGCTCCCAGATAACTAAACTTTATTTCTTCAGTGCCACTACCAAATAAAATTATCTTCTTAATAGTGCTACCAAGTTCACTAAAACTAGTATCGACAGAGAATTTATAATGCTTGGCGAGGGATTCGATCAAAAGGAAATAGTAGGAATTTCCTCTGTCCCAACCTCTGATAGCCCCCGAAGCAAGACTGAGTTCCGAGTTTTGAACTACTAAATCTTCATCAAAATAGTGCAGAAAGCCAAGACCATCACAGTTCGAGCACGCACCGCTTGGATTGTTGAAAGAAAAAAGCCTCGGCTCTAAATCAGTCAAGCTGTAACCACAAGTCGGACATGCAAAAAGCGACGACAACACTAAATCATCAACCTTTCCTGCGACGTTTTTTACTCCGACAACGCCTTCCCCCAGATCCAACGCGGTCTCTAGAGATTCTGCTAATCTTAATTCTATATCCTCTCGAACGCTGAATCGGTCGACAACAACGTCTATGTTATGCTTCTTCCTCAACGCTAATTTAGGTGGATCATCTAAAATAAAAACTTCTCCGTCTACAACCACCCTTGCAAATCCAAGACTGCGGAGCTTTACAAATAATTGATGATGCTCTCCTTTTTTATCCCTTACGACAGGAGCAAGTAACATCCATTTACTCCCTACAGGGAACGAGAGAATTCTATCCACCATTTCACTAACAGTTTGTGCTTTGAGTACAGTGCCGTGCTCAGGACAACGTGGTTCCCCAACCCTCGAAAAAAGTAGTCTCAAATAATCATATATTTCTGTCACGGTTCCTACAGTAGATCTCGGATTATGCGAGGTTGATTTTTGCTCTATAGATATCGCGGGTGAAAGTCCTTCGATAAGGTCAAATTCTGGCTTATTCATCACCGATAAAAATTGTCTAGCGTAAGACGAAAGAGATTCAACATACCGCCGCTGCCCTTCTGCATAAATCGTATCGAAGGCAAGAGATGACTTTCCTGAGCCGGATAATCCAGTAATCACAGTAAGCTCACCTCTGGGAATATCTACATCTATATTCTTTAAATTATGGGTTCTGACCCCACGCAAACGTATGTTTTCCAAATAAGGTTCCTGAAGTTCTTCTAAAGTTAAAACTCGCCAGACAGCGACAAACTCAGCAGCGCTATATATATTAAGGTTTCCCCAAGAAATTGGCGAATAATAATTTTTTAATTTTCTTAATGAAAGAGCCCAAAAGCCCCATCAGAGGAAGCAAGAACAGGCTAATACCATACAGATGGTGTCGACGATAGCGACCTGCCATTCAGTGAACATTCTGAATACCCCGTTATTTAAGTTGATTTAACCAAGTACCCTTGTAACTTCAGCTGTTGTCGCGTTATCCTCAATGCTTAAACTACCGAGGCAGCACCTAGAAATACAAAAATGCTGCATGTATACACTCGTTTCTAATACTTTAAGTCGGAGGATTTTCGAAATGGCAAGGGGACTAAACAAAGTGATGTTGATAGGAAACCTTGGGAATGACCCGGAAATTCGGCACACAAATAGTGGAATGGCAGTAGCCACCCTTAGCCTGGCCACTGCTGAATCATGGAAGGATCGAGATTCTGGGGAAACGAGAGATAAAACAGAGTGGCACAGAGTAGTTTTTTTCGGACGCGTGGCCGAAGTTGCAGAGCAGTACTTGAAGAAGGGCTCTCAAATATATATTGAAGGGCGCCTTCAGACACGTAAATGGCAAGATCGAGATGGTAATGATAGATACACTACCGAAATTGTAGGCAACGACATGCAAATGCTTGGGGGAGGCAGGAAAAGCGATCCAAATGAAAACTTTACCTCCCCCGCAAACACTCAATCAGGCTCTGACGGCACTAGAGAAGCATCCTCTTCCGGAGGGAGCACTAATAGTAATACATTTATTGAGGATGATATCCCATTTTAAAATACGGGGCTTCCTAAATGACAACACAAAACACTTAAAAAATTTTCATCGGGTAATATCTGCCGAGTAAAGAAGTTCCAGAACACCTATTCGTTGTAAACATGCCAATTTGTGGTATGTTTACAACTTTAAGGAACAGATCTCCTAATCGAAAACTTATGAGCCAGTTAAGACTTTTAACGAAACGGCAGTTCGCGCCCCTGTTCGCAACACAATTTTTCGGCGCGCTAAACGACAACGTTTTTAGATTTGCAATCATTGTATTTGTAACCTTCAAAATACCCGAATCCACTGTTTCGGACACGAAATCTCTGGTAGCTGTCACTACTGGCATATTCATTCTACCGTTTTTTCTAATTTCTGGAATAGCAGGACAAATAGCGGACAAATACGAGAAGTCTAGGATTGTCAGAAACCTTAAAAATATGGAAATTATCTTAGCTTTATTAGCCGGTATTGGTTTCTATTTTAAAAGTTACCCAGCACTCCTCGTTATTTTGTTCCTAATGGGAACTCAATCAACTTTTTTCGGTCCTATCAAATACAGTTTGTTGCCTCAACACCTAAAAACAGATGATCTCACGGGAGCAAATGGACTAATACAAGCAGGAACGTACGCAGCCATTATTATAGGCGGTTTTCTCGGCGGCACTATGATAGGAACTTCCCAAGAAAAAGATTTAAACCTTTTGATCGTAATGTGCATTATCGCCTGTGCGGGGCGATTTTCCGCTCATTTCATCCCGAAAGCTGAAGCAAATGCAGCAGATCTTCAAATAATACTCAATCCCCTAGTATCAGGGTGGAGCCTTATCCGAAAAAACTTAGTCAAAAATGAGACTGGGACGATAATCATCTTGATATCTCTTTTCTGGTTTATGGGTTCCGCCTACTTCACACTGATACCAATTTATGGCAAAGAACTCTTAGATGCCACCGCGGCAAACGTAAGCCTCTTAACCTTAGCACTAGCAATCGGAGTAGGAATAGGCTCTGTTATATGCGAAAAAATCTCCCGAGAGACAATAGATTTAGGTCTAGTCAGTATCGCGATAATATTGATTTCAATTGTCTCGATAGAAGTTTATTTGTTAGGCGAAAGCATTTCAATTACCCAACAATGTAATACATTTCCATTTCTCTTTACACAATGCTTCGATCGATTTTTTATCGATATGATTGTACTGGGAGTCGCTGGAGCTCTCTACGTAATCCCCTTGTATGCTGCTCTACAAAGTCGAATCAACAGCACTCATAGGGCTAGGACGATGGCCGCATTAAACATCATGAATGCCTTCTTTATGGTTGTGTCCTCGATGTTCACTCTTGCACTTTTCCGTTTAGAAATTGAAACACATTATATATTTACCTCAGTAGGTATTCTAAACGGCATGGTAACACTGTACGCTTCCCTCTACATTCCAGAAATACTTTGGAAGCACAAAAAAGTATCCCATTAGATGGCTATTAACCTTTAGCTAGACACATGAGGCTTAGCTAAATATTCTTTACTTTTCATCTCCATTAATCTGCTTGAAGTCCTCAAGAAAGGTTTAGCAAGTCTTCTTCCTTTATAAAGTTCACTAGGGAGTGCAGCTGCCAACACCACTAAATTAACCTGTCTATCGTAAAGCTCGTCAATCAAATTTATAAAACGCCTAGCAGCATCATCATCTTCCGGCCGTAAGACGGGTACATTTTCCAAAAAAATAGTATGATAAAGATTACCTATTTGAATATAGTCTTTGGAGGATCGGTTCATGGCACAAAGCTGTTCAAAATCTAACCAAATCTGACCACCCGCCAAACCCTTAATTTCAACCTTCCGCCCGGAGATGAAAATCTCTTTTTCAGACTCCAACTGACCGCCAGCCATTGCTTCAAAAAGCTCAAAAAAGGC
>MDTG01145048.1_pt1 | contig 21003 bp, 30 predicted proteins | sample 811421 | NCBI WGS metagenome assembly MDTG01 (sample SAMN05326645, study PRJNA326480) | marine metagenome | isolation source: seawater | place: Pacific Ocean: South East | collected 2011
AGCCTTTGGCAAACGATTCCTTTCAGTGTCTCTATTCAGGCAATTAGGTTCGTTGGCCTGAACGGAGTCGCGAGCTTCACGATGTCGCCAGAAGCGCGATTTGCTATCGCAAAACTGGTTGGTCCTGCAACTCTTTCTGGACCTTTCGTTACCACTATTCCCACCAATGCCACGCTCAAGAGGCCCACTGGCGCAGCGCTTCTTACCTCTGCGTCAGGAGGCACGTTCACTACTCCTGCTGGCTTGTCTGTGAATCGATTGCTGCCTTACGGTCGATTGAAGATGACACACAAAATCAGAGGCACCGCATCAGTTACGAACGCGAATGTAGCTACGCTTAGTGCAGTGTCGCCTTACGGCGGCTATGGCGGCCCCTAATAATAAGGGCGGTTTATCTAACTAACTGATAAGAGAAGTCCATGGCATTCTCGCAATACTTTGCGACGCAAGTCCTGAGCTGGGTTAAAGGTGCTCCGTTTCCAACTGCGCTCTCGAATGTCTATATCTCCTTGCACTCATCAGACCCTGGCGATGCCGGTGCAAACGGTGATGTAACAAGCACGATCACTAACTCTGCTAACCGTACTCAGATCAGCAGTGCTGCATTGAGTGCTGTCGTTGGCGCGTCTGGTGGTGGTTTCGAGGTCACCAATACTGGTGTTGTTCAGCTCACTACCTCTGCGAATAACACCTCACCAATTACTGTTACGCATTTTGGGGTTTGGGATGCAGCCAGCGGTGGCAATTTTCTCGCCTCTGGTGCGTTGACTTCGAGTGTTGACGTCGAAGTTGGTGACACTGTTCAGTTCAATATCGGCGCAATGGCCGTGCGAGCAGTCTGATGGCGAAGATTAAAAAGAGTCTTCTTGGCGAGGTTTACGTGGAACCCATCAAGAAGAAGACGACTCAGGGCCAGGGTGCACATAGTCGCCCTAAAAGAGGCAGAAAGCTTTCACGCGGCCAAGGTCGCTAGGCCCGTTACATTCCTAATAAAAGCATGCTGTCGACTCAATATCGCCTACGGCTTGAGTTCATTTGCAAGCGCATTGCTGCCGGCGAAGAGGTCAAGCTTGAGGACATGATATGGGCCGGCAAGCTTGCTAAAGCCAACCGCAGCGCTGGCGAGATGCTTCGCAAGGCACGTCGCACTGCGAATAATCCTGATATGCAATCGGGAAGCCTTGATGACTTTATGAATCAGATGGATATAGGAGACCCCGATCCCTCTAATCACATCGTTGACGGATTCAATTCAGTAGACGAGATTGCCTCTTGGTTCTCCCAGGACAAGCCAGATGACTGGCGTCAGCGCGATTGATTTCAATCTTTGTGGAATGAGACTTCTAGCATTCCTACCCTCAACAGGCTTCTGAGCTCCAAGAGCCTTACCTGCTCTTCTTTTTCTGCAGCTGGATAACCAGGCCATAACTTGATATGGAATTCGACGCTTTCTGCTAGCTGAGTTATTTCATCGTCTGTCAGTTCAACGATGAATTTGATTTTTTCATCGCGATGCATTTCAGTAAGTCCAAATACAACAAGGACGCCCATCGGCGCGTGGATGGAAGCGACCTCCGTGTCTTATGTCCATATGGACAAAACCAAGGTTGCAGCCATCGCCGAGACCACCTGTCCACCGCTTGCTCATCCACTTGTGGAACATGGCGCAGCTTTCGCCAATTGGGTAAACATCTAAGGCCATTCCTCGAATGTGATACGAGGCTGGTACGCCACCAATTTCGCGGTTAATACCTTCTGGCCTGTAACCACTGACAACGCCCAGGGGGCCGCCCCAGGCATCTCTTGTTAGGTCAAACTGCTCGGCCAGGGTAAGCAGCTGGCGCTCTACCTCTGAGCCGTTATCTGGCCGTCTGCGCTTGTCCCACTGAAGGACTTCGCCAACTGTGAGGTATTTGCCAACTTTTGCATTGAAATTACTCCAGTCGATTGGACCTCCGTCGACTGGCTCTGCCTGGTCCTCCTCAGTCCTAACTGTCCAATGTGGCCTGTAGACAGTCCACCTTTCACCGGATCCTTTGAGCGTCACCCATTGATGAGCGCTCGCAGGGATCGTGTCTGTCGCTACGACTTCAATAGTTTCTCCTGGCTCTATACCCTGCTTTCCTTCATTAGATAGATACTTGCTGCTGATCGGTGCTTTCTGCAAAAAAGTTGCGATGTTGCAGTCGAAGAACATAGTTCCGTCGTTTTCTTGTTGCCAAATGCGTCCTTCTTCAAGACGCCTAATCTTCAAGCCTTCTAGTTCTACGCCATTTGCTTTTGTGTATAGTTTCAAAACACTCGGAACTTTCTCATAGGCCTCAGGATTGCTAGCGCCTTGATTTAATGCATAGCTAATCGATTCAAACCCAGGCCTCCCATAGAAGTTCGGACCTAAGTTCCAGGCAAAGCTCAGCAATACTGCTTTTCGGCACTTGCCCAAACGATCCCAGCCTGGGATCTTCATCAGGCTGGGGATGTATTCCTGTTCGATCTTTGTCTCTAGGTAGGCCCTGCAGACAGGCTCGCTGCATGTGTCACCTAAAAAGACAGGCGTACCGTCTGGATATCGTGTCAATCCAGCACAGATTGTTGGCACATTGACACGGTCCAAGTATGCCCTTGTTTCTATACCTTCAAATTTTTCAATCAGTAGTACTGCTAGAGCTAGTGTCCCCTGGAGGACTGCTGGGTGCATCACCATAAATAGCTGCGAATCGCGGGTTCGCTGATACCGCCTCTTCGTTGCCGGCCCAGATGTTTAGGCCGTGCTCGATAGCCGCTGGGTCTCCGAGACCTTTGGCTCTTAAAATTTCAATTTGCTCGATCACGCCCTCAAAGTTTTGGGCGCGATCGCTTGTCTGTGCCTTTGTTGACAGCTGCTCGAATACTTCGTCGCTGCCTGCAAGCCGCACAGAAAGATATCAGCTAGTTGTAAATCCTAACGATGAACAATTAGAAGCCGAGCTGACGCATGATCGCCATTGGATCTTGCTGGGCAATCATCATCTTTGCGCCGCCCTCTCCTGCGTTCTTTTGAATTTCAGCGGCGTAATACTGCTTCAAAGCATTTGCTTGGCTCTCGACGGAGTCCTGTTGGGCGGCTGCTGTTCTTGCGGCCCCCGAGATAGCGCTAATTGCTTGGCTCTGTGCAATTCCAGCTCGCATTTCCTGGTTTTGAGCTACCTGTTGCACCGATTGGCCTTGCTGCATCAATGTTGGATTGATGTTTGCATTTTCTGGAAGACTACCGGGATAGTTCATATGGAAAGGCCCCAGGGCTGCTGGGGCTGTATTTGTTACTTGTAAGAGCTGATCACCAGATCCCTGGAATGATCTGACCTGTGACCGCATAAGCACCAAGAGCTGCAATAACTCCGAGCATTGCTGCCCGACCGTTAAGGAGCTCAGCCGCTTTAGTCATGAAGTCAGACATGATCAGCCTTCGGATACCAGGATCTTGCTGCGGAGTGCGTCAGGGCCTGCCTGAGAAAGCATTTGCCACGCCGCCTGGGGGTTGCGGTCGCTAATCGCAGAGAAGGTTGACCAGAAGTCATCGCCTCCCTGAGGGGCTTGCACGCCAGGCTGAGGCATGTCCATCTGTGGCCGCTGATATGCGGCGGCAGGAGGCTGAGCCGGTGCCGTCACTGTCGCTGGAGGCTGGAAGCGTGCTTCGTTAGCGGCGACTTCAGCTGCAAGACGATCTTGTGCGGTCTCTGTGGGGTAGGGACCTTCAGGACCGAAGAAGTCGTTGACGTAAGCCGACAGCATGTCGGGGTTGGTCAGCATGACGTGGTAAGCAGCGTTATCTTCCGCTGCTGCCTCGATCACTTGCTTAGCGCTCTCCAGGGAGATGTTCAGCTGTTCTGCTGCCTGCATCACCTCAGCGGTTTGCTGAGCCTGAGCCAAAAGGGCATCTTCGACTACACAGGAGTAGCGGTTCAGAAGCGCAGGAGCCTCGGCACCGAAGTGCTCAAGAACTTCAAGACTTTCGTTGCTTACGCTTCCTAGATACTCGTCGCTCGCGGGTGCTGTCTGCTCGTTGTTGTAGCTGGGCGCCTGTGTCGGGGCCTGGTAATACGCCTGCGTTGCTTGGGGAATTGAGGTCTGCAGCCCCGAAGTTGAAGGCGCCGCCTGGTACTGCGGAGCTACCGAAGCCGGCCATGCCTGCGTTTGTGTAGGGGGAGCCTGCGGGGTCGGAGTTGAGTAGGCTGCCTGAGGTTGGGAGCTCCGCGTCGCGGTCAAGCTGTCGCTGAGGCGCTCGAACGCCTGCTGCCATGGGTTGGCCTGGGGCGCCGCCTGCTGGTAGCTGGCCGGAACCTGCTCCGCCTGCTGAGGCACCGAAGCTGTCTGGTACGAAGGTTGGGCGCTCTGGGCCGGTGCTGATTGGTAAGCCTGCGTCGGCGCGGGCACGCTCGATGGGATCGAGGCCTGCGGGGTCGCCGCCGCCTGTGTCATCACTGTACTGTCCTGCATAAGTCAGCTCGCGCTTAAGGAAATCAAGCGCTCGATAAATGTACGGAGTTAAATCCAATTTTGGATCCGCGAGCATCGGTAAATCTGGTGCTTGCGGGTGCGGGATTTGACGCATGTTTTCAACGAGCGTCAAGAATGTCCCAATACTTTGCTGTGTAGCTTGAGCCATTCGGAATGGATAGCCACTGAGCATTGCGCTGCGCTCTTCGTCCGTTTTGTCAGGGAAGAGGTAACGCAGAGCTTCGATCGAGTTAACGCCGAGCTCTTGAAGGTTACGAACAACAATACTTGAATTCAGTATATCTTCTGTTCCATCTTCAAATACTGGACCTTTCCACCTCCACTCAACTTTCCTGTCTCCATCGGGTATAAGCCCAACAGTTCCTGGAGGGAGTGTACGGTTTTGCACAGACTCACCAATCTGTGAGTTCAACGCACCTTCAAACTCTTTGTTGAGTGCTTCAAACTCGCGAGCTGCTTCCATGAAAAGCATCTCGTCAGGGAATTGCTCCCTGATTGGAGCCATAGGCCTTTCGAGGCCAATAGCCGCTGAGAATGATTCCTTGAAGATTTTTTCTTCGTTGAAAATCACCAGTGCAAATAGCTTGCACAATCCATACGTCAGCAAGCCTTTGCAGCGTCTTGATGCAGTCGTTGCTGCACGACCGTACAAACTCTTGATCTCGTAAGCGGTTGCACCTGCAGTGATGCCGAGCTCATCCACTCCGCCCAGGGCCGTGCGGATTTCTTCTCGGTATTGCCGTGCGTACAGGTTCTGATCACCAGAGACGGCGTCAGGCGTCAGGTATGAAGCTCGGTCGGTTGCCTCGATGTTGGCAATAATTCGAGGCACCTTCATGCCGCCACCAGCCCCACCGGCTAGCGGCTGGCTAACGCGAGTAGAAGGACGGTTCGCGGCGTAGAACCCAGCCTGAGAGCTGATAGTGGGACGCAAGCCATCGTCATCACCACCGCTTTCAACAAGGTCGTGCTTCGGACGACTCGACACCAGGGTCGGGTTCCCGAAGAAATGGATGTTGGTCCTGATGTTCTTGACCAGATCGTCGTGAGTCACGATCTGTTCTGCGAGCCAATTGAACTCGCCAGTTGCGTCCATCCCGGTGGAACGCATGTTGTTGAAAGACTCAACAGCTGGGATAAAGCCCAGCGAGTTAGTCAGCGTTCGAGTCTTGTTGACTGCAAATGCAAGCTGCTGAGCGTTCGCGTCAAATGAAGGCTTTTCAGTTGTGATCGTTTCCTTGATCTCGTCCTTGCGCACGCGCAGCTTCACGTATCGCAGAGACCCCTGCTCGCCACTTGGCCCCATGGGCGCAGCAGAGTCCTGGCGCACAGAGAACGAGTAAATCAGCTCAATCTCTTCAAGCTGACCAATGGAATCGTAAAAAGCACGGTAGTTATCCGCGCTGAACCACATGATCCGGTAGGTATCCCTAATAGGCCTGAAATAAAACAGGCCTTTGCCATCAATCAAGAAGTCATCAACGATGCCTTCAAGACGAGTATCAATCTCGTTCTCCTCAATCAATTGAGCGAGGAATTGTTTCCTGAATCCAAACGTGTCCTGGGCAGGGAAGAATTCCAGTCCCTGGCGCAACATGAACAGTTTCATCTGCGAAAGATGACTGTTCACGATCATCGTGTCAGTATTCGCGCCACCGTCCCGCTTGCGTGCGGCTTCGAGAATGCGGCGGAAGCGGTCTTGCGTTGCCTGGCTCATAACTTTATTTTAGTTCCACTCAACCTGTAAACTTCCACGGCGCATAAGCCCTTGTACCACGATATTCAATGAGTCGGCACAGTCGTCGTGTGGGGAGTGCCCGAAGTTGACTATCTCGTCAACCATGCAACTAAAATCACGGTATTTATTGAAGATAATTTTTTTATGCTCAAAGAGCCCCATAATTCCTCTCAACCTAGCCAGCTTGTCTCCACGGAAACCTTTTACAGGGCTAATGGAGAGGTTGTAGAGCTGCCAATCATTGAACAAGATCCGCTTCATGTCGCCCTCAAACGATTTCTGATAGGCGACGACTTCTGGCCAGATGATGACGGGTGACATTGACCTGAAGTACTGACCCTCGTCATTGACCTCAAGCAGGTTCCATTCGACCAGTAGCTCGCAAAGCGCCTCGATCTTGTCGATGTTCCCCATCGATCGCATGCGCCTGTAATCGATCACGTAAACCTTGTCGTCGACTCGCCCAGCGAGGGTGAAGACAGTCCAGTCATTTCTCTCTGTCATGCCCGCAGAAAGGTCGATACCTACGCCGACAACGTCGTAAACATCAGGGACCTCCCCCTTCACGAAAAGCTCAGGCGAAATGCCTAGCTCTTTCGACCTGACCGGCTGGTTTAGGTACTGGTAGCTGAATGCGACTCGATCGTCGCCTTGCAGTTTGAGCAAGTACTTCGCAGACCACATCTCAGGCCAATAAGACTTTGGCCTGCCGTCATCGTCGTAATGCAGCGCTGACTGGGTTATGCACTTCCAGCCCTTCTTTTCAGTGAAGATCGTGGCGAACAAGTCATCAAAATGAAACCGCGTCCCGAGGGCAATCGCACGAGCGCCCTGGAACATGGTTGGCACGATGACGTTTGTCCAGTTCGTCTCCATCTCCCGCCTGATGTCGGGATTAGCAATGCTGGCAGCGCTCTTAATAGCGTCATCCACCACAATCAGGCTGGATCGCTTTGATGTGATCGTTCCTTTTAGGCCTGCACAAGCCACTGTGAATGCGTCTTCCCCTCGGACGTCGACTTCAGCGAAATCCCAGTCGATACTCCAGAGCTCGTCGGATGTACGCATCTTCGAGAGCCGTACACAAGGGAAGATCTCCTGATACTCCTTTGAGCAGATGAGGTTCTTAATTGCAGCGCTTTTGTTCCGTGCAACGTCGACGTTGTATGAAACGTAGAGAATTCGCAGTAATTTCTTCTCAAGCGCGTGCCTGCCAATCAGCCATCCCAGCAGTAGTCCTAGGACTGTTGATTTGGCTGAGCCACGGGGACTGAGCAGGCATGTGTTTGGCCCAGCGATATCCAACAGGTGGTCATTGCTTTGACCTGTCAAAAAGACTTTGTGCCATTCCCTCATATGGCGAGCAGGCTTTTTGCCCATCAGCTCGCAGAAGTAGCCGAAATTCTTCCTTGCCTTGACGACGTGCTCAGGTAATTCGACCTCTACGGACTTCTTGACGATTGCCTTCGCTGCCTGCTTGGCAGAACGCAACTTCGCCTGAGAGATCGAGCTTCCTGCCATTTCGCGAATCTATCCAGTTTTAATAGGCGGCCCCCTAGGGCTCAGCCGTTTTTAGTTGTCGAAAATTTTTCGCCCTATTACTTCTCTTCGCAGAGATCTGCCCAGATGGATTCAAACGCCAGCTCCAGTGCAGGCATGACTTCTTCTGACGATTTGAAAATCATGCGCAAGTCACGCATCACCTTGTCCGCACCTGACATGACCAGGCCCCTGCGATCAAGGCTTTTGGTCAGCTTGTCGACGTCCATGACATGACCTCGCAGCTCCTTCGACAAGTGCGCGATCCGGGTCGCTGCGGCGTCTGCCTTGATCAGGTCGGCCTGAACTTGTTGCCGCAGAAAGTCAATATCGCCTTCTAGCTTCACGATCTCAGCCAGCATGATCTCTCGCCGATTCAGCTTGGGATAGGTCTTCCCGACCCACTTCTCCAGTACAGGGAAACTGCCTTGATAGCCAAGAACGCAAGCGTAGAGCCAGATCTCGTAAATCGAGTAGGTGTTTTCGGCGTATGCCAAAAATCCCTCGCGATTTGCGTTGTCAAGCGCGGCTAGAAAATCTTGAACCGGCTCGTCAACAAATTTTGCCATTAGCCAAAGAAGCGGGCACCCAGCGAACGAATTGCTCCACGAGCATCAGCTCTCATTCCACGCTCTTCTTGGAAGCGCTTGCCAATGTTGAGCCTTTCTTGCTGGCCAGCCGTGACAATGCCTTTGCGCTGCTCAGATCCAGTTTCCCGAATATTCATTCGATCCTGGGTTCCTTGCGCACCGATGTTCAATCGATCCTGGGCTCCTTGCGCACCGATATTGAGTCGTTGCTCTTTACCTGTTGCGGCGATTCCGAGGCGTTGCTGTGCGCCTTGTGCTCCGATCAAATCTTTAGCGATTTGCCCTTCTGCACCCATCAACCTGATTGAATTGCCTGTCTTTACGTTCTCCAGATTGGTTGTTAAGTCTGCGAGATGCGTCGACATCGCCTGGTTGTACCCCAGGCTCAAACCCATGTTTGCTTGTGTCTTGAAAATATCTGCGTAGTTACCGGCGACCAAGCCACCAATAGCTTCATTATCGGGAAACTTATTGCCAAGCTCCGTCGTACCTTGGACACCGCTGTTGAACCAGTCTCCGGCGAGTGTGTAGGGAGTATTTGTATTTGCGTAAGAACTCATGATTCAGCTCAGTAAGATTGCGCCACCAATACCCAGTCCTTTCACCAAGTTCAGGATGTTGCCGAACTTCTGATTTTCCAGGGCCTGCTTTTGGACATCGCGGAATGCTGCACGGTCTGCATATTCCTGATTCCTTAGACCGGTGTATTGCGCATCGCTCATCTCCCGGCCAGCTGCTAGCTCTGCATACTCAGGCTGCATGATTGCCAGCTGAGCGCCAACGGCCCCCTCTCTATCTCTATCCCTGGCGTCAGACCTGATGCCTTGCCTCACTCCATAGTCTTCGAGTGCACGTCCCTGCCTGACTCCTTCGTTGCGAAGGATCTGATCGTCTAAGTCGCTTTTAAGTTCGAGGCCTAGTTTTCCTGCAGCTCTGCTCTGCTCGATCGAGGGTTCTTCGAGAGTTGTCTGGGCCTGGCCGTAGAACTTCTTAAGTGCCTCAGCATTCTTTAAGACCTCATCCCGCTCATTCTGATCTTTAGCCCCCAGGAAGGCATCAGAGAGGAGCTCATCAATTTTGTTATTACCTGTGATCATTTTGCACCAATACTGTTTACCAATTGTCGAACCTGCTCAATCGCAGATTTTGGCTTTGCTCCTTCCAGTTTAGGCGGTGGACTTGCTGGGTTTTTTACTGCCGCAACAACAGGAGTTGCTCCTCCCGCTGAACTCATACCTAAACCTTGCAGAGCTGTATTCAATGCTGCATCGGTGCCGCTCAACCGGTTTCGGTTTCTATTTGCTAGCCCCTGAGCAAACTCGGCTTGACGAAGCATTTCTTGGCGAGGGTCAGTGAAGAAATTATTTTTTTGTATCTGCAGTGCGTCAGCGGCTTGCATTCCTCCGCCGCCCAGCATGTTCAACAGAGCCTTCATCTTATTGTTTTTCTTGATCTGGGCTAACTCTTGCTCTTGGAAGTCCAGGAAGTTATCGTCTCTATCCTTTTGATAGGCAAGAAGCATTTGATCGCGCTTTGTGGCGCCCAGTTCGCCAAGCGCTTGCTTTGCAATATTCGCCCTGGCAATAAAGTCGGTCTTGGCGATATCTAAAAGATTTCGAGCGGCACCTTCGCTTTTGACATCATTGAAGTTAATGCCTTGCTGAATGTAGGCGCCAGCACGACCAAAGTCTCCTGGATCGGCGGCGGCGGAGCGATAAATCTGAAATGCCATTAGTAAAGCGTCTGCTGATTCATGAGCATTTGATTCGCGTGCTGCTGCTGACCCAGCAGTGATGAGGCATCGAGCGTGTTGCCAAAGTTGTAATCACGCTGAATTTCCATATTCCGTCGCGCCACATTGACTGCACGAGCATCGGCAAGTGCAGCAATTTGATTTTGCACAGGGCCTAATGCCTGCAGTCACTCAAGCGCGAGTTGAGTCTGCTGTCGCACGTTCTTTGCTTCTTCTGCTCGTGCTCTGTCTGCATCAGATCCCGCGAATGCGTCGTAGACACCGCCCAATGCTCCTGCGCCTACCTCTGAGCCGAGAGCTCCGGCAAGAGTTCCGCCAACTACTGCGCCGACGCCAGGGATGGGAATAAGCATTTGCCCAAGCACAGCACCTGCTGCTCCTAATCCGAGGCTTCCCGCTAACCGGCCCCCAGCTTGGAGTGTGTTTTTAACGACAGGATCATCGTCAGTAAATTCAAGTAGTGCTGGCAATCCAGCTCCCAGAATTCCTAACCCTGCAAGTTGGGCGCCTTTTGGTGCCATTCCCCTGATCGCTGCCATGATCTTGGGAGGAACATTTGGGGGTTGCGGTGACTTCGATCTAAGAAGTGAAACGATGTTATTGGAGGCATCGCCAGGACCGGTGCCGCCAGCCATTCTTGTCTTAATCACGCCGAAGCCCTAGACCGGTTTATACATATTCTATAGGTGTTAATCCTTCATATAATCCATCTTTTCTGCCTCCACCCAAGGCACCTTGTTTGCGTTTGATTCGATCTCGAATCCTAGTTTTGGGCAGTGAACAACCTTCGGCGATCCTTCTCGGCTATCCAAGCAGGCAGTGCACGCATGCACGTAATCTGCGTTGTATCTCATCTTCGGCTTTTCTCTGTACTTGCCATTTACTTTCTCGTATCTTCCCATGTCCCAAGGCACATTATTCTCCTCGATATAGTCCCAAACGTCGTCGTGCGACCATTCACGAATAGGGAATAACAAGCTCATATGCTCAGGCATGATTCGCCCTTCGACCCTGGTCCCTGCGTCACCACCAAGGATTGGGTCAGAGTCACACCGCTTATGGCCAACCCACGCAGCATTGATCGGTTCAGTTAATAAGTGGGTTTGCTTTGGACGCTGCAGCATGTCGATTGCGCAGGCCCAGGGCATGTCATCCAGCGGTGGCGTGATGCCCGACGGACAAGTCAATATCGAATCATTGATTTGATACCAATTCTGAACTTCATACTCATCGTCTTTCTGCTGCATCGCTGAACGGAATGGATGCCATGTATAAACCAATAGGTCCCACTCACGAATCACACTTTCCTGGAAGCGGTACTTATGTGGCTGCCATGGCTCTCTGAAAAAGATCAGTGGCAGGTTTAATCCTGTACGCCTCAGCAAGTGGAGAAGGACCATACTGTCCTTTCCCCCCGACCAGCAGACTGCGCTATTTGGGTAATGCTTTGATGCGCTTTCGATCAGGGCTAGCGACTTTTCAGTCTTGTCCCGCAATGTCTTGATTCGTTTCCACGAATGTATCGAGCTAAATCAGTGCTCCTACAGCTGCGGCTCCAATGCCACCAACAGCGCCAATGATCTGTCCAGTCGTGCGATTTCCGGCTGCTTTAGCTTGCGCCTTTTTGTCCCGCCGAGCTTGTTCTTCCATAAATTCTCTGTACTCGTCGGCTGATTTTTTGGCTGCAATAGAGCCCAGTGCTCCTGCTGCGAAGTCCATTTCTGCTTGCCTATCAGCGGCAAGGTTCCCTAGAACCGATTCAACGCCTGATGTGCTTTCTTCGAATCCGCCAATACCGCTACCGCCGACTCCAGACATTCCTCCATAGCCAGCTATTCCTTTCGCTAGCTCGCCGAAGTCTTGATTGTTCCTCCTAGCTGTTCCGAACATCTTCCCGAACGGAGTGCTCAGTGCCGACAGTGGGTCTTCTTTTGTACCGAAGCCACTCGTAGCGGCGAAATAATCGCCAACGTCCATTTTGAATGCCATCGTTTTACCAGGAGTAAGGCTGTTTATTAGTTAGGTCAAAGCCATCAAACGATGGTTTATAGCCACCCATGCTGATGCTGGTGTCAAACCCTAGGTTACTTCCGTCGGCATACTTGCCATATCCACCAGAGCCACCAGAGTTAAATCCACCGGCATTCATGAAACCTCCAATACCAGATTGCAGAGCGCCCAGGCCAAGACCTAACCAGTTGGGCTCTGAATCCTTGACGTACTGACTTCTTCGTGAATCGTTCGCTTCTGCCTGGGCTTGCATGCCCATGCGTGCATTCTCGATTTGCCGAATGCCGTCAAAGACTTGGCCTGCGAACTTGCGTTCCATCCCAAGGTTGGCGCTTGCTAGGCCACCTAAGAACTTTGATCCGTGCGTACTGAAAGTCAACTTACTTGCTCTTCCTCGATTGGGGCTCGACCTTTAAGAGCGCGTCTCATCGATTCTAAAACGTATCCAGACAACGCTGCTCCAGCTGTATATCCGCTCGTATTAGCAAGAATTGATTTAGCAACTGTCTTGTCGTTTTGTGCGACTTGATCGCGGTAATTCTGGATAGTGTCGTTTAATTCTGATTTTTCCATCTTTTTGTCTGATCTCGCATCTTGGACAGCTTTTTTGAGTACTTTTTCTTTCTGGTAGCCATCAGTTGCAGCGACCTTTGTCATACCTCTTTTCACACCTCGTCTCGCGCCAACGACGGCTGCTGCCATTGGCAGGATCCCAGTAGCCAGCGGAATGCTTTTGCCCATGAACGTGACCTCAGGGCCTTGGATGCCATCAACCGTTGCCTTAATTGGTGACTTACCGCTGAACAGATAGTTCTTATAGGCGTTGTATTCAGAACGGCTCACGTCTGGCCGTTCTTTGCGGAACTCTTCGTAAGGCAACAATGAGCCTGACCGCCCCAAGAAGTAGCGACTGCCGAGTTCTGCTAAAGCGTTAGACGTCTGCGTTGGATCAGTTTCACTTGGTACGGCAGCCTTGTAGCCAGGCTGTCTCATGAAATTGCCGACCCCTAGCGATGCTGCGATCCATGCCGGCGCAGCTGCCGCCATGCGCAGATTGCGGCTTCTAATTAATGGCTCTTGCCCTCTGTATTTGGTCTGGTCGAGGGCCACGTTTTGCTTGTCGGTGGCTTGCTTCATGCCCTGGAACATCGCCACCTGGGCGACGGCCTGCGGTGCATTCAAAAACCACCAGATGTTGCGCATGCCATCACTGGCAAGGTCAGCTGCTACGACGCCCGCTGCCTGTGCGGCTTTTGCTCTGTAGTTACCTGGGCCTAGCCGTACCTCTGCGCCACTGTCGCCGACCGGTACTTTGCCTAGCTCGACAGAGTCAATTCGCAGCTCAGGGTCTCCGGCTCTGGCCTCTGCAAAAGCCGCCTTCTCCTCGGCTGACATTCCGCCAAGACCGATGTTCTCGACTGGCTTCTTTAGCCGGTCTGGCAAGACACTGGAGATCAGTCGACCGATCTGCGTATCGCCAACAGTGTTTGGAAGAACCTGTTTTGCTGTGAATCCAATCGGGGATGACGAAGCCATCTGCGCGACCGGAGATATCTCTACCTGCGTTCCGGTTGCTCTACGAATGAAGTCGTCATAGCTTCTGCCCGACGCGCCGAACGACTGCGAAAAGATTTTTTCGAGGTCGCCCCAGGTGGGCTCTGACGGGAAGGTTGCCATTACAGAACCTTGCCTCCGATTGCTCCAGCTCCGAGCAGTAACGAGATCAGCTCTTGCTGCGCTTGTGCTTCAGACATCTGCGTCGTTTGCTGAGCCTGGGCTGCTTGCTGAGCTTGCTGTTGGTTGTATTGCTCTTCGGTGATTCGGTTGATTGCTCCCTGGAATGCAGGCCTTGGCGCAAACATGTTCACAGGTGCGCCTACCAGCAAGTCACCCATGGTTGCTGCCATGTCCCTGCCTTCTTGTCCCAGTCTCTTGCCGGCCAAGCGAGCAGCGCCGCCGCCAAGCCCCTGGCCAAGAACTGAAGCTACTAAGCCAATTCCTAAATCTTCCGCTCCAACAAGAGCACGCTCTCCAGCGGTCGCTCCTTCTGGGAGCATCGTCGAGCTCAGTCCTGCGTACAGAACGTCTGGTGCATAACGAGCGGCGAGCTGGCCGTATGCGACTTTCCCTGCTGCATTTCTAGGAACCAGAATTCCTTTTAATGCTTTGAGTGCAGGGCCTGCAAATCGAAGTGCTTGTGCAGCCATGTCTATGCCATGTCCGATGGTGGTGGGCCTTCTTCTGGCGCTGGTCCTGGGACGCCCAATCCGAATGGACCGCTAGCCCATTGACCAGCCCATCTCATTAATGATTCCTGGGCGATTTTATTTTTCTTGTCGTTGGCTGCTGAACCAAATTCACCCGCAAAACCTGTCATCAAACGATCGCCACCGAACCGTTGTGAAGCGTGTTTTTGAGGTGTTCCTTCTGAGTAGCCATGCCCAAGACTGTTCTCTTCCTGCGCAGCTTTGGTCTGAATAGCTAGATCAAGACTACGGCCCAGTGCACCTTCTCCACGGTCCATAATATTGAACCCAGGAGTTCTATCCTGCCAAGTTCTCCAAGAACTAGCGGCCACACTATTACACGCTATTTGATCTCATCTTAGCTACTGAGTAGTTTCGAAATTATATTATCGATTACGTCCTCGGAACATGTTCATTACGCGCTGCTTAGTTTGCTCAACTAAGTTGCTGGCTTGCTGCTGAGGACTCGCAGGAGCGTTCAGCTGAGACTGATCGACGGAATTCGCGACCGCTGCTTGCGGAACATTTGATGCTGCTTGGATAGTGGCTTGTCGTTTAGCCGCAAAGTCAACGGCTCGGTCTTGCCTGGTAGGTGATCCACCTGTCAGGGCGTCGAGCTCCGCTTGATTTGCAAAGTCAGGCAATGCTCGATACTGCTCTCTCACGGCTTCCATGCCCTCGCGCTCTCGTTCAGTCGGAACTCGCTCCCTACGACCCAAGGCACTGGCGTATCTGTCGAAGTTTTTGGGGTTGACTCCCTCGCCTTCAAGTTGCCGGTATTTAGTTCTTAGCTCTTTGACAGCAGGGTTGATATCACTAGACCGGAGAATGCCAGTAACGGCTTCGTTGTAGTCGTCGCCGGCTAGTCGACTAATTAATTCGACAGTGCCGAGTTCTTGGTCTGTAGGAGGCAGCCCCTTACCTGCCTTCAAAGCCCGGATCATTTGATAAGTGGGTTTGCGGGTCGGATCTGCTCCCATATCCCCGGTGTCTGACTTGCTCGCTCCGGCCAGGATTTCCGGGTCGATCGCCATCTGGAGCAAACGGTTCTGAGCTTGGTTGATCGTCGGATCTTCCAAGGGGTTGGTCATCAGAACCTGATAGCCCTCCATCCCAGGCATTCCTGAAAACAGCTTCGCCAAATCATTCATGGCTTCGTTGGACAGCATGTTGGGACTGCCAACGCGAACCTCAATTAAATCCCGTTCGGCATATCCGGCTGGTTGATTCTGCATCGGGAAAACTTGTACCCCGTTGCTGGTGAAGTAACGGCCTTCTCCATCGTCCATGACATCTTTGCCATAGCGCATGGTCGTGATTTTGGGCCTCCCTTCAAACGCAATTTGCTGTACCGCTTGGCTCAGCGTGACATCCGCTGGCGCGTAGTTTGATGCTGGATCGTCGCGATCGGTGAAACCAGGCACGAAACTCGTCGGCTCACCCTTTCCGGCACCAGCGAAATAAGTGCGCTCTTGGGCAGGCACGTTGACTCCTTGATTACTGCGCTCGTTCGGGTCCTGAACCATGTTGGTGAGGCCCAACGCGCTGGCGACCTCGGCTGGAACAATCATTTGAGGGTTCAACTTGGCAACTTGAACCTTTCGGGTATCGAAATAAGGCCTTTTACGAGCGTCCTTATTCCAGAGAATTGGTGACTGAGGGACTCCTTCTCTCTCCCCTGTGACTGGAGCCACCAGAACAGGTACTTCATAGGCCTCTTCGACCGGTTTTTGCGCCCGCTGCTGCGCATATGGATTGGTTTTTTTGCCAAGCCTGCCGCGAGCGCCAAGTTCTGCGGAAAAATCAGCGTTTTCTGCGGGTGAAGTTTCCTGATATGACGCAGGTCGCCCCATTTCGGCCCGTTCTGCGGCTCTTCCGCGCTCATCTAGGGCGAATGTCAACGCTGCGGATTCCGCTGGTGACATCGATATATCAGCAACGCCTGCATCTGTTACGCCTCGGCCACGTTTTTCCCGCTCGATCCTGTTTAGAAGCGCTAATTCGGGCTTGATTTCGCTCATTTCACCAATCTTGCGCACCATTTCGGGGCTAATTCGCTGATTGGTGTCGCGACCAGTGGACTGCATTTCAGCAGCTGCAATCTTCAGAGCTTGCTGTGGGTCTAGCTCTGGCATTGCTTGAGCCAATACGGCGGCCCTAGACGTCAAGACGGGATCTAATTCTTGACCATATTGATCACTAAAGAACCGCCGGACGATCTCTGTATCTTCAGATGCGACGGCATCTTCCATCCGCATTTTTGCCAATTCGCCTTGAATGGCTCTTTCGAATTCGGCTTTTCTACCCTCATCTCCGCGCCTGCCTCGACGTGTCGCTTCAATCGACAATCCCTCTTCCGGGCTGTAGTAGACCATGCGTCCGCCTTCGGTTCGCATGATTTCGCGATCACCGGGCGGCAATCCGGGGATATTCGCTGATTGCGGTGCTGCGCCACGACGGCGACGTGGGTCATTGGGGTCGCCCAGGTCGCGAAACCCGCCAATACCGACAACCATTGCCTGCTCAGTCTTACATCTCGTAAGACCAGTCTATTGAGATTGAGTTACTCAAATTCGGCAATTAGCGCCCCCATGGAGAGCTGCCGGCAAATAATTTTTTGGAAAATTTTTAGCACACCGAAATAGGGAGCAAAAAAAAGATCGAAAAAAACGGCGATTTTGTGCATAGGAAACTTTGCTCCCTATGACTGGCCCTCGCGGAAACTTTCCTGAAAATGCTGCGCCGCGCTCTATACATCAAACACCCCCGCAAAGTTCGAATTGCGCTCAAACAAAAAAAGAATGGGCACACATACACAGCCTGCCGCTCCGCGAGCGCGAGCCGCTTCGCGCCACGCCGAGCTCGCGAGTCGCTGGGTTACCACAGTGAACGCGAGCGGATGACGCGACCGCGCACATAAGTAACGAGCAGCCAACGCGCACTGCGAACGCGCTCCGCGATTCGTTCGCTCGTGTGCGCTCGGATACCTGAGTTCGCAACGCGCAGCGACGCGCCACCTCAGTAGCGAACGCGTGTCACTTCTGTCGCGGACCCGTGTACCCAACAGCGACCCCACGCAACCGCGTGAGCGCGATCCGCTCGCTACGCCCCTCGCGCTGCCGCGACACGCCGGGGCCAAATCCCTAGTTGTCCCCAATTCCACACAAATGTGGACTCAAGTGTCCACTCACAACTGTGTGTTTTAACTCTATGAATTGCCAATTCTGGTTCAACAGCACCTACTGGACAGATGTAGAGCTTGACTGCTACGGCGGACAGTACGCGCTGGCCTGGGACGAGCTTGACCTCATAGTCATCGACTGCATGGAAGTGCTATCTGGACCTCAACAGTTAGTCCACTATGTCTACTCCGACGACGAAGTCCCCTTCTGATCGCCAATAGCTCCGCGCCCCTTCGGGGCCGGGGCTTCGCCCCGAACAGCCGGGGGTGACTACAGCCTGTTTTCTTTATGCCTCACTGCCAAGTGGGGCTTTTTTAGTGCTCAATCACAACTGTGTGTTTCAAATGTCTACTTCGTTTTACGACACCATCTGGGCACCCATCTCTGCCATCGCAATCGGAACCGCCGTCGGAACTGTTGCAGTCACAGGCGTCAATGCCTTGGTCGACCGCCATCACGAGCACCTCGAACGCCTGACCGTCGAGCAATGCCTCAACAGAGCATGGCCCTCAGGGCGCAACTCGACCATGTCGACCTGGTGCGAACGCAACGGCTACGAGGTCGGTTCCCTCTACTGACCCAGGTATCCCCTCAGTAACTCCGGTTGCTGGGGGGTCTTTTTCTGGTGTCCAATCACAACTGTGTGTTTCAAATGTATTCTTCGATCGTCAAGTTCAACCGCTGGGTTGACCGCAACACAGCTCTTTACATGACCCTCTGCTTCTTTGGAGGCTCAATAATCCGCTGGTATTGGGTCGGTCAGGACATACATCGCTTCATTAATCCCTTAGCTCCCATTTTTATGTGAGCCCCTAGCCCCGCCGGAAGGTGGGGTTTTTTAGTGCCCAATCACAACTGTGTGTTTCAAATGTCTTACTACGACTCCAATTCTTGGCTCCCGCAATCACATCCTGTCGACGCTCGTAAGCTCGAAATAGAGGATGACATGCAAACATTTGCGGGTGACACTGAACTCCTAGCTCACTTATTTGCTGAATACAGGCAACTATCCGGGCACTACGCCTGACCCCAAGCCCCGCCGAAAGGTGGGGTTTTTTTAGTGCCCCATCACAACTGTGTGTTTGGGGTTTGTTCACTTCGCTTACTTATTCATGGCTAACACCATCAAATCTCTGACCGCCGACAAGGTGGAACTGGCTAACCAGAACGCTGATCTGCAGCAGCAAGTTGATGCTTTGTCCCAGCAACTGGAGCAAGTTCAACGCGCTGATGCCGAGCGTCAAGAGGCAGCCCAGCAAGCAGCCCAACTGCCTGCGAAGAAGGAGCCATGGTGCAACATCAAAGGGCAGAAAGTTCTGCTGCCCCCATCGATGGATGCCATCAACTCCTACACCAACCGACCTATGGTCCGCGAGTTCGAGTACGACGGCGTACAAGGCATCACCCTTAACGTCTCGTTCATGGCTGGCGACCGAATTGGCCGCTCCTATGACATCGAGTTCATGGATAACGGCTTCGGTAACCTTCGCACCCAGGTAATCGAGTGCATCAACAGCGGCAACCTCGAAATGTGCTTCGACGCACGTTTCAACACCCGTGAATGGATCAGCCCAACAGGTAACGCAGTTCCCTTCGATACCTGGAAAGGCATTGCCCTTTATCCCGTTCCGGCCAAGAAGGCTGCTGCCAAGGTTGACTCCACTCCTGAAAATCAGGAGAAGCAGAACGAGGAAGTTCCTTTCTGAGCACATTCTCAGCTCTATGCCCTGCCCTTCCGGGGGTAGGGCTTTTTTTGTTGCCCTGCGTGTGATGAGTTCTGCCTGCGGTGAGCAGGTTTGCACTCAACAGCCAGGGTGACATACAGCCTGTTTATTAATTATGGGACTCTATTTTCACGTTCAACTATTAGTCAAGCAGCCTTTCGGGGCCGACCCGACTGTCATCAGAATGCCCTGCCTTGGTAACTCCGACATCCGTCGTGCCATTTCTCCCCTCATGCAAAAGCATGAATTCATGGGTGAGAAATGCATACCCAGTCAGGGCGAATTACCTTTCCATGAAGACAGTCCTGCCTACCTCGCTGTAGAACGATTGCATGAAGATTACAAGCGAAGAATCGATGACGCCCATCGTGAGCGAGATGAACTTTACGAGCATCCCGACAGGGGTGATTGGAGCGTCGCCCATCACTTCATTGAAAATCTTGACCCCTTCTACCGACTCATTGGCAACACACTTTCTGCTGCACAGTCCATTGACGACAATGACTACATAAGCGCCCGCATCGTCTGGTGCTGACCCAATACCCCTCCGAAAGGTGGGGTTTTTTTGTGCACCGTCACAACGGTGTGTTCACTTCGCTTGTTCCTTTATGGCTTTTACGCCCCTGAAAACTCTTGCTTTCGACACCAAAGTCCAAATCGAAGAGGCCTATACCGACAAGAAGCTCAACGACCTCAACATCATTGCCGAAAACGATGCAATCGAAGAGCGTTCAAAGCGCGTTTACTTCGACCGCAAGGCAATGATCGAGGAAATGGTTTCTGTCGGCTGACCCAATGCCCTGCCAAAAGCGGGGCTTTTTTTATCCCTTCACTCTGTACCACCATGGGAACACGTTCTGCTATCGGCTACGAACTGCCGTCAGGCCGTATCAAAGCTGTCTACTGCCACTGGGACGGCCACCCCAAGCACCAACTCCCAATTCTGATCGAGCACTACAACACGCTCGACAAAGTCAAGGCACTTATCAAGCCAGGCTCCATGTCCTCGCTCAGGACTAGAGAAACCTGGGACAGCCAGTTACCAGCTAGCAAGACCAAAGAAGGTGTCTACGTCAGGGATGACGAAGGCTTGTTGATGTACGACATCGACAGAGATCCGCAGCCCTTGTACCACCACGAACGTGGTAATGGTCCCTGGAATGCAGATGGCAGCGACTACGCCGATCCACCACATGTCAACGCATCAATCAAAGCTGCCATCAACTGGTGGCGCGGCTCTTGTTGCGAGCACATGTATGTCTTCATCCCCGGTATTGGCTGGGAACACTACGACCTCGACGAACCTGAGCCCCAGCCCAAGTTCACCAAAATCAAACAACTTCTCTCTTCTGTTCTCTAATCACTGTGTACCCTATGACCACCATGACCAAGCCACAGACTGACAAAGAAGCCCTAGTGATGGGACTCCTGCTGGCTTTAGTAGCGCCAACGGATGAGCTGGCGCAAAAGGCTTCGGCTATGGCTGACAACATTGCCTCAAGAATGTCAACAGACGAAGTCGAAGCTTGCAAAGCCATTGCCCGCGCTCAATACCAAGCAACTGACTTACCTCTATTGGTATGGCGCCACTTACGACACCAAGCAACTGACTCATGAAACTTGACTTATTGGAAAGACAACGAGGACTACCGCATTCACTTTCAAGGACCGTCATGAGCATGAAGAACATCCTCCTCTCCCTTGCCTTCGTCTACGGCCTGGGC
>MDTG01437163.1_pt1 | contig 21001 bp, 18 predicted proteins | sample 811421 | NCBI WGS metagenome assembly MDTG01 (sample SAMN05326645, study PRJNA326480) | marine metagenome | isolation source: seawater | place: Pacific Ocean: South East | collected 2011
CCTGAGACAGTGACTCCAAACTGTCGAGCACCGGCTGATACGGCATGGCCTCGTCCTGCGCCAGGCGCAAGCACGCCTCCTCGCCCCGGCTCAGGCCCAGCGCTCGCCCTTCAAGGCGCTGGCATTGGTGCAAGACATCCCGCGCTTCGGCCAACAACGCACTGCCTGCGGCGGTTAACACGGGCTGGCGACCACTGCTGCGCTCGAACAGGGTTACACCCAGATCGGCCTCCAGCATGGCAATCGCCGAGCTCACCGCCGACTGCACGCGATTCATCTGCCGCGCCACGGCCGAAAACGACCGGCCCTCGGCAACCCCAACAAACAGACGCAACTGTTCAAGATTCCACTGCATACCCATCTCCATAGCAGATAGGTAATCACTTTATCCCATCATGTAAATGACTAGAATCGCTCAATCGAAAAGGAGACTGATTATGTCCGGTTACTTGTATCTGGCGATTGCCATAACCGCTGAAGTGATTGCGACGACCTCGATGAAAGCGCTCAACGGCTTCAGCAAGCCATTGCCGCTGCTGCTGGTGATCGTTGGCTACGCGATTTCGTTCTGGATGCTCAGCCTGGTGGTCAAAACCATTCCGGTAGGCGTTGCCTACGCCGTGTGGGCCGGTCTGGGCATTGTGCTGGTGAGTATTGCGGCTGCGGTGCTTTACCAGCAGACACTGGATTTAGCTGCAATTGCGGGAATGGCGCTGATTATTGCGGGGGTGGTAGTTATTCAAATGTTTTCTCGGTCAGTCGGGCACTGAGATCAAGAGTTGTAAGCTTCGCCCGCGCTATACTGGGAGCCTGTTTGACTGTTGAGGCGTTCACATGTCCCAAGCTCTGAGTACCGACGTGCTAATCGTTGGTGGCGGTATCGCAGGCCTATGGCTCAATGCGCGGTTGCGCCGTGAAGGCTATGCCACGCTGCTACTGGAAAACGCCACACTGGGTGGCGGCCAGAGTGTAGCTTCGCAAGGCATCATCCACGGCGGCGCGAAGTACGCGCTGCACGGGGCACTGACTGGAGCCTCCGAAGCCATCGCCGATATGCCACGGCGCTGGCGCGAAGCGATCGCCGGTAACGGCGAAATCGACCTGAGCGGTGTACGCCTGCTTTCCGATGCGCATTATTTATGGTCGCCAGGCAGCCTTGCCGGCAATCTCACCAGCTTCTTTGCCAGCAAAGCCGTGCGCGGCCGGGTTGATCAGGTCAAAGGGGATCAGTTGCCACCGGCCCTGCAAGACCGCAAGTTCAAGGGTAAGGTATATCGCCTGGCCGAGTTGGTGCTGGATGTGCCAAGCCTGATTACCCGGCTCGCCGAACTCAGCGCCAATAGCCTGCTGGCCTGTAAGGTGATTGAACCGCTGCACGAAAACCAGCAGCTGGTGGGCCTGCGCGTAGACGGCCGGGAAATTCGCGCCCAGCGCATCGTGCTCAGCGCCGGCAGCGGCACAGCCGAACTGCTGACTGCACTCGGCCTGAACAAGCCTGAGCAACAATTACGCCCACTGCACATGGTGCTGGCCAAAGGGCCATCGCTAAAGCCCTTGTATGCCCATTGCCTGGGTGGCGGTCCCAAGCCACGCGTCACCGTAACCACTCATCCTTGCTCAGACGGCGAATGGGTGTGGTACATGGGCGGCGATATCGCCGAAGCCAGTGGCGTGGCGCGCTCGCCTGAAGAACAGATTCAAGCGGCGCAAACTGAAATGGCCTCGCTGCTGCCATGGATCGACCTGAGCACAGCCAAATGGGCGACGTTCCGGGTTGATCGCGCCGAACCGGCACAATCCAGCCTGATGCGGCCAGACAACGCGTTTCTGGCTGATGAAGGAACGCTGATCGTCGGCTGGCCGACCAAGCTGGCGCTGGCACCAGACTTTGCCGACCGGGTAATGGCGAGCCTGAAACGCGATGCCATTGTCCCAACCGAGCATCCAGCATTACCTGAGCTCAAGCAGCCTGAAGTCGCCCAGCCAATTTGGGAGCACATGTTCGCATGAGCAGCCTGCATCACTTGCACCGACCATTGGGCAGCAGCGGCTTGCAGGTTTCTCCGCTAGGCCTCGGCACCGTCAAGATTGGCCGCGATCAGGGCGTCAAGTACCCGAATGGTTTCACCATTCCTGACGACACCAGCGTGCGCCAGTTACTCGCCCAGGCTCGCGATCTTGGCATCAACCTGCTCGACACCGCGCCTGCTTATGGCAATAGCGAAACCCGACTCGGCCCGCTATTGCGCGGGCAACGTCAGGACTGGGTCATCGTCAGCAAGGTTGGCGAAGAGTTCGAAAACGGCCTCTCCTCTTTCGATTTCAGCCCGGCCCACACGCGCTACTCCGTCGAGCGCAGCCTGCAACGGCTGGAGACGGACTACATCGACATGTTGTTGGTGCATTCAGACGGTAACGACGTCGATATTCTGCAAAACAGCGGGATCTACCAAACCCTGCTGGCACTGAAACAGGAAGGCAAGATTCGCGGTTTCGGCCTGTCAGGAAAAACCGTGGCGGGTGGGCTGCTGGCGCTGGAGCAAGGCGACTGCGCAATGGTTACTTACAACCTTAATGAGCAGGCCGAATTGCCGGTGCTGGATTATGCGGCCGAGCACGGCAAGGCAATCCTCATCAAGAAAGCCCTCGCCAGCGGGCATGCCTGCCTCGCTCCTGGTGCTGACCCGATACGCGCCAGCTTCGAACTGATATTTGCCCATCCGGCGGTTAGCAGCGCAATCATTGGCACCATCAACGCAAAACATCTATCTTCGAATGTCGCAATGGCCGCCGAGGTGATTCAGGCTTTACGCTGAGACACAGCCCTCGGAGCTGACTGAATACAGGCGCACGACCTCACGTGCGCCGAAAACAACAGAGCAGAAGCCTAAAGGAGCGCAAATGTCGCGTACGTTAATTCGCAAAGATCCTAACGCCTTTAAAACATTGCCACTGTTTGTTGAGGCCGACCCGGACGGGCTGGCTTATTCGAGCCTGGGCCGCCCGCTTAACTTCAGGGAAATGCTTGAGCGGCGCACCACCATCGAAATCGAAGACAACCAGCGCTTTGCCGTGGAACTGGCGAATCTCGGGGTCTCCGTACGCTTGACGCTGAACTGGCAAGGGCGTGATTACTGGGTGCTGGTACGCCAGCGCCGAGCCGACCGCGGCGATGTCGTGCTCAAACTGATTTCCGGCTACGTGCCAGCCCACGAACTCAACTTGCCGCTGCTCACCGCCATTCAGGAAGTCGCAGAAGAGTGCCTGATGGAAACGCCCGAAGGCTGGCTGGCCGGGCGCTTTGGCGAGACCTGGCTGCCGACACCGTATCAAGGCGTGCTGCACTACCGTGAAGCGGTTAATTTCCGTCTCGGATCGCTGTCGGGGGCTGCGCGCCCGGTGCGTTGCAGCAACCTGACGCTATTGGAGCGCCCGCGCGCATATGTGCACTTGCCAACGGCCTCGCTGCAACTGGTTTACGACATGCGCATGGAACTGCCCAAAGAGGTCAAACAGCTAAGTCTGTTCCATGCAGATGAGTGCCTTGAAGATGGCACCCTGGTCGCACGCCTGGACCGCAGCAAACCCGACCTGTATCTGATCGCATTGGAAGACGGCAAACCCACCGCAGAATTGCTGACCTTGAAAAAGGGCGAGCTAAGCCCGGCGAGTACCCGCGGCGTCTGGCTGGCAGAGAGCTTTGCCGCTCAGGACGGCTGGGTGGTTCGCGATGAACGAATCCGCTGGAAGGACTGGGCAAAATCGCAACAACTCAAGGCGCCAACTGCCAAGACTCCGGCAAAGCCCAAACCGGCTGGAGCCGCCGACTTCAAGCAACCGCAAGCGCGTCAGGGCTAGCACCTGAAGCCGGTAATCCGCAACCTAGCGGGTTACCGGCACAGCATTTAGCGGTTGCGGATTTTCTCGACGATGGCTGTGGTCGAGCTGTTCTCAACCAGGCTCAGCACCCGCACTTCGCCGCCGTAGGCATTAACGATGTCCGCCCCAACGACCTGATCGATCGAGTAGTCGCCGCCCTTGACCAGCACATCAGGCTGCACTTGCTTGAGCAGTCGCTCGGGCGTGTCCTCGCAGAAACTCACCACCCAATCAACCGCGCCCAAGCCCGCCAAAACAGCCATACGCCGATCGACCGAGTTGATAGGTCGGCCCGGCCCTTTCAGGCGACTGACAGAGCCATCATCGTTAACTGCCAGCACCAAACGATCACCCTGCGCACGCGCCTGCTCAAGGTAAGTCACATGGCCTGCATGCAGAATGTCGAAACAGCCATTGGTGAATACGATCTTCTCGCCATGCGCGCGCGCATCCTCAATCGCGATCAGCAACTGATCGAGGCTCAACACGCCGCGCTCAGAACCTTGTTCCCGCTGCACAGCACGACGCAACTCCGGCGCACTGATCGCCGCCGTCCCCAGCTTGCCAACCACGATACCGGCAGCCAGATTGGCCAGGGCAACGGCTTGCGGCAACTCTTCGTCGGCCGCCAACGCCGCTGCCAGCGTGGAAATAACCGTATCGCCAGCGCCAGTCACATCAAACACTTCACGCGCCCGCGCAGGCAGATGCAGCGGTGCATGGCTAGGACGCAGCAACGTCATGCCGTGTTCACCACGGGTCACCAGAAGCGCGCCCAACTCCAGTTCACGCATCAGCGCGGCACCTTTGCTGACCAATTGCGCTTCATCTTCACAGCGACCGACTATCGCCTCGAACTCGCTGAGGTTCGGGGTGATCAGGCTCGCGCCACGGTAGATGGAGAAATCTTTACCCTTGGGGTCGGCCAGCACCGGAATATTGCGTTTGCGCGCCAACTGCACCAGCGCCTGATGGTTTTTCAATGCGCCTTTGCCGTAATCCGACAGCACCAGCACTTTGACCCCGTCGAGCAGGGAGTCGACCATTTCAGCCAACGCATCGGTGTCGGTATTGAAGGGTTCTTCGAAGTCCATGCGCAGCAACTGCTGATGACGGCTCATGACCCGCAGCTTGACGATGGTGGGCTGGTCTTCGATACGCTGGAAGTGGGTTCTGACGCCAATAGCCTCAAGGCTGTCGGTGAGGCTTTCAGCGGCTTCATCCTCACCGGTGACACCGACCAGAATTGCCGGTGCGCCCAGCGCCGCGATATTCAGCGCAACGTTGGCAGCGCCGCCGGGACGGTCTTCGATCTGCTCAACCTTGACCACCGGAACCGGCGCCTCAGGCGAGATACGTGAAGTACCGCCATGCCAGTAGCGGTCGAGCATGACATCGCCGACCACCAGAACCGGGGCTTGATCAAAACGGGGCATGGACAACTTCATGTGAACTCCGAAGCCTTTAAGTAGCGGTTTCTTAGTTTATCAGGCGAATCAGCACAGGCCAGTACAAACCTGGTGATCGGGATCAGCCGACAAGCTGCGCCAAATGGCAGGACGCACGCAGCTTGCCGCTGTGGTGTCAGACGTTTTCAGACTCGGGCTCATCCAGTCCCAGCGCATGCAGGCGGGCGTAATAGCCATTCATCACCAGCAGTTCGGCATGAGTGCCGCGCTCGACAATCTGCCCCTGCTCCATCACCAAAATCTGATCGGCCTTCTCGATAGTCGACAAACGGTGAGCAATCACCAGCGTCGTCCGGCCTTTCATGACCGAATCCAGCGCGGCCTGAATATGTCGCTCAGATTCGGTATCCAGCGCCGAAGTCGCTTCGTCGAGCACCAGAATCGGTGCATCTTTCAGCAGCGCACGGGCAATCGCCAAACGCTGGCGCTGGCCGCCAGACAGCAGCACGCCGTTCTCGCCCACTTCTGTGTCGAGACCTTCCGGCAACTTATCGATAAACTCTTTGGCATACGCCGCCTCTACCGCACGCTCGATGTCTTCGCGCGGCGCACCGACAAGATCACCGTAGGCAATGTTGTTGGCGACCGAATCGTTGAACAGCGTCACTTGCTGGGTCACGAGCGCGATATGCCGACGCAGGTTACGCAGGGTGTACTCTTCGATATCGACGCCATCAAGCAGGATCTGCCCGGTTTCATGGTGATAGAAGCGCGGAATCAGGTTAGCCAGAGTCGACTTGCCGCTGCCGGAGCGACCCACCAGTGCAATCATCTGGCCGGGTTCCGCGACAAAATTAATGTCGTGCAGCACTGCCTTCTCGGTACCTGGATACTGGAAGCTGAGGCCTTTGACCTCCAGACGACCGGTTGCCTTTTCGACCTCAACTGAACCGCTGTCGACTTCCGGCGATTCATCAAGCTGCTCAAAGATGCTGTCCGCCGCTGCCAGGCCTTTCTGGATGGTGGCGCTCACCTCAGACAACTGGCGAATCGGCTTGGGCAGCAGACCGGCAGCCGTGATGTAAGCCACCAGATCACCGGCAGTCGCATCACCGCGAAGATACAAAACCAAGAACATCAGAACCGCCATCGCAACGTAAATAACCAGTTGCAGCATCGGTGTGTACACCGCGCCAGTCTTGGTCATTTTCAACTGCTTGAAGGTGTTGTCACGGCTGGCAGTCTCGAAACGCTCAGACTCATAAGTCTCGCCGCCAAAGCTTCGCACTACGCGATAACCCTGAATGGTTTCCGAGGCCACGTGAGTCACGTCCCCCATCGCCACCTGGATTTTCTTGCTCTGTTTGCGGAATTTTTTGCTGGCACTGCCAACCATAAGTGCAATAACCGGCAAGATCGCCAGCATGACCATGGTCAACTGCCAGTTCATCCACAACAGGTAGATAAACAGGAAGACCACCGTCAGCCCTTCGCGGATAACCACCTTGATCGCATCGGTGGCAGCCCCTGTGACCATGGTCACGTTGAAGGTGATGCGTGAGATCAGATGACCCGAGTTGTGGCTGTCGAAGTAACGATTGGGCAGATTCAACAAGCTGTCGAATAACGCCGTGCGCAAATCGTGCACCAGGCTCAACGACACCTTGGCCAGATAATAGTTACCCAGAAACGAGCCAAGACCCTGCCAGGCTGCAATCAAGACGATCAGCAGCGGCACCGCCTGCAGCAGTTCGAGGTCTTGCAGGTAAGGGACTGTCGGGAAAAGCACCGCTTGCGGATTGGACAAGCCATCTACGAAGTACTTGAGAATTCCAGCGAGCATCGGCTGCGTCGAAGCAAAAATCACGTAGCCGACGATACTCAACCCAAAGTAGCCGACGTAAGGTTTTACGTAGCTGAGCAGGCGGAAATAAATTTTTAGACTGGTAGAGACAGGGGTTTTATCGCTCATAGGGCTCGACGCGCCGGTAGGGTAAAAAAGTATATCACAGGGCCTCAAAGACTAGAGCCAAGCATGCTGCAAGCAACGAAATTGCAGCACAAACTGCAAACTAAGCCGACAAAGGCTTCATCTTGCGGACAGATCAATTATGCTACGCCCCTTTCTAACAACCCCTTCCAGACAATGCAATCTTCCCCAACGCTCCTGGCAGCAACTCAAACTCGGCTATATACGTTGATCGCCCAGTACTGGCTGCCCCTTGGCTATTTTTTGCTGCTGACCGGGATGATCTGGCTGCCGGAACTCAGTACCCATACCAAGCTTTACTATGGCTTCTTTGCATTTCCGGCGCTGCTGGGATTGATAGTTAAGCCGTGCTTGTTCAAGACGCTGTTACGCGAGCCGATCATAGTGTTCTTTTTGCTGCTGGCCGCACTGATGATTCTGAGCCTTGACTGGTCGCAAGAGCACAGCCCTGCAAGCCTGACCAAGCGGCCACTGTATATATTCATGCTGTTTGCCGGCTGCGCACTCATGGCCTGCCGGGATGTAAAACTCTTGCTGACAACCCTGCGCGTCAGCGCTGTGGTCATGTCGTTGGGCGCGGTTTACAACCTCATCCAGTTTCTGCCTGACGCCACTGCGGATGCACGCTTGGTAGGCACTGGGACACTGCGCAACCCACTGCTTTCTTCGCACGTATTTGGTTTCTTCTGCGCCTACTGGCTCGCGACATGGGCAACGTCTCAGGGCCGTAATAGCTGGATCGCAATTCTGCTCGCTCTGCCGTTGCTGGCAGTTGTGCTTGAGACCGGCTCACGAACGCCACTGCTGGCAATTTTTGCAGTAGCGCTTTGGCTGATGATGATTACCGGCAAAAAAGGCCTGTACGTGTTTGCCGCTGTTTGTTTGGCGGGTGTTGCGCTGTACTTTGTTGCGCCCGATATCCTGATGGAGCGCGGCTTGTCTTACCGGCCACAGATCTGGCAACAGGCGCTAGAGCAGGCGCAGGAAAAACTCTGGTTTGGCTACGGTTATCAGAACGAGTTCATATTCACGATTCCTGGTATGCGTACTCTGGAAGACCCGCATAATGTTGAACTTGCCGTATTGCTGCATCTGGGGCTTGTCGGGCTGATAGTCTGGGCAGCGATGTACTTCGCCCTGTTGCGCAAAACCCTGCAGCTTCGCCACGACGCTGCGACTCAAGTGGCGTCTGCACTGGTGTGCTACGGCGTATTCGCAGGATTAACCGAAGGCAGTTCGTTTATCTCGCGTCCGAACGAGAACTGGTACCTGATCTGGATTCCACTCGCGCTGTTTGCCGCCCTGTCCATTCGCCAACGCGTGCAGAACGACACATGACGACCCTGACCCAAGCACAGCTGAAAGCCAAACTAGAAGGCTCACAGACTATCGAGGAAGACGGCTACGGTCTTAAAGTTGCCCGGCTTGCCGATGGCAGCTTCCTTAAGCTCTTTCGTCGCAAGCGTCTTTTGTCGTCTTCGTTGTGGGCTCCACCGTCAGTGCGCTTCGCCCGCAATGCCGCACGCCTGATAGCACTGGGTATACCTGCCCCGATCACGCTCGATTTGATTGTTGTGCCCGAGTTGCAACTCAACGGTTTGCAGTACGAACCGGTCGCTGGCGAAACACTGCGCAGTTACTGGCGCACTTTGACCCAGGAGCAGTTGCCAGAAGAGCTGTTTCGGTTCGGCAACTTCCTCGGCCAGCTGCACGAGTCCGGGGTTTACTTCCGCTCGCTACATCTGGGCAACGTACTGATCATGCCCGACCAGCAATTTGCCCTGATTGATGTGTCCGACATGAAGATCTTCTCGCGCCCGCTCTCATTCTGGCAGCGCACGCGAAATGTCCAGCATATGGTGAGGTACAAGGAAGATACGACTTGGCTGGCCGACGAACATCTCGACTCGCTGGTGCAGGGCTACGCCCAATCCGCCGGCAACAAAGCCGCTGCCCGGCTAAACCACGCGTTTACCAGCCGCAAGCAAGCAGCCAAGTAGCCGCCAACAAAATCTGTCAGCAGCTTGAGACTGCCTACGCCGGTAGCAGGTAACGTCCTGCTGCCCGAAGCGTCTTGCTGTTCCAGGCGCTGACCGGCAAGCGCTTGAATAGCTCGCGAGCGAGCGGTTTATCGGTACGCGCGCACTTCAACAACATCGAATTGATGAAGCGATTACACACCTCAGGATACTGCGGGTGATCGCTGAACAGCGCGTAAGTCGTCAGTACGCTGTCGATCATGAAACGCAGGTTTTTGTAGGTGTTGGTGTCGTGTGTCCGGTACTTGGCGAGAACCGGCTCCAGCACATCAATGAAATAACCCGCCCGGGTTATCTTCAACTCGATGTACAAGTCCTCAAGGCGGATTTTAGGGTCAAAGCCGCCAACCTTTTCGAGCGCTTCGCGCCGGAACAATAGCGTCGGTGCAGGTGCTCCGGGCTTGGTCTGCAGAAACACATCATCAAAATTCAGCCGCCGTGCCGGGCGCAGACGCTGACGATCCTTAACCTTGCTCTGTGCATCAATCTTTTCGATATTGCCGGCGCAAATACCGACTTCCGGAGCGTGCGCCATGTGCGCCACTTGCAGCGCAATGCGTTCGGCAACCATGACATCGTCCGAACCAAATGGCGCGATGAGGCTGCCTTTGGACATCGCAATCGCGTCATTCAACGTGCTCGAAAGCCCTTGGTTTTTCTGCACCTTGAAGTAAAAACCGTGCTGGTTTTGCAATGCAGTGATGCGCTCTACGCTGTCATCGCTAGAGCCATCATCAATCACCAACAACTCGATATTCGGGTAGGTTTGATTGAGCACACTGAGAATGCTTTCTTCAATGTACTGGCCATGGTTATAAGAGGCGATGATCACCGTAACCAGAGGGGATTCAGCGTTGTTATCCATGATTTGCAGGCTCCGGATTCAACGCCTGCTCGATCAGCTGCCGATAGTTCTGCCGATAATCGTCGATCGAATGAGCGCGGCACAGGTACTCGTAAGCAGTGTTTCCCTTGGCCGTAAGCTCTTCAGCGCTAAGCTCAAGAACCCTGACCATTTGCTCGGCCAGCGCCGTGACATTCTTCACTGGGAAAATATAGCCGCCACTGTCTTCAAGGAGTGGTTTGAGGCTGTCGATGTCCGAGCCGATCACTGTCAAATGCCCGGCCATCGCCTCCAGCATCGCCAGCGGCAGACCTTCCGAAAGCGACGGCATGACAAACACGTCGAAAGCCCGCACATACTGCAGCGCATCATTACGGGCGCCCAACAAGTGCACACGTCCGGCCAGTTGCAACCGATTGATGGCGGCTTCTAGATCCGCGCGTGAACGCCCTTCACCGATAATCGCCAGTTGAGCGTTAGGGTAACGATCCTTGAGGGTGGCAAAGGCTTCGACCATGTAGATCTGGCCCTTCACAGGGACCAGTCGGCCAATCGTGCCGAACACGAAAGCCCCAGCCTCCAGAGCCAGCTCTTCACGCGCCTGCTCGCGAGACAGCAGCAGGCGCTCCGCGCGCTGAATATCAATCGCGTTATTAATCTTCAAACTATTACGCGGCGTGAACCCCCCGCCACACCCCAGCAAGTACTCATGCACGGCACGTGAAACGCCGACGACCCGCCAGTTATCAGTGAGCAGCATACGTGACTCAAAGCGCCGGTAAGCCCGGTCAAAATCACCAATACCGTGCTGCACGCCGATGCACAGCGGTATTTTCAGCCAACGATTGAGTAGCATCAGCATGTTCATGGACTTGAAGCGATGAGCAATCACCACATCAAACCCTTCTTCACGGCAGAACTGATAAAGCCGATGCATCGCCTTGAGTCTCAGCCCCTTGAGCTGCGATTGCGGAAAATCAAAATACACTGAGCGCGAAGCCACGCTATGCGGTTCACCTTCTCCAGGCGCGCCACGTAAAAAAGCTGTAACGACCTCAAAGCGATCCTCAGGCAAGCCCTTGATGATCTGTTCTGCAAGGTCCGATGCATTGACGTTGTAGCGCCCCTGAAGCTGCAGAACCTTGAGCTTACGTGACATTAACGCCCTCTCAGCAAGAGCTTGATCGCCTTGCGGGTATATGACCAATTGGCAATCAGGCGCCAGTCGGCGCGCAACGCATCTTTGTAGAACTCAAGCGCCGTATCTCGCTCGCCGGCACTGTAAAACGTACGAAACAATGAAGCGCAGCGCTGCGCGACAAAACTGCGCTTAAGGTCCTGCAGTTCAGCTGGCATACGCTGCTCTGAAAACACCTCATCAACCAGCGCCAGGCCAGATTCACGGGCGAACTCCAGATTATGCCGCAGGCTTCCCGCGTGCTTGTGAATAAGCACCAGCGGTTGCTCGACTGTAGTACAGGAAAAACGCGCCAGCGCCTGAGCAAAGACGGGGATGTCTTCGGCGCTGCGAAAATTCTCGGGATAGACGCCGTGGGCAAAAATCTCACGGTGCATTGCACACGCGCCATTGCTCAGCACCACAGTCTTTTTCAGCAGATATGCCTGCACCCGCTCACGTGCACCGCCCGGGAAGTTCGACGCCGGACGCAGTCGCTGTTTGCCACTGTCGAATACTGACCAATAAGCACCTGCGACCATTCGGGTCGTCGGATATCCTTCGATATGCTGGGCCAGCACTGCAAGTGCGCCTGGCGCCATCTCATCATCAGCATCAAGGAAGATCAGGTACTGGCCTGAGGTTTCCTCGATGCCGCGGTTACGCGCTGAAGCGGAACCGCCATTGGGCTTGCTGATGACACGAAAACGCCCATTGTGCTTGGTTTGTAGCTGCTCAAGCACCTCTAAGGTCTGATCAGTGGAGCCATCATCGACCACCAGTAAATCGGCAGAGGCTTGATCCAGCTGAGCCACTACCGATTCCACTGCCCGCGCTATTTTTTCTGCATAGTTATAGGCGGGGATGACCACACTGAAAAGCGGTTCAGACACCGTCATACCAATCCATACCTTCCTTAACCACCAGGATATCTTCCATGATGAGGTATTGCAGGTCAGAGCCGTAGAACATATTCAGCGCATCAGTCGGCGAGCAGATCATTGCTTCACCCCGGCGGTTAAGCGAAGTGTTCAGCGATACGCCATTGCCGGTGAGGTTTTCCAGCTCTTTCATCATGTCGTAGTAACGTGGGTTGTACTCACGCTTAAGTACCTGCGCACGCGAAGTGCCGTCTTCGTGAACCACTTCAGAGACGCGGGTTTTCCACTCGTCATTCACCTCGAAAGTGAAGGTCATGAACGGTGACGGGTGATCAACCTTGAGCATTTGTGTGCCCACCGTGTCGAGCATTGACGGGCAGAATGGGCGCCAGCGCTCACGGAACTTGATCTGCTCGTTAATCCGGTTGGCAACGCCGGGAATGCTTGGGCAACCGACGATTGAGCGACCGCCCAAGGCGCGCGGACCAAACTCCATACGCCCCTGGAACCAGGCAACGGGATTGCCATCGACCATGATCTTGGCGATGCGCTGCGGCATGTTGTCGATTTGTTTGAAGGTCGGCTTGCTCGGGTGCTTGGCGCACGCTGCAATCACATCTTCGTTGGAGTACGACGGGCCGAGGTAGACGTGTTCCATCTTCTCGACCGGAACCCCGAGCTTGTTCGACACGTACGCGGCGGCGCCAACAGAGGTCCCGGCGTCGCCAGAAGCAGGCTGAACGAACAGCTCTTTGACTTCGGGACGGGCGATGATCTTCTGGTTGAGTTTGACGTTGAGCGCGCTGCCGCCGGCATAAGCGATCTTGCCGGTTTCCTTGATGATGTCACCGAGGTAGTAATCCATCATCTGCAGGGCAAGCTTTTCAAACAACGCCTGAATGCTTGCTGCGTAATGGATATACGGATCGTCGGCGATATCGCCTTCACGCTTTGGCCCGAGCCAGTCGATCAGCTTCTTCGAGAAGTAGAAGCCCTTGCCATTCTCTTTGTAACGGCGCAGGCCGATTACGTTGGCGTACTCGGTGTTGATCACCAACTCGCCATTTTCAAAGGAAGCCAAACGCGACAGGTCGTACTTGGACGCATCGCCGTATGGCGCCATGCCCATGACCTTGAATTCGCCGTCGAGCATCTCGAAACCGAGGAACTCGGTCATCGCGCCGTAAAGGCCGCCGAGCGAATCCGGGTCGTAGAATTCTTTGATCTTGTGGATCTTGCCATTCTCGCCGTAGCCGAAGAATGTAGTGGCGTACTCGCCCTTGCCGTCGATCCCGAGGATCGCCGTCTTCTCGGTGAAGCCCGAGCAGTGGTAGGCACTGGAAGCATGCGCCAGGTGGTGTTCAACGGCTTCGATCTTGACCTTCTTCAGGTCAAAGCCGAGCTGTTCCAGGCACCATTTGATCTTGGTGCGGTAGCGCTTGTAGCGACGGTTGCCGGTAAGAATCGCATCGAGGGCGCGATCCGGCGCGTACCAGTAACGCTTGGCGTAGTGCCAACGGGCTTTATCGAACAGGCTGATCGGGGCAAATGGAATGGCCACCACATCGACGTCCGCCGGCTTGATACCCGCCTGCTCCAAACAGAACTTGGCCGACTCGTAGGGCATGCGGTTCTTAGCATGCTTGTCGCGTACAAAGCGCTCTTCTTCAGCGGCCGCCACCAGCTTGCCATCGATATAAAGTGCTGCCGATGGATCGTGGCTAAGCGCGCCAGAAAGTCCAAGAATCGTCAGTGCCACAGGGAAAACCTCTTTAAAGCTGCTGAGTACTCAACGCTCAGCGGTTATTTAATGACCCAGCTCCAATCGGGAGCAATCGCTGCCAGCATCAATGCTCGGGCAGCTCAGAGGTCTTGGGTATACGTTGGTCGAGCAGTTGATACAACTCACTTTGCTGCGGCCAGTTACGCAGAAATCTGGCCCTGTCACGGCTATAAGCGCCGGAAAAGCTGTGGGCGCTGCTGTGCTGCTGCATGGCGTCCAGATCAATCAACAACCAGCGGCCATCTTGCCAAAGCACGTTAGTCCCTTTGAGATCTCCGTGACTAATACGTTCGCGCAACATTGCACCAAACAATTGATCCAGCGCAGCCAACTCGGCATCAGATGGCCTGGCCGCTGAGCCAGTCGCATCGGCATAAGGGCTGAATCGGCTGATTATATCCTCACCTGAGCAATGCTCGGTAACCAGATAAGCGCCACGGCGCAACCAGAGCGTCCTGCGCTCGACAATCGCCAGAGGGCGCGGCGTGCCAATGCCGAGGAAATCGAGGCGGTTTCCCTCCTGCCAGCTATGCCAGGCGCGGCTTGGGCGCCAGAAACGCTTGAGCCAGTGAAAGAAACCTTTGATGTTGTAACGCTTTATAACCAGCGACCGTCCGGCATGCTCAATTTGCGCAACGGTTGAGGAACAGCCGAGTTTAAGTGCCTGGCCTTCTGCTATCGCGCTGTCGAGGCGGCTCAGTACTGGCGCAAGGTTGTCGACCTCTTCGCGGCGAACCACCTGCAAAATGGCGGCGCTACTGCGCGCGCAAAACAACGTGCAATCTCGACCGATTTTCTTCAAGTAGTCGCGCAAGCGCCAGCGGCGAACCTTGGCGACTTCTTTGAGTAGCGCCTCCAGCGGCAATGCATGCTCGCCATTGACCAGCAGATAATGCACCAGCAACTCTTCAATCGAGTCATCAATCGCCGCAGGCAGCTGGGCGAAAAACACCCCGAGATTGCTCAGCACCTTGTCGCGGGGCAGCGCCTGACCCGGCTGCTCGGCGCGCACACCGCCGCCATCAATCAGATACAACTGGCCTTCGCGGCGCATCAAGTTGTCGAGATGCAAATCGTCCTGCCAAAGGCCCTGAAGATGCAGGCGTGCGATCACCTCCAATGCCTCGCCCAACAGCGTTTGCTGGGCGTCACTCAGCAATGGTTGCGCGCTCAGCACCTGCCACTCATCGCCGAGGTTCTGTGCATTTTCGAGAAACTCAAAGAGCAACCAGCCGCCTTCGCCCGGACGAAAGCCATGTTCGAGCAGCTGTGGGGTTTGCATGCCTTGCGCTGCGAGCAACTGCGCACCCGCCAGCTCTTGCTGATAGTTGCGCTCGGCGCTGGAGCCGACCAGTAACTTGGCAAGCACTTCACGCCCGGCCCAACTGGCTTTGCCAACGTAACGCTTATTAGGCAATACGCGCAGGGTGCTCAGCAGCTGTAAAGGCTGCGCGGTGGCGCCCTGCACCTGCAGCGGCAACTCAAGCGTGCGGCCGGCATGCTGCAGATCAGTCAGCTTCATACGATGCCAACCCTTGCTGCACATTGTTGTCCGCCACAGAACAGACGTTGAGGCGTTGTTGGCGAGCATGGCAAACCAAGATCAATCACTCGCGGCCCTCGAAAAAATTGATGATGCGCCACAGGTACTTCTTGTCCCGTGCGTCTAACTTGTCGTGCCCGCAATACTGCAAATAAAAACGCAGGCGCTGGGTACGGGTGAGGTGATACTTGGCAACCTTATCAAGGCACGCCAGATCCTTGATGATCCGGTAGCGCAGAAAAGGCCCCCACCAAAAGCTACCAGCAGGACAGTCGATGAGAAACAGTTCTTTCGCATCATTTACCAGCAAATTACGCCATTTTAAATCATTATGAGCGAAGTTGTGCTCATGCAGCGTACGCGTAGCGTCCGCCAGTTGAGCGCTGACGGTTGCAACCCACGCACCATCGCGCAAACACGGCGCGTTGCGCTGCGCCAGCTGAGCCATGTCCTCGGTGGCTGGCAACTCGCGGGTAATCAACGCACCGCGGCTAAACGCCCAGCCTTTGCGCTCCAGGCCAAAGCCTACGACGGGCGCAGTCGGCACACCCCACTTGATGAAGTGCTTGAGGTTTTGCCACTCAGCCTTGACTCGCGGACGCCCGATAAACCGGCGCAGGCCTTTACCCGCGCCGAGATAACGCTTGATGTAATAGCGCTGGCCGTCCAGTTCGCAAAGAATCACCTCGGAGAGCGGGTCACGGGTAATTTCGCGGCCCTGAGTTGCAAATACCGCTTCTAAACTCGCAAATGCCTGAACCTCAGCAGGTGTTGCGCCTTCACTCAGACGCCACTCACTCATTGCCAGCCCCCGGCGCGTATTTGCGCGCGTAACGCTGCATCAGTTTGTCAGCCTTGCGCTGCAACCACGCCAGTAACGGCGCTTCATCGCGCAGAATCTGACGCAACGAAGGCGCAGCAGAATCGCTGCGAAAGTAGGCTTTGAGAAAACGTAATTTGTCGCGCTCGGTCAGGCCGATATTCAATGCAGAAAAATACAATCCAGCCAAATCCTTATTACGCCAGCGCACTGGGGTGGCGCTGCGTACCTGAGCCCGGTGTAAATCGATCACCGAGAGCCTGAAATCATCAAAGCGAACGGCCTTGTCGGTGTGCAGCAAAAAGTGGCAAATGTAACAGTCGCGGTGGTTAACCCCGGCGCGGTGCATTTCGCCAAGCATCTGCCCCACTCGCTCGATCAGTGCGCGCTTGAGTTTTACCTCGGGCGGGTTTTGCGGCCAATCGAGGCTGTAATCTTCCAGGCTCTCGGTCGGCGCCAGTTCTTCGGTGATGATGAATGAATGCTGCGCTGCCGGATTATTACCGCGCTCGCCAAACGCCACGGCGGTCATGGTCGGCACGCCGACTTGCTGCAAACGCTGAATCGCCTGCCATTCTTGGCGAGCGCCAAGCACCGGCAATTTGGCGGTGGATAAGTTCTTGAAGATTTCACCCCAGCCGATGCCACGGTGAATCTTGACGAAATAGCCCCGCCCCGCGACTTCTGTACGCAGCGTGCGGCGCCCTTCCAGCTCACGGTAAACCTGACCTTGCAACTGCTCGACCTCGACAAACGGGTCTTTGCCGGCCCACAGGCTTTTGAATGGCTCGTTAAGCATTAACTTCATGAACGCTCCGCAAGAATCACATCGGCAGCATATTGCGGCATGCTGTAAAGATCGGCGGAGTCCGCAAAAGCCAGGCCATTGCGCTGCCACAACGCACGCTGCGGGGCATCGGCGAGCATATCAGCCAGCATTTTATTCAGCGTGTCCTGATTGAATGGGCTGGGCACGACGCGCCCGGCATCGGCTTCGGCGATGTAATGGGCGTAGCCACACACATCGGTAACCAACACCGGCAAACCGGCCACCACGGCTTCGAGCAACACCGTGCCGGTATTCTCGTTGTATGCCGGATGAATCAATAAGTCAGCCCCCAGCAGGAAGCGCGGAATATCGCTGCGCCCCTTGAGTATCTGCACCTGATCGGACAAACCCAGCGCCTTGATCTGCAACAGGAACGGTTTAGGGTCATCCTGCCCAATAACAATCAGCCGGGTGCGCTTGCGCAGTTCGCGCGGCAATCCAGCTAACGCCTTGAGGCTGCGGTCGAGCCCTTTGGTCTTGAAGCCCGAGCCAATCTGCACCAGCAGCAGGTCATCATCTGCCAGTTTGAACTCCTGCCTGAATTGCTGACGAATCTCATCAGCATTGGCCGGCGCACGCCTGTCGGCAGTAATCCCCGGCGGCAGCAGATGGAAACGCTCAGCCGGCGTCCCGTAGTGCTTGACGAATAGCGGCTGCTGAACCTCGGATATCATCAGAATCTCAGTCTTCGACTCGGGCGCAAAAACAGCGCGCTCGTAATCGGCAAAGTGTTTGTAGCGGCCCCACTTGCGGTAAATCGAGTTGCGCAAGTTTTGCGCCTTGTCTTCAAAGCAGCCGTCGGCGGCGTAATAGACATCCAGCCCGGGCATCTTGTTGAAGCCAACTACACGATCAACCGGGCGCTTGGCCAGATCGGCCTTGACCCAGGCGGTGAGTTTCTCGTTGCGTTTGTGGTTGAACAGCGCCCTGACAGGCACCACGACCACTTCGAAACCGGCGGGTATTTCGCCTTCCCAGATCGGCGTATACACCCGAATATTGTGCCCGCGCTGCTGGCATTCAAGGGCAATGCGCATGAAATCGCGCTGCAATCCGCCGAAAGGAAAGTATTTGTAAAGGATGAACGCCAACTGCATCAGACCGGCTCCTGCTGTGACAGTAATTGCTCCAGCGCAGCGACAACCTGCGGCGGCTTGAGATCATCGAAACACGGCAGGTTACGATCACCTTTGCCTGCATTCGGGCCGCTGGCACACAGGTGCACCTGCGAGCGACCATAAGCGCCAACGCGACCAGGCAGCGTTGGGCCGTACAAAGAAATACTCGGCACATCGAGCGCGGCGGCCAGATGGCCGAGCCCGGTGTCCACTGCGACACAGGCCTTGGCGCCGGCAATGACCCGCGCCACACCGGCCAGATTCAGCTTGGGCAATACCGCCGCGTTTTCCAAACCGACAGCGATACGCTCGGCGCGGGCTTTTTCCACCTCGTTCCCCCAAGGCAGGCGAATGGCAAAACCCTTGGCACTCATTTGCTCGGCCAATTGCCGCCAGTAGGCCTCTGGCCAGTGTTTGCTGGCCCACGTGGTGCCGTGCAGGAACAGCAAATAAGGCTGCTCAACCACACCGGCCATCTGCTGGCGGTCAAGGCCGTAATCACCCAGCCCGTCAGGCAGCTGATAACCCAGCGCCTGGGCAAATAATTGGCGAACACGCTCCAGCGCATGCTGCTCACGGGGCACCGCATAGAGCTTGTCGTAAAAGCGGCAGGCAATCGGCTCACGCGCAGAGTTACGGTCCAGCCCCGCCACGGGTGCTTTGACGTAACGCGTCAGCAGCGCACTTTTCAGCAGGCCCTGCGCATCAATCACCAGATCGTAGGGCGTCTCACGCAGGCGCGCCTTGAATCGGCTCCATTCACCGCTCCTGAGGGTTTGCATCAGGTTCTTGCGCCAGCGGCGAATTGCCACCGGAATCACCTGAGCAACAGCCGGATGCCACGCAGGAATCTCGGCAAAGCCTTCTTCAACCACCCAGTCAAACTGAATACCGGGAATAGCCCGCGCCGCGTCAGTAAGCGCAGGCAGGGTGTGGATAACATCGCCAAGAGATGACGTTTTAATTAACAGAACCCGCACTATTGAACCTCGACCGGATCAGCCACCAGGCGCTCAAGTGCCTCAACCACCGGACGCGGCTTGAGCTCACGCAAGCAATTGTAGTGACCAAAACGACAGGTACGGTCGAAGCACGGGCTGCATTCAATGCCCAAGCGGACAACCTCGACCTGATCCGCCAATGGCGGGGTGAACTGCGGCGAAGTCGAGCCATAAACGGCGACCAGCGGCCGGTTCAACGCCGCGGCCACATGCATCAGGCCAGAGTCGTTCGACACCACAGCAGCGGCGCATGACATCAAATCTATTGCCTCGGCCAGGCTGGTTTCGCCGGCAAGGTTCATCGCCTCTTCGCGCAGGCCCGGAATCAGCCGCGCGCGAATTTCTTCGCCAACAGCATGGTCATTCTTCGAGCCGAACAGCCAGACTTGCCAGCCCGCGCGGATTTTCAATTCGGCGACCTTGGCATAGTGCTCACTCGGCCAGCGCTTGGCTTCACCGAACTCGGCGCCTGGACACAGGGCCAGCACCGGCCGGTCGAGCATCAGGCCGAACTTGCCAAGCGCACTCTCGCGGCTGGCAGGATCGATTTGCAGCAGTGGCTGCGGATACGGCTTAACCAGTTCAGCGCCTGGCTCATAGGCCAGCGCCATGAAGCGTTCGATCATCAACGGGTAGCGTTCTTTATCGAGAATCCGTACGTCGTTGAGCAGGCCGTAGCGCATCTCGCCCTTCCAGCCCGTGCGCACTGGAATACCGGCAAAGAACGGCACCAGTGCCGACTTCAGCGAGTTGGGCAACAAAATTGCCTGGTCATACTGACCGGCCAGTGACTTGCCGATTTTTCGCCGGGTTTTAAGCTCCAGCACGCCATGCCCCAGCGGAAAGCTGAGCGCCTTGCGCACTTCGGGCATGCGCTCAAGAATCGGCCGACTCCAGTCAGGCGCCAAAACATCGATTTCGGACTCGGGATAACGCTGCTTGAGACACTGAAAAAGTGTCTGCGCCATCACCATGTCGCCCACCCAGCTTGGACCTACGATCAGTATTTTCATGCTTATTCCAGAAACGATCAGGGAGGCTCACGCCTCCCTATCACTCTAATTCATCAGCGAATCGCTGCCAAAACAGCGACGCGCGAGGGCGGGCCGAGTGAAACCGCCCGCCTGATTAGCTGTTAATCAGCTAATCACTTGCTTACCAGCGTGCGCCAATCTGCGTGCGCGGCTGTTTTGCCGGTCACCAGATCAAAATAGGCGGTTTGCAGTTTTTCAGTAACCGGACCACGGCGGCCCGCACCGATCTGACGACCATCCACTTCGCGAATTGGAGTTACTTCTGCAGCTGTACCGGTAAAGAACGCTTCATCGGCGATATACACCTCATCACGGGTGATGCGTTTCTCGATTACCTTCAGGCCCTGTTCTTCAGCCAGCGTGAGGATGGTATTGCGGGTGATCCCGTTGAGGCACGAAGTGACTTCCGGGGTGTAAACCACGCCATCCTTGACCAAAAAGATGTTCTCGCCCGAACCTTCGGCCACATAGCCTTCGGTGTCGAGCAGCATGGCTTCGTCGGCACCACCGGAGATCGCTTCCTGCAGGGCCAGCATCGAGTTGATGTAGTTACCGTTGGCCTTGGCGCGCGTCATCGAGATGTTCACGTGGTGACGGGTGAACGAGCTAGTACGCACTTTAATGCCGACCTGCAGGGCTTCGTCGCCCATGTAG
>MDTG01267206.1_pt1 | contig 21000 bp, 18 predicted proteins | sample 811421 | NCBI WGS metagenome assembly MDTG01 (sample SAMN05326645, study PRJNA326480) | marine metagenome | isolation source: seawater | place: Pacific Ocean: South East | collected 2011
ACCAGTAGGAGCTCCTACAGGAGAGAGATGTAGAGAGTCTCGTGAAGGCTGTAGACTGGACTGGCGATTCGGGCCGACCCGCGCTTTACGCGCGCCCGCCGAACACCGTCTCCCCATCCGACTGAACTGCTTAGTGAACCACCTAGAGGTGCGGGAGTTCGGGACAGCACCTCTCACGGAGCCGTCGCACCAAGAGCCAAGACACGCTGGGATCCTCCACCGCCCCGCGCCGCCCCGCGCGCCCTTGCCATCATCAGACCCGCCGCTCACGCGATTGCAACACCGACTCTCTGCGGCGCGAACGTGCGCCGCGCAAAAGCCCGCAGGGCCCGTTGAGCTCGAGCCCGGTTAGCTGCGCGGCTCGGCCGAGCATCGAGGGGGATTCGCGGCCCCAGCGTGAGCAACGGGGCTCCTCTGTCGCCACCCCTCGACGGGGCATCAGAGGAAACCCATCGTTGCGTCGCGCACGCTGGCCATGTTGACTGATCGGAAGGGCGGCCGACCCGCCCACAAGAAGTCGGGCCCATACGCGAACGGCGGGTCCCCGAAGAGCTGGCGCACGATCATGATCCGCTGCAGAAATGGCTCGGCCGCCTGGACTGCGCGCGCGATCACCTGCCATCTCGGAGCCTCCGAGCCACCCTTTGCCGGGGCGTATCCCGGGTGTGAGAGGTCGCCGATCTCACGCATCACCTCCATCCCGTACGGATTGGTCTTCAGCAGCGTGATGTTGTGTAGCAGCCCGCGCATCGCCGCACGCGTGCGTTCGAGCTCGTCGACGAAGCCGTCGGCCATCCGCAGGAAGCCCTGCGGGCTCTCCTGATACGGCTTCGTCTCTGTCGCCTGGCCGCTCGCGCTGCGCACCAGCGGGTACATGATGTTGGGAAAGCCCTCCTGCATCCATGCGAAGTTCCGGCTGTGCGCATCGCTCCCGATCCCGAGAGGTTGCGGCATTGGCAGCGTTGGCAGCGTTGGCAGCGTTGGCAGCGTTGGCAGGGGCAGCGGCCGCGCCGCGCCGCCTGCAACAGCGGCGCCTGGCCTCACCAGCGCCACTGGCGTGCGCACCGCCCGTCGGCCAGGAGATGGCGCGGGCGCGAGGAGCACGGTGTCGCGGCCGCGCAGCAGCGGCGGGCCACTTCCACCTGGGGTGGTCAGGAACCATATAGCGGTCAACAGCGGCGTCAACAGGAGAAGCGCTGCACAAAAGTCGCCGGCCATCCCAGGCTTGCCTAAGTGGGAAAGGTCGACCACAGGTACTTGGTAACGCCGGCACGCTTTGTCAGCGAGCCGCCGCCGCGCGGTCTTTCCTCCTCTGCGAAATTCGAAAGTGGAAAGTGGTCATTTCGTGAAAACGCTGCCCCGGCGGCGCCCAGCTAACGTTCACCGTCGCCTCGGCGGCTCAGCGACGCTGCGAGACGGCGCTCGTCTGGAGCTTGTACCGGCCAGGACCCTTCTTTAGGATGTAGTTCTCGAGGTTGAGCTGCTCGATGAGGTCGGCGAACGAGGCGCGCGGGTTCTGCTCGCCGGTGCGCTCGAAGCACGCTCGGAGCTCGTCCGTGGTGAAGTGAGGCTCGCCGCGGCTCTCGGCCTCCTCGTTGAGCGCCTTGACGTACCGTGTGATGACGCGCTTGGAAGAAGCGCGCGCTGTGCCGAAGCCACGCCCACGCGTCGGTGCCGCCGCACCGCCCATCAGGCTGGCAATCTCGTCGAAGAAGATCGTGTCTTTGACCACCTCGATCGCGTCATGCGCGTCCCCAGCCGTCACCTCGACACGTAGCTCCAGCCGCGCGCGTGCCTCGGCGATGCGGATGAGCGATTCGAGCTGCCGCGTCGTGATTGGCACCGAGTCGCCGCCCTGGTGCGACTTTCGCAGCTCGATGTAAAAGGTGCACAGCACCCCACGCGCCGCATCGCTCAGCTTCGGGTGGACATGCTGCCGCGCATACGCAATGTACTTGCGCAGGAGCGCGGCAGGGACCGGGTCTAGTTGGGCCACGCCGGTGCGCAGCCGCGTCGCCAGGGGCTCCTGCTTCCGCCGCCACTGGTCGTAGCCCTCCTGCCCATCGAATCGCGACGAGCCGGAGGCGATTGCGGCGCGCGCGCCGCCGCGCGCGGTGCCCGAGTGGAGGTGGATCACATGCGCCGAGAGGAGCTCGTCCATGTGCACGTTCGGGCGGTCGAGGAGGACGAAGATGAGATCGAACCGCGAGAGAATGTTCGGCGGCAGCTTGAGGTTCTCCGCCGTTGTCTTCGCGTTCGAGTAGTGGCCACCCACCGGGTTGGCGGCGGCGAGGACAGCGGTGCGCGCCGAGAGCGAACACACGATCCCAGCCTTCGCCACCGAGATGCTCTGCTGCTCCATAGCCTCGAGGAGCGCCTGCTGCTCGCCGCCGCTCATCTTGTCAAACTCGTCGATGCAGCAGCACCCTTGGTCGCCCATCACGAGCGCCCCCGCCTCGAGCGCAAAGTCGCCCGTCGCCGCGTCCTTCACCACCGTCACCGTCAGCCCGGATGAAGATGTCGTGTTGCCACAGACGTACACGCCCCGGGGCGCGAGCGCTGCGGTAGCCGTCAGCATCTGCGACTTGCCCATTCCCGGATCGCCGACGACGAGCACGTGGACGTCTGCGCGCGACCCAACGGCCTGCTGCGGATCGGTGACGCCGCGATGGGTGCCGCCGAAGAGCCCGAGGATGAGTCCCGCCTTGACGACCTCGTGCCCGAAGATCGGCGGGCAGAGTGAGTGTGAGAGCAGCTGCAGCAGGTTGGGCTCGGCGGCGACGTAGGCGATCCCGTGGAGGTCCGCCGCCGAGAGCGCGAGGCCCGCGTCGGCGCGCTCGCCCCCGGCGTCCGTGCCGCCGCCCGCATGCGCCTTCGTGTTCTCGGCGGAGACGGCCTCGATGTACAGAAGGTACATGCACCTCGGCTTGTTTGACGCCGCGCCGCGGAAGGCACCGGCGCCCTCCGCCGCCACCTCGACTGATTTGACAATCCCGCAGACCTGCAGCGCGTCGCCTGGCACGCAGCAGTCGGCGAGTTCGTCCAACAGCTCTACCTCCACGGTGCGAGGCACCCGCCCAAAGAAGTCGGCGTCGCCCCCGCGCTCTCCGGCCGACGCTGAAGACGAGGCGCCCTCGTCAGGCAGCTCCTGCAGCCGCACCTTTTGCAGGTCTCGCGTCGCCGCGCCGTGGCGCATTGGCACGAGCGCCTTGGCGCGGCAGCCCGGGCAGCTCGCGGGCGGCGAGAACTTGCCGTCGGGCAGCGGCTGCATGAACTCTCTCTTGCACCGCGCGCACCGGAACCCCATCTGGTCGATCACCGGGCGCAGAGCCGACACGCGCACGACGGTGCCGACGACGGTCACCAGCTTGCCGATCTTGTCCGACTTCAGGCTGCGCATCGGCGTCAGCGGCGTCTGTCCGTGAGGCCGGATGTGCAGCCGGCGCGACTCGAGGCGCGTCCGGACGTGCAGCGCGTCGGGCTCCGGCGGGCAGCGTGAGAGCAGCCAGAAGTGCACATGGAAGGCCAGGCAGCTGAGAACGGCCTGCGGCAAGTGCTGCGTGTCGCGGCCGTGGTCGCCGTCCAGCCACCGCCGCACCCGCTCGGGCAGCGTGTGCCACCGCACGTGCAGCGCGTGGCTCGACGCTAGCACATCGGACGGCTTCAGCGTGCCCGCGACCAACTGCCCGAGTTCTGCCAAATCCCTTCGGAGCTCCGTCTGCTTCTTCAGCTCCGACGCGTCAAGGTCGGCACCGGGCACTTCCGGGAAGTAACGCAGCCAGAGGTTTGCCGGCATCCCTCGTGTGGGACGGACCGAGAGGGGCACCGGCTTGCTCTCGACGCGCGGCCTACGGTATGTCTTAGTGCCAGGCACAGTAGGAATCCTACTCGAACCAGATCCTCTCTGCCTGAGATCTCCCCGCCCCGAAGGTGCTTCGGACAATGCTGCGAGCCTCTCTCGCCAAAGCGCTGCGGCGCCCCGCGGCGTCGCGCCTGCTGCCCGCAGTCCAGAGCCGCGGCTTCATCTCGAGCGCTGAGGATTACGGCAGCCACCTGTTCACGGGAGCGGTCGCCGATGCGTACCTCGCCAAGCAGGGGCTGCCTGCGGGGCTGCTCGACGATCCGTCGTGGACCAAGACTTCGTCCGACAAGGTGGCCGCGGCAGTGATGGAGTGGGCCCACGACAAGGGTGCGTCGGTCTTCACCCACTGGTTCCAACCCATGGGCGCGGCGGGCGTGCGGATGGGGATGTCCGGCCAGGTGCACAATGCCATGTTCGTATTTGGAAAAGACGGCAAGCCCGAATGGGAGCTCGACGGCAAGACGCTGCTCAAGGGCGAGACGGACGGCTCGTCGTACCCGTCGGGCGGGATGCGCGCGACGCACACTGCGGGCGGGTACACCATCCTCGACCCGACCTCGCCGATCTTCATCAAGGGGGACACCGTGTACGCACCGACGGTCTTCGTCTCCTTCTACGGCGACGCGCTCGACGAGAAGACGCCGCTGCTTCGCGCGATGAAGGCGGTGGACGACGAGACCACGCGGCTGCTCAAGCTCCTCGGCTATTCGGTCGGCGGCGTGCAGCCAAACATCGGTCTGGAGCAGGAGTACTTCCTCGTGCCGCGATCGGCCTTCTACAAGCGGATGGACCTCCAGCTCACCGGCCGCACAATCATGGGGAAGAACGCGCCGCGTGGCCAGGAGATGTGTGATCACTACATGGGCCCGCCCAACCAGATCGCGATGGCCTGCATCCAGGAGATTCAGCACGAGTGCTTCATGATGGGGATCTCCATGCGCACCAGGCACCGCGAGGTCGCGCCCAACCAGTATGAGAACGCGCCCTTTTTCGGCACTGCGACCACGCAGATCGACCAGAACCTTATGTTCATGCAGATTGCCGAGGAAGTTTCTGCTCGCCACGGCCTCGCGTGCTTGATGCACGAGAAGCCCTTCGCGGGCATCAACGGGTCGGGGAAGCACAACAACATCTCTCTTGGCACTACGGAGGCGCGACGCGCCTGCCCCGCCCCATCTGCCCGCACCCTGCGCGGCACTCACGTAAACCTCCCGCCCGCTCTCCCTTCCCCAACAGGGCGTCAACCTCCTCAATGTCGGGCAGCTGCAGAAGGCGTCCGGGTCGTCCGAGATCTTCCCGGTCCTGATGGCCGGTATCATTTCCGCGGTCGACACCCATGGCGACCTGATGCGCATGGCGATCGCCTCGCCGGGCAACGACTTCCGTCTCGGCGCGTGCGAGGCGCCGCCGGCTATTGTCTCGACCTACCTCGGCGACGACATCACCGCGTACCTCGAAAAGTTCATGGCGGGCGATGTCTCCCCTTACGAGCCGAACACGAAGACCGTCGACCTCGGCATCCCGAGCATCGCGCCGTTCACAGTGCCCGCCGAGGATCGCAACCGCACGTCGCCCTTCCCGTACGGCGGGCACCGCTTCGAGTTCCGCGCGGTGGGCTCGTCGCAGAACGTCTCGCTCGTCAACGTCGTCCTCTGCACTATCTGGGCGGAGGCTTTCAAGAACATCTCTGACAAGATCGAGGCCGGGCAGGACGCCAAGAAAGTGGCGACCGAGCTGCTCGAGAAGCACTGGCGCGTGATCTTCAACGGCAACGGGTACTCGGAGGAGTGGCCGATCGAAGCCGGCAAACGCGGCGTCTGGCGCATCGACTCGGGCGTTGAGTCGATCTCGCAGCTTGCGACGCCGAAGAATACGGCGCGCTAAACTCCCCACCCGCAACCCCACAGCGCAAGCGCGAGCCGCGCGCGCACTCTCTGCCAATCCTCCCCTGCAAGACGTATGCGCCAGGGGTCTTCACCCCTCCACCACTATACGCAGGCGCTCTTCTCGAAGATGGGCGTATTCTCGGAGAAGGAGTGCATCGCACGCACCGCGGTCAACCACGAGCATTACGCAGGCACAGTCGAGATGGAGGCGCTCTGCATGGTCGACATGATCAAGCAGCATGTTCTGCCGTCGGTGAAGGCATACGGCGAGGCGGCGGGTCTCGTCACTGAGCTGACAAAGGGTGTCGCCGACGTTGAGGCCGGCCTCGCGGCGATGCACGGTGCGGCGAACGAAGAGGCGAAGGCGACGGTCGCGAACAACCTGCGCCTCGAGACGATGGAAGCCGTTCGCGCCGTGTGCGACAAGGCGGAGGAGGTCGTCCCAGCCGACCTCTGGACAATCGCGACCTATCAGGAGCTCCTCTTCCTCGACTCCAACCAGGGCGGCGAGGCGCCGATCTACGACTAGCGCCGAAGCGCATCCGCATCCGTTAAGTCGCCGGATACGATAACACCCCTTGTGTGCGAATTTATAAAGGTACCTGGAAACGCGAGCGGCTGCAAAGAGCGATGCTGAAGCCTGAACCGCTGTGCAACTTGTGTAACTGCACAGAGTAAAGCGCGCGCGAGCTGCTCTACATATCGAGGTCCAGCGCATCTTCATCCGTGTCGTCGTCGTCATCCGTGTCGTCGTCGGCGGCTTGGTCGTCGTCTTCGCTCTCGTCATCGCCGTCGTCGACCTCCTCGATGATGTTGTCGGCGGCAGCCTGCTCCTCCGCCATCTGCTCGCGCCGCAGAAGTTCGCGCTGCTGGCGTAGGCGTTCTGCTTCCGCGGGCGACAGCTGCTCCGCCGCGCGCTCGCGCGCTTTCTCCTCGGCTTCCTTCAGTTCCCTCGCGCGCTTCTCGCGCAGTTTCGCCGCGCGAATCGACTGGCGATCCCGGTCTGAGATGCCCGCCTCGCCCGAACCAGCTCTAGCTGACGGCGTCTTCTTCTTCTTCGCCACGGCGGCGACCGTTGGCAGCGGCGTGCGCACGAAGTCGTCGTCAGTTGCGGCGAGCGCGCGGCTGACGAAGCGGTCGAGCGACGGAAAGTCTTGCTCGCCGCCGAAGCCGCGCAGCAGCCGCGGAGCTGGCGCGCCCTTGCGCGGCGGCACCGCGTCCGGGTCGCGCAGCAGCAGTGAGACGCTCGCGCCAAAGTGGCGCGCCTCTCCTTCTTCGAGCGTCTCGCCCACCTCCTCGCCGCGGCCCCACGTGACGCTCACCTGCGCCGCTTCAGTCTCGCCGAAAGTGACGACCTCGAGCGTCCGGTGCTTCGCTGCGAGCTGCTCGAGAACCGGCGATTCCTTTGCCATCCGCGTGAGCACGCACGCGCGCCGCCCGGCGCACCACTCGTGCAGCTGCTTTTGCGTTGTCACGTGGCGCACCGTCGGCTGCGCGCGAGGCTTGACCCACGCCGTCACCGAGTACGCCGAGGCGACCTGCGTCCCGGCGAGCTGTTTCGGCTTCCTGCCGCCGGACGCGAAGAGGAGCAGCGGCTGCGTCTGGCGCGTGAGCCCGAACTTCTCGATCAAACTCTTGTTCGAGGGCAGCTTCGCCTCGCAATCGAGTGTTCCCGTCCGCACCAGGCCACGCAGAGGGCCAAGGCTCTCCTTGAAGACGGGATGCACTCGATACGGGCGTGGGAGGTGCTGCCCCTCATACGGCAGCCCGCTGTAGCACTGCAGCAGCCACGGCTCACCACTGAACAGCACGCGTTTTAGAAGATCCGTGTCGTGCACCTGGATTGCAGAGATCGGCTCCGGCAAGCGTGCCTCGTGATACCAGTCAGGCAGGCCAGATCGGTGGTAGTGGTAAGCGAGGTAAGAGAGGAGAAGCGCAACGCCGGCGCCACTCGTGCGGCCTCCCATCGTGTCGGAGATCGAGCGAGAACTAGACCCGAAGACCCAGCCTAACATCGTGGAGCTCAATTTTATACACGTCTTTTATGCGCCACGACGCCATGCGGTGTCTCGGTGTCGCCTGGTGCTTGGCATGAGAGAAATCGTTGTCAACCCGTGAAAATCGAGTCCCGGTGTGACTTGTGCGCGCACTTTATTGCGCCAGTTTCTGTCTAAGAATTCGACAGCCATGCTTCATCGTGACCGCTTGCGCTTGGACGGGCCGCGCGTGGTGAGCGCATGCTCCGGCCCCGGGCGCAGCGTCGACGGCGTCACCGGGGGGCACTCGAGTTGCTGCTTCGCCTCGGCCGATGCCGCCGCGCGCGGCGAGTGCACGCGCGCCGGCGTTGCGAGCACCGGGGCAGCGATGCCCGGGATCGTGAACTCGAGGAGGCCGTCGCGACAACGTAGCCGGAGCTCGATGCCACCGGAGCGGTCGGCGAAGCGATGCACGTCGATCGCTGCGCACAAGTCGTAGATCACTCCCTTCGCCTCCTGAGTGCACAGCTCCGAGTGCTCGGCGAAGAGGTCGCTGGGATCGCTGCCGCTTTGCAGCCCCTCGAGCGCATCGCGCGTCAGCTCTACCGAGAGCGATCGCGTCACCTCGAGGTTTACCAGCATGGAGCGTAGACCCGGCGTCTTGAGAGAGGGGATGGAAGGCGCTCAAGGAGTACCTTAGTACAGCAAGCTCCTCCTCACTGAGTCTGGTAACTTCACCTACTAACTAAAGTAGAGGTCCAGTACTCTACCCAAACCCTATGAGCAGAGAACAGCACGGCAAGCCGTCGAAGACGGGATATAGGTTACCATGGCAGGTAGGCGTCGCGGGCAGCCGGACCGCGCGGGGTCGACGCGGTTTTACTGCTGCGTCAGCTTGTACTGGCCGGCGCTGAGCTCGAGCTTGCCTTCTTCGACCATCTTGGCGAGAAGGCGCTGCACATTTTGTTCCGTGGGTGCCTCCTGCTCGGCGGGCGTGAACATCTTGATCATGTTCAGGATGCGTGCGGCGGGCTGCGCGCCGATGTTGGTGAGCATCCCCACGACGTACTGCTCGCACACGCGCAGCTCGGCCTCCAACTGGTCCTGGTTACTCTGCCCGCCGCCGTCACCGCTGCCATCCTCCTCGTGTAGCGTCGCCTCGCCCGCTGCGCCGAGTGTCGTGGCGGCCTCGTAAAAAGGCGTGCCATTAGTGAGTCCGGCGTCGACGATGAAGCCACGGTTGAGCCACAGCGCGAGCTTCTTCCGGGTGATCTCGGGGGGCAGCTTGAGAGCCTCCGCCAGCGCGGGTAGCGCCCACTTCCTTCTCTGCGCGAAGTGCCACAGGATTGTTGCGTGCAACGGCGTACAAGTGACGTCGCGCACAACGTGGTCGGAGAATTCGACGTCGAGCGTCACGCAGCCAAGGCTCGGACGCCACACGAGCTTGCGTGGCGCCTTGCGGTGTGCGTACTGCTTCTCGAAGCGCGCCGCCTCGCGCGCGATCGCCGGCGGTAGCTCTAGCGGCTCGTTGGCGAGCGGCGGCCAGTAAAGATGCGAGGCGACCGTCACGTCGAGCGTCTGCGCCGTCTCGTCGCCGAAGTGGCCTTGGATCGCGCGCGTGATGCGGCGTGACTCCTCTACATCCTTCAGCATGATCTCGCAGTGGAGGAGGGCGCCGTCGCCGAAACGCCGCTTGAGGAGCTCGAGGTGCTTGACGTCGCGGATGGTGTCGTAGTCGGGTGCCGCGAGGAGCCGGTCTGAGAGCATCGCTCGGTACCTGGTGGTCCGAGGATGAGGGGAGCACAAAGCGCGTGGAGGGGCGAGGGATAGGGGTGGGGGGAGGGAGGCCACGTGGGCGTGGCTTCGACAGCGGCTTCGGCCGCACTCGCTCACGAGCGCCTTCGTGCCGTAGATGTCAACGAGAGTCGCGACGACGTCCGACGACCGCCGCGCGTGCGACGAGCGCCCGGGGTCGGCCTGCCAGGGGTCTGGCGTCCAGGCTAGCATCGCCTTCTCGTCCCCTCGGGCCTCGCTGGCGTCGACGCACTCTTCATCAGGGACGTCTTCCTGGAGCAGCTCTGCCCCATCCTCGCCCCCGTCCACCTCGAGGAGCTCCGACGCTTCGGGGTCAGTCAGTGAGGTCACGATCTGACGGACGGTGTCCGCGCGACCCTTCAGGTAAGCGCGTAGCGGCGCCGACACCGCTTCCAGCATCACGCCCGATGGCTCAAGGTGCCGCAGCGCCTTGATCGCGCAGACGTAAACCTGATTCGGGGCCGGTACGTGCGGGTCGGTGGGAGCGGAACAACAGTGCAGACCGGCAAAACACCGGGCTCGCGGCGCACACCTGGATGATGTTCGAGGTGTCGACGCCGGGCTTGAGCAGCCTCGACTCGAGGGCGGTACGCAGCCGCGCGACGAGCACCTCGTGCTGCTGCGTGTGGCGCAGGCACTCTCTGAGGTCTTCGATCGCCGGCAGTGTCTCGGGGTAGTCGCGGATGAGCTCGAAGAGCTCGCCGATGCGCAGTGACGCGAGCAGTTGCAGAAAGAAGAAGCGGAGGCGTGCCTGCCACTGTTCGAGCGCCGCCACTGGCGCAGCGCATGCGGCAGAGGGCTGAAGCACTACGCGGAGCCACGGAAAGACCGTCGCGTTGAGCCAGCGCAGCATCCGGTCGAGCATCGGCTCAGTGGTGCGGCCCTCGCAGCGCCGATGCAGGTGGGCACGAAGCTGTCCGTGGAGCATCGATGAGAGAGTCGCTTCGCTCAGCGGCAGCCAGCTGAGCTCGTGCAGCTCCTCGCAGAATGGCCGTAGCCGCTGCAGCCGCCTCGCCGCCGCTGAACCCGCGCGGCCGCCTTCATCTACCGCCATACCGTCGTCCTTGCCCGCAGCGCCGCCGACGCCACCGCCCCTCCCCCCGCCGCCGCCACCGGCACCGCCACCTCCGTCGCCGTCCGAATCGCTCGCGTCGTCGTCGCCATCGCAGTCCCCGAACGAAATCCAGGGGTCGTCAGAGGCCGTTTCGGGCGCGCCGCTGCGGCGCACTTCGCGCCAATCGTGGAAGGAGCGCTCCCAGCACATCGTCATCCACGTGCCGAAGGCCGCCTCGGATGGCGCGGCAGAAATTAGCAGCGCGGGCAGCCCGGCGAGCAGCCGCGCGCCGGCGCTGCCGGCCTCGTAGGCCGTGATCTCCCCTGTGTCCATCGGCGAGGGTGCGACTGCATTGGCGCGCTCGACGAGCCGCAGCGTGCGCAGCTGCGCGACCACGCACGTGCGGATTTCGTGAACTGCGTCGAACATCGCAAGCTGGCAGCGGTGGTGCACCTCGTGTGGCGTGACGTCGCCAGCTTGGTGCGACGACGGCGCGAGGCGGCGCCAATGCGCCCAGAAGCTCGGCACTGCATGCGCTGCTAGCTCGACCCGTGTGCGCTCCAGCATCCACTCGACGAGGACCGTGTGCAGCGGTGTGCTTTGAAGGGACGAGAGCGCCTCCGCCAACTCGTGGTTGGAGGGCAGGCCGCGACTCGGCACGAAGTCGCCGAGCGCGCGGACGACAACCTTCCAGGCCGCCGCTTGCGGGCTGGCCTCCATCCGCTGGCGACCTCGAAAGGGAGGGAGAAGCCGGTGAGCGGCAGGCGCTCCTGGTCAGGTGACACCGCACAAGGGTAGGAATTCCTAGGAGCTCCGGCTAGGCGTTCTCCTGGGTCAATCCTAGCGCTGCTCGCGCAGTACGCCGGCGACGCGACGGGGCGACGGCGAAGAGGCATGCGAAAGCTCAAGTATCACGAGTCCAAGCTCCTCAAGCGGGTGGACTTCCTCAACTGGAGCCACGAAAACAATCTGCGCGAGGTGCACGTGCTGCGGCGGTATCTCATCCAGGACCGTGAGGATTACCACTCGTACAACAAGTTGGTCGGGCTTGTGACGAAGCTCGTCACGCTGCTCAAGAAGCTCGACGAGCGGGACGCCGTGCGCGTCGAGGTCACCGATCTGCTGCTCGACAAGCTCCACGGGCTGGGCGTAATCCAGAAGAAGCGGCTATCTGCGTGCGATCGGATTGCCGCATCGGCGCTCTGCCGCCGCCGCCTGCCCGTTGTCCTCGTCCGCCTGAAGCTTGCCGAGACGATGCGCGAAGCGGTCGAGCTCGTCGAGCAGGGTCACGTCCGTGTCGGCCCAGAGGTGGTCACTGACCCGGCCTATCTTGTGACGCGAGGCATGGAGGACTATCTCACCTGGGTCGACACGTCGAAGGTGCGGCGGCACGTCCTGCAGTACAACGATAAGCTCGACGATTTCGACATGCTGTGATTGTTTTTGTGCGCTGCGCGAGGCTTTGCTGAGACGCCGTCGCTGCGTCGCAGAGCCGAGCAGCCGGCGAGCACGCGCGCGCCGCTCTCCGCAGTCTCCTCTCTAGGTTCTCTTCTCGCGGACTCTCGCTCTCCGCAGATAGTACGTATGGGTGTGTAGCTGAATGCACATGACTCCTAATGAACGGCACGCGAGTTCACAGTCGGGTCTCGCGACCGGGTGTAGAGCTCTAGGAAGCTTCCTAGGAGCTCCCACTCCTCAAAATCCTCAGTGAGTTGTTTGACTAGTTTCTCTTGGAGCTCCTATGTCGACAGCAGGCGTGCAGGCGACGTCGAGCCGCGAGGAGGCCCTCCTCGAAAGGATGGGACTGGGCGACCTCAAGAATTTGGGGTCGGCCGAAGGGGCGGGCGTGAGAGACCTCTTCCCTGATGAGCCACCTGCCACGACCGCGCCCTCGATAGCCCTTGTTGCTCCCAAGCCGTTTGCGCAGAACGACCCGAAGGCGGCGCTGCGCGACACAGTCACGTCGGTGCAGCACGGCAACTCGGTGGAGTCGGTGGCTGCCGCAGGCACGCGACACGTCCAGGTGCCGAAGCAACCCCTGCAGCCGGGTGAGGTTCTCGAGGCTGCGCCATGGTCGGCCAAGCGCGCGCCGCCCGCCGAGGGGCCGGCGACGTCGGCGTGGGCAGGCGCGCCGCCGGCGTCGCCTGCACCTGGCTGGCTGCACCTCACAAACCTGCGCGTGCTGTGGGAGCCTGAGCATGTCGACGTGCGCGCGTCGATCGATGCGCCGACGCTGGAGGCGGTGGGCGTGCCGCTGCAGGCCATCGGCCGTTTTTTCAAGCAGAAGTCGGAGCTCCACGCGGAGCTCCTCGTCGAGGTGCACCTCAAATACGACGCGTGCTCGGCGCTACGCGTGTGGCTCTCCGCTGCCGCATACGCCCAACTCCTCGACGGAGTGCGTCGCCATCTTCGCGTTCCGTCTGGCCCGACTGATGTACGCGCCAATGTGCTCGGCGGGTACGCGGTCGCGCGTGGCCGCGCGCTCGCCGCACAACCGCCGCCGCCGCACCTGAGCGGCGGCGGCGCCAACGTCGAGCGCCGCGGCGTCGGTGCGGGGTGGCGGCTTTACCCGCTGGTCGACGAGTACCACCGAATGGGGCTGAACAATCCGCTCTCGCACTGGCGACTCACCGAGATCAACGCGAGATACTCGCTGTGCACTACGTACCCCACGTTGCTCGCGGTGCCCCGCTGCATGAGTGATGACGATCTTGAGAAGGCGGCGGCCTTCCGCTCGGGGCGGCGGCTGCCCGTGCTCTGTTGGAAGGACCCCTTTGGCGTAGGGACGATCTGTCGCTGCGCGCAGCCGCTCGTCGGCGCTGTGGGTAAGACTTGCAAGCAGGACGAGCGGCTGCTCCAGGCGATCGCCGAGACGAATCCATTCGTCGAGTACCTGCAGGCGTCTCACGGCGAACCGCCTTGAACCTCTCACAGCGCCTCACCACATACAGCCAGACGCATGAAACCAAGCACCCACCCTCTTGCAGATTGTCGACTGCCGGCCGAAGCTGAACGCCGACGTCAACCGCGCGCGCGGCAAGGGTTACGAGCGACCGCAGGACTACCCGAACACGCAGATTGCCTTCATGGGCATCGAGAACATCCACGCTATGCGTGCGTCGCTCAAGGCGTTCCTCGCGCTGATGAAGCCACGGTCGCCGCACCACGCCTTTGCCCATGGCCGCGAGGACCGCGAGGAGCAAGGCTGGCTCGGCGAACTCGAGAAGTCCGGGTCCGTCAGCCACGGCGACGACCCGAAGCCAATTGCGGCGGAACCAATTGCCCACGCCAGTCCGCCCTGCAGGTGGATCGAGCACGTGCGCGGTGTGCTGCGAGCGGCGGTGACGGTGACGCGCCACGTGCACATCGGCCGCTCCTCTGTCCTCGTCCATTGTTCTGACGGCTGGGACCGCACGGCGCAAGTCACGGCGATCGCGCAGCTTCTGCTGGACGGCTCGTTCCGCTCGCGGGATGGCTTCCAGCGTCTTGTCCAGAAGGAGTGGCTGGACTTCGGCCACCAGGTATCTCCGGCGCCCCGTTCGCCGCCGCCCGTCGCCGCCAGCCCTCGCGCGCGCCCTGGCGGCCCGCTCTGCATTGCAGACGCTCAGGATGTCCTCCGCGGCTCGCCAGTTTGCCCTGCGCCTCGGCTCGCTCGCGCCGCTCGAGAAGGGCACGCATTCGCCGTCCGACGAGCAGCTGTCCCCCGTCTTTCTTCAGTTCGTCGAGTGCGTGTGGCACCTGTGCCAGCAAATGCCACGGGCATTCGAATTCAATACGTCGTACCTCGCGGCCCTTCTCCACCACGCGCTTGCCTGCGAGACGGGCACGTTCCTGTGCAACTGCGAGCGCCAGCGTGTTGCGCTTGAGCTCCCCGCTCTCACCGCGTCGGCGTGGGACATGCTCGGCGGCGAGGAGTTCCGCAACTTTGAGTACGAGCCCTCGGGAGATGTGCTTCTACCCGACGTATCCGCGAGCACGCTACGCCCTTGGTCTGCTTACTACTGCCGTGCGGGACGCCGCCTTCGCGATGAGCCCCTGCAGGCGCGCCACTGGCCCGTCTCCGTCGCCGCCATCGCCCGATGACCCGCCCAACCCGATGTCTCCGCAGCTCGCCGAGGCGCGGTGCGCGGCACTCGCCAACGAGAACTCCCAGCTGCGCGAGGCGCTCCGCCGCCTGGGGCCCTCCAAGGCAGCCGACGATGGTGAGGCCGTCGCCGTCGTGCCCGCCGTGGAGACGTCGCCCGGTGTGGCGCAAGCACAGCCGCGGCTGGAGGTGCACGAGGCGCACGTGGAGGTGCACGCGCTCGCGCACCAGGGTGCCGCGTTGCTGTGCGAAGAAGAGGAGTTCGGCAGCGCGCCCGACGCGTCGTCGTCGGTTGAGGACGACGACGAGTAAGCTTAAGGCACGGCGTGCAGCTACACACTTTTCCGCAAGAGAGAACGTCTTTACTTCACCATGGCGAACTGGAAGTCGCCCTCTACCACTTTCTGGCCGTCCACGTAAGCGACTCCCTTCATCTTCACCAAGCCAAATTTCGCCTTGAAGGCGGTGAGTTCCATTTCCATGGTCAGCGTGTCGCCGGGTACAACGGGGCGGCGCCACTTGACGTTGTTCACGCCGGCGAAGAAGAAATCTCCCTTCCCGTCGGTGATCGGCTCCTGTAGGGAGACGATGCCGCCGACTTGCGCCATCGCCTCCACCTGCAGCACACCCGGCATGATCGGCCGCTCGGGAAAGTGGCCATTGAAGTACTCTTCGTTGACCGTGACCTGCGCCGCGTGGTGGCCGCTGGGCACGCGGTGGCCAAGAGCGAGTGGTGTGCGGCAGGCGCGCCTTCTTCACGCCGACCGCCCGCTTGCCAGCCTCAAACTCGATGATCTTGTCAACGAGCAGGAAGGGGTAGCGGTGCGGGAGGATACTTTTGATCTTCGCGATGTCGAAGACCGTGTCGGCATCTTTCATCGCCGTGCTCAGTGCTTCCGCGCCCTGCCATTCAGCCGTCTGCGAGCGCCACGCGCCGTGTCAGCACACAAAATGACGACACAACACAGATTCGCAAGCCACCTCGTCCATGCGCGCAGCGGCGGCGCGTGCGACGCGGCCAAGAGCGAGGCGCGCGCCACTCGGCGAGTACGACAGCGCGGCGTGCGAGACGAGGAGGTGGAGGAGGAACATGTCGGATCTCCGATATTCCGATGTCGCTGCGGCGAGCTCGCAGATTCTGCCGTCTTCTCCCCACCCTGTTCCCAGCTGCGCCCAGGCCCCGCCGTGTGGAGAGTTGCTTGTGAAGGACATGCTTGCCGCGAGACTGCCGCGCGCGCGCGGCTGCTCGTTGCTCGCGCTGGGCGCGCTCGTGGCGCTGCTGATCGGCTTCATGCGTGTCGTCTGGCGGCTCGCGCACTTGGAGACGCGACACCGCTGGGCGCCGGTGCCTCCTGCGCCGGACATGGCAGGCGGGCCCGCGATCCCGAAAGTGATTCACCAGATGTACCAGAGCGAGCAGCTCCCGGCGCAGTGGCGCAACGGCTCGGCAGCGTGGAAGCAGCTGCACCCGGATTACCGGTACGTGCTGTGGACGGATGCGTCCCTACGCGAGCTGATCGCCGCAGAGTACCCGCAGATGCTCGCACTGTACGACGGCTACCCTCATGCGACACAGCGGTGGGACGCATCGCGGTATGCGATCCTCCACCACCACGGTGGGCTGTACGCCGACCTCGACCTGCGGCCGGTACGGCGCGTCGACGGCCTGCTCCGCGGCCAGCACGCGCTGTTGCCGCACACGCCGAACATCGGGCTGACGAACGCGCTAATGGCGTCGACGCCCCGCCACCCATTCTTTGGCGAGCTGCTCCGCCAGCTGCCAGCCTATGCGCGCGCGCCGTTCGGGCTCAGCAAGCACTCGAAGGTGCTGATGTCGACGGGCTCCACCTACGTCTGGGCCGTCTTCTTGCGATGGGCCGAGGCGCGCAGCCGCCCACCGCCCGTGCGCGTGTTGCCGCACGCCGGCCCAAGTCGTGCCGCGACACCCCGCCATGGCGCGCAGGACGCGTCACACGACGTGCCAAACCTGATCACCGCCGAGGACTGGGGTAAGTGCTCGGTGTGCGTGACACCCGCCGTCGGCGGGGTGAGCCGCAGCGCCTTTGCGCACGGCCCCGGCTCGTCGTGGCACTCGTGGGACAGCGCCGTCGTGCTGTGGGCCTTCTGCAACCTCGAACTCCTCGTCGCTGTCGCTGCGGCGGCCGCCGTCCGGCTGGTGCTCGGCCGGCCGCTGCGCCAAGCGATCGTCGCCGGTGGTTCCGTTGTTGTCGTTGGAGTGGTGCACCGCGTCCTGGCGCTCAACCTCCTCGAGACGTTCATCGCCCGTCCGCTCATCTGGCTGATCATGACGTGATGGCCACGTGCGTCGGGCCGCCGGCACGGTCTCGCCGCTGTGGCTGGGAGCCTGGGAGGCGTCAGATCGCGTGCGTGACCCACGAACCGGCTTCCTCGGGCTGCAGCACTTTCCCCGCCTGCTCAGCGCGAAACCGCCTCGGTCGAAGCGTACTCGCCCACGCTGCTGCCGCCGCGCGTGCGATCACGTCGCCTTGCAAAAAATCCAGCAGGGCGTCATCAGCATGCTAGCATAGAATATAGAGAGCCTGCGTTTCAAGGTTTAAGAAGTTGCAATGTCAGGAAGTCGACAGCTGTATAGGAGAGCGCTCCCGACTTCAAGCCCTCTCTAGTCCTGTACTTTAGCTGTAAGCAGCGCACTGTGAGTACCATAGCGCACTGTAAGCCCGTGCTCGCAGCTTCGCTGGCAACAACTCTTCTCGGCGCAATGAAAGCCGCACGACTTGGGACGTACGGTTCGGGTGTGGGTGAGCTACGCTGGCCGCGCCACGCCGTGGTTGCCGACGGCGAGCTGTACTGTGCTGACGGGACGAATCACTGCGTCGTGGTGTTCCGGCTGGATGGCCGGCACTTGCGCAGCCTCGGCGCACCGGGTGACGGCCCCGGCCAGCTCGAGTCGCCGCACGCGGTGGCGATTGTTGGGGACCGCGTGCTGGTGGCCGACCACGGGAACCACCGGATCGCGTGCTTCTCGCGTGGCGGCCGCTGGCTCGGGGCCTGGGGCGCCCCGCGAGGCAGGGCGACGACGGCGACGCATGCGGGCTCGGCCGCGTCTGCCAGCGCGCCGCTCTCGCCGCTGCTCAGCTTCCCGCATGGGCTCGCAGTGAGTGGCGAGCACGTCTTAGTGGCGTCGACGGGCGCGAACGAGATCGTGAGCTTCGCCCTCGCCGACGGCGCGCCACTCTCGCGCTTCGGTGCGGTGGCACAGTCGCTCGAGGCACATCTCGAGCGGCGCTTCCGTGGCTCACCGGGAGCGCCGCGGCAGCTGAACTGGCCGAAGGCGGTGGCGGCAGATCGCGATCGAGTCTACGTCGCAGACTCGGCCAACCACTGCGTGAAGATCTTTGAGGCGGGGGTGCTGATTGACTCGTGGGGTGGCCGCGGGGCCGCCGATGGCCTGTTCGAATTCCCCGGCGGGATCGGCGTGTACGATGGCCACGTTTTTGTCGCCGAGGCGCGCGGCCGCCGCGTGCAGGCCTTCTCGCTTAGCGGCCGCTTCGTCGCAAAGATGCGGCCAGCTGGCTGCGGTGACCTCGCCGGGCTGTCGGTCGACGCGCAGCACGTGTACGTCGCCGACGAGAGTGAGTCGTGCGTGTGGCTGCTGCCGCGCGTCGGGCCGAGGGGCATTCTCAACGCCGAGAGGGAGGCTTCGTGTGGGGTCGCCGATCGGGAGACCCTGTGACTTTGTTGTGGCTTTTATAAGGTCAAATGTACCATCGCCCACGGTAGTGTTCAGGCACTTTAGGCAGTCAGGCTCGTTCGATGTACTGTACGGCTTACCAGTGGTTCGATTGGAAATCTACCGCCGAAAGCGGTATACAGTCTTCGCCGAAGGGTACAATGGTAGAGGTTTTACAATGGTAGAGGATCACTTAAAACAGACCCAGCGCCTGTACGAAGTGATTGTACGAAGTGCATTCCTGTACGAAGTGCCTGTACGAAGTGCCTTGCAGCGCGTCGCGCTCAACGACCTGTACGAAGTGCCTGTACGAAGGTCTCAACCTCGATGCGAAAGCTCACTCCAGTGAAGAGCGCCGCGATGGGTGCGATCCGGATGGCTGGGCAGCGGCTGCATAGTTGCGTCGGCCGGTCGCTGGGAGCGGGCTCCCAGCCACTTTCCCACGGATCGTCGTCCAGTTCAACCCGCGGTGTCGCACAAGCCACGCCGACGGCCGGCAACGTATCGACTGTCGTGCAGCCTGGAACGGTGATGACTGTCGTGCGCCCATTTGCGCCGCGCAGTTCGCTGCCAGAAGCACTTCAGGCCCTCCCAGCTGTGCCCGCGCTGCTCGACGCGATCAAGGCATGCGAGCACCGGCCGTTCCGTGTCATCTCGCACGAGACCGACGGCGGCCGGGTCTTTAATTGCGCCTTCTTCGATAACGTTGACGCCTTCGTCAGTTACCGCGAATGGTTTGCCGAGCACGCCCTGCGTCCTGGTGGTGAGTTCTATGCGGACATTGCACAAACCTTTGCCGACCGTGGCTCCATGCCGACGGCAGAGTCGTGGCTGTGGGGGACTGGAACGCGGATCCTCTCCGACACGCGCTTTGGGGAGTACCAGCTAGGAATGGCGGTGCGATACTCGCAAGCGACCTTCATCGACGCCGCCGCCGCCGAGGACGCCGGGCAGCGCGCGCTGGACCCGGCGTTCGAGCGGAAGATCGCTCGCGGAATGCAGGACGCCGGCGTCGCGTACTTTGGCCGGATCGTGATGCAAGAGGAGGCGTCGGGGCGGTGGATCACCGCTTCGCGCTACGGCAGCCTCGAGGACGCGCAGCGCGGCACGGCGGCGGTGAAGCGCATCGCCGCCGACGACATCTCGAGGTGGTTCTCGACCTACGAGTACATCATTGGCACTGCACGGCGCGTCCTCGAGCTGTGAGGCGAGTGGTAGCAGCGGCGTGTGTTTCGGGGAGCGGCCGAAGGCCCCTCGGCGCTCTTCGCTGTGTGGCGAAGATACATTATACGCGCGAAAAATAAAACTCTGAGCGAGCGTTTTCTTACTACTACAGTCTGTACAGTCTGGAATTCTTAGAGCTCTACCAAGAGGAGGCTGTCCTTGCCCACGCGCACCACGCGTGCCTGGGCAGCGAATAAAACGTCTCACATCCAAGACAGCCAGATGTTCTTCCGTTCGAGCAACTCGGACGCCAGCGTGAAGGAGCCGAGCCGGACGCTCAACCTCTTCCTCAAGCCGCCGTCCGCAGGGCTCACCACGAAGTGCATCCAGGTCAGTGAGGATTTGCCAACGATTTCATTGTGGAACAAGGTGCGCGCCCGCCCTGCCGCGCTTTTGCCTGCACTTTGCTCCGCACAAAGATGGCGCGGTGACCGCTGCTCACATGGCGCTCCTTGCCGGTGCCCGCACAGCACGTGATCCCCGCGCTGACCTCGCGCAACGCTGTGCCTTCGGGGCTGGTCCTCAAATGTTGCGGTCGTACGCTCGAGATCTCGGAACGCCCGCTGCGCGACTTCGGCGTCGCGAACTGCTCCACGATCGAGGTGACGGGGCGGCTGCCTTCCCAGCCTTTCTCGCGGCTCCACCAGCTCGTTGAGCACTTGCTCGAGGCCCTGGCGCCATCAGGCGCGCCGGGGGCGCCACTGCCAACGCAGCCGGCCGCCGACGATGCTTCCCAGGTGCAGCGCGAGCCACTGCTACACTCGATCGACAAGGAGCTCGCCGCAATCAAGAAGGCGCCTGCAGCGGGAGCCGAGCTCGCCGAGGGCGGCGGCGGCGACGGCGAAGGCAGCGAAGGCGGCGGCGGCGAAGGCGGCGGTGACCGCGGTAACGGCGGCGAAGGCAGCGAAGGCAGCGTCGGCCATCGCTGCCCCATTGGCGGCAGTGGCAGCATCGGCCGCAGCGTCGACGGCCACGGCCTCGGCAGCGACCGCAGCCGCAGCGACAGGTACGCCGGGTACGGCGGCGGAATGGGCGGGACGTGTGGCTGCGCGGCCTGCTGTCAACGGCCGAACTCGACGCTGTGGCTCTGCGGCGCGCTGCTGCATTCCAACGACGCCGCGGTAGTTGGCTGCGCGTTCCGAGTCGTGCAGCTGCTCCTCCGTGCGCGCGTCGATTGCGCACCACCCCTCGTCTACTTCAACGACTCGAGCGGCGCGCTGACTCTCGCCGATGACGAGGCGCAACACGGCTGGCTTTATCGTGTGGTGGCAGAAGCACTCACACCAGAGGGAGTGGCGATTGCGTCGCTGCTTTCTCTCAAGCAGGCACGAAGGCGAATCCGAAAAACGGAGTGTGAGGGGGGGGGGGTGGAGGGGGGGGGGGGAGG
>MDTG01091848.1_pt1 | contig 20999 bp, 25 predicted proteins | sample 811421 | NCBI WGS metagenome assembly MDTG01 (sample SAMN05326645, study PRJNA326480) | marine metagenome | isolation source: seawater | place: Pacific Ocean: South East | collected 2011
CCGGCGCTCGTCCAGCGCGGCCGCCTCATCATACAGTGTTTCAAGGATGCGGTTGTAGATCTCCGAACCCAGCGGAACGCGCTTCTTTGATACCAGTCCGCGCAGGATCGTGGTCGAATCAGGGGCGGCAGTCGATTTGGTCTTCCAGGTCATTGTCTTGTCTCCCCCGCTTAAACCGCGTCCATCAGGTCGTAATAGGCCAGCCACCAGTTCCACTGCGTATCGTCCTTGGTGAAACCGGGATACAGCAGGCCTTCGCCGACCCATCCTTCGGGCCGTTCGTGACCGTGCAGGGCCTTGTACTTCAAGGTAATGTCCTTGCTGACGCCGCCGCGCGCGTTCTTCATGATGACGGGCCAGACGTCGGCATCGTCCTGTTCGATCACGCCGGATGTGCCGGTGTTCCAGATCGAGTTCTGCAACATGTCCCGCTTCATCTGCTCGGGAGCATCCTTTTCCGCGAAAATGTAGTTGGTGAACTCGACCCGGTCGGGGCCCTTGGGCATGTAGGTGTGCAGCGTAAGTGCACCTGAGGAACCGCCATCGGTGCGCGGAGCGAAGATGAAGGCGATCAGCACGTTGGGGAACATACCGCCCACCTGCGGGGGAATGGTGGCCAGTTGATTGACCTGATCCTCGCTCAGATTGCGGAACAGTTCGGGAATCATTTCCTTGGTAATGCCCGGCGGCGTCAGCAGTTCGAGGCGCTCGCGGGTAGACTTGCCCTCGAACGGGACGTCGGCGAACATCTTGAAGGTCTTCTCGGCCTCAAGGCACCGCAGCGAATGCCCCTGCTTGCAGGAAACATCGACCCCGTACATGCCCGGCGCCTGGTCGTAGATCGATTCCGCAGTGCCGCCCATCACGCCGCCTTCCATCAGCGAGCGATGCAGGGTCAGGGTGTGGAAACCGTCAGAACCCGATTGCTCGCCAGGAACTTTCCAGTTGCACGGAAGAACGAAACGCTGCGGCGGACCCAGCAACTCCAGACCGTTGTCGGTGCGACAGAACAACTGGTCCATATAATATTTGCTGTCGCCCAGAAACTCATCGAACGAGGGGCCATCGACGTTCCAGGTGGCGAAAATCAGTCCGCCATAGGAATGCACCCGCGCTTTCTTCAGTCCGAGGGTCTTCTTGTCGACATCGTTGCCGTGCATTTTTTCACGTTCAACCGGCGCACCGATGAAATCACCATTCGGACGAAATGCCCAGCCATGGTAGATGCACTGGTGCACACGCTTGTTTCCGGCTTCGCCAAGACAGACGCGCATGCCGCGGTGAGGGCAGACGTTAAGCGAAACATGGACTTCGCCATCCTGGCCGCGTGCGACGATTACGTTATCTTCGGCCATGTCGCGAACGATGAAATCGCCCGGCTCGGGAATTTCGCTTTCATGCCCCAGCAAAAGCCAGGTCTTGGCGAAAATCTTTTCCATTTCAAGTTTATAGAGCTCTTCGTCGGTCATGACGCGGAGCGAAACCTCATTGCTCTCGCGCATGATTAGATCGTCAAGCGAGGTTCCGTCGCGCAATACGAGCTTAGATTTCTGGAGCATTTCAGCATTCTCCCGGTAGAAAACTTTTTGTGATTGATTCGCGTTATACACATTGAATAATATCTGTTCAATATGTAAAGTGCCGAAATCAGGACAAACTACGGAGAGATTGATGTCTGAGAAGGGTAAGCTGAAGGTCGTAATCAACAAGCCGGCATGTTGCGGCTATGGTGTTTGCGCGGAAATCTGCCCGGAAGTGTACAAGCTGGACGAGCATGGCATTGTCTATGTCGAAGATGAAATCGTACCTGAGGGGCTGGAAGACGCGGCCCGCGAAGGTGCCGATGCTTGTCCGCAGTCGGCTTTGGCAGTCGTCGAGGCATGATCCCGGTCTTGCCGGCGAAAGGTCAGTAAACTCTGGCTATCAAAGCCTTGAGGGCGCTGCCCTGCTCGCGCCAGGCCGTTTCAAATTGCTTTGACCAGCGATCTCCTGCCACCTCGGCAAGGGAATCGATAAGCATGTCTATCGAATCGGTATAGTGGGCCAGCAGGATTTCGCCGTAACAGCGATGTGCCAATACCAGGCTCTGGGTCGATCTTTCGACCCAGCCATCGCCCGCGGCCAGCCCGAGCAAGGTTTCGATCATTTCGTTCACCATCGCTCCGCAGGTTGAATCCGCGTGGTGAAAGTATCGGCGCTGCTGTGGGTAGCGGGAAAAAAGCCTTTCGAAGAAGATCGGCGTGATGTCCCTGTCCGCTTCCGCAACGGCCCAAAGGGATCGTTCGAGAATTACCGTTCTGGCAGCGGTTTTCTGAAGCAGATCATCTTCCACGTTCTTCGGTCTCCCGTCCCAACATTGGCACGGGCATTAGGGCAAGACAAGGCATGCGGAATTGATCGAAACCAAAATGTGGCCCTGCGCTGCAATCGGCCTGCCAATAGAAAGGGTCAGTAACCCCCGCTTGTTGGAATACCGTTCCCTCACCAATGGAGGCTGATGGATGCGCAAGGAACTGAGCCCGCTTTTCACACCGTTTTCATGCAAGCAGCTGGAACTTTCCAACCGCTTCGTGATGTCCCCGATGACTCGGCAATTCAGTCCCGACGGCATTCCAGGCGACAATGTCGCGGAATATTACGCACGCAGGGCGAGGGGCGGGGTCGGCCTGATCGTGACCGAGGGTGTGGGGGTGGATCACCCCTCCGCTATCGGGCAGGGCAGCATGGAGGAGAAGGATATACCTGTCCTGCATGGTGACGCGGCGCTGAACGGCTGGCGCGAGGTTGTGGGACGTGTGCATGCGGCAGGCGGCAAGATCATTCCGCAGCTCTGGCACATGGGTGCATTGCGGAAGAGCAATTCCCCGCCGCACCCCGAAGCGCCATCGCTTGGCCCGGACAATATGGACGAGAGCGATATCAGTGAGATTATCGCTGCTTTCGCGCGCAGCGCAGCCAATGCCAAGGAAGCCGGCTTCGATGGTATCGCCCTGCATGGCGCGCACGGCTACCTGCTTGACAGTTTCCTGTGGGCGCAGACCAACAAGCGTGGCGATGCCTGGGGAGGCGATGCCGTAGGACGAACACGTTTTCCGGTTGAGGTGATCAAGGCAGTGCGGAAAGCCATCGGTCCCGATCTGCCGATCGTCTATCGTATCTCCCAATGGAAACTGCAGGATTATGACGGCAAGCTGGCGGAGACGCCGGAAGAACTCGGCCCGATCTGCGGGGCGCTGGCAGAGGCCGGGGTGGATATATTTGATGTCAGCACTCGCGTGTTTTCGCGGCCTGCCTTCGCAGGCTCGGACATGGGGCTGGCTGGCTGGATTCGAAAACTGACAGGGCTGCCGACGATGACGGTGGGCGGGATCGGGTTCGACAAGGAACTGGCCGCCAGTTTTACCGAGCCGACCGCTGCGGTAGACAATCTGGCGGAGGTCGTCCGTCGCTTCGAAGCGCGTGAGTTCGACCTTGTGGCCATTGGCCGCGCCTTGTTGATGGATGCCGAATGGGTGATGAAAGCGCGCGAAGGCACGCCGTTCAAACCCTTCGACATGTCCGCCTATGCGCGACTGGAATGACTACCGGGATCAGAAGGTTTCCGATGTCGCGTAAATATGCATTCGCGCGGCATTGGCATTGCCGGTCTGTTCGCACATGAAACGGATCGCGCGGGCAATTTCCTCAGGCTGCATCGGCGGAATGTATTCGTCCCATCCCGGCTGACCCTTGGCCTTCATGTCCTCGAAAATCTCGGTAGTAGTGGTGCCTGGCGCAACCAGGCCCACGCGCACACCCGATCCTGCCAGCTCAATGCGCAAGACGTCGGTAAACCGCTCCAGCGCCGCTTTCAGCCCACCATATACACCTGTGCCTGCCGCAGTGATGCCAGCGCCAATGCTGGAAAGATTGACGATCTGCCCGGTGCCGCGAGCTTTCATGTGGCGGGCAAACAGTACGCTGGCCCGAACGACTGCCGAATAGTTGACGGCGATCATCGGTTCGAGTTCCGCAAGGTCAAAACCTTCGTAATGGCTGGTGCGCAGGATACCGGCGTTGTTCACAAGGATATCGACCCCGCCAAAGTGTTTGACAGCATGATCTAGCATGGCCTGCGGTGCGTCCTGATCAGACAGGTCCAGGGCCAGGATCTGCGTGTCGCCGCCGATCTCTTCCTGCAGGGATTTCAGCCGGTCTTCGCGCCGTGCAACCAGCAAGAGCTTCGCACCGCCTTGCGCCAGACTGCGCGCGGTTGCCGCACCGATCCCGGCAGAAGCGCCTGTTACAACAGCGACTTTGCCATCTATGACCATACCATCCACCTTTCTTATTCCACGGTTATCAGCTTGAAATTGCGTCGCGCGATTCTCCAGCCGTCGCCTGTTCGCACCAGGAAATCCTCGTAGCTGCCGATCCCCCGGTGAACGGGGCCAGCTTCGTTCATCTGGCACAACAACGCGTCGACATAGCAATGCGCCGTGGCTCCGCCCTGCACGCCCGACATCCGGATATTGCTGATCCGATGCAAAGTGGGGCCAAGCCGCGAATGGGCCTCTCGCATGTAATCCGTAAGGCCAGTAACGTCGGTCCAGCTGCCGAAGTCACCGTAGTCCGCTTTACAATCTGCGGTGAAGCAGCTTCTGAACAAGGCCCAGTCCCGCGTGTCGATGGCAGTGGCATAGGCGATGAGAACGGCGTTGATGGATCGTTCGTCCTGCGCGCTCAACCCACTGTCGATCCGGCGTTGAAGATTCATGCTTCATGCCTCCCAATCGGTGCCGCGATCATTGCGGGCTCAGGCAACTTTCGCGTCCCAGAACCGGGTTGTGGGCGGCGCTGTGAGCATGGCGGCCATCTGGTCCATCATCCCTTGCTCCGTACGGAAGGCCACGTAAGCATCGTAGGCGGCTCGTGTTTCCCATTCCTCTATGAAAATCACGCTGTTGGGGTCTTCCGCATTGCGCCTGATGGCAATGCTGACAAAGCCGGGAAAAGTTCGCGTGCCCTCCAGCGTGGCGGGAATTTGCTGACAGAAATCCTCCACCACTTCGGGTTTCAACGACAGCTCCAGGGTTACAATGATTGTATCGCTCAACAGATTCTCCTCTCCAGAAGTCCCTACTTTCCGATCGGGTAAAAGATCGATTTCTCGTGCTGGTATTCGCGCAGCCATCCGGGGTCATATTCACGCGCTATGCCAGATCGTTTGCAACCGCCTATGGACGCATCGCTTATCGTGCCTGTCCCGCCGTTGAGCGGGTCGCTGCCGGTCCTTATCTGAGGGGCCATTTCGTAGCCCTTCGCGGCAGCCACCGTCTGGATCGCGCCGATCAGGCCATACTGAAAATCATTGCCGAAACGGATCGCGTCGTCATCCGATGAAAAGCCGATGATGCAGCGCAGCGGCCTGAAAGCTTCTTCCTGCGCAATCGCCGTGTCGTCGGTCACTTTGGCGAACAAGGCCTTGTTGAGCCCCTCCGGGCGGCCGCTGCCGAACGCCAGCCCCGCACCGGCAGAGCGGTCCAGTTTGATGAAATCGAAATTGAAATGCGTGTCCATTGTTTCAGCGCCGAACCGGCAACCTGTCGAACAATTCGCAATGTTCAGACGTTTCCATCCCCGCTCCCTTCCTCAAATCGATTTGTCGCCCCTCATGCCCCTCGTCTGTCCTACCCAGTGACAGGTTCTGTGATTTTTCCTGTGCCTAATTTCTCTTGCGAAAACACGGTAAGAAAACAGGTAGGAGAGGGTGCGCGAATGGGATATCCGACACCGGAGGAAATGATCGAAGAAGCCGGTCTGGATGCAGACATGGCGGCTGGAGTTCTCCCAGGCCTGACCGCGGCACTGGATGCGTTGGCGCAGGAAAACGGACTGTCGCAGACGGGTCGCGAACGCGCCTTGGCCCAGTTCCGCGATAACCTTTCGCGCCTTTCAGCAATCGCAACGGACCGCAAGGCGCATCCCGAAATTGCCGACGTCGTTATCGAGCGGCCCGTGTTCATCCTTGGTCTGCCGCGCTGCGGCACCTCGATCCTGCACGCGCTGATCGGTGCCGACCCGCAAATCCGCACGCCCCTGCAATGGGAGGTTGCAGCGCCATCTCCGCCGCCAGAGGCCGCGACTTTCGATACCGATCCGCGTGCCGATGGCTTCGATGCCTATGTGCGCGAGAATTTCACCGGGGCCTGGGCCGATGTGCTGAAAGCGCATCCGATCGGCGCGCGCATACCGCAGGAATGTGGCATGATGCTGGAAACCGCGTTTCAGGGCATCAATCCCACGATGCTGTTCCGTCTGCCTGCCTATTACGATTGGTATCGCCAGGCCGATACGCGGTTTGGCTACCGCGTTCACAAGATGTGGTTGCAGCACCTGGCATGGAAGAACCCACGCAAACGCTGGGTTCTCAAAGTGCAGGAACACGCGCACCATCTGCCCGAATTGCTGGATATCTACCCCGATGCCGTGCTGGTGCAGCCGCATCGCGACCCGGTAACGGTGATGGCCTCGATCTCGCGCCTGATCGAAGTCATTCGCTGCGTTGCCTTTGACCGGATCGACCGCAACGAACTGGGCCAGGAATTGCTGCACCTGTGGCACGATGGCCAGGCGGCAGCACTTTCATGGCGGCAGTCCAACCCGCAAGCGCAGGTGCTGGACCTGGCTTTCAAAGACCTGATTGCCGATCCTGTCGCCGCGGTGCGCAAGGTTTACGAGCACGCCGATATCGCGTTCTCGCAAGAGACGGAGCAAGCGGTGGCGCGATGGTGGCGAGAGCATCCATCCGACAAGCACGGGCAGCATCGCTACGAACTGGCCGATTACGGGCTGACGCGCGAGCAGGTTGAAAGCCTCTATGCCGATTACATCAGTGCGTACGAGGCATATTTGTGAGCCGCTGGCCCGACTATCTCGCGCAGCTTGCCTCGGCGGAGGATATTCTCGCCATGCTGCCGGGTGATGCTGACGGGATTGAGCGGGCAGAAGTCGAGAAGATGCTGTTCGCGGCGCTGGCATCGGGCTGGCTGACGACCTTTGCCGATCGTGACCGCCCCGATTTCGTTCCTGCAGTCGGCACGCATTTTAACCTTGTGGGCACCAACCCCGATTTCATCTACGCGGCAGCCTCTATCGATGGCGATGGCAGCTACCTGATTACCGGGGAACGGGGTGAGTGCCTTTTCCTGCAGATGGATATTGCCGCTGGCGGGTTGGGCGTAATGGACGCACTGGGTCCGTCGCTGGGCACAATCGATTTCGACGAGCTGACGCTGGATAGCGCGGGGCGTTTTGCCCTGATGCTCAGCGCGGAAAAACCGGCGGATTGGCGGGGTGACTGGCGCCCTCTCGATCCGACAGCGCGTTCGCTCTCACTGCGGCAGGCGAGCTATGACTGGGGTGCGGAGCGAGAGGCGCGGATCGCCATCGAACGCACCGATCTGGCCCATGCGCCACGACGCTGGAGCGAGGCGGAGATTGCCGAGCGGCTGATGGCCTTGTGCGCCTATCCCAAACGGCTGGCCGGCATGGCCATGGGCTTTATCGCGGGGCAGCAGCAGAAAGGGCTGTGGAATGCTTTCGAGCACGACGACTGGGCCGGGCGCGGCGGCGTGGAGGGGCAGCATTACTATCAAGGCTTGTTCCGGCTGGAGCCGGATTGCGCGCTGGTGCTGGAAACAGACCTGCCGGAAACGGTTCGCTACTGGAACGTGCAACTGAACGACATGCGCTGGAACACGCTGGACTGGATGAACCACCAGTGCAGCCTGAATGGTGGACAGGCCAGCATCGATGCAGATGGCAAGTTCCGTGCCGTGATCGCAACAGAGGATCCAGGTATTGTAAACTGGCTGGACCCTGCCGGCCGCACGCAAGGGTCAATCATGCTGCGCTGGACCGGGGCCAGCAGCGGCCCTGCGCCAACGCTCAGCTGCGTGGCGGCAGGAGACGTGCTGGAGCAGCTGGGGCCGGGCGCACGGCGCGTATCGCCAGAGGAACGCCAGCAATCCCTGCGCGCGCGCCGGCGCGCGGTGCAGATGCGCCGTCGCTGGTAAGCGGAAGTCTCGTCAGGCCGCGCCCAGCTTTTCGGTGCCGCCGGTCATCACATCATCACCCATGCGCGCCCGTGCGCCTTCTTCGGCGGCAAGCCCTTCTGCCGTGGGGTGCTGCACGTCATCCTTGGTCAGCTTATCGGTCAGCTTGTCCCAGTGGGTGACTAGCAGGCTTTCCTGTTCGACAAGCGGTGAACCGGCCAGTTCGGGCACGTTTTTCCAGGCCTTCCAGCTGTCGCCCGAATTCACCTTGTAGATGCCCACATAATTGTAATTCGGCGTGGTGGGTATCATCTGGCCAAAGCTGCGAAAGGCCAGCAGCGCGGCGCTTTGGACGCCTGCCCGCCGCGCGGCTGCGGGCAGGTAATGATCGGCATACCATGCCCGTAATTCGGTATCCTTGCCCGGCGCGGCGCTGAACTGTTCAAAAACCACGCCGCCAGAATGGGCCGTGTCAGGATCGTTGTTGCGAAAGGCCAGCGGGTAATAGTGGTAGTCCTCCAGCACGCTATCATCGATGGCGGTTGTCACCATCATGCGGCTGGTCAGTGCGTTCTCCCAATGCTCGCGGGAAAACCGCTCCGGGTCGAAGACATCGTAGAGCGCGAAATACTGCCAGTCGTATTCCGGCGGAACATTCATCGGCTGGTGTGCACTGCGGACGAAGCGCTGCGCGGTGATCGAACCGCGGAAGCGCAAGGCATCGCGAATGTGGATGTTGGTATACCAGTCGTCCAGATCGGCTTCGCGGCCCGGATGCGCCTTGGTCAGCACCACCAGCACCGCTTCGATCATGCCTGCTCTCCGCTGACCGGCGTGAAGGGCATGTGCGGCGCGCCCATTGCCTCGCGATAGGAGATCGGCTGCTTGCCATCGGTGTCCTTCACGCCAAGGCGCTGGCCCAGTTCCGCCCCGATCAGCGCCTGACCGCTGAGCGACATCAGATCCGGCGCCGAATAGAGCGCATGCAGCACTCGCCCAGTGAATTCCGGCGTTTCCCAGTTGGGCAGGGCTTCGCGCATGTCTGGCGGCAGCATTTCCGGCGGCATAGCGCGCACGGCATCGGTGAGGATGAATCCCGGCCAATAGGAAATTGCCGCTACGCCGTGCGGTGCAAGGTCCACCGCCATATCGGCCATCATCTTGTCTGTCCCCGCCTTTGCCGCGCCATATGCTGCGCCATGGAAGTAGGAGACAGCGCCGTAGAAGGATATGCTGGCAATCAGCCCTTTGCCCGCCTTCGCCATGATTGGCGCGGCGTGCCAGGCGGCGACATAGTTGGATCGCAAGCCCACATCGATCATGTCGACAAGGTGCAGCGGCTTTTCCCAGAATGGTCCGGGCGCGATCAGGTCCATTCCGTGAACGGCGGCGGCATTGTTGACCAGAATATCGATTCCGCCAGCCTCAGCCTTGATGCGGGCAAAGGCGCTTGCCACCGCTTCATCGTCGGCATGGTCGCAGGCGATGGCGATCGGCGTTCCGCCGCGTTCCTCGATTTCGGTAGCGACGTCTGCAAGATCGGCTTCATTGCGGCCGGTCACCACCACGGTAGCGCCCGTGCTGCCGAACTCGCGCGCGATGCCGCGCCCCAGCCCTCTGGTTGCGCCGGTCACGACAGTGACGATACTCATTATTCTTCTCCCGTTATGCGTGCGTCCTGCGGTAAGGCATAGGCAATCAGTTCATTGCTGTATCCCGACAGGATTCCGCCGTGGCCGCCAGCAGCGATAACAACGAATTGCCGGCCTGAATCGCCGGACCAATAGGTCATCGGAGTGGCATTGCCGCCGGCCGGAAGCCTGCCGTGCCACAGTTCCTCACCTGAACGAATGTCATAGGCGCGGATCATGTGTTCCTGCGTGGCGCCGATGAAGGCCAACCCAGACCCTGTAATTACAGCCCCGCCGATATTGGGCACGCCCATGGGAATAGGGATCCCCAGCGGCAACAAAAGGGGGCCGCTGTCGCGCGCTGTGCCGAACGGTTTCTGCCACAACAGTTTGCCGGAATTGAGATCGACTGCGCTCACCAGCCCATAGGGGGGCTGAGTGCATGGGGCCACCAGGGGTGACAGGAACGGCTTTACTGATGCGGCATAGGGTGTGCCAGCTTGCGGCACCGGCCCTGCCACGCTTTCAAAGCTGGCGATTTCGGCTGGCTGCAATCCCATCCGGTCGGCTTCATCGCGGGGTATCAGGCGATTGTAATTAAGGACATGGGATGAATTGACAAAGGCAATGCCGCTGGCCGGATCGATCGCCACGCTGCCCCAGTTGTTGCCGCCAAGCGAGCCAGGCCAGATGATCGACGCGCGGTCGGTTTCAAGCGGGGTGAGATGGCCATCGAACCGCGCCTTGCGGAATTGCAGGCGGCACCATGCCTGATCCAGCAGGGCCATGCCCCACATGCTTTTTTCGCTCGGACGCGGGCCTTCGAAACTGGGCAGGCCGACAGAGAATGGCTGCGTGGGCGATGCGAGATCCCCCTCCGCCTCGGACACGGCCACCGGCAATTCGGCAACCTCTGCGATGGGCTCACCAGTGCGGCGATCAAGCAAGAACATCTCGCCGCGCTTGGTTGGCTGCAACAGGGCAGGGCGGCCGTCGGCGAGTTCGAACAGCACCGGCTGGGAAGCGACATCGTAGTCCCAGATATCGTGGTGCGTGGTCTGGAAATGCCAGCGTGGCCGGCCGGTTTCGGCATCGAGGGCGACGATGCTGCTGGAATAGATTTCCATTTCCGGCGTGCGGTGCAGGCCGGTGTAGTCGGGCGTGGCGTTGCCCAGCGGCACATAGACCATGCCCAGATCTTCATCCGCGCTCATCACGCTCCAGCTGTTGGGTGTGCCGGGGGTGTAGGTTTCCCCTTCCTCGGGTTCGCCCATGCGATCAGGCGCGCCCATATCCCACGCCCAGGCGAGATCGCCTGTTACGGCATCGAAAGCGCGGATAACGCCCGAAGGCTCGTCCACCATCTGGCCATCAGTCACCCAGCCGCCGATGACCAGTTTTCCGGCAACCACAGTTGGCGGGGAAGAGACGTGGTAATACCCCGGCGGGGCATCGCTCATCCCGCGCAGAAGGTCGACCTCGCCCGCCTCACCAAAGTCGGCGCACGGCTGACCTGTGCTGGCATCAAGAGCAATCAGGCGGCTGTCTATCGTGGCGGTATAGATGCGTGCTGCGCAGCTTTCGATCTCGCCAGCATCAGGTACCGCGAAATAGCTGACTCCGCGACACGTCTGGCCAAAGACGCCCGTGGTGTCAGCGTTGGCGGCAAAGCGCCAGAGCTGCTCGCCGGTTTCAGGATCAAGGGCAATCACATCGTTGTAGCCGGTGCAGAAATACAACCGCTCGTCGACCATTAAAGGCGTGGCCTGGAAGGGTGCCGGCTGGCCATTGGGTTCAGGCCCGGTGGAAAAGCGCCATGCTTCATCGAGGGCACCTACATTTGCGCGAGTAATCTGGTCCAGCGCAGAAAAACGCCTTCCGGCCTGAAGGTTGCCGTAATGATGCCATTCGCCATCGCGAGCGTCCTGAGGCGCCGCTGCCAATGCCGAAAGATCGCTTCCACCGACAATCCGATCGTTCCAGAACGTCCAGCCCAGCCCGCTCACCACGCCGATCAGGGCCAGCATCACAAGCCCGCCGCTCAGAGGAGTCACAGACTTGGCGCCCAGCGACCGCCGGACCCACGGCATCAGCAGCCAAATGCCAATTCCGGTGAGCAGGCCCATCCGGCCAAACAGCGGCCAGAACGAAATTCCCGATTCCCAGACAGACCATATGAGTGAAATCGACCAAAGCGCGCCGTAGGCCATCAGGGCCTTGCGCGATTGGCGCCACAGCAGGCCGGCAATGGCGATCAGGGCGAGGGCGCATGCCAGATAATAGGGCGAGCCGCCTTCCAGCAGCAATTGTCCGCCCAGCCATACCAGACCAAGGCCCAGCAACAGCAACACGAGAGCAAGCAAGCGGTTGAGCCAGGTCATACGGTTCCTATCCTTGATCGTGACCCATCAGGGCACCAGCGCGCTTGGCCCACCAAATAGGATGCGACCGAGCACGGCGGGCACCAGATTGACGGCGAAAAAGGTGACCTGGAACAGCAGGGCCATGCCCCATAGCCGGGTCCATTCACGGCGCCAACCGGCAGGCTTTGCCGCGACCCCAAGGCGCACTTCATGAGCCATGAAGCCCTGCGTGTTCCTGTCTGCCAGCAGGCCGACGAACCAGCCTGCCCAAAGCCCGATCAGCAATGGGAAGATCAGCGGCAGGCGGCCCTGTTCGCTTTCCAGCGCGGGTCCGACTACCGAATCGTAAGTCCACCATCCGTTGGCAACCGAACTGCCTTCCACGTAAATCTGATAAAGCAGGAAAAGCGGGAACGCGGTGAGAAAGCTGAGCGCATAGACCGAGCGCGCAGGAAACGTGCGTTTCAGGAACAGCACAAGCGATGTCAGCAGCGGGATCGAGACCGCAAACCACCAGCCCCAGCTGAACGGCATGAAAAGCGGTTTTATGGGAGTGGTGAAGGCCATGTCTCCCCAAAAGGGCAGTCTTGCAAATTCCGGGTTCCAGGCAAGGTACGCGCCCCAGTCGGCGAAGAATTCCTGCCAGAAGCTGCTTGAACCAGCGATCAGCATCAGACCGAAAAGCGGAACCCGGCGATTCTTCGCGGCAAGGGCCACCGCTGCCAGCAGCAGGCCGCACCACAGATAGATGCTGCCTGTTTCCATGATCCAGGGATTGACCGGCTCGCCCATTGTCTGCGTCGCGATTGTTTCCGGGGTCATTGAGTCATCGCCTTGATGTGTTCCGGCAGGTTGTGGGCGTAACTCTTCTTTTCATAGAGGCTGGAAATGCGCCATCCGGCATCGGTGCGGCGAAACTGGTGGATGTACCAGAGGCCGAAGAAAATCGTTTGCGGCTCGCCATCATCGCCGGGGACGACCATGGGGTTATAGCAGACGGTGCGTGTCTCGCATGTGTCGCCATCGAAATTGTACTGCGTGGTGGAAACCGCGTGCTGCGCCATCGGAACTGCGCCAAGGCTTGCTTCCAGAAATGCCTTGATCTCGGGCAAGGAGCCCTTGATGCCGACCATTTCGCTGTAATCGATTACGGCATCATCGGTGAAAAACTGGTCGAGCGCGTCGAAATCCCGGTTGTCCACGGCATAGCAGTAGCCAACCAGCAAATCCTGGATTTCGAATCTGTCGGACATCTCTTCGGTTGAAATCACGGCAGTCTCCCTTCTGTCCGTTTGAATTTGTCTGGTGCGCACTCCAGCGGCAAAATGTTCCTGCCCATTGGTAGGTTGCAGAGACGGTGTCCAACATCAGAAACGGCTTCGATGGAAGGCTGGGTTCCCAAGGATCACGGCCAGAAGTATCCCGAAGCTGCAAGCCCGCAGCGCGAATTTATATGGAGAGAATTTATGGCCGGACGGATCCCGCCCTTCACAACGGATGACTTCAAGCTCTCGCCCGAGAAACGGGCAGAGATTTGCGAAGGTCTGACCGAACGACAGACGTTCATGGTAAATCAGTGGATGAACCTCCACGACAAGCTGAACGTCGGCGACTGGTCGGGTTTTGACGAGTTCATGGACAAGTCGAAGATGACTTACGATAACCCGAACCGGCCTGATCTGGGCACGTTCGAGGAGTGGTCGACTTCTCCGGTAGCCCTTTACAAGACCTTCCCGCCGTCACTCTATCGCACGCTGAAGGCCTGGGGCCGCGGTGATGACGAGATTTGCGTGCTTTGCCACCACCACGGCAAGCACACCGGCGGCCCTTACATGGGCGTGCAGCCAACCGGTAACCAGCTGGACGTGCTGTGGTTCAGCTGGATCAAGTTCGATGGCGACAAGATTGTGCACATCTATTCCATCTCGGACGTGCTCTCGATGCTGATCGATCTCGAAGTGATCGAGGCTCCGCAGCCGGTTGATCCCTACAAGTAAGGCAAACCGCCTTTGACAAGATACGAAGGGGAGGCAGCGATGCCTCCCCTTTTGCATGTGTAGGCAGCGCGCACGATAAGTCGCATATGGATCAGGTTATGCGGACGTGCGGTGGAAATAGCGCACGTCGAGCTTCTGTCCGCGCACATGGTAGGTTTCGATGCTGGGCAAGGTGGTCGTGCCGTCTTCCCCGTGAACGTGATTGAGAATGAAAGCTGCGGCTTCATCTCCGTTTATCAGCAGTTCGGAAATCTCCACAGTGCAGGTGCCGGCGAATTCATCCCACATCTGCTGCACCGCTGCCGCGCCTTCTATGGGCGCGCTGCCGACGTATTCGACGGTAAAACCGTCAGGTCCAAGATCGCGAAATGCCTTCATCACGCCTTCGTGATCGCCAGCGTTCCAGCAGGAATAAATCGCCCGTATGCTCTCTTCCATTTTCCTCTCCATTCTCGCTCCACGGCGGGTTTCTTCGATTAAATTTGGCGAACGCGCCTGCTCACAAGCTGAAGCCTCCGTCCACGATGATAGTTTGCCCGGTTATATAGGCCGACCTGTCCGATGCCAAAAATCGCACTGCCTCTGCCACTTCACGGCCCGTGCCGAAGCGGCGCAGCGCTATTGCCTTCTTCTGATGCTCCCACACTTCGGGCGAATAAAGGGTCTGCAGGAAATGCGTGCCAAGTCCCGCATCGATAATACCGGGCGCTACCATGTTGGCACGGATGCCGAACTTGCCTTCTTCCTTGGCAATGGCGCGGCCAAGCGCCTCCATGCCCGCTTTGGGCACCGAAGAAAGCGCATCGCCCGGAGGGAATGTATAGTTTGCCACCGAGACCACGATCACAAGGTTGCCATGCTTCTGCGCGCGGAAGATCGGCAGGATTTCCGACACGACCCGCGTTAGCCCGATAAGTTCGGTCTCGATCACTTCGCGCCATTGGCTCTCTTCGATCTGGCTGACGAAAGGCTGTTCTATTGCCACGCCGGAGGCAAAGACCACGGTATCGATAGAACCGAACTGCGCGGCCGAATCCGCTATCGCCGATTTGACCGAACCGTGATCGGCAAGGTCACAGGATACCGCCGACCCCTTGCAGGACGCGGGCAGGCCGGCGCACAACCGCTCGGCCTCTGCCTTGTTGGAGCGATAGGTGAGAGCAAGGCCATCAAAATCCTCGGCCAGCGCCATCGCTGCAGCTCGCCCAAGACCACCTGTCGCGCCGACGATGATAGCGTTGCTTGCGCTCATCCGATTGTCTCCTCTGGATAGCGAGACAGCTGTGCCAGCAATTGCGCAGCAAAGACATCGTTCCGATCGGCTGTGAACATGTGCCCGGCGCCGCGAGCGGTCAACACCTCCAGGTGCGGGGCAAGCGCCTTGAAGCGCGCGGTGTTCCGGTCGTTGACGAGGTGGCTCAGCTCTGCCCGCACCATTACCAGCGGTGAAGATACCCGCGCTGCGGCGGCAAGTACGGCTTCATTTTCGCTTGGCGGATGCAGGAATTCCTCGTTGCCCGTGGCGGGGTCCCAATGCCAATGCCAGCGTCCGTGTTCGTCCTGCCGCATGGATCGGGCAAGCCTGGCCGGATCAGCGACGCGTGGCTGGCCCAGATGACGGGACAGCGCATCCGCGGCGGCTTCAAGACTATCGTAGCCATTGGCACCTTCGGCGAAGAACTGGCGGATACCGTCAATCCCGTTGTCGGGCATGTCGGGCGCGACGTCGGCCAACATGATCAGCCGGATCCTTGCCGGGTGGCGCGAACCCCCGATCAGCGCAGCCTGACCGCCACGCGATGCTCCAACCAGAGTGACTCGCCGTGTGAACTGCGAGAGGAGGGCTTCCACGTCGCGGGCAAATGCCTCGACATGATAATCGCCATCTGCAGCCCATTCGCTATCGCCATGGCCGCGCAGATCGAAAGCAATGCCGTAGTAGCCTGCCTCGCCAACCTGACGGGCGGACCCTCGCCAGGCATTACGGCTTTGACCGCCGCCATGAAAAAAGAGGACGGGCGGGGCCTCCGGGTCGCCAAAGGCTTCCCCGGAAAGCACCAGCCCATCCCCTCTGTAGCTTACTGCCTGGCCGCGCAAATCAGGCTGAAACGGGCACTGTTTCGGCGTGGCTGGGATGTTCTCCCGGACCCTTGTAGGCAAATTTGCCGGGCGCGTGATGCCACTTGCCATCGTCGCGGCTCTCGTACGGCGAAGCGACCTCGATCAGGCAGCCGTGCGTGCTCTTGGGCCCGACCCAGCTCCACTTCTGCCAGGTCATGTCCGGATCGTTGAAAGTTTCGCCGTCGCCCGGAAGGTGGAGGCCTTCTGCCTTCAGCTTTTCCATCGCGGCGGGCACATCATCCGTGCTGAAGCACAGGTGGTGAACATGCTCGCCAACCTTGTCCAGACGCTTGCCCAGCGGCGTGCCGGGAGCGGGCTGGATGAACTGAATCTCGGTCGAGTATTCATTGACGAAGGTCGCCCATTTCATGCCGGCGTCGTCGCCGCTGGAAAATTCGTCATACTTCACGATGGGCTTCTCGAGCGATTGCGGATCGAGCACGCGGAGGATCTTGGTCCAGTCCTCGATCGCCTGATCGAGATCGCGAACCACCATGCATACATGGGCAAAGGGACCGCTGGGCATTGTTCTTCTCCTTGAATTAAATAACAATCGTGGCGGTGCCGGCATTCACTGTGCCGCGTCCGTCCACATCGAGTTTGAGGTCGCAGGAAATCCGGTTCCCTTCGACCGCCGTAACTTCGCCGGATGCCACAACCCGGTCGCCTTCATAGACGTTGTCGAGGAACCGGGAATCCATTGTTTCTATACGGCATCCAGGAAATGCTGTCATCAGCATGTTCATCATGTAGGCGACGTTGATCGGGCCCTGGTTGATCCGTTTGTCGCCAAGGCCCTTGGCCTTCACCACTTCGACATCCAGGTGGATGGGGTTGGGGTCAGCCAGAAATACGGACCAGTCGCGCATCGCATCAGCGCTGACGCTTTCAATCACGAATGGCGGCAAGGCATAGCCGGTCTTCACGTGGGCAAACGCGCTCATGCGGCAAGCTCCTTGCGGGGCAGAACCCACACATTGTCAGTCTCCAGCACGGCGTCGCCACCTTCGGCAGGATGCAGGCGGAGGCGGTATGTCAATACGTCCATCACGCCCAGCTTGCGGCTTTTCTTGCGCACCAGGCTAAGGATTTCGCCCGTCACCTTGTAATCCTGTCCAACCATCAGCTGTTCGGCGAAGCGTACGCCCGATGAACCCATCATCGGCCCGTCGTCCACATCGAATTCGCAGGTTTCGCATACACCGGCGACGGTCTTGCCCATCGCGACCTGCGTAGCGATGTAATAATAGATCGGGTGCGCGGTGCCGTCGGTTGCCGGCTCCACGCCGGTAGACTTGCAAAGCGCGGAATTCTCTTCCGCTGTGATCGTGAAGATCGCAGTTCCATCGAGCGACGTTCCGGCAACATCGGGGGCAGGGGGGAATTCTTCCATAACTCAGACCCTCAGAACGAACGCGGAAGGCCGAGGTTCTCGGCAATCGAATTGCGGACCATTTCGTTGGAGATCGGGGTCATGCGCAAGATCCGGTGATCACGCCAGTAGCGCTGCATGTCGGTTTCCGCGGAATAGCCCATTCCGCCCATGATCTGAATGCCCATGTCGGCGGCCTTCACGGCGTTCTCCGTAGCCACCATCTTGAGCATGTTCGCCTCGTTACCGCAGGGCATGCCGTTCGATTGCATCCAGGCAACGTTGTAGAGCAGCAGCTCCGTCACTTTCTGCGAAGTGGCGATGTCTGCAACGTAATGCTGCAGGATCTGGAAACGCCCGATCACGTCGCCGAAAGCCTTGCGCTGCATCATGTAATCGATGGCGTCTTCAAGCACACCGTCGATAGCGCCAAGACACTGGGCGCCGACCATGATCCGCTCGTTGTTGAGACTCGGCAGCATGGCGTACCATGCCTTTCCGGGTTCACCAAGCACGTCTTCGTCGGGAACGAAAACGTCTTCGTAGTGAACCTCGCAGCTGCCCATTGCACGCATACCGAGCTTTGGCAGCAGGCTGGCCTTGATCCCCGGTGACTTGGCATCGACAAACAGCGCAATCAGGCCGTGATGTTTCTTCTCCGCATTGCGATCGCAGCGGGCCAGCACCAGCAACCGGTCGGCCACTTTTGCGCCGGTGGTCCACATCTTTGCGCCGTTGAGTTTCCAGCCACCGTCCACCTTGTCGGCGAAGGTCTTCATCGCGCCAAGCACGTCGGTTCCGCCGTCAGGCTCCGTCATGGACAGCGAGACGCGCAGGTTTCCGGCCGCCATCTCGGGAAGCCAGCGTTGCTTTTGTTCTTCGCTGCCAGCAATTGCGACAGAGTGCGCGCCGCCGAAGGACGTAAGACCCCAGACCCACAGCAAGCCGCCCGCCGTGCGCGCCATTTCGCGGGCGAAGATCATCTGCATTACCACGTCGCCGCCAAGGCCGCCGTACTCTTCAGGAATGCCGATGCCGAAGAAGCCTTGCTCCTTCAGTTTATCCCAAATTTCAAAGGGGTAATTTTCCTCATCCGCTTCAAGCTTGCGCATGAGATCTTTTGGCAATTCCGCATCGACCCAACGACGGACCACGTCGCGGAACGCGATCTGTTCTTCAGTGAGATTGAAATCCATGTGCGCCTCTTGCTTGTGGATGTGCGGCTATCAACCTATCGAACGATGGGTCAGATCGACAACCCGCCTTCAACCGGGATGACCGAACCGGTCACGTAGGAACCTGCCGGAGAGGCGAGGTAGATCGCTGCCCCGGCCATATCTTCGGCCATACCCGTGCGCCCGCGCGGAACCATCGATTCCACCATTTCGCGCATGGCATCGTCTTTAATGACGGTCATGTCGCTTTCGAAGAATCCCGGAGCGATGGCGTTGACGGTTATGTTGTCGCTGGCAAGGTTCTTCGCCAGCGATTTCGTCAGCCAGTGAACCGCGCCCTTCGACGCCTGATAGGCATAGACTTCGCGCGGACCGACCTTGAGAGCCCCGACGGAACCGATGTTGATAACGCTTGCCGGACGCTGGGGCGTGGCACCTTTGCGCAGCAATGGCAGCAGTTTCTGCAACAGGAAGAACGGGCTCTTCAGGTTGAGATCGAGCACGCCGTCCCAGTCCTGCTCGGAAAACTCGTCTATGGGCGCGTCGGACAGGGTGCCGGCGTTGTTGACAAGGATATGAAGCGCGTCTTCCTTTGCGGTGAGATCGGCCACCAGCGCCTCAATCCCCTCGATAGAGGAGATATCGGCAGATATACCGATCACGTCTCCGGCAATGGATTCGGCAACGTTCGTCACCTTCTCGGCATTTCGCGCGCAAATATACACACGCGCGCCAGCAGCGGCGAGACCTTCGGCAATCATGCGGCCGATTCCGGCACTGCCGCCCGTCACGAGGGCGACGCGGCCTTTCACCGAAAACAGGCTGGTTGCATCGATCATTCGACGATCTCCAGGATCATCTTGGTCACGCCTTCGGGATCACCCACGTTGAAGGCGTGATCGCCGGGATGCTTGTGCACTGGCCATCCGAGCTTTTCTGCGCGTTCGTGTATCATGCCCATGATCGTGTTTGTGGCCGCGATATAGTCGACCTTGTGGGAAATCGTTTCCGCGCCGACAGGGATTGCGCAACTGGTGGCGCGCATGGGCTGGTCGGACAGGTGATCCAGCAGCCATTTCTCCCGCTCAGGGTCCATCATGTGTGGATGTTCCTTGGCCATGGCCCGCTGCTGTTCGTGCACGCCAGAGCCGATGGGGCCTTCCCCCGCATCGAGCATGGCATCAAGCCCTGCAGCCTCTTCCTCGCTGGCAAAGCCCATCATGGAAGCGATGCGTTCGCCCGCATGGGGAACGATCGCGTCGAGATAGATCACCTGACGAATGCGGTCGCCAGCCTGAGCCAGAACGCCAGGCGCCACGGTGCCGGCATAGGAATGGGCAACCAGGATCACATCGGTCAGGTCTTCGTATTTCAGGACGTTGACGATGTCGGCCACATGCACGCTGTTACCGATATCGCGCCCGATCAGGTGTTCACGCTCTCCAAATCCGGTGAAAGTTGGAGTGAAGACCTTGTGCCCCTTCGCTTCCAGTTCGGCGCGCATGAACTTCCAGGTCCAGCCGCCCATGCCGCCGCCGTGCATGAGTAGAAAAGTAGCCATTATTCGGGCGCTCCAGGTTCAAGGTTCGACACAAGCTCGGGCGGTACATCGGGGCCCCACAGGTAGAAGCTGTCTTCCGGCGCGTGCTGCGCTGCCGGCCATTCGCAATCCGCCGGGATGTAATCGATATCCGCGGAAAACTCCGCATAGCTACCCCAGGGATCGCGGGCATAGTAGAAGTAGTTGCCGCCAAGAACGTGGCGACCCACACCCCAGCCTTCCTTGTACCCGGCACGCATCATCTGTGCCGAGCCAAGGCCGACTTCCTGGATCGAACCGACATCCCAGCTGCTGTGGTGCATGCCGCGGTGCGTGGACCCGACAAGAGCGAGCAGGTGATGGTCGCTGCCATGCGGCCCATGCAGGAAGGCCACCACGGGGCCGCTGCCATCGGAAAGACGCAGGCCGAGGTTCTTCTCGTACCATTCCGTCGCCGCGATGACATCGGTGGTGTAGATCGCGAAGTGCGAGAGGTTGCGTGGATGAGTCTTGGGTGCCTTCGAATTGAAAATGGCGCCGGATTCGCCTGCTCGCGAGGACTGAACCTCGAATTGCGTCTTGGCATCGGGGGAGCATTTGCCAGCCACCGCAATGTGAAGAGGCAGGCCGTCGAAACCCTCGATCCAGTTGCCGCAATCTGGCGTCTTTTCAAGAGCGTCGATACGCTTCGCGCCATTCTCGTCGAGACGGTCAAGCAGCGCTTGCTCGTCTTCTTCATAGACGCCGAAGCTGATGTAGCGCAG
>MDTG01156194.1_pt1 | contig 20998 bp, 20 predicted proteins | sample 811421 | NCBI WGS metagenome assembly MDTG01 (sample SAMN05326645, study PRJNA326480) | marine metagenome | isolation source: seawater | place: Pacific Ocean: South East | collected 2011
CTCATAATGAATATCACTTTAGAACATGCTTAAAGCTATCCATAGAATTAGAAAAACATAAAATTTCTTCATGTTTTATTGATTTAACTAATCAATTTATTGATTATGGAGTTAGAGAGTATGCACAGGAAAACAATGTTAAAAATCTCTTAGATGTTAAGTTATTGCTTTCAGGAAAAATTAAGACAAAAAGCATTTTTGTAATGAATGATTTTTCTGGAAAAGTAAATCAATTATTAGAAATTAGCAAATTAAACAAAATTATAAGATTTGGATTAACAGAAGGCCCATTGTATGGTGATGATCTAGATGATTATTACAATAATGTTGACATACTATTTACTTGTGGAGAGTATGAGGATAATTATTATTCTAAAAAAGGTTTAAAAACTTTTTTGGTTGGGCTACCAAGATTAGATGATTTACTAAAAGAAAAAATTAAATTTCAAGATAAGCCAAAAATATTGATTAATTTAAATTTTAGTTTTCATGACGACTTAGTTGAGTTAAGAGAACCTTGGTTAGATGATGTAATTAAATCATGTAAATCTCTTGGTTATGAATTTATAATTAATAAACATTATGCTGATAAAGCTCCAATCCCTTATCCGGTTAGTAAAAAGTCATTTTATGAAGACTGCAGAGAAGCTTCACTTCTGGTAACAAGAGAAAGCTCTGTAATCCTAGAATCATTAGCTTTGGGAAAACCTGTAGTATTTCATAACTTATTTGGATATAAAATGGATTACTATTTAAATACTTTAAATGCTTTTTCAGTTTCTACTGATGCAGAATCTCTAACAAGATCGATTAAATATGAGATTGATAGAAAAGACAATGTCAGAGAGTTTTCAAGAGAGTATCTTGCTGAAAAGATTTATATAGATAAACAAGAACATGCTCTTGAATTAATATCAAACACACTAAAAAATAATCTTAATGAGCAAAAAAATTATTTTATTCTGCAGAAATATTACAGATACTTAATTATGAAATTGATGATTTATTTATATGAAAACAAAAGGATAATTGTTATAAAGAAAACAATAAAAAAATTATTTAATATCAAGTACAAAATATTTAAATAGTAATTACTTTTTTGATTTGATGAGGTATTCTGCAAATTTAAGATCTAATTCTGTATCAATATCAATAGATTCGATCTCATTAGTAACGATATAATATGTATTATTTCGTATTATGGAATTATCATTTTTCATTAAAGAATCCTTATTCCATATAAAAAAAGAACCATTTAATATAAATGTTTCAGGAATTTGGTTTCTTCCAGAAAAAGCTTTTTTTGGTTTATCAAGTAGGGTCAATTTATTTCTTAATGCTTTAACCTGATTATATTTTGGATGATATTTACTTTCTGAAACAGAAACAACATTGTCACATTTATTTGTTTTTTTAAATAATTTTAACCCTTTAATAATGCTTGAATCAGACCTTAAGGGGCTAGTAGGCTGCAAGTCAATGACGATATTTGAATTTATTCCTAAAGTTTCAATTGCATGCTTTAGAACAGGTATTTTTGGTGTATTGTCACGAGAAAGCGACCTAGGTCTTTTTAAAATACGTACTTCTTTATATTTTTTTGCAACTTCTAATATCATTTCAGAATCTGAAGAAACAACAACATTTTTAAAACATCTTATTGATTGTTCAATTGTATAGTTTATTAATGGCTTTCCATTTAAAATACTTATATTCTTATCAGGAATCCCTTTGGACCCTCCTCGAGCACATATAATAACAAATTCTTCTTTATTCATTGTTTAAAATTTTAGATGTAATTAACTCTAGAAAGTTTAAACCATTTTTACCACTTTTTTCTGGATGAAACTGTATACCAGCAATATTTTTTTTATCATCTGTACCCCTTACTGCAGAAACTAGTTTTTTATTTTCAATATCTGTATTAGCAAAAATAATTGAAGTATTTTCGGGAATTACCGTATAGTTATGAACATAATAAAAATATTCATCTTCAATACCTAGTTCATCATTAGAGAAATAAGTTTTATTCCATCCAATATTTGGATATTGCTTCACTTTTAGTTTTTTTAAATGTACAACTTTTCCTTGAAAAATATCTAATCCTTTTGTATCTCCCTCTTCTGAAAATGTAAATAAAAGCTGCATTCCAAGACATATTCCTAACATTTTCTGGCCATCGTCTATCAGATTTTTAATTTTTGTATCAAGCTTGTTTTTTTTCATGATTTTCATAGCAGTTTCAAAAGATCCGACTCCTGGAATTACTAAAAGTTCTTCTTTACTAATTTTTTTAAGGTCATCACTAAACGATACGTTATAACCTATTTCATTAAACGCATATCTAATACTATGTGAATTTGAAATTCCAGTATCAAGAATAACTACATTACTTTTCATCTAGTTTCTATTCCTAATTTTGAAAGATGTTTCTTTATATCTTCTATATTTATTTTTCCATAATGTAAAGCAGAAGCAATAGCTATTCCAGATAGAGAGTTGTTTAATTTCTCAAGGTGTTCCAATCTTCCAAAACCTCCACTAGCTATTATTGGAATATGAGTTACATCTAGGACATTATCAATAAGATCATAATCAAATCCATTTTCAAAACCATCGTTATCAACTGAAGTAATTAAAATTTCCCCAACACCTCTTTCTGTGGATTCTTTTACCCAGTCCAATACATTAATATTTGAATTATCTCTTCCGGAAGATGTAAAAACATTCCAGTTATTATCATCAATTCTCTTTGCTTCTATAGAAACACAAATGTTAGCGGAGCCAAATCTATCAACAAGGATGTTTATTAATGATGGATTATTGACAGCTCCAGTATTAACGAAAATTTTGTCAGCTCCACTTAAAAAATATTCATTTGCCATTTCTACTGAATTTATCCCACCCCCGACAGTTAACGGAATAAAGATATTTTTTGTTGCAAGTTTTAATAACTCAAAAATTGCATCTCTACTGTATAAACTAGCAACAGAATCTATATATAAAAGCTCATCAGCTCCTTGTTTATAATATTTTTCAGCAAAATCGTTTGGATTACCAAGTTTTCTTAGGCCTTCCAGACTCAATCCTTTTATTAGAAATTCATTTTTTATGTCTAAACGTGAAATAATTCTCATTATATAATTTATATGTTGAGTTTAATTGTAATTAAAAGAATTGTGATTTATGAATGTTATTGAAATAATAGATAAATTAAAAGTTAATGCTGATGAGAGCTTGGACCAGCTGTTATTAAAAATGGACAATGGCAAAGAGGGCATATTGCTAGTTGTTGATAATAATGATTGTTTAATTGGAATAATAACTGATGGTGATATACGTAGAGAAATTATTTCTAGCGGTCCAAATTCATCATCTTCCGCAAAAAAAATTATGAGTTCTAATCCTATTATTTCAAAATCAGATAACTCAACTTATTGGCAAGAAATATTTAATCAAAATGATATAGAGCATTTACCTATATGCGATGACTCAAATAAAGTAATAAAATTAGTTAGGTTATCAAATTATTCAAAAGAATCTAACAAAAAAATACCTGTTGTAATTGTTGCTGGAGGCAGAGGAACAAGAATGGGTAAAAAGTATTCTAAAATTCCTAAAGCATTACTTAAAGTTAATGGAAGAACTCTTATTGAGATAATGATTGGAAAATTAATCAATAATGGTTTTTCTGATGTAACTTTAGCATTAAATTATGAGGCTGAACAAATTATTAATCATATTAAAAAACTAGATATTGAAATAAATATTGATTTTTATATTGAAGATAACCCATTAGGTACTGCAGGATCAATAATTAAAATTGCAGGAAATAAAAAAGAAGATAATATTTTAATTTTAAATTCTGATATTTTATTTGAAGTTGATTTTGCTAATCTTATAAAATTTCATAGTTTAAATAACAACGATTTAACCATAGCAACCTCTGACTACGAAATAGAAATTCCATATGGAGTAATAGAAAAAGAAGAGTTTAAAGAAATTAAATCAGAGTTTGAAATAGTTGAAAAGCCAAAAATAAAATATGATATAGTAGCTGGAATTTATGTTATAAAAAAAGAGTTTCTGGATGAGCTGAATTACGAAGAAATAGACATGGATGAGGTTATTAAGTTAGCAAGAGAAAATAAATTAAATGTTTTGATCTTTAGCATTGGGAATAGATGGATTGACATAGGAACTCCTGAAAATCTTAAGATTGCTCAAAAATTAGATAGATTATATGATAATTAGATTTGATTTTTCATATTCCAGGCATCCCCTTCATACTCCCAAAATATTGGGTTTCTAAAACTGTCTACAATTTTCCAGAATTCGTTCTCATTAATATTCATGTAATTAAGATTGTCAACAAAATATTTTTCTGGAAATTCAGAATCATATTTTCTAACTAAACCTACAGCTTCTTCTCTTGTAATTTTATTATTCCTAACTTCCTGTGAAGCATCGTAGGTTGTTCTTCCAATGCCAAATTTGATAAGAGTCATATAGTAATGTAGCCAGTCAATTTTATCATCAATCCCTGCATATTTACTATATGATCCTTCAGTTCTTGTATCGTTAGGTTTGAAACCTGTATTTTTTGCTGAATAATAAAACATTTCTTGGGGGTCCCATTTGAGGTAATAACCTAAATAATGAACTTCAGTTCCTATTTCATTTACTTTATTTAGATCTAAAGGCCTATAAACATAAAAGTCTGAAATATTTTTATTTAATTTATTCATTAGTTCTTTTATAGGATTTCCTGCAAGATTAAAATTTTCAACGAAATCTGAGCTTGACCAATCCTTGGCATAGAAAGAATTCTCCATTGTTGGTGTAGCGTTGTCTTCAATATTATTTCCATATTCGGCCTGATTCTCTCCATAAAAAACAAGGGGAACATCGTATAAAGTTGAAAATCTTGGACCCACTAATTTTTGACCAATAATAAATGGTTGAAATGGATGCCCTAGGTTTTTAAAAGCAAGGTATGTTAATTTTCTGTGAAGATCACCGTTTGGATGTACTAAGTGATTATCAAATCCTCCGATTTCAATCCATGACTTAAAATTTTCCCATCCAATCTTTGTATATTCATGTGGAGCCCAAGTAACGGTTAGTGGATTCATCCCCATTTCATACTTTAAAAAATGAGCAGTAAATCCACTATCTTTTCCACCAGAACCTGGAACAATACAATCATAAAGTCCTTTATTGCTTCTATATTTATCACAAAGTTTTTCTAATTCATTTCTTCTATCTTCCCAGTTTATTGTATTTTTAACTTCATGATATAAACACGCACTACATAACCCATTTTTAAATTGTATATATTCCTTCGAATCACCAGTTTTATTCTCAAACTCAACCACACTACTCGGTCTATAGTTTGAAATAACACATCTTTTGCAAAATTCTACTTTATTTGGCTCATTCATTTATAACCTAGATCTAGATAATGATTTTATTTTAATATAAAAATAAAGAATTTAATTATTTACTTTAAAAAGGTAAACTGTTTTTAATGATTAAACTTTCAAATATTTCAGTATCAGACGATAATAAGCCCTTTATAGTTGCTGAAGCAGGCATTAATCATGACGGAAATTTTGAACGAGCAATAGAACTAGTAGATAGTGCAAAAGAATGTGGTGCCTCTGCAATAAAATTTCAAACACATATAACCTCAATGGAAATGATCCCCACAGATATGAAGCCTGGAAATATTAGCGAAGAGTCATTGTGGGATATTATTGATAGATGTGCATTAGATGACAAACAAGAGAAAGCATTATTTGATTATTGTAAAGAGAAAGAAATACTATTTTTCTCAACACCATTTAGTAGAGAGGCATCAGACCGATTAAATGAGTTAGGTGTTGAGTTTTTTAAAATAGGCTCAGGAGAATGTAATAATTTACCATTACTTAAACATATTGGTGAATTTAAAAAACCAATTATTTTATCAACTGGTATGAATGATTTAGACTCAATTAAAAAGTCCGTTGAAGTTATAAGAAATGAAGGCTGCGATTTAGCTCTATTACATTGTACAAGCATATATCCTGCTCCACCTTCTACAATGCGACTGGGAGCTATTAATCAATTAAAAGAAACCTTTCCTGATTTAGAGATTGGATTGTCTGATCACTCCGTAGGAATAGGGGTATCCTTAGGGGCAGTAGCTGCTGGCGCAAATATTATTGAAAAACATTTTACAATTTCTAGAAAATGGCCCGGACCTGACAACCCTTTTTCAATAGAACCAGAAGAATTAAAAAACTTAGTAGATCTATCTGAAGATATTTGGGAAGCACGAGGAGGCAAAAAAGATATACTTGATGATGAGAAACCTGTAATTGAATTTGCTTATGCTTCAGTCGTAACTATTAATGATATAAAAGAAGGAGAAGAGTTTTCAAAGCAAAATTTATGGGTAAAAAGACCAGGCGATGGAGAAATTATGGCAAAAGACTTTTTTGATATTTTAGGAAAAAAAGCAACAAAAGATTTGAAAAAAGACTTACAGTTAAAATTAAGCGATATCGAAAGTTAATTAATGAAGAATAAAAGTGGCCAATTTGATCACTTAGCTACAAGAAGAGATCAGCTTTTAACGGAAGAAGATTTTAAAAAAAATATAGGTCAAATAAAGACATTTTTTGAAAACAAAAAAATACTAGTTATCGGTGGAGCTGGATCGATAGGTTCATCCTTCATATATGAACTTGTAAAGCTAAACCCAAAGACCATACACATTATTGATCCAAATGAAAATGGATTAACAAACTTAGTCCGAAACATAAGAAGCAAAGAGGGTGATCGATCTGAAGTAAATCTTATTTCTTCACCCTTAGATTTTGGTTCAAAGATAAGTGAACAATTTATTAAAGAAAATGGCCCATATGACTCAATTTTTAATTTTGCTGCAATTAAGCATGTGAGGTCAGAAAAGGATATATATTCAACAATTCATATGTTCGACACAAATGTAATTAAACAATCTAATTTTCTGAGTTTTTTACAAGATAATAATTTAACAAATAAATATTTTGCTGTTTCAACGGATAAAGCTGCCAATCCCGTTAGTTTGATGGGGGCCTCTAAGAGAATTATGGAACTAGTCTTACAGATGAAACATTTAATAAAAGATGAAAGCATTAATATCTCAACCTCTACAACAAGATTTGCAAATGTTGCTTTCTCCAACGGGAGTTTACTAGCATCTTTTCCTATTAGATTTGAAAAGAATGAACCTATACCAGCTCCGATCGATATAGAAAGATACTTTGTTTCGCATCAAGAATCTGCACAAATATGTATGCTTGCAGGTTCTCTTATAGATGAAGGCAATATTTTAATACCAAAAATTAATGATAAATTTAAAATTTATTCAATTATTGAAGTTGCTAAGAACTTTATTTTAGAAATGAATCGAACCCCTGTCATTGTTGATACTAAAGAAGATGCATATAAAATTTTAGAAAAACCTAAATCAGATGATTACCCAATTTTATCAACAAAGCCAGACACATCTGGAGAGAAAGAATATGAAGAATTTATAGGTATCAATGAAAGGTTAATTGATTCTGAATTTACAAATTTTAATATCGTTGAACATTCAGAGTTTAATGAAAAGGAATTGAGTAAGTTTGTTACAGACTTTAACTCTTTGTTAGACGGAGAAACTAGTATATCAAAAGATGCTTTAGTTGAAGAGGTTGAAAAAATTGTCAGAACTTTTAATCATATTGAAACTGGTGAAACATTAGATAACAGAATGTAAGAGTATGAAAAAAATAGGTGTTTTTACAGGTAATAGAGCAGAATTTGGTTTACAAGTACCAATGTTACAGGAAATTAAAGCTTCAAAGAAATTAGATTTAGAGTTGTTAGTATCTGCAAGTCATCTTGACAAAGATTATGGAGAGACAAAAAAAGAAATTTTAGAAAGTGGCTTTAAAATTAACTACTCCTTAGATTTAAAACAAGTTGGAACTAATGTTGCTGTGACACCTGACACAATAGGCAAGGGTGCAATAGGAGTATCAAAAATTTTAAAGAAGATGAAACCGGATATATTTGTAGTTTATGCAGATAGGTATGAAGGTTTTGCTGCAGTTGTAGCCTCAACTCAAATGGGAATTCCTACTATACACATTGAAGGAGGAGATATTACAGAAGGGGGAGCTTTTGACGATTCTGTAAGGCATGCGATGACAAAGCTTGCACACATACACTTTACAACAAACAAAGAAGCAACAACGAGGATTAAGAGTATGGGGGAAGAAAGTTGGAGAGTACATACAGTTGGTTTACCCTCAGTAGATTTAATCAAGAAAGGAAAGTTTACAAATAAAGAGGAATTACTAGATAGATATAAACTTACTGGAATTGATAATTTAATAATATTTACACAGCATTCGGTTCCAATAAAAAATAACTTAATTCAAAGAGAGTTTAAGGAAATAGAAAAAGCTTTTTCTAAATTAAAAAATAAAAATTATAAAATTATTTGTACATATCCAAACAGTGATTTTGGCGGGAAAAAAATTATACCAATACTTAAAATGTGGAATAAAAAGTATGATTTTATAGATTTATATCCTTCATTAGGCAGGGAAGATTTTCATGGTTTGTTAAATCTTAATAACAATTCAAATATTAATGTGGCATACGTAGGAAATTCATCTGCAGGGATTAAAGAAACGCCAGCTTTAAAATGTCCTTCTTTAATTCTTGGGGATCGTCAAAAAGGGAGATTGCACAGTACAAATGCAATTTTTGTAAATCTTGAAAGTGAAAAAATATCTAAAGGCATAGAAAAAGTTTTAAGTAAAAGGTTTATTTCTGTATGTAAAAAATGTAGTAATCCTTATGGGTCTGGAAATATGGGTAAAAAATCAACTAAAATTATTGAAAATTTAAAAATAGATCATAAATTAATAATTAAAAAATTTATAGATCTTTAATCTTCTTTACGAAATAAGTTATCGCATCTCCATGTCCATAAGAATCAGTGTCTTCATCAGGTAACCCAGTTATTATTTTAGAAGTTTCAAAACCATTTTCAGTTAGTATATTTTCAAACATTGTTTTTTCAATATGTATTGGATGACCATCATCAACATCTTCTTCATGAATGTCAAAAGATAAACATGCTGAACCATTTATTTTTAAATATTTATTACAGTTGTAAATTATTTTGTCTAAATCATAACAATGGTCTAAAACATTTATACAAAATATATAATCTATGTTATTCACAAGTTCGGCAACAATCTCTTCAGAAGCTATAGAATATACTTTTTCAGCATCCATTAAATCACACCATTCTATATTTTTAATAAATTCATCAGCTAAAGGTTCAATAACAAATATTTTTGAGCCTTTAAAATATTTAGTTCTTAATTTACTTCCAGCGCCTAGGTCTAAAATATTTTTTGAAGTAAATGAATCTTCTTTAAATCCAAAAAAGTTAAATAATAACCTACTATGATTTTCAAAGTCTTCGGAAGGTCTCCATTCGTTGTTTATATGAAAGTTTAGTTCAAACTTCTGAGCTTTATTTTTCCATTTTTTATATGGGTTATTTGTTTTAAAATAATTCATTTTTCTATATAGTTTATTATTTTTCTTGGCAAGAACTTAATTATAAGGCTCATAAAAAATAAACCTATTATTGGATAGATAATTCCACTCCGCTCTTTGTTGTTGAAAATGGCTTCTGCTGCTTTTGATTTATTTAAAGTAAAGGGAGAATTTTTATGATTTTTAGACATTTCTGTAAGTATTTTTCCAAATCTAAGTATTAAATAATTATCTAATTTTAATTCTTCTACACCTATTTCGAGTTTTCTTTTTGAAAGTCCATATATATAATTTTTATTTCTTGGTTTTACTGCAGCAATAGATGAAATATAAATATATTTATTTATGCTATTTGTTTTTTCTTTTAAAGCTTTTGTTAATGAATATGGAACATTAAAGTTTGCCAAGTCTGTTTCAACTATTTCGTTTATAGACGGGACTTCTTCACTTCTATTTTCAGCAAGAAAACCATTAAAGAAAACAACACAACAGTTGTTGATTTTTTCAGTAAATTGAATTATTTTATCTAATTCTTTTAAATAATCATTAACAACTAAAAAATCTTCAAAATGGCTTATGTCATTTACTCTTCTACTTACTCCATAAACCTTAAAACCTTTTTTAGAAAATAAATTTAAAGTTTCTTCAGCTAGCTCAGAAGAGCTTCCAATAAATAAATAATTTAAATTTTCCATTTTCATAATTTTACAAATTTGAGCATTATATATATCCAATTAAAAAAGTAACGGTAAACAATAATGTAGTAACAAGCAACTCTTTATTTTTTAATATTCCAATTATAAAATCTTCCATTTGCCCTTTTTTAGAATGTTTATATATTAAAAGATTTAATATAAAAAATAAAATTAATGAGAATATTAAAAGAATTAATTTAAATTGACTTGTAGATGTATTTATATTTTCTAATATCCAAAAAATAAATGTAAAGCTTGAAAGAGAAATTAATAAAATATGTATGTATTCAAAATTTATTTGTTGATTCTGAGAACTAAGAAGTTGTTTAAATTTATTTTCATTTAGTGAATCATCATTATTGATTATTGATAGCTTCTTTGACACAGAGAGAAGGTAACTCATAAAAAATATAAATAATGATAGATTTATTGTAATCTCTATATCAGCAGCAGCTCCTCCAACTTGAAGCCTGACTAAAAACAATATAGCAATAGAAGCCGAATCATAAAAATTTTTATATTTTAAAAATCTAGAATAAGAAGTTGTCACGATTAAATAAATAATCATTAGTATTGTTATTTCAATTTTTATAAAGTAGCTAATTATAAGATTTAAGATTATTAAAAAATAGGCAAAAAATTTTGCTTGAATCTCACTTATCTTACCAGCCGCTATAGGTCTATTCTTTTTAGTTAAATGTAATTTATCTAAATAAATATCATTAATATCATTGAGGATGTAAGTACCAGATACAAAAAAAGAAAAAATTAAAAAAGTAATAAAAACTTTTAGAACTTCTGAATTTACATTATTACTAGTCAAAACAAATGGTACAAAAATTAGTACATTTTTTGACCACTGCCATGGCCTTAAGCTAATAAGATAATTCACAACATATATTTTAAAGAAAAAATTGCTTTTCAGAAACATTTATTTTATCTCTAAATACCTGATATCTATTTTTATTTTCAAAGTTTATATAAAAGTGTTGATGTTTACTTTATAATTACCGTATTCAAAAAAAAATTATAAAATGCATAAAAATTCAATAAAAAAAAAGAGCCTTTTAAACTTTTTATTAATTTCTTTTATTTTGGTTATACCTAGCCAAATAAATATTATTTATTCAAACCAAAGAAATGCAACCTTTAGTACTTTAGGCTTAATTTTTTCTTTATTTTTGTATTATAAATATTTTGATGAAAACCTTTTTTTAGATCAACTTAAAAAATTCTTTAAAAAATTTAAATTAAAATTTTCAATATTTACATCCATGATATTTTTATTATTTATTACTTTCATAACGCAGGCTTATTATTTGAATTTTGAAACTATTGAATGGGATGTTGCTTCATATTTAGTAGCATCATCAGAACTAGATAATGGATTTCTTCCTAATGAAACTCAGTGGGAATCCAAAGGGCCAGTTTTTCTATATATGTATAATTTTTTTATAAATATTGCAGGTCAAAACTTTGTTCTTTTTAGATTGCTCAACGATTTTTTACTATTTTTACTATCAGCAATAATTTTCTTTATCGTTTATGAAACTTCTGAAAGAAAAATTGTTCCATCTTTCTTTTCCTCGCTTTTATTTTTGTTACTTACTAGTCAAGCATGGAGTGTGAGTGAATATTCAGAACTTTATTCTCTTCTTTTCTTAGGGCTTTCTTATTATTTATATTTACATAAAATTAAAAATAAGAATATTTTAATTTTTTTAGGATTATTATTTTCCTTTTCTACACTAATTAACCAAGGAACAGTATTATTTTTAATTCCAATTATCTTGGGTATTTATATTTTATATAAAAATAACAATCCAATAAAAAAACTAGCAACCTTTACTTTCTGGTTTCTGATACCACATTTATTCTTTTTAGCTTTATATTCTTTAAATGGTCTTTTAGATATCTACATTTCAACTTACATTGAAATCCCCCTTGGATACACAACAGCTTCCTATGCAAATTTATACGAACTAAAAGTTTTCTTGAGAAAGTTTTATGAGTACAATTTTTATTTATATGCATCATTTTTATTGTTATTAGTCTTTGTATTAAAAGAAGCAATAAGAGGTATAAAAACTAACTACAACAGTATATTATTTGACTTTCTAAATTTAAACTTATTGGTATCAATAATTTTTTATTTTATAGGTTCACATAATTATTATCACCATTTATTTTTTTTACTTTTCAATGTATCTTTACTTATTTCAAGAATAAAATTTAAAAAAGAAAATATATTAATTTCAGTTCTAATTATTTTTTCCTCTTTAACAATAATTAATAATTTAAGTGAAAAATCAATAGAAAACCTATTTAGTTTAGATGAAATATCAAAAAACTATCCCTTGAAGAATTTATCTGAAGAAATTGATAGCTATTTTGATCAAGATTATTCGGTACTAGCAATGGACTATGTCCTTGTTTTATACTATTTAGATAAACCAAACTATTCTTATATAGTCCACCCATCGAATCATTTTGAAGATTTTATTGTCACCACATTAGAAAAGAAAAATAGAATTCCTTCAAATCATATATCAGCAATGATAGATTCTAAGCCAGATGTAATAATTTGTAATCAAAGAATGATTATTAGAGGAAAACCAACAAAAGTTGATACTTATAATTGCCAAGTTTCAGACTATTATAAAGAATATTTGGAGCTTGACACTACAAGATATTTAAAAAATGAAAATTTAAATTATTATTATGACCCATATAAAGAAATAAAAGTATTTATAAAACAAGACTCTTAAGATACTCCAATCTTTTTATCGATGTATAATCTACATAATGTTGTTATTTCTAATAAGGGTTGTAGGTCTTTATATATTAAATATGGTGACCATAAGGGGAAGTTTTCCAAGTTATGATTCAGAACAACTAATTGATGATCTGAGGCCAATAATAAGCTTAAGTGAAGATGATATTTCATTAACTTATTATTTAATATCATTTTCTGTTGCTCTGTACACTTTAACCTTATTGAGAATCTTCAAACCATTTATAGAAATTTACCTTTTGCATTATTTAGAAATAAGTTTTTATTTTTTAATTAGTCTTTTATCAATTTCTACTGTTTATATTGTTCTTCGAGTTTATGGATACTCCAGGCTGTATTTACTACTGTATTTGGTAGGATCATCACTATTTCTTTTATATTCTAAAAAAATTTCTCGAAAATACTTTAATAATTAAATAAAACCATCGTACTCTGACAAAAAACTTTCCAAATCCTCTGGGGTGCCAATTCCCCACATTTTTTCTACTTCACTTATCTTTATTTTTTTATTTTTCTCAATTGCTTGATTGTATACCGGACAAACATAGAATTCATTATTCACTCTTATATCTTTTTCTATCATCTCCTCGGCAAAACCTACATAATCTTTTCCTTTTTTCCAATAATAAACACCAACAGTTGCATTATCGCTTATTGGGTTTTTCTCAGCTACTTCAGTTACAAAACCACTATTATCTATTTTTGCATAGGACCATTTTGGATGAGTAGCTTTAAAAGTTAAAATTCCACCATCAACATCTGTTGATATAAATTTATACATAACTTCTCTAGGGTTCCAATTTATAAACTGATCAGAGTTTGCAATTAATAAAGGATTTTCATTATCTATATATTCTTTGGCCATCAATGTTGTTGAAGCTGCCCCTTCAGTTATAGAATCAAGAACAACTATTTGCGCCTCAGGCCTTATGAGTTTCAGCATTTTGTCTATATTGTAATTTTCAACATGTTCTTTTTGGACAATAAATATATAATTTGCATCAATATTTAAATTTTCAACCACAACTTGGATCATTGGCTTTCCTTTTATTTCAATAAGTGGCTTCGGGAAAACATAACCTTTATCTGTAAAACGCGAACCTAGCCCTGCCATTGGGATTAGAATATTTAATTTCTTATTTCTGTATTCATTAAGCTTATTATCATTTTCCATATTGTTAGATTCTAAAGCATCGTAATATAAATTCTCGCTAATATCTGCACTAGATTCAACAAAGTAAGTCTTAGCACCGCTTAATGAGGCACCCAATCTACCCACTGGAGAATCTTCTATAATCATTGTTTTATTAGGTAGAATTGATAATTCCGTCATACATTTCCAATACATCTCTGGGTGAGGTTTTGGATTTAAAACATCTTCGTTTGAAACTATAATGTCAAATAATTCAATAATTTCTAATTTGGTTAAAACTTTATTTACTGTTTCAGAAATACTATTTGATGCACAAGCTATTTTAATTTTGTTTTTTTTAAGCAAAGTTAATAAATTGTATATTTTTTCATTCTTTTTTATTCCGTTGAGAAGCTCCATTGTGTATTTTTGTTTTTGTTTCCATATAGTTTCATATTTTTTTTTATTTAGACCTTTTTTTTGAGTTAGCAATTCTAGTTTTTTATTAGTTGGTAGACCATCAAATTCTTTTAAGTGTTCTTCATATGAAATTACATATTTCTCATCAACTTCATTTAATGCAAGATTAAGTGCTTCAAAATGGTATTTTTTAGAATCAAAAAGTACACCATCGAGGTCAAATATTACCAAATTAATCATTAAATTTTATTTTAAGCAAGGTTTAATATTGTATAAGGAATTTAAATGAAAACTTTATTAATTGCTCATAGGGGCAACACACTAGGGCCTAACAAAGACAAGGAAAACAGCCCAGACTATATCTTAGAAGCTTTAAAAAAAGGGTTTGATTGTGAAGTTGATTTAAGACTAGATAAGGCCTCAGAAGATTTTTATCTTGGGCATGATGCAAAACAGTATAAAACTTCAAAGGATTGGCTTGTAGAAAACAAAGAAAAGCTATGGATCCATTGCAAAGATTTCTATTCTCTTAACAAGCTAAATTTATTAGATTTAGATTTAAATTATTTCTGGCATGAAAATGATAAGTTTACGTTAACTAGTAAAGGCTATATATGGACATATCCAGGCAATCTAATTTCAAAAAAAAGTGTAATCGTTAGTTTAGGAGATTCCATGCCAGATGAAGAGTGCTATGGAATTTGTTCTGATTATGTTGAGAAGTTTAAATAATTCCTTATGACTAAAAAAGATAAAAAAGTAACTTTTGTTTTTCAAAGAGCAAGAAAATCAAGAATAAAGGAAGAAATACCATTTGCAAAAGAGATGTTCTATACGTATTTTCATTTTTTAGAGGAATATGAAACTGAGATAATTGAGTTTGGAAATTTTCCAGAAGGAAAAAGATACAAAATAATTTTTCACCTTGAAAGATATTTAAGAACTATATTTAAGATCCCTCTCTACTCTATTTATTTGACAAACAAAAAAAATTATAAAATTCTTTCTAATAGTGATCATGTAATTTTAAGTACCAACAGAATTGCCACATCAACATTACCAATGATGCTTGTAATGAAATTATTAAATAAAAAAGTAAAATTTACTTTTTTTGTTTTAGGTATCTACTCTTCAGTTCCAAGATTTTTTATTTTAAGACTATTCCAGTCTTTTTTTTATTCATTACTTTTTTCCCTATCTGACAATATTATTTTTATTGGAGAAGGAGAGTATAAATATGCCCAAGCAAAAAATAAAATTTTTAAGAAAAAATTTACTTATATTCCTTTTGGCATAGATGTAAATTTTTGGAAATCTGAAGAAGTAGAATCTTTTGAGAACAAAAAAGAGATTTTATTTATAGGCAATGATAGTAATAGGGATTTCGACTTGGTAAATAAACTTGCTAAACATTTATCAGAGTATAAATTTACTTTTGTAACTTCTGAAATAAGTAAAGAAAAAGTAAGCAAAAATGTAACTCTACATTCTGGAAGCTGGGGAAACCCAGCATTAACAGATCCTGAATTAAAATCACTTTATGAAAAAAGTAGGCTTACGATTATACCTTTAAAAGACTCTTTGCAGCCATCAGGCCAAAGCGTTGCTTTACAATCAATGATGGTTGGAACCCCTGTTCTTATTACAAAGACATCTGGACTATGGGATACAACCAAACTAATTGATAATGAAAATATTTTCTTTTTAAATGAAAATTCCCTTAATACTTGGATAGATAAAATTGTATCTTTATATAGCAAAGATGATGAATTAACTTTGATATCAAAAAATTCAACAAAAACAATCGTTGACTTCTTTTCAACCGAATTATTTTATGAAAACATAAAAAAATTAATTAAAATATAAGTTAAAATTTATTCTCAAGACAGACGAGCACATTCAATTAAAATGTGTTTATGGACTTTACTTTTGGAATAATTACTTCTGGAAACAATTTTGAAAATATTTCTAAAATAATTAAAAGTATAGAAAGTCAATCTATTGAAAATTATGAAATAATTATTGTAGGTGGAGATAATATATTTAAATCTGAAGATGTACTTCACTATCCTTTTGATGATACTTTAAAAAATGGTTGGATAACAAAGAAAAAAAATATAATTATATCTAAAGCTAAATATGAAAATATAGTTTTTATGCACGATTACATAGTTTTTCATAAAAATTGGTACAAAGGTTTTTTAAAATTTGGAAATGATTTTGATATAGCTATGAATAAGATTTACAACAAAGACAACAAACGCTTCAGAGATTGGTGTTTGTGGACAAATAATGATAATTTTGTAGATGATATTGTAAACCCTGAGCTTAAATGCTTACTCCCATATGAAGTAGAAAATTTAAACGAATTTATGTATATTTCTGGAACATATTGGGTAGCAAAAAGAAAAGTTATGGAAGAAAATCCATTAAATGAAAACTTACTTTGGGGTCAGGGTGAGGATGTAGAATGGTCTAAAAGAGTGAGAAAACAATATGCATACAAAATGAACAAGCACTCTAAAGTTTTATTACTTAAACAAAAAAGAAATGACTTTAAATTAATTTCAAAAAAAGACTTAGCTAAGATAAACAATCAAATGTTTAATAAAAAAGAATAGTATAGATTAAATGAAAAAAATTAATGAGATTTTTTCAATAAACAATGTAAAAAGAATCAAATTTAGAGAAGATATAAATGGATTAAGAGCAATAGCCGTTCTGTCTGTTGTTTTTTATCATATAGAAATTGACCTATTTAAAGGTGGTTGGTTAGGTGTAGATGTTTTCTTCGTTATTTCTGGATATTTAATATCTAACATAATTATTTCAGAATTAATAAATAATGAATTTTCATTTAGAGAATTTTACCTTAGAAGGGTAAATAGAATACTTCCTGCCCTTTTTTTTGTTCTCCTTATATCTATTCCTTTTTCTATGTCTATATTATCCCCAAAAGCATTTAATGAATTTTCACAATCTCTTTTAAGTTCGATATTTTTTTATGCTAACTATCACTTTAGAAATCTTGATTTCTATATTTCAGAACCATCAAAATATAGCCCACTTCTCCATACTTGGAGTTTGGCAATTGAGGAACAATTTTATATATTGTTTCCCTTAGTAGTTGTTATTTTATTTAAATTGGTAAAGAACAGGCTCACTTACTTTATAACGTTATTTATTTTCATATCGATTTATTTAAATTCAACTGATCAAAGTTACGATAAATTTTATGGTCTTCAATTTAGGATATGGGAACTTCTTTTAGGAGTTTTAATTATGATTATTTCTTCAAATATTGAAATTAAAAATCTTCAAAATTTTGGAATATTGTTAATCTTCTTTTCAATTTATTTTTTTGACGATAGCTGGATAAATGATATTGAACCAAAGTTAATATCATTATTTGGTACAGTATTAATTCTTTTTTCAAATACGAATGAAACACTTCTTTCCAAGTTTCTTTCAATTAAAGTTTTTAAGTATATTGGTCTTTCTTCTTTCTCACTATATTTATTGCATCAGCCATTTTTCGCTTTTTATAGAATTGTGAAAGAAAACAACGAAACTTCTTTAGTTGCTTTTGATTACTACCAACCTAATTTTTATGAAAATTTTTTCATATTTTTTATAAACACAAATTATCCAAAAACTTTTTTAACAATATTTTTAATATTGTTCTCATTAATTATTTATGAATTTATTGAGAAAAGCTTTATAAATAATAAAATTACTTTTTTTAATAAAAAAATATTTTTTATTTCTCTATTTTGTTTATTCGGTTTATTTTTCTTTACAAAAGACAAATATTCCGAATATCCTACAATAAAATTATCTGACTATGCAGAAGAAGAAGTTGTTGAAAATGGAATATGTTGGAATGAGAAACCAAGCTATGAATGTCTTTCTGGGGATTCCAATGAAATTATTTATCTTATTGGAGACTCACAATTTGCAAAAGTTTCTAAAATTTTATCAGAAAAAAACAAAAATTATTCTTACTTTTTTAACGTAAATCCTTATGGTATTGATTTCTTTAATAATTTTTATTCTGATAAGTGCACTGATTGTTTATTAGATTATCTCAACCTTGAAAAAGAGAAAAAGACAATTATTTTTAATGCAAGAATTCCTCATTACATAGAAGATTCTTATTTTTTTAATGGTAAATACACTGTAAAAAATAAAATCTCAAAAATATACCCAGAAGAAAATTTTATACGAGACATTAATACATTGATTGACGCTTCTGACCTATTTATTTTAATTTATCCTATTCCCGAACATGGCTGGAATGCTAGAGATTTAATTATTAATAAAAGAATTAACAAACTTGATTCTCAAAAAAACCTTTCATACGAAAGAAAGTATTGGGATTCATATTCTTCTTCCGCTACTGATATATTAAACTCTCTAAACTCAGAAAAAATTAAAAGAATTTATCCATCCGAAATATTTTGTAATCAGTTTATAACTAATGAATGTGTTGCTGAATTTAATAATAATTATTTTTATCTTGATGGATTCCATTTAAGCTCTGCAGGTGCAGAAATAATTGTAAGGGAAATTGAAAAATTGTTATTGATTGAAGATAAGAATTCTTCTTAAGAACTGATAAGGAAGTATATTAATATATATATATGCAAGAGAAAAAAATTACCGTAGTAGACATTGGGGCTTCTTACGGTAGTTTTATTTTATATATTTTAAAAACACTCAAAAAAAAAGAAATTAAATTTAATTTATTTGCTATCGAGCCTATAAAGGAAGTAACTGCTAAATTAAAAGAGAATAAAGAAATTAGACTTTTCAATTTAGCAATTAGCAACAAATCTAACATCACCAATACTGCTTATTTAAATAAATTAAATAATTCTGAACTTTCTTCATTAAAAAAAATTAACAAAAATATTGATAAAGTTTTATGGAAAAGTCACATTTCAGGACTAGAGATCAAAGAAAGAGTAAAGGTGAAAACCTCTTCATTGTCTGATTTTATAGATATTAATAATATTAAAGAAATTGACTTTTTGAAAATAGATACTCAAGGGCTTGATTTAGAAGTTTTCTTATCCGCAAAAAACTATATTAATATAATCAATTCTGCTGTTTTAGAATTTCCATATGATTCCCAATCAAGCCTGTATGATGATGAAGCCACCTTGATTGAAGCACTTGAAATATTAGAAAAGAAAGGTTTTTATCCCGTAAGAATTGTTCCAAATGGTGGTGGTGAATGCAATTTATTTATTTACAATAAAAATTTTGGAATTGATGCATATTTTAAACTAGAAGATTTATTAGATCTTAAAAAAGCTCCTACTCTAAAAATAAAGTTGGAGAATATATATTTAGATAAAATTAAAAATAAAATAAAAATTTTCTTAAGATTTATTAAATTTTAATTAATAAACTTTTCGATTTTCTTATAAATTTTATTCTCGTAGCTTTCAAGTTTTAAAATCAAGGTAGAATCATTTTTTTCAGTTTCTTTCCAGACTGGTACCATTGCATTCCACATTCCCTCACCTTTAAACCTAGAATAAAGCGATGCCCCTACATGAATAGCAATCAGTATATAACTAAGAAATGCTGAAAACTCATGCAGAGAAACAGCAACCTCTACTCCTCCTATTCCTAAATTAAAAAGACCAGCAATAAGGAGCCCGGTAGTTGGGAGCATTATCAAACTCAAATATACAAGCGTATGAACAGTTTTTGCTATAAAAAGATGACCTACAGGTGCATTTTCATGAGCACCTAGTAAAGTAGGTGTATCTTTCATATAAAAATATCTTATTAAAACAATAATTAAAAATACTGTTGCAAATAAAATTTCAAAATTAAGCAATGATGAATCCTCAAGCTCACTTAAATCGTCTACTTGTTTGAATATTCCATAGGCATATAACAAAGTAAATGTCCAATGTATAAATTTTGCTAATGTTGTATGAGAATTCATTACTTTATTATATTATTTTAAAGAATTGTAGGAAGCAGTAATTAGGCTTTGTCCTCTTTCATTAATTAAATACTCTCCACCTAATTTATTTACTAAATAACCAAAAGACATTTTACAATCTGGATCAGCAAAAGTTGCACTGCTTCCCCCGAAGCCAACATGCCCAAAGGCATTCGGGCCAATCATAAATGAACCCCCTTCGCCTTCAAAGTTACCTCGATTGTCCATATGTAACATAAACCCGGTTGAAAAATTTGTAGGAAAAAGAAGCATTTTATCTATATCTGATTTTACATTTGATTCACTGAGTCTCTTAACAGAGTTTTTTGAGAGAAGTTTTTCATTATTTTGAGCAAGGGGGGTCAACATTCCTGCTAATGAACGAGCATTAGTAA
>MDTG01152682.1_pt1 | contig 20996 bp, 19 predicted proteins | sample 811421 | NCBI WGS metagenome assembly MDTG01 (sample SAMN05326645, study PRJNA326480) | marine metagenome | isolation source: seawater | place: Pacific Ocean: South East | collected 2011
AATTTTTATAAATAATCTTATTTTTTCTTAATAATGATTTAACATTACTCTCTATTTCTCCTACAATTGTAAGATAAACATTTAATCCAATTATTCCTGTAATCATATTTTTTACATTTTTATGAGGAAGTGTTCCTACAATTAAAATCTTTTTTTTTTTATTTTTATTTATACTAAATGACAAATCATCTATTAAAGGTACTGGAATTACATACGAGTTTATAATTTTTTTATCTAATTTTTTTTCAATTTCTTTTTTAGTAAAACTTGAGATAAATGTATTAATAATAGAATTTTTAATTGGTAAGCTAAACCATAAAAATTTATAGGCAGTTCTTTTTAATCCCTTAAATTCGTCCAACAATCTACAATCTAAAAATGTGTTTATAGTTTTCTCTTTTTTCATAAGTAAACTAATAAAATTTATATCACCCAAGATATGATTGACATTTCCCTGATTAAAATATGCCCACAAAATAAGATATAATCTTTTAAATAAACCTTTGCTAACTAAAGGACATTCAACAACATTTACCTTAAAATTTTTACTGTCTAACCCCTTTTTTAATATTCTAGCATATCGTTCTACACTGTTTTGGTGGTTAGCAGATTTTTTTCTTACAAAAATATTTATTTTCATATTTTTAAATGATGAATTTTTCAACTTTTCTAATTTGCTTTTCAAAATTAAATTCTACATCAAATGCTCTTTTATTTTTTTTTAATTTTTCAAAATAAAATTTTTTATTTTTAATCAGAAAATTAATTCTTTTTGCAATATCTTTTGGAGAATTATTTGTAATAATTGATGTACCATATATTTTATTAAATTTTAAAATATCTTCAGATCTACTTACAATTGACGGAATTCCCGCGAAAATATAATTATTTAATTTTTGCGAAGTTCCTCCCATAAGTTTATGGCTTATATTGATCGGCTTGTATAAAGCAAAGCCTGCAAAAGCATTTTTTAATAAGCTAAACCATAATTGATAGGAAATATTTTCAAGTAATATTATTTTCTTTAAATTATTTCTTTTAATAAATTCATTTAATTTATCGTAATATCCATCATAAGACTTACCAGCCATAACCAAAGAAAAATCCCGATTCCAATATTTAGTTGATAAAGCAATTTCCTCTAAATAATGAAATTTATAAAATGATCCTAGCCTGACAAGATATTTATTTTTTTTTAATGACTGATACTTTTTACTGATATCATTATCTTTAATTTTAAAAAATTTGGAAAAGCAATTGTATAATGAAAATATGTTATTCTTTCTCAAAAATTTTTTTTTGTAAAGTTTAACTCTCGAGTCTGATGGTAAAAAAATATAATTTACATATTTTATTATGTGTCTCTCAAAGAAATTTTTAAATCTTAAATCTTTAGTTAAATCGAAATCAAAATTATAATAAATCCAATTTAAATTTTTTTTTTTAATAATAAGACTACTTATAAATAAAGAAATAAAATTTACTGAAATAATTGTTTTAGGATTATTTTTTTTTATTGCATTTTGTTTTTTTTTAAAAAACTCAATATATCCTAACTTTCCATTCTTTCTTATTTCAAAGATTTTAAGATTTTTATTTTTTTTTACAAAAAAATAGAAATCACTTTTTTTTTCTATTTTTTGACAAATTAAAATTATATTAATTTTTTTTTTTAAAAAATGTCTAATCAAAAATAATAAATTGATATAATTACTTGGATCAGCCCAAATGCTAATAACCATTTTTTTTTTCATTTGTTATTTTATCTTTTCAAAATAAAGTTCCCAATTACTAAAACATCCATTTTAGTTCTTAAAAAACAATTTAAGGCTTCTTCAGGTGTATTAACAATTGGTTCATTTTCATTAAATGAGGTATTTAACAAAATTGGTACGTCTGATATTTTTTTGAATGAATTAATAAGCATATAATACAATTTATTCTTTTCTTTATCTACTGTTTGTAATCTGCCAGTACCATCAAAATGTGTTACTGCAGGTATTTTTTTTCTTTTATCTTCCTTTATTTTCAAAACAATTCCCATATAAGGAACATCAATATCAGTCTCAAACCAATCAGAGGTATACTCTCTTAATATCGATGGAGCAAAAGGTCTAAATTTTTCCCTTCTTTTTATTTTAAGATTGATGATGTCTTTCATTTGTTCATTACATGGATTTGCTAAAATTGATCTATTACCTAGTGCTCTTGGGCCCCATTCCATTTTATTCTGAAACCACCCTACAACTTTATTTTTGAATATACTTTGTGCAATCGTATCTACAAGATCTTGGTCATTTTCCAAATATTCAACATTTATGGTTTCATTTAATTTTACACTTTGAATATTTTTTTTTATTATTTCTTCTAAATTGTCTTTTTTTAAATCACTTCCTAAATACGGACTTGAATAATAAGAGTCTGTAAATTTAAAATATTCTTTATCACATAAAATTGCTGCACCTATCGCACCTCCTGCATCACCAGGCGCGGGTGGTATATAAATATTTTTAAAATTAAGTTCTTTTGTCATAACACCGTTAGCAAGAGAATTCATAGCACAACCACCTGTAAGACATAAATTATCTATATCAAATTTATTTTTATAGTATTTAATATAACCTATGAGGGCCTCCTCAAATTTGACTTGCACACTTTTTGCTAGATCCATATGGATTTGAGTTATTTCTTTGTTTTCCAAATCAAATTTAAGCAATTTATTTAAATTCTCGTTATAAAGATTAGCAAATCTTGGGGGCTCATCATTCCATTGCATGCTAATATTTTTTTGATGGTGCTGAAAAAAATTTAAATTTAAACTAAAAGATCCATCTTTAATTTTTATAACTTCATCTAGTTCATTTTTAAATCTATCTAATCCATAAGCAGACAGTCCCATAATTTTATATTCATCACCATAATTTTTAAATCCTAAAAACTGTGTAAAGGCTTGATAAAAAATTCCAAGTGAATGGGGAAACAAAATTTTATTTTTAATATTTATAGTATTTTTGACACCTATAGCTGCTACTGTGCTTGCAAAATCTCCAAACCCATCAGCTGAAATTAATAAAGATTTTTGTTGTTTACTCGGGTAATAAGCAGAAGATATATGACATAAGTGATGATCATAATATTTTACAGTGGGAATTCTTTTTGTATCAAATTTTTCTGTCAGTAATTTTTTAAAAGAAATTTTTTTATGTTTTAATATTAATCTTTCTAGAAAAAACTTATAATTTTTGAAATTTTTAAGACCATAAAGGGCTTTATTAAAAATATTTGATATTGGATTTGAATTTATCGCTATATAAGATACTTCGTCTAAAGATATATTTGCGTAATTTAAACATGCAAGTATTGATTTAATTGGAAAACCAGCCCAATGTTTAATTCTATTAATTCTTTCCTCTTCGATTGCGAAAATAATCTCACCATTTTTCATTATACAGGCACTTGAGTCAGCGTGATAAATATTTAATCCGATAATATAATTATTTTTCATATTTTTTTGCTATTTTAATTAAAAAATTAAATGTTTTTTCCGAAGCTATTCGCTTAGCAAATATCTTTGATCTAACATATACTTTATTTGAAAGTTTATTCTGAATAATTTTTGAATTTAAAATTTTTTTTAATTTTGCTTGAAAATTAGTTGGAGAATTAAATTTATAAAATACAGCCGAATTTCCAAGCACAGACTTCATTGGTTCAAGATTAACACACAAAATTGGGAAACCTCTTGACATACCCTCAATTAAGGAAACAGCAAAATTTTCGCATGAAGAAGCAAACAGAAAAATTGTATCATAAGATCTTCTTTCTTTATAAATAAATTTAGGATCCTTGACGCCATAATATTTGAAATTTTTTTTATATCTGATGCCATTTCTGATTAGATTATTTAATTTTTTTAAAGCTGGTTGATAATAAGATCCATAAAATTCAACTTTTAAATTTTTCTCATAATATGGATTATTCTTTATAAATTCATCAATACATTTAACTAAAAATAAATGATTTTTATAATAATCAATATTTGAAACGTAAATTAGTCTATATTTTTTTCTTTTATATCTTTTTTTTTTTTCAAATTTTTTCACTCCATGGGCAATAATTTTATTTAATCCTGTTATCCCACCAATTTTTCTCAAAATAAAATTTCTTGAATATTCATGTAGAAAAATAACACCTTCGGAAAATTTAAATGAGATTTTTTGAGTGAAATATAAAATTTTTAATTTTAAGTAAAAAAAGGAAAAAAAATATTTCTTAACCTCTTTTGAGCTAAATGGAAGTAAATTTTGACTTATAGTTACGACTGGTTTAGAGATGATTAGGTGAGAACTTCCAGTAACAAAAATACAACTATATCTATTTTTAATGACTATAATATTTAAAAAAATTATCTGCCAAATAACTCTTAGAAATAAATATTTACTAAATATCTTAGGAGATATATAGTTAACATTTTTTATAATAGGCATTATTTTCCTAGTCGCAGGTGGCAAATAAACATCGATCATAGAAAAATATTTTTGTTTATTAAAATCTATTAATATATTCTTTAAATGATTAATTGCGCCACCTGAACTTGTACTTATAGCGTCAATTAATAATTTTTTCATTCTATTTAATTACGTCTTTAAATTTTGAAAATAATGCATTAAACATAATATTATTACCCAACTCATTTGGGTGACCTTCCTCAAGTAAATATTTTTTTTCATTTATTCTTACAATACTAATATCATCATATAAGCTGATAAAATTTATTGAATTATTCTCTTGTTTTTTTTGTAAATAATCAAAAACATTATTTTTAGTTTCTGAGTATTTTTTTTTCGAGTTCCATCCTCTATTTATAAAAAAAATTTCAGACTCACACTTTCCAACTTCAAATGTAATTTGATCAATAAGTTTTAAAAATAATTCTAGATCTATGTCTTTTTTCTTTTTTACATCAATCATCTTTTGCTTTTTTACATCAATCTTCTTTTGAGTTTTATTGTAATTTACATAATTGTTATTGCTTGATTTGACATAAAGATTCTTGATTAATTGGAACAAATTTGAATTTTCAGATAACCAATTATATATAATTAAATCGTTAAGTTTTTTTTTTAATAAATTAATTTCTCTATTTTTAACTATCAATTCATCATTTTCAAAAAACATTAAATTAGAATCAATGGCTCTATCTATATTTAAAAAAAATAATATTTTTTTTGGTTTTATTTTATTGCAAAATTTTCTTAAATAATTATATGAGTCTATGTCGCTCCACCCACCTGCTGAGGCATTGATAAAATTAAAATCATCAAACTTACTATTTAATTTATAAATAAATGTATTTTTATCCTCTAATAACCATCCAAAAATATGTGAGTCTCCTAAAATCAATATATTTTCTTTGTTATCAATATATTGGTAATCTTTATAAATTCTGTTATGAAATCTACCAAAATTATACTCTACAGAAATTCTATCTGTTTCGCCTATATATTCATGTTTTGCCTTCCCATTCTTAATATTTAAAAATGTTCCTGTTAAATCATCTTGAATTCTCCATGAAGTATTTTTTGCTTGAGGCATAAAAATTTCTAAACTTAACTCCAAAATTAATATAGTCACAAAAATACTTGTTATAGACAATAAAATTCCTTTAAAAAAATTCATATTTATAAATTTATTTTTCTAAGATAATTAAATAAATGTTTAGAAGAATTTTTTACATTACAAAGGGAGTTTAATAAACAGTTCTTATTAAATTTTCCATATTTTTGAATTAAAATTTTATTATTAATTAATTTCTTAATTGTTTTGATTAATTCATATTTTGAAATTTCAATAATTTGATTTTTATTTTGTAATATTTCTTTCATACCAACTTTACTACTAACAATTACAGAGTTTGAAAATGTCATTGCCTCCATTGGAGCCACACCCCAGCCATCAAATCTTGATGGAAAAATAAATACATCTGATTTTTCATATACTTTGTTGAGTTTTTCTTTATTTAAAAATTTACAGTAATGGATAAATTTATTTTTTTTCTTAATTTTATCAATTTCTTTTTTCATTAAACCATTACCAATTATTTTTAAGGAAATATTTTCTTTTTCACTCTCATCTAAATTACTAAAACCATGTAAAATTAAATCTATACCTTTTCTTTTTATTACTTGGCCAACAAAAACAAAATTAATCTTGTTTTTATAAAAAAATTGTTTTTTTATTTTTGAATTCACATTAATTGAATATGGTAAATTTATAATATTAGGGTTAAACTGACCATAAAACCTTTTTGCTTCTTCTCCGACAGCCAAAACACCATTTGATTTTCTTATTTTCTTAGAAATTAATAATTTTACTATTTTTAGTTTAATTCTATTTTCTGTATTCAATCTTTCTAACCAAAAAAAATATCTTTTATTTTTTTTTTCACAATATCTAATTATTTCATTTGTATTTGGAAGTCTGTATCCACCCATAACTATAAAATTTGGGTCTTCTAATTCAAGGTAATTAGTAATATTGTTTTTTTCCTTTTTTGAAAAATAATAATTCTTTTTATTCTTTATCTTAAAATTATAATTTTTGTATGATCTACTATAAAAAAAAACCCTTACATTTAAATATTTATTTAATTCTGTAAAAAATTCGTCTTGATAGGATGTTGGTGTATTAATAAAAAAAACAATTTTTTTTTTCTTTAAATCATAACTCATATAGGATCTTAATTCTCAAAATTTTGATTTAATATAATTTTTTTAAGATCATTGTTGCGTAATTCATAAATATTGTCACAATATTTTAAATTATAAGATCTATGCGTTACTATTATAATTGTTTTATCTTTTACTTTGTTACAAATATTATCTATTATTTTTTTTTCAACTAAGCTGTCCAATGAACTTGTAACCTCGTCAAATATGATAATTTCTTTATTTAGATATAATGCTTTTGCAACACCAATCCTTTGAAGTTGTCCTCCAGAAATGTTTTTTCCGTAGTCATTTATGTTCAAATTATCCCCATATTGGGTAATAAAATCCTCTAATTCAGAAAGTTTGATGGCATTTAAATATCTTTCTTGATCTATTTCTTTTTCCGCTACCATGCAAATATTTTCTTTTAAACTACCATTCATCACACTTGTTTTCTGAGATGCGTAAGAAATTATATTTTGTAATTTTCTCGCTTTATAATTATCATCTATTATTTCATCATCTAAAAAAATATTACCACTAATTGGTTTTATCATGCACGATATCAAATCAAGCAATGTTGATTTACCTGAGCCACTCGAACCTATTATTCCGATAATTTCATTTTTTTTAATATCTAAGTTAATTTTATCTAAGATATCCTTATCTTTGTTTTTGCTATATCCAAATGAAATATCTTTTAACTTTAGTGAATTTTGAAAATTAAATTTATCTTTGTGATACTCAATGTTTAATTCAAGTTTTAAATCTTTCTCTAAAGAGGTTAATGACGGTGAATAAAACTTAAATTGAATATATAAACTTATTATTCTATTTAATGATGGTAATATCTTATAAGAGACTGCTGCAAAAAAACTACAAGTACTTATAATTTTTACTGTTGAAGCGTCTTGGAATTTTAGATAAAAAATTATTAGCATCAATCCAAGTATTCCTAATGTCTCAAATAAAATTTGAGGTACTTTTGATAAAGTTTGGTGTGATGCAGTTAGCTTATTTTCTGTAAATAAAGACTCATAAAAATTTTTAAATTGTTTTTGAAAATTTCCTTGTAATATAAATTCTCTTAAATTATTAATAATATTATGTAAACTTTTAAATTTCTCATTAATTTCAGTTTCTCTCTTTATACTTATTTTTTTAATAAAATTTTTGGAAAACTTTACAAGTAAAAAGCTAAATATTAAAAAAGTTAAAATCAAATACAATATATCTTCAAAACCTATAAAAAAAATCAAAATTATAATTGATATGATAATTAAAATTTCAGACAACATTTGAAGAAATGCCATAAGAACGCCATTAGTCACATCTTTTATTTTTTGAGTAATGTTTGCATTTATCTCAGAAAATGATTTTTTTGAATGAAATGTTAAATCTTGATGTAAGTAAATCTCAATCATTTTTTTTTGAAGTTTTGAATTAAGTTTTCCTATAAAGGAATTAATTAAATATGTGACAATCAATAAAAAAATATTCTTCACAATGTAAGTAACTATAATTGCAACTGAAAAAAAAATAATAGCCTCAAAATTATTAAACTTAAAAATAAAATCTGGTATAAATATTGCAAAAGATGAATTTTGCAATAATGTTAAAAAATTTGGATCTAAAATTAAAGCAACTACCGGTATCACAAGGCTTAAGCCAAGAGACTCTAAAAAGGAAGAAGTTAAAAACATAACAATAAAAAAATAAAAAGAATTATTGCCTGTTTCTTTAAATAGTCTCAGAATCTGATGAAATTTTATCACTTTTTATATATCAATTTATTATGATTTATATCAATTATTAAATTAAATCTTTTAAAAGAAATTACATGATTATAGTTTATTATGTTATTTAATTTCATAAAAATCTCCTTATATTTGAAACTATAAATTTGGTAATTTTAGGGTAAGGCAAAATACTTTTTCCAAGAAAGAGACCATTAAAGTAATCATTTGGCTTATAATATTTAAATTTGTTTCCAAAAATTGACATATAATAAGCAAAAGGCAAAATACTTTTTACGCTTTTTATCTTGAGTTTATTTTTTCTCAAAACTTCTTTTAATTGATTTAAATTAAGCGCAGAATAAACAGTATCTTTACTTTGGTAATAACAATTTCTCATTGATATTGAAGGTTTGCATAAAAAAACTGCTTCTGCACCAATAGTTGAACCATAAGTAATGATCGCGTAAGACTTTTTTATTAATTCATAACTATCAATATTTGAGTGCTCATCAAAAAGTAAAATATTATTTTTATTTGCAAGAGATTTTATTTTTTTTATATCTTTGAAATTTTTTAATTTTTTATTAAATGGATGTAATCTAATAATCAACTTGATTTTATGTTTGAGCTTATTAGTTTCACTGATTAAATTTTTAATTGCGTGATATTCGTTATTCCATTCCTTCTTAGTAAAATCTATTAATGCATCCCACTCATAACTTGTAGAGGAAAAATAAGTGTAAATTTTTTGGTTTTTTAACAATTTAATATTTGGAGGCTTTTTAGAATTTCTAAAACTCATTCCAAGTGAGTCTTTATTAGTACCTTTTCTCCTGGATAAAAAAAATTCATTTGCAATTTTATTTTTTATTTTTTTGTTTTTTTCTTTTTTCCAGTAATTTTTTATCAATTTTTTTCTTAAAATATTAGAATGTAAGTTTCCTTCAAATAACTCATATTTATATAAATTTGATCCTCTTTCATGGAAAATTGTTTTAATTTTTAAATCTTTTGCTGCTAACGAGATGGCATTAGAAGTGGCAAATCTACCATTAAATGTTACTAAGGTATTTGGTTTATACTTTACTAAAATTTTTCTTGCCAATCTATATACGTACGCACTTGAATATAAAGATTTTTTTACTATTGACTTGTGAATACCTAAATCTGGTTCACTTTCCTGACAATAAGATATTAAAGATGAAGCAACTCCGATACCTAAATTTTTTTTTTTAAAGGTATATTTCTTAAGATCATTTAAGTTCCCAGAAAATTCCTCTGACCATTTTTCAATATCCTTTGTATTAATCTCAAATTTTTTAATATTAATTAAATTTATTCCCTTTTTTTCAATAATATCTTGAAAATACCTAATTCTTTTCTTATACGAGAATATGAATTTTTTATAAGTAGGTTGATGCCATTCAGCCCATTTCAGATCATCCCCAAGCCATCCAAAAAAAACTTTTTGTTTTTCAAAAAATTTTTTATTAAGAGCTATCTCTCCAGATATTTCCAAATGTGGTGAAAAAGGATATGTTTCTAAAATTAATGTTTTATTCATTAATGATATGTATAATAGTAAATTAAAATTATGAAAATAAAAATTATAGGTGCAGGGTCAGCAGGTAATCATATAGCCTATGCTTTAACAACACTAAAAAAAATAAAAAGAATAATTATTACTGATATAAACTTCAATGCACTTAAGAGATCAAAAAAAGAGATTTTTTTAAAAAGATACAAAAAATGGAATCCTAAAATATCATTAGAATTAGAAAAAAATGATTTAAAAAAAAATGAAAATTATGATGCAATAATAATATCTTCACCTCCTCTTTTTCATGGGATAAATTTGGAAAAAAATATAAATAAGAGCAACATTTTTTTAATCGAAAAACCTTTATGTGCGCCGTCCAAAAAAGACATTAATTTTTTTAAGAAAATAAAAAAAAATTACAAAAATAAAATATTTTTGTGTGGATATAACCATAGATTATTTCCATCAACAAAGTTTTTATTACGTAGGCTAGAAAAGGAAAAAATAATTTTCTGTAATGTCTCATTCAAAGAAAATATTTCTGGATTTCTTAAAGCACACAATTGGTTAAAATCAATTAATGAAACTTATCTTTCTAAGACAAAGTTTGGAGGAGGAGCTTTATGCGAGCATTCGCATGCTTTAAATCTAACTCAATACTTTTTAAAAGATGGAAAATATAAAATTTTAAATAAAAATTCAAAATTTAATAATGACATAAAAAATTACCATGATATCAGCTTTCAAGCCTCTTTAAAAATAAATGGAACTTTATGTGAATTTGAACAAAATTTTGAAACAATTCCAGTTGAAAAAAAGATATTTATTGTTACAAAAAAAAAAATTTTTACACTCATTTTTAATTATAACAAATCAAATGATTTATTAATTATTAATGATTTTAAAAAAATAAAAAGATTCATATTTAAAAAAGAAAGAAAAGACGATTTTATTTTTGAAGCAAAATACCTAAGTAAAGTTATAGAGGGAAATTTAATGGATAAGTCGTTAGATATTTCTCATGGAATTAAATCCATGGATATTATTTATAAATTACTCAATTTTAAGTAAGATTTACTGGGGTTTTTCTAAATAGAACATCTACGTTTTGAATTTTTTTATCAAAATAAACAGAGTCTTTTTTTAATGCTTCTGTTGAAACTTCCTCAAAAATACAACCAGTTTCAGATGTAAATTCATGCCACTCATTATTTAAAACGTTTATTTTTTCACCTGGATAAAGTTTATATATAACATTTTCTTTTTTTAATTTAAGAACACCAGACAAAACATGAAATGTTTCTATTTTCTTAAAATGTTTATGTTTTGGGTGATATTGATTCTCTAATAAACAAACTAATTTTTTGCAATAAGTACTATTTACAACTGTAATTAAAAAGGCGCCAAATTTCTCTATATTATTTAAACCATAATGATGAGATAATTCTGCCGTACAGCTATCTCCTGGAATAATTCCAGCTTCATTCAACATAAATTTATATCTATGAACATATTTCCTTACTAAAGAAATTTTAGTCTTTTCACTTTTAGCAATTAAATAATCATGTTTATTAAAATTATTTTTAATTGTTAGATTATTTGATAAATCTTTTGGGCTTAGCTGATCTTTATGCATTTTAGGAAATGCCAAATATACTTTATCTTTTAAATGGTTTGTATCTTTTGATATTTTTTGATTAGCAAAAACTCCTCTTTGTAAGTCCTGTATACTTTCAACTTCCTTTTTTGTTAAATTTTTCTTAAAATCGCCTAATAAATCCAATGTATCATTAATTTGTTTTAATAAATTATCTAATTTGTCAGACCCAATACTATAATCATTTTTTTTTTCTAAATTAGAAAAATGTCTTTCAATAACTTGACCTCCTATTGCCGCGGCACATATGGATGGCAAAAAATTTGTCTCTTCCTCATGACCAGAATAACCAATTATGTTATTTGGATATCTTTTAATCATTTTCTTTATGACATTTAAATTGAAACTATTGTTATCAATAGTTGGATAAATACTAACACAATGAAGTATTGATAATTTTAATTTTTTTTTACCAAAAAAATGGGAAAGGTTATCTATCTCATCAAAATCAATCCCACCAGTTGAGGCTATAACTGGTTTTTTTTGTTTTGCTATTTTTTCAATTAAAGGCCAATCATTATTACTACAGCTTGCGATTTTTATTATGTCAACTTTACATTTAACAGCAAGATCAACTGACTTTTCATCAAAAGGCGTTATTACAAGTTTAAAACCTTTTTTTTTTATATATCTACAAATTTCCAAATATTCTTTTTCAAGGAGTTTAGTATCTAAAAATCTTTTTACATGTTTATTTGAAACATTTTTAGCGTTTTTGTGTAAAAAATCTTTTAAATTTCTAAATTGAAGTTTAAATCCGAAGTTGATATTTTTATATTTACTAATTTTTTTTGCATCATCAATTAATTTGAGTGCATTTTTTTTTGAACCATTATGATTGTTAGCTAGCTCAAATATAAATAATAATTTTTTATTGCTCAAAAATTCATTCATTTTGATATTCTACTTTATTAACCAATTAATTTTTTTTTTTTTTACCACATTAATAATATTTTTATAACAATTATTTATTACTTCTTCATAAGTATCCAAAGTAGATCCAGCTGTATGTGGAGTAAGAACAACATTTGGTAAATTTAAAAAAATATCTCCTTTTTTAGTTGGTTCTTTATCAAAAACATCAAGTCCAGCGCCTAGTATTCTTTTATTTTTCAATTGAGAATTAAGAAAATTATTATCCACTAATCCAGCTCGAGAAACATTTATAAATACTGAGTTTTTTTTCATTAATTTTAAAAGTTTTTTGTTTATTATGTTGTGTGTTTTTTTACTATAATGAAGATGAATTGTAATTATATCACAATAACTCATTAATTTTTTTAAATTAAGATATTTTGCACTTTTATTTGAAAATTTAGTTTTCTTTATATCATTAAAATAAATCTTTGCTCCAAAACCTCTACAAATATTGCCAACTTTTTTACCAATATTACCATAACCAATAATACCAACTTTTTTATTTTTCAGATTAAAACAATCTATTCCGTGAGAATTACCTTCCCAATTTCCATTCTTAGTAATCTTATTAAAGTGAATTAGTTTTCTTAAAACAGATAAAATTAATAACACAGTTTGTTCTGAAACTGCTGTAGAATTAACTGAACCATTATTTGCAAGAGGAATCTTATTTTTTTTTATTCCATCTATATTCAATTTGTCAAAACCCGAGCTCCATATCTGAATCAATTTTATATGACTTGCATTATTTAAGACATTATTATCCAAATATCTTCCAGGAGTTAATAGAAGTATATTTGCCCATTTAACGAGATTGATTTGGTTAGATATTTTTTCTTTATATGTGGTGGACTTTAAAATAATATTTTTTTTTTTAAATTTTTTTTTAATTAGAAGTCTTAAAGGTTTTGGAATTCTTTCTTCATAATAATTTAAAATCTTTATCTTCATTTTTATTGATAAATTATGTATATGTATTTTTATAATAAATAACAACAACATAAAACTTTAAATGTATAAAGGTAAAAATATTCTCGCAATTATACCAGCACGTGGGGGAAGCAAAGGTATTAAAAATAAAAACTTAAAAAAATTGAAAAATAAATCATTAGTAAAAAGAGCTATTGAGTTCTCAAAAAATCAAAAACAAATAGATGATATAATTGTATCAACAGATAGTTTAAAAATTAAAAAAGAAGCAGAAAAAAATGGTATTAAAGTACCCTTTTTAAGACCAAAATACTTATCAGGAGATAATATCTCTGATTACCAGGTTTTAAGCAATGTGTTAAGAAATTCAGAAATGTTTTTTAAAAAGAAATATGATTTTATAGTAATGCTACAGCCTACTTCACCCTTAAGAGAAAAAAGAGAATTTCAAGCCTGTTTAAAAAAAATATATGAAAAAAAAAAAGATTCTATTTGGACTGTTAATCTTGTGGATAAAAAATATCATCCTTTAAAACAAATTACGGGAAAAAAAAATAATTTTTTCTTTTTTGACAAAAGAGCAAAAAAAATAATTCGGAGACAACAACTTAATAATACTTATATTAGAAATGGTGCTGTTTATATTTTTACTCGTAAGTGCTTAAAACAATACAAGAATATATATGGAAAAAAATTAGATCTTTTAGTTTCAAAAATTAATCACATTTCAATTGATACAATAAATGATTTTAGAATTGTTGAAAAATTAATTTAAAGATAGCTTAAAAATAAAAAAATTGATTATATTTTAAATTTACTATTGTTATTAACTTTAAAAATTTTTGAAAAAAGATAATTAAAACAATAGTGACAAACTATTTTTTCAAAAAACTTGGACAATGTGTATAAAAATTTTTCATAAATATTTAACATAATTCTTTTATTTTTATTAAATTTAAAACCATTTATCATATTACCTGACAAATAATTATTTTTTGAGCCACCTGTTAAATAATATAAGTAATATTTTTCTGCTAATATTTTATTTTTTTCAAAAAGATTTGAATTTTGTGATAATAATAATCTTAAGTAATTTTTTTTTGATTTTGGTATCATAGTTCCCCCAAGAATTGAAAATGAGGAATTCATGAAATTTATCGTTCTTTTTTTAAAAAAAGCTCCATCAATAGTGAGCGAAGATACTGGAGATACTACCACATGAGCTTTTCTTAACATGGCGTACGATGATATTTTTTCTTTAGGATAAATGAGATTGATATTAGAATATTTTTTTTTTAATTGAATTATTTTTTTTAAATATGGCCAATTTAATCCAGTTAATCTTGGGTGCATTCTGACCCAAAATTTGAAATTTTTAAATTTTTTCCCCTTTAAAATGTTGCAAGTGAATTTGATAGACTCAAGTTGATTTTTAAATGGTCTGAAAAGAAAGTCTCCATTTGTTAGTTGTTCATCATCAGAAGAAACAAAGTAAACAACATTTTTAAAATTTTCATTCCAATTTTCTGGCAGCAAATCTTTATCTTGAATAACTTTAAACTGATTTTTATTCATTAAAGTTTGTCTTACTTCTTTTTTTGAGACAAAATTACTTACCATCTTTCTTTTTCTTTTATTTTTATTCCAATTTAATTTCATTTGAGATGCTAAATATTTTTTATTGCCAGGTAATTTATCTCCATAATTAAAAATTTGGTCATTATTACCATTAAATTCTATTACATTAATTGACTTAATTCTTAGTTTTTGAGATGCTCTTAGTAAAGGCCTATAAATATTCATTCTTCCGTTAAATAAAAAAACAGAATTGAAATTTTTTCTTTTTAAAAAGCTTTCAAAAAAATCTGATAAATGATTCGAAGTTGATACCAAATTTCTCATTATCTTTAGAGAAAAAAAACCATCTAAGTCCCTATCTCTAGTTGAAGTAACATAAGAACTATACGCAGCTAGTCCATTATCATAAATTCTCTTATAAGTATAAGTATGCCATTTGTTGTTTTGAAAATTAATTGCTTTTTTATGTTTTGAATTTAAAGCCGGTATTTTTATGGTTTCATATTTTCCCTTAAGTTGATTAATCCCCCTATAAAGATTTTTTTCACTTAAATAGTAAATTGATTTCAAAGCATATAAATTTTTATTACAATGATATGAGTTTCCGCCACCAGATGTTAAAATTGAGACATTATTTTTTTTATTATCCAATTTTTTTTGAATAATTGAGAGCATTACCTCAAGTTCAGGAGAAGACAATCCTGATGGTAGATAAAATAAAATTTTCATTAAGTAAGATTTTTATATTCTTCTAAAACTTTTTTTAAATCTTCCTGACTCATTTTATCTTTGTTGTTCTTGCTATTATAGGAACTTTTTAAATTAATTAATTTTTTTGATTTGTATTTTTTTATTAAATTAGTATCTTTTGAGTTTAAAACTGCATAATACTTGCCCAAGTCATAAGAATACCTTAGCTCATGCTCAGAAATCATTTCTTCATGTATTTTCTCTCCAGGTCTAAGACCAATTCTTTTAATTTTAGCTCGTTTATTTATACATTTTGCCATATCTAAAATTTTAAAACTTGGAATTTTAGGAACAAATATTTCCCCACCTTTTGTATTTTTAATAGACCACATAACCATTTCACAGGCATCTTTTAGTGTAATATTAAATCTTGTCATATTTAAATCAGTAATATTAAAGTAATTTTTTTTTGATGTTTCCATTAATAACCCCAATAAAGAACCTCTACTTCCTAATACATTTCCATATCTCACAACTGATGATACAATATTTCTTTTTCCTGAAATATTATTTAAAGATAATACCAATTTATCTGCAGCCAATTTTGTTGCACCATAAAGGTTTATAGGAGATGATGCTTTATCTGTAGATAATGAAATTAATTTTTGTACATTGGAAGATAGACAAGCCTCGACTACATTTTGAGTACCAACTACATTGGTTTTAATAAATTCAAATGGGTTATATTCAGCTGTTGGAACTTGCTTTAAAGCAGCTGCATGAATAACAATATCAACATCACTAAAAGCAATTTTAAGTCTATTTAAGTCTCTAATATCTCCCAGGAAAAACCGCAATTTTGGACTTATTATACTTTTTATCATCTCGCTTTGCTTTAACTCATCTCTACTAAAAATTATTATTTTTTTAAAACTATGTTTTTTTAATAGAGTTTTAACAAAATGATTTCCAAAACTACCTGTCCCACCGGTAATTAAGATTGTCTTATTTTTAAACATTTAAATTCTTTGATATATAAATATTAAATTAGTTTTTAATCTTGATTTTTATATTCTAGAATATATAGATTTATCACATACCTGCAAACAAAATGCTAAGAACTTTCTATCTAGGAAAACATAAAATTAATACGGGAAGAACATTTATCGTAGCCGAAATATCTGCCAACCATAATGCAAACATCAATACTGCAAAAAAACTTATCTTGGAGGCAAAAAAAGCAGGTGCAGATGCTGTTAAAATTCAAAGTTACTTACCAGAAAGCATTACAATAAACAGTAAAAAAAAAGACTTTATAATTAAAGATAAAAATTGGGGAAAATTTAAAAATTTGTATAACCTTTATAAGTTGGGTCAGACACCAATAAAATGGCACAAAAAACTTTTTGACTATGCTAAAAAAATAAAAATTGACATTTTTTCTTCCCCTTTCGATGAAAATTTTGTTGATATTTTAGAAGAACTAAATTGCATAGCATATAAAATTGCTTCACCTGAAATAAATCATTTTCCTCTATTAAAAAAAGTTGCAAAAACAGGAAAACCAGTAATTATTTCTACTGGAGTAGCTTTTATAAAAGATATTGATAATGCAATAAAAATTTTAAAAGAAAATGGATGTAAAAAAATAATAATTCTTAAATGTGATACTAACTATCCTTCTTCTTTTCAAAATTCAAATTTTTCATCTATTAAATATCTTAAAAAAAAATATAAAGTCCCTGTAGGATTTTCTGATCATACAATTGGTAGTGAAGCTCCTCTTATCTCTGTGATGTTTGGAAGTTGTTTAATTGAAAAACATTTTAATATAAATAATAATAATGCTTTAGATAGTTTTTTTTCTATATCCTCTGAAAATTTTAAAAAGCTTATTGAGAGTATAAGATTTATAGAATCTCAATCTAAAAATTTTAAATATAAATTATCAAATGAATCAATCATAAATCGAAAAATCATGAGATCCATATACATCTCTAAAGATGTTAAAAAAAATGAAATAATTACAAGTGAAAATATAAAAATAGTTAGACCAGGATTTGGTATGAATACTAATCATTATAATAAAGTTTTGGGAAGAAGTTTTAAAAAATCTTTCAAAAAAGGTGACCGACTCACATTAGAAAAAATTAAATAACTAATACAATATTATAGAAATGAAAAATAAAGTAATTATTTTTGGTGCTAGCTACGATGGCAGAAGGATTTTTAGATATTTAAACAAAAAAAATAAGGCTACGATTTTTCTAGATAATGATATTAAAAAACATAATAAAAGATTTTTAGGAACAAGAATTTTTCATCCTGAGAAAATAAATAAAAATTATATCGGTAAAATTATCTATCTTGGTGGTAGATATATGGATGAACAATACAACCAATTGTTGAATCTCAATAAATTTAATAAATGTAAAATTATTAAAACAAATAGATGGATTTACAAACCCTCAATAAAAGAAATCAAATTTAAGGAAAATTATCTTTTAGAATTAATAAAATATACTTTTAAAATATTAGGTCCCTATGAAAAAAAATTAATAGCTGATACATCAACATTATTGGGGATTTTGAGAAAACAGGATTTAGCAAATTTTTCTGATTTAGATTTTTCTATTGATCAAAAAGAAATAAATAAAGTTTATAGAAAATTATTGGAGAAAAATAAAAAATACAAAATACAAGTAAAAAAACAAAAAAAAAATTTTCTTGGTTTTAAAAAAGGAGAAATTAGTCAAATTATAATTAGTGAAAAATGTAATCTTAAATTAAGAGAACCAAACGTCCTGGATATTTGTGCAGAAAAGAAAAGAGGTAATTTTTTCATTAAATATGATGGAACAAACTTTTATTCAAAGGTTCCATTAAAATATAGAATTAAATTTATTAAATTAAAGTATAAAAATATAAATTTTATTGCTCCTCAACCTTTAAATAATTATATCAAATTTTGTTACGGTAAAAACTGGAAAAAGAAAGCAAAAAAATGGAAACCAACTATGAGCAAAAGATTTGTAAAAATTGGAAAATAAATATTTTTTATCTCACTAATTTTTTTACAATATTCTTGTTAATTGCTAAAGTTCTTATTACTGGATGAGGAATATAATAGGGTAATTTAAAATATTGTTTTATTGAGTGAGTATTTTTATTTTTTTTTTTTATAAAATTTACTAAAGTTTTTGCTCTAATAGTATAATCATATTTAGCGTAATAAGTTTTTTTCCAATTAGGTTTCTTTTGTTTTTGAAGAAATATTATTTTACCTTGATCAATTTTTTCATTCATCATCAAAACACTACAATAGATTTTTTTGGTCTCCAAAATACTATAATAAATAGTACAAGAACCTTTGAAATCAGGAAGCTTTCCGGGATGACAGTGGAATATATTTAGATTTTTTAAAAATCTATAATTTAAAATTTCTCCATCAGAGGGACTAATTATAATATTTTTAATTTTTTTTTCTGTGATTTTATTTTTTATATTTTGATTAGCTATTTTTTCTTTAAAATAATAAATTTTATTACAATAGGGATAATTGATTTTTTTTTTTGAATTATATAAAAATATAAAATCAAAAAAAATTTTTTGCTTTTTAAAAATATCAATATAAATTTTAGATCTTAAATTATCACTGAGTAATAAAGACAACATTTATGCTTTTCTTAATAATGTGAATGTTTTGTTAATTATTTTTTCGAGAAATACTTTCTCTAACTTATTTAATTTTTTATAAGTAAGTAAATTAATATCAATTATCTTTAAAATTGTATTTAATAGACTGTATTTTTGTAGATTAATTTTTTTTTCTAAAAGAACAATTGCTAAAAATAAATAAGTTCTATTTTCACAATTTGAATTTGTAATTTTTTTCATTTTTTTATTATATGATTTTTTTAATTTTAAATTTACATTAAATTTTTTATAAAATTCTTTTAATTTTTTATTTTCATTTAAATTCAACCTTTTTTTATTTAGTATGTTTAAAAAAAATTTTTCTGTATTACTTTTACATTTAATTTTTTTAATTAGAGGTTTTGTATTTTTATCTTTAATAATTTTTAATAATGTAAAATAATTAGTTAATTGATCTTTATTGAAAGTTGCGAAACTATATTTTTTTTTAATATTTTTTTTTATTTCTTTAAGCATAATTTTGTTAATTTATAACAAGTTTAAATATTTTAACTTTATAAGTATTTTTTTTAATTGTTTTTTATAATCTAAATTAAATTTATTAGGAATAACAAGATCACTTTTATAAGGTGTGGGAAAATTTATATCTAAACCAACAATATTCTTTTTTTTTGAATATACTTTTTTATTATTTTTTTTTTTTAAAATTTTTGTATTTATTTTTAAATAAATCTGAAAATAACTATTAAATATTTCCCTATTTTTTTTTTGCATTTCTGGAAAAATATTTAATATTGAACAAATTACAAAAAAACCTTTATGTTCTAAATATTTACATAAATTAACCACAAATTCCGCATTTTTTCTTCTCGATTTGATATCAAAACCTAGTTTATTTTTAAAAAATTTTTCTCTTATTTCATCTCCGTCAATATGAATCTTCTTTTTCTTAATTTTAGAAAGAATTTTTTTTGCAAAGAAGGTTTTACCAGAGCCAGATTTTCCAATTAACCAAATTACCATTTAAATTAAAAAAATTTTATATTATTATAATCTTATTTAATAAATCAATTTATAGATAAATGGAATTAATTTATTTGGCTGCAGGAAGAGGATCGAGATTAAAGAAAAAAACTGCAGGTATACCTAAGTGTCTTGTTAAAATTAATGATAAACCAATAATTGATTATAATTTAAATTTCTTTCATAATTTTAAAAAAGTTAATTTAATTCTTGGGTATAAATATAAATCAATAATTTCTAAATTAAAAAAATACAAATTCAATCACGTAATAAATAAAAAATATTTAAATACAAATATGGTTGAAAGTGCTTTTTTGGCAAAACCAAATCATGATTATGTTGTAATTTGTTATGGTGATATAATTTTTGATAACAAAATATTTGATGATTTGAAAAAAATTAAAAATAATACAATTATAGTCAAAACTGATTGGTTATCAGTTTGGAAACAAAGAATGTCTTATAAAGAAATTTTGAATGACGCAGAGGATATAAAAATAAACAAGAAAAATAATTTAATTTCTATTGGTGGAAAAATATCAAAAATTCCAAAA
>MDTG01130550.1_pt1 | contig 20993 bp, 19 predicted proteins | sample 811421 | NCBI WGS metagenome assembly MDTG01 (sample SAMN05326645, study PRJNA326480) | marine metagenome | isolation source: seawater | place: Pacific Ocean: South East | collected 2011
CCGCCCGCCAGACCGCCGAGCCGCGGTTCGACGACGATGCAGCACCCATCCCCGCCCCGCCCCGGCGCCGTGCCCCCGAACCCGCCGAGGCCCCTGCCGCCGGCGGTCCGCGGATCGGCACGCCCCGGCGCAATGTGGAGGCGGCCGCCGCCGAGGCCCGCCGCCGCAACCCGCTCAACCTGGACGAGGCGTCCAACTACCGGCTGCCGGCCCTGGATCTGCTGGCGCTGGCACCGCGCGGCGGTACCGGCAGCCAGGATCCGGGGCTTCTGGCCGAACAGGCCCGGGCGCTGGAAGGCGTGCTCGACGATTTCGGCGTCAAGGGCCGCATCGTCGAGGTCCGCCCCGGCCCGGTGGTCACGCTGTTCGAGCTGGAGCCGGCCCCCGGCATCAAATCGTCGCGCGTGATCAGCCTGGCCGACGACATCGCCCGCTCGATGAGCGCGATTTCGGCCCGCGTCGCGGTCATTCCGGGGCGCAACGCCATCGGCATCGAACTGCCCAACCCGAAGCGCGAGATGGTCTTCCTGCGCGAGTTGCTGGCGAGCGAGGCCTACGAGGTCACCGCCTCGCGGCTGGCGCTGGCGCTCGGCAAGGATATCGGCGGCGCGCCGGTGATCGCCGATCTTGCCCGCATGCCCCATCTTCTGGTCGCCGGCACCACCGGCTCGGGCAAGTCGGTCGCGATCAACACCATGATCCTGTCGCTGCTCTACCGGCTGTCGCCCGACCAGTGCAAGTTCATCATGATCGACCCCAAAATGCTGGAGCTGTCGGTCTATGAGGGCATCCCACATCTGCTGGCACCAGTGGTGACCGAGCCGGGCAAGGCGGTCGTGGCGCTGAAATGGGCGGTGCGCGAGATGGAAGGCCGCTACCGCGCCATGTCGAACCTGGGCGTGCGCAATATCGGCGGCTACAACAAGCGCGTCGCCGAGGCCCGGGACGCCGGCGAGATCCTGACCCGCACCGTTCAGACCGGCTTCGACCCCGAAACCGGCAAGCCGATCTTCGAGGAACAGACCCTCGAGACCGAGCCCATGCCCTATATCGTGGTCGTGGTCGACGAGATGGCCGATCTGATGCTGGTGGCCGGCAAGGACATCGAAGCGGCGATCCAGCGCCTGGCCCAGATGGCCCGTGCCGCCGGCATCCATCTGATCATGGCCACCCAGCGCCCCTCGGTCGACGTGATCACCGGCACGATCAAGGCCAATTTCCCCACCCGCATCTCTTTCCAGGTCACCAGCAAGATCGACAGTCGCACCATTCTGGGCGAGCAGGGTGCCGAGCAGCTGCTGGGCCAGGGCGACATGCTGCACATGGAAGGCGGCGGACGGATCACCCGCGTCCACGGCCCCTTCGTCTCTGACGAAGAGGTGGAGAAGGTGGTCCGGGCTCTTAAAGAACAGGGTGCGCCCACCTACATCGAAGCGGTGACCGACGATCCGGAGCTTGCCTCCGGCAGCACCGCCGACATCATACAGGGTGGTGGGGCCGGCGGCGGCGGTGGCGAGGACGATCTCTACGATCAGGCCCTTGCCGTCGTGCTCCGCGAGCGCCGGGCCTCGACCAGCTTCATCCAGCGCCACCTGCAGATCGGCTACAACCGGGCGGCGCGGCTGATCGAGCGCATGGAGAACGAAGGCGTCGTCAGCCGGGCCGATCGCACCGGCCGCCGGGAGGTACTGCTCGGCGAGCCCCGCGACGACTGAGCGCCGATACGAGGAGTTTCCCCCCATGTCCCTTCGCCTGTCAGGCACCCTTCGCCGTGCCGCTTTCGCTGCGGGTGCCCTCGCGGTGATCGCCACGGCCCTGCCCGAGGCCGCCCTCGCGCAGCAGAAGCCGGCTGCCGCTCCTGCGAAGGCACCCAATGTCGCCGCGGCCGAGGCCCGACGCGACATGGACCGCGCCGAAGCCTATCTGAACGGCTTCCGGCGCATGAAGGCGCATTTCACCCAGGTCGCGGCCGATGGCTCGACCTCGGAAGGCACCTTCTACCTGTCCCGGCCCGGCCGGCTCAGGGTCGATTACGATCCGCCGGTCGATCAGCTTCTGGTCGCCAACGGATCGCAGCTGATCCATTACGACCGCAAGCTCGATCAGCCCTCCTACATCCCGCTCAGCCAGACGCCCGCCGGGCTGCTGACCCGCGAGACCTTCGATTTCGACGATCCGCTGCTCGAATTCGCCGGCTACGAACGCGATGCCAATGCCTTTGCGATCACGCTTCGCGACGCCAAGAACCCGGATCTGGGCTCGCTGGCCCTGGTCTTCACCGACAACCCGGTGCAGCTGCGCCAGTGGGTGGTGACCGATCCGCAGCGCGGCGTCACCCGGGTGACGCTGAGCGATGTGAAGCTGGATCCGACGCTGGACAGCGACCTTTTCGTCTTCAACCGCTTCGCCCCGAAGAAGTGACGAGGCCCGGCAAGTGATGGTCCTGTGACCAGGGCCGGCCCCGCGGTCGACAGCCGCGCGATCTGGCGGATCGCCGGGCCGATGAGCCTGTCCAACCTCTCGGTCGCGGCCCTGGGCGCCGTGGATACCGGCGTCGCCGGCCATCTGGGCTCGGCGGGCAGCCTGGCCGCAGCGGCGATCGGCGGCCAGTTGCTGTCGTATTTCGTCTGGTGCTGCGGCTTCCTGCGCATGGGCACCACCGGGCTTTCCGCCGGTGCGGCCGGTCGGGGCGACCGTCCGGAAGGTGCCGCCGTACTGGGCCGCGGGCTGGCGCTGGCACTCGGGCTCTCCGCCCTGCTCGGCCTGGCACTTGCCGTCACCCTGCCCTGGCTTCTTGCCCTTTTCGGACCAGCGCCTGCGGTCAGGGATCTGGCAGCCGGCTATGTCCTGATCCGCCTGGCCGGCCTGCCAGCTGCGCTCGCGGTGCTGGCATTGGTCGGCTGGTTCGTCGGCCGGGGAGAGGCGGGGCTGCCGCTCGTCATGATCCTGGCGACCAATCTGGTCAATGCCGGGCTCGACCTGCTGCTGGCCCTGCATCTGGGCCTCGGCCTCGACGGGCTGGCGATCGCGAGTGCCGTGGCGGACTGGACCGGCTGCCTGATCGGCCTTGCGGCCGCGCTTCGCACCCTGACCCACGAGCGCACGCCCCGCCCCGGCAGGCGGGCTTTGCTCGACTGGCCGGCCATTGCGCGGATGGCCCGGATCAATGGCGACATCTTCGTCCGGACCCTGCTGCTGATCGGCGGCTTCGCTCTGTTCATGAGTCTGGCCGGGCGCCTCGGCACAACCCAGCTTGCCGCCACCGCCCTGCTGCTCACCTTCTTCAGCATGGCCTCGCAGGGGCTGGACGGCATGGCCTATGCGGCGGAATCGCTTGCCGGCCGCGCCCTTGCCGCCGGCGATCTGGCGGGCTTCGACCGGGCCGTGCGCATGACCGGGATCTGGACCGCGGCGCTGGGCGTGCTGGCGGCCCTGATCTTCGCCCTCGCCGGCCCGCTGCTGATCGCAACCCTCACCGATCTCGACGAGGTGCGGCGGGTGGCCGGCGATCTTCTGCCCTATGTCGTCGCCCTGCCGCTGATCGCCTGGGCCTGCTTCTGGCTGGACGGGGTGTTCATCGGCGTCACCTGGTCGGGCGCCATGCGCGATGCAATGCTCATCGCCTTCGCGATACATCTTGGACCGGCACTGGTTCTGCCCGATATGATGGGGGCGGACGGGTTGTGGATCGCCTTCCTCGGCCTGTTCGCGGCGCGTGACCTGGCGATGGCCGGCTGGTATCTGGCCCGTCGGCGTCGCCTCTCGCCCCAGCCTCAACGATCCAGCATCTGAGCACGCCACCTCGCGGCCTGTCGCAGCGGCCGCACCAGCCATCGGAGCCGATCGCCTTGTCGAGCGCGCCCATCTCCTCCGGCCGCCGGCCGGTCATCGCCGTCACCGCCTGCATCAAGCTGGTCGAGGGCAGCCCCTCCCATGCTGCGGGCATGAAATATGTCGAAGCCGCGGCGGAAGGTGCCGGCGGCATGCCGCTGATCGTGCCCGCACTGGGCGACGGCATCGACATCGATCAGGTGCTCGACCTGGTTGACGGCGTGCTGGTGACGGGCAGCACCTCGAATGTCGCACCCGAAATCTATGGCGGCCCGGCGCCGCGACCCGGCAACAAGGGCGATCCGGCGCGCGATGCCACCACCCTGCCGCTGATCCGCGCTGCGATCGAGCGCAACATGCCGCTGCTCGCCATCTGCCGCGGCCATCAGGAACTGAACGTCGCCCTGGGCGGCAGCCTGCACCAGCATGTCCATGAAGTGCCTGGCATGATGGATCATCGCGACGATGCCAGCCTGCCCTGGGAAGAGCGCTTCGGCCATGCCCACCCGGTGACACCCGAAGCCGGTGGCCTGCTCGCCCGGATCCAGGGCGGTGTCACGCCCTTCCTGGTCAACTCCCTGCACCACCAGGCGATCGACCGGCTGGCCCCCGGGCTTCGCGTCGAAGCCCGGGCCGAGGATGGTCTGGTCGAGGCGATCTCGATCCCCGGCCGCCGTTTCGTCCTGGGTGTGCAGTGGCATCCCGAGGCGCTGTGGCGGATCGACCCCGCCCATGACGCCATCCTGAAGGCGTTCGGAGAGGCCGCCCGCGCATGGGCTGCCCGCGCCGAAGCCGCCGCCTGACCCCCTGCCGGATACCCTGCCTCATGCCCCGCCTGCCCGACGATTTCGACGACGACGACGGTTTTGACCCCGATCACCCGCTGGCCGATCAGCCGGCACTGGCGGCGGTCGCCCGCTTCGCACGTATGCTCGAGACCATTCCCTGGTTCTCTCGCGTCGGCGACCGGCTGGACGCCGACGACCGGGCTGCGGCCGAAGACTATCTGTCGGCGCTGGGCTTCCCCGGTGCCGCGGTGGTCCCGGTCGGCGACTGGTACGAGGCGGCGGACTGCGCCGAGGCACTGGACATGCACTCCCTGTCCTGGGAGGAGGAGGAGCATCTCCGCGCGGTTGCCCATGAAACCGCGCTCGAGATCACCGATGAAGAGGCGCTCGACGTGGCGCTTTCCCATGTCGCCCATCAGGCCGCCTCTCTGGTCGGCCCCGCCGCCGTGCTCTCGATGCGGGTCGGCGGTCTGGACGACGAGGCCCTGGCCCGGGCGGCGGCCGGCCATGCGGTTCAGGCCTGCCATCAGGCGGCCCTGGTCCTGGCGGCGGGGCTGGGGGCCGAACATCCTTTCGCGCTCAAATTCCGGCTCTACGAACGGGGTCGCTGGCCGGTCTCGATCACCGGAGAGAGCTTCAACCTGTTCTGATTTACAGATCTGCGTATGCCGATCGCCGGAAGGTGGCATGGCGGAGATCGCCGTGTCACTGGCGCCAGTTCGCGTCATCGGTTCAAATGGAGCGGTCGGACCTGAATTCGAAACATCCAACCACGGGTCCGACCAGCCGAAAGGGGTCCGGCCCGTATGGATGCAGTCATCGACTTTCTCAACACCCTGCTCTGGAGCTATGTGCTGATCTACGGCCTGCTGGCGGTGGGTATCTACTTCACCCTCCGCCTGCGCTTCGTCCAGATCCTGCACTTCCCCGAAATGATCCGGGCGGTGATCGGCTCAGGGGATAACGATCGCTCGGGCATCTCGCCCTTCCAGGCCCTGTGCACCAGCCTTGCTTCCCGCGTCGGGACCGGCAATCTGGCCGGTGTGGCCGTGGCGCTGTATCTGGGCGGGCCGGGCGCGATCTTCTGGATGTGGGTGGTGGCGGCGATCGGCATGGCCACCGCCTATGCCGAAAGCAGCCTCGCCCAGCTCTACAAGGTTCGCGACGGTCATCGCCAGTATCGCGGCGGGCCGGCCTTCTACATGGCCAAAGGGCTGAAGGCGCCCTGGGCGGGCTGGCTGTTCTCGATCTTCCTGATCCTCACCTTCGGCCTGGTGTTCAATGCGGTGCAGGCGAATTCCATCGCCGAGGCAGGCGAGGCAGCTTTCGGCCTCGGCAAGATGTGGATCGGCCTGGCCATCGCCGTGCTGACCGCGATCGTCATCTTCGGCGGCATCCGCCAGATCGCCCGGGTGGCGGAGCTGGTGGTGCCGTTCATGGCGGTGATCTATCTGGCCGTGGCGCTCTATGTCATCGTGGTCAACATCGCCGAGGTGCCGGCCGCGATCGGCATGATCCTGCGCAGCGCCTTCGGCCTGGAGCAGGCAGCCGGCGGCATCGCCGGCGGCATGGCGGCCGCCATGCTCAACGGCGTGAAGCGGGGCCTGTTCTCGAACGAGGCCGGCATGGGCTCGGCGCCGAACATCGCCGCCGCCGCAACGCCCGATCCGCACCACCCTTCCTCGCAGGGCTTCGTGCAGTCGCTGGGCGTGTTCATCGACACCCTGCTGATCTGCACCGCGACCGCGATCATGATCCTGCTCTCCGACCGGCTGGTGCCCGGCTCGGGCGTCACCGGCACCCAGCTCACCCAGGAAGCGCTGACCGCCCATATCGGCGATGCCGGTGCCTGGTTCGTGGCGGTGGCGATCTTCTTCTTCGCCTTCACCTCGATCATCGGCAACTACGCCTATGCCGAAAACGCCCTGGTCTTCGTGAAGGCCGACAGCGCCATCGGCATCACCATCCTGCGCTGCGGCACCCTCGCCATGGTGCTCTGGGGCAGCTATGAGAGCGTCTCGACCGTGTTCAACGCGGCCGATACCTCCATGGGCCTGATGGCGGTGATCAATCTGGTCGCCATCGTCCTTCTGTCGGGCACGGTCGCAAAGCTCACCCGCGACTATCTGGAACAGCGCCGTGGCGGCCAGACCCCGGTCTTCCACGCCGCCGATTATCCCGAACTCGCCGGCGAGATCGACGAGGACATCTGGAGCCGCTGATCGGCCGGAGACGGGCAAAGCAAAGGCCGGCTTCCCCAAAGGAAGCCGGCCTTTCTGCCGTCGGATCTGTCAGGCTCGGATCCGTCAGGCCAGGAGGCCGGATCAGAGCAAGAACCCGGATCAGGCCGGGGCGTGCGCCCGGATGAAGGCAGCGATGCGCGGCTTCACCTGTTCGCGCCAGCGGCGGCCGTTGAAGATGCCGTAATGGCCGACACCCGCCTGTTCGTAATGGGCGTGCATATGCTCCGGCAGCCGGTCGCACAGCTTGTGCGACGCCCGGGTCTGGCCGATACCCGAGATATCGTCCAGCTCGCCTTCCACCGTCATCACCGCAGTCCGGGTGATGGCCGAGGGGTCGACCAGCTTGCCGTGCACGACCATCTCGCGCTTGGGCAGCAGATGGCGCTGGAACACCCGGTCGATGGTCTCGATGTAGTATTCCGCCGGCAGGTCCATGACCGACAGATATTCGTCGTAGAACGACCGGTGCGACTCGGCACTGTCACCGTCGCCGCGGACCAGATGCTCGTAGAGCTTCACATGGGCGCCGATATGGCGCTCCAGGTTCATGGTCATGAAGCCGGTCAGCTGCACGAAACCCGGATAGACCCGGCGCATCACGCCCGGATAGATGCCCGGCACCGAGTGGATGACATTGTCTTCGAACCACTTCAGCGGCCGGGTCATGGCCAGCTGGTTGACCTGGGTCGGGCTCTCGCGGGTGTCGATCGGGCCGCCCATCAGGGTCATGGTGGCGGGCGCGCACGGATCGTCGGCCGCATTCATCAGCGACACTGCCGCCATCACCGGCACCGACGGCTGGCAGACCGCCATCACATTGGTGCCGGGGCCCAGCAGATGCAGGAATTCGATGACGTATTCGACATAATCGTCGAAATGGAAGGGCCCGTCGAAAACCGGCACCATCCGGGCATCGACCCAGTCGGTGATGTAGACGTCATGGTCGGGCAGCAGGGCCTCGACCGTGCCACGCAGCAGCGTGGCGTAATGCCCTGACAGCGGCGCCACCAGCAGCAGCTTCGGGTCGTTCAGACCCTCGGTATCGCGGCGGAAATGCAGCAGTTTGCAGAAGGTGAGATCGTGGACGATCTCCTCGACGACCGGCACTGTGCGGCCGTCGATGATGGTGTGGTCAAGCCCGAAGGCGGGTTTCTCGTAGCGGTCGGTGACGCGCTCGATCACCTCGGCCGCGGCCGCAACCATGCGACCATAGGGCGAGTACGACATCGGATTGAACGGCGAACTGTGGATGCGCTGCGCGGCCTTCGCCATCAGACGGATGGGCGTCACGGTCGCGGCATGCAGTTCGTGGAGCTGGTAAAGCATGACCCCTCACGCGCTGTCCGGCGGAACTGGGGAAGCCGCCGGCTGCGGCGGCATCGTCCACCTCCCTCGTGGCCGATGCCGTCTGTCACTGTCGATCTTTGATACGGCCGGCACCATTCGCGGGCGCCGGCTCGGTCGGTCGAGGCTGGTTCGGTCTTCGGCCCGGGCTTTGCATCCGTTGCGCAGAGGGCCGAAAGGCCCCGTTCGCGCGCTTCCGGAGAGCGCCCGTGTTAAACATCTGTTTCAATTAGGCATTATCCGCCGAAAAAGTAAACGAGTTCCGAAGACGTTGCCGAAAATCCACGACAACGACCCGAAACGGTCACCCGGCAGGCCTGGATGCGCTGCAAAATGCAGCAAGGTGCCATCAAAGACGCTGTTTGATCGCCGCCACGATCGTATCGGGCGTGTCCCCGCGACTGAAATGGGTGAGATAGGCCCCCTCGCGATCCATCAGATAGATGAAGGCGCTGTGGTCGACCAGATAATCGGTGGCGCTGGCGTCGTCGCGCACCGCCTGATAATAGACGCGATATTCCTTGGCCGCCGCCGCAATGGCCTCGGGCGTTCCGGTCAGGCCGGTGATGTGATCATTGAACAGGCTGAGGTAACGCGCCATCTGATCCGTGGTATCACGCTCAGGATCGACGGTAATGAACACCGGCGCTACCTTGTCGGCATCCGGGCCCAACATCTCCATGACTGCTGAAATCTTCTGAAGATCGGTGGGGCAGACATCCGGGCAGAAGGTATAGCCGAAATAGACCAGCATCAGCCGGCCACGGAAATCCTGGTCGGTGACCGGCTTGCCGGTCTGATCGTTGAGCGCGAAGGGGCCGCCGATCAGAGCCCGGCCCGAGGAAACGCCGCCGGCGCGATCCGCCGACATTTCCACCCAGCGCAGCGCCAGCACACCACCGATCGCAACCACCGCAGCGATCGCGATGACGGCCAGAATGGACGGGCGGCGGGGGGCCTTCTTCGACATGATGTTCACGATCCGCGGGGAAGGCCGGCAAGGCTGGAAGGCCACCGGTCGGGAAGTGCCGAGGGGCGCCCGGTGAGGGAGACCGGAGAGCCCCGACGGGACCACCGCCGGGACCAGGGGTCGGGGCCGGCGATGGAGACGTCTTCACCCCATAGCAGCCGGCGCCCGGGGCTGCAACCGAAGCATCTGCGACCGATCGTCGCTCGCCATGGCCGTCTGCCGACAATTGACCCGCCCCCATCGCCCGCCGCACACTCCGGCGATCTTCCTGTCGCATCACCCCCTCGCCCTCCGTCCCGTCCCAAGGGGTCTGCTCCATGCCCGCGGACACGCTGTCCCTCGCCGCCATCATCGGCCCGGTCTTCGCGCCCGATCCCGGCCTCCTGCTGCTGGTGGTCGCGGTTCTCGACGGCTTCATCGGCGACCCGCCCGGGCTCTGGGCGCGCATCCCCCATCCGGTGGCGGTGATCGGCCGGGCGATCTCGGCACTCGACCGCCGGCTGAACCGGCCGGAGCGTAGCGAGGCGGAACGGGTGCGCCGCGGCGCGCTGACCGTGATCCTGGTGGCGGGCGGTACGGCGCTCGTCGCCTGGGGCCTGTCGGGGCTGCTGCGCAGCATTCCCTTCGGCTGGGTCGGCGAGGCGCTGATCGCCATGACCCTCGTCGCGCAGAAGAGCCTGTACGAACATGTCCGCGACGTGGCCGATGCGCTCGCCCGCGACGGGCTCGCCGCCGGCCGGCGCATGGTCGCCCGCATCGTCGGCCGCGACCCCGAAAGCCTCGACGAAGCCGGGGTGTCGCGGGCCGCGATCGAGAGTCTGGCCGAGAATTTTTCCGACGGGGTGGTGGCGCCGCTGTTCTGGTTCGCCGTGGCGGGGCTGCCCGGAATTGCCGCCTACAAGGCGATCAACACCATGGACAGCATGATCGGTCATATGACCCCGCGCCATGCCGCCTTCGGCCGGGTCGCGGCGCGGCTGGACGATCTGGTCAACTGGCCGGCCGCCCGGATCGCCGGCGGGCTGATTGCCCTGGCCGCCGCCCTGCCCGGACCGGGGGATGCCGGCGAGGCGATGGCCGCCATGCGCCGCGACGCCCGCCGCCACCGGTCCCCCAATGCCGGCTGGCCGGAAGCGGCGATGGCCGGCGCCCTGGGGCTTCGGCTCGCCGGCCCGCGCCGCTATGGCAACCGGGTGGTGGACGATGCCTGGATGGGCCGCGGCGACACGGAAGCGGGCCCGGCCGATATCGACCGGGCCCTCACCCTGTATCTGCGTGCCTGCATGGCCGGGGCGCCGTTGCTGGCCCTGCTTGCCACACTGCTCGACTGACCGCAGCCCTGCCGGCTCAGCGGCCCGAGAGCGTGCTCTTCAGCGTGTCGGCCTTGCCGTCCGAAACATTGGTGCGCAGGATATTCTCCGCCGTCAGCGACTGGCCGTAATAGGCGCGGTTCCAGTCCTCTTCGGGCACGATCACGGTACCGTCGAGCGAGGCGCCGCCGAACAGGCCCTTGGCGTTGGAGAAGGCGACGATGTCGGCATCCATATTGGTCGTGGTGCTGCCCTCGACGCCGGCACCGACGGTCGCCACCGCGATCGAGACGTCACCGCCCAGCGAAACCTTGTCGGAGAGCAGCTTCTGCAGGCCGCGCTCGGTGCGCACGACCAGCACCGTCTCCGACACCTGCACGCCGGCCTGCAGGCCGATGCCGCCCTTGGCGATGTCGTAGAAGACCGGGCCGCGCCAGCCGCCCGAATCGCGGGCCATCAGCACGCCGACACCGCCCTCGCCGCCGATGATGAAGCCGGCCTTGACCAGGCTCGGGGCGATCAGCACGGCCCGCGCGCTTTTCAGCTGGGCCTCGAAATCCTTACCCTGGGGCGAATTGCGGATCGCTTCGACCGTGGCGGCGGCCTTGGAGACCGTCTCCTGCTGATCATTGGCATAGGCGGGCGCCACGATCGCCAGCGGCGCCATGGCAGCCATGGCGGCGACGGTCAGCGCAAGCGGGCGGCGGTCGTTGAGGCGCATGCGGAACATGGGGAAAACTCCTCGGCGGGTGCGCATCCGACGGCAGCGGCGGAGATCGGTTCCGTGCCGTCCTGTCCCCGCTGTTATGCCATGACCGGCTGTGACAGGGGTGCGATCAAGATGCGACCTCTCCGGCACCGAAAGAAGGCCCTTTCAGCACCAGCGGCAGGCCCGCCGCCACAAAGATCACCCGGTCGGCCGCGGCCGCCACCTGCTGGTTCATCCGTCCCGCGACATCACGGAACCGCCGCGCCAGCGCATTGTCCGGCACGATCCCCAGCCCCACTTCATTCGCCACCATCACCACCGGGCGGCCCAGATCGCGAGCAGCCGCCACGAGACGTGCCGTCTCGGTGTCCGGATCCCGCTCCAGATGCATCAGCGTCGCCGCCCAGATCGTCAGACAGTCGAGCAGAACCGCCCCCGCTTCCGCCGCCGCCGCGATCGCCGCCGCCGGGTCGGCCGGGGCTTCGACCGTCCGCCAGCCAGTCCCCCGATCCGCGCGGTGGCGGGCGATACGATCCCGCATCTCGTCGTCGAAAGCTTCGGCCGTGGCGACATAGAGCGGCGGCGCGTCCCCCGCTGCGGACAGCGTCAGCCGCTCGGCCAGCGCGCTCTTGCCCGAACGGGCCCCGCCCAGAACCAGGGTCAGCATGGCTCGTCTTCTCCCGTCGGCAGCGGCCGGTTCACCGTCTCCACCCGCCAGAGCACCGCGCCGTCATCCATCTGGATCCGATCGATCCGGGTGAGCGACAGCGGATCGACGACGAAGGAAATGCTCTGCTCAGGCGTCAGCCCCAGCGCCTGGGCAAGGGCGGCCCGCACCACGCCGGCATGGGCCACCACCACCACCGGCCGCGCGTCGGCCTCGGCAGAGATCCGGTCGACGGTCGCGGCGACCCGGGCGATCACATCGGCATAGCGTTCGCCCCCGGGCGGGCGGGCACGGGCAGGCTGGCGCCAGAAGGCGGCATAGGCCTCGGGCTCCGCCGCCTCGATCTCGGCATGCACGCGGCCCTCCCAGAGGCCGAAATCCTGCTCGATGAAGCCCGGCTCGATCTGCGCCGTCAGGTCGGGCCGGAGCACGGATGCGGTGTCGCGGGCACGGGCAAGCGGGCTCGCCACCAGCCGCATCCCCTCGGGCAGGGCGCGTGCGATCCGTGCCGCCCGCATCGGCGCCGGCAGGTCGACCGGCGCCTCGCCCGCGCCATGGATGCGCCCGAGGGCCGATGCCGCAAGCGGGGCATGCCTCAACCAGTACCAGCGGGTCACGGCCACCACAGCAAGCCTCCATAGGCCAGGAGCAGGGCGCCGATTTCGGCCGCCTGCTGAAGCGCACCATACACATCGCCCGTGGCCCCACCGATCTGGCGAAGCGCCAGGCGCAGGATGACCAGCGCGCCGATCACCGCACCGGCCACGAGCCCCAGCACCGCCGGCAGGGCCTGGAGATCGAGCGCCCACCAGCCAAGCCCGGCGGTGATCAGCAGGGTTGCGGCCAGACCGGCAAGGGCTGCGGCCGCGGGGCCGCGGCCCGCCGCATCGGCAAGGCCCGGCCGGTCCCGCCGGGCGGGCGGCATCCAGGCCATGGCAAGGCCGATGGCGGCGCGGGACAGCCCGCCTGCCCCCGCGGCCAGCACGGCCGCCCCGATGCCCAGCGGGGCCAGCGCCGCATAAAGCGCCGCCCGCAGGCCGAAGCCCAGGATCAGCGCCCCGGCGCCGAAGGTACCGACACGGCTGTCCTTCATGATCTCCAGCTTCGCCGCCCGGTCGCGGCCGCCGCCGAAACCGTCGGCGACATCGGCAAGGCCGTCCTCGTGGATCAGCCCGCCGATCAGCGCCGCGGCGATCAGGGCCAGCAGGGCCGCGATCCAGCGATCGGCAAAAACCTCTGCCGCCCCGGCCAGCACCAGCCCGGCAAGCCCGCCTGCGATCAGCCCGGCCGGCCCCAGCCAGCCGGCAAAGCGCGCGGCCGGCTGCAGACCATGCGGCGCCGGAACCGGCAGACGGGTCACCAGCCCCAGCGCCAGCCACAACCCGTCGAACGGTCGTGCCGGCGACGGCGCAGGGGGTGGCGGGGGTGGCGCCGGCGGCTGGACGGGCAGCGGATCGGTCATGAGCCTGCGAGGTCGGTTGCGGAACGGGGAACTCGCCCGAAGATAGCGGCAGCCCGGCCACCCGACCAGTCTGCGGCTCGTCTCTGACGCCAGAAGGCTTGACCCGACGGGCGGGGCGCGTAATCGTTCCGGCCATCGCGTCCCGGTATCGTCCGGGGCGACCGTCCGCATTGATCGGCCGCGACGCTCCTCAGGCGCCTGCGGCCCGCGCCTCAGGAGGCCCCGAGCCGTGGCAGCCGACCATTCCGCCATCCCGTTCACGGATCTCGCCGGCGTCGCCGAGCTGGTCCGCGCCTTTCCCGGCCCAGACGAGGAAGCGATGGAGCGCGCCCGCGCCCGTGACGCGGAACTGACCAAGCCACGCGGCGCGCTCGGCCGGCTGGAAGAGCTGGCGATCTGGACCGCCGCCTGGCAGGCCGCCCATCCGCCGCGGGCCGCCCGGCCGCTCGCCTGCGTCTTCGCGGGCAATCACGGCATCGCCGAACGCGGCGTCTCGGCCTATCCCGCCTCGGTCACCGGGCAGATGGTGGCGAATTTCGTCGAAGGCGGGGCGGCGGTGAACCAGCTCTGCCGCTCGTTCGGGGCGGGGCTGTCGGTCTATGAGATGGGCCTCGACCAGCCGACGGCGGATTTCACCCGCGGCCCGGCGCTGGAGGATGCCGAGGTGCTGCGCGCCATCGCCTTCGGCATGCGGGCGGTGGAGCCCGGCATCGACATCCTGTGCCTGGGGGAGATGGGCATCGGCAACACCACCGCCGGCTCGGCCATCGCCGCCGCACTGTTCGGCGGCATGGGCGCCGACTGGGCCGGTCGCGGTACCGGTGTCGACGATGCCGGCCTCGCCCGCAAGATCGCGGTCATCGACGAGGCTCTGGGCTTCCATGGCCCGGCCCTTGCCGACCCGCTCCAGGTTCTCCGCCGGCTGGGCGGTCACGAACTGGCGGCCATCGTGGGGGCGGTGATCGCGGCCCGCATGCTCAGGGTGCCGGTGCTGCTCGACGGCTTCACCTGCACCGCCGCCGCAGCGGTGCTCTGGAAGCTCGATCCCACCGCCCTCGACCATTGCCGCATCGCCCATCTCTCACGCGAACCCGGCCATCAGCGCCTGGCCGCGGCCATCGGCCAGCGGCCGCTGCTCGATCTCGACATGGCGCTCGGCGAGGCCTCGGGCGCGGTGCTGGCCTCGGCCCTGGTCCAGGCGGCCATCGCCACCCATAACGGGATGGCCACCTTTGCCGAGGCCGGCGTCGCGACCGCCGAAGACTGAGGCCCGGCGTCGATTTTTTGCACTGCGGTGTGCGTTAACGACTCTTAAACAATTGAACCCTTATGCTACAGGGTGCGTCCGAATTGGCGGATGCACCCTGCGCCGGTGATGCCGGCGCCGCGTATGCAGCAGAGTTGTCGGAGGGGTCGCGTGGAATACGCGGAACAGACCGATCGGTCGGAATCCCACGCACAGGCTGCCCTCGGACTTCTCAAATCCCACGCAGTTGCGCCAAATCCGATCAATTATACGGTGGCCTATGTCCACGAGGCCGGTCGCGATCCGGAACTGAGCCGGGCGATCGACGGGCTGTTGGCCGATGGCGGGCAGCTGACCCCGGATTTCCTGCGGGAAGCCTTCGAGCGGCATTTCGGCATGGCCCGCGAGGCCCAGGCGGTCCGCGAGGGCGGCGCCCGGCTTGCAGCAGAGGCGGAACGGGCGCTCAGCGCCGCGGAAGGCGCCCGCTCGGCGCTCGACACGGCCGCCGACGAGGCCCAGCGCCTGGCCGAGCGGCTGGAGCAGGGCGACACGATCGATCCCCGCCGCCTGGCCGAGGCGGCCCGGGGGCTGGCGCTGCTGGCCCGGCGCACGGCCCAGCGGACCGAAGGCGCGGTGCGTTCGCTCGATGCCGCCACCGATCAGATCGGCGGTGTCCGTCGCGATCTGGACAAGGTCCGGCGCGAACTCGCCACCGATCCGCTCACCGGTCTTGCCAACCGCCGGCATTTCGAGCTGCGCCTGGGCGAAGAGATCGCATTGGCCCGCGAGACCGGCGACCCGCTGACCGTCATGCTGGTCGATGTCGAGGGCTTCGACGCCATTGCCGCCACCCATGGGCCCGGCATCGGCGACCAGGTGTTGCGGCTGGTGGGCAAGACGCTCGCCGACGGCGTGCGCGGACGCGATGTCGCCGCCCGCTTCGGCGCCCAGCGCTTCGCCGTTGCCCTGCCCCATACCACCGAAAGCGAATCCGGCGCCATCGCCGAGCAGATCCGCAACATCGTCTCCGGCCGGCGGATCGTGCGTCGCGACAATCGGGAAGCGGTGGGCCGGATCGCGCTCTCGGTCTCGCGCGCGACCCTGCAGCCGGGCGAGGATATCGGCCGGCTGATCGCCCGCGCCGAGGCCGGGCTGGACGGCCGCCGCATGCGCGGCGCCCGCTGATCCGAGGCCGGCCCGGCCGGCACCGCCCGACCCGCGCCCATCCACGCCCCGCGGAACTTTTTTCGCGGGGCGTCGTTCTGCACTGATCCACTCAGCGCCGGGCCGCGTATCCATCGGGTAAAGGAACCAATGGCCTGAAAGGCCGGTCCATGACCGATGAGACCTGCATCCGTCCGCGCCTTGCGGCGCGGGGAGGAGTCCTGTTAGATGGCGCCATGAGCACGGTGAGTGGTCGTGGCGGCCCGTCCGACGGATCGCGCACGGTATCTGAACGCATGGCCGATCTGATGGTCCTGGTCGCACACGACCGGGATCGTCGGGCATTCGCCGAGCTGTATGCGTGGTTCGCGCCCCGTGTGAAGGGTTTCCTGATCCGGCGCGGCCTCGATGCCCAGCGGGCTGAAGAAGTCGCCCAGGAAGCCATGCTGACCGTCTGGCGCAAGGCCGACCGGTTCGACCGGCGCCAGGCATCGGTGGCGACCTGGATCTTCACCATCGCCCGCAACCGCAGCATCGACGAATTGCGCCGCGAGAAGCGGCCGGAGATCGAGCTGGACGACCCGACCCTGGTCGGGGACGGCCTGGCCCAGCCGGCCGAAACTGCCTATGCCGCCGGCCAGGAGGCCGAACGGCTGAAGGCGGCCATCGGAACCCTGCCCGAGGAGCAGGCCCGCCTGCTGCATATGGCGTTCTTCGAGGACAAGTCCCACAGCGCCATTGCAGAGAGCGAAGACCTTCCCCTCGGTACGGTCAAGTCACGGTTGAGACTGGCGCTGTCCAAACTCAGGGCGGCGCTGGGGCCGGTACACTGATGGAGCATCACGAGACGATGGGTCCGCAGCACCACATGCCGGAGGCGTGGCTGGTCGATTACGCGGCCGGCACGCTGGACGAGGCGAACGCCCTGCTGGTCGCCTGCCATGCCGCGCTGTGCCCGACCTGCCGCGAGACGCTGCGCCTGCTTGACGCGACAGGCGGGGCCCTGCTCGAGGATCAGGCACCGGTCGCACTGGCGGATGACGCGCTGGCCGCACTCTTTGCCCGGATCGATGCCGAGGATGCCGCGGCCGAGCCGGCGCGGCCCGGCCACCGGCCCGGTCACCAGACCGTGGATCTGGACGCCCTGCTGCCGGCGGGCGACGGCACGCTGCGCCTGCCGAGGCCGCTGCTCGCCTATCTGCCCACCGCCCCCCAGGATCTGCCCTGGCGCTGGAACGGTCCCGGCGTCCATGTCATCGACCTTGCGGTCGGCCGGCATCCGGGCACCCGTACCGTGCTGATGAAGATCGGCGCCGGTCGCGCCATGCCCCAGCATACCCACAAGGGCACCGAGGCATTGATGGTCCTGGCCGGCGGCTATCGCGACGAGAGCGGCGACTTCTTCCCCGGCGACGTCGCGATCTCGACCGGTGAGGTGGATCATCGCCCCATCGCCCATGACGACGGCGAATGCCTGTGCCTTGCGGTGCTCGACGCCCCGATCTCGCTGACCGGCACCGTCGGCCGGCTGCTCAACCCCTTCATCCGCTTCTGAGCGCCACCCCGAGGCCTTGAACTGCGGGGATTGCGGCATCATCCTGACCGCCGGGCGCACAGTGGAGGCGGAGAGGGTGATGATGAGCGATCCGGTTCTGGTCGAAGTGGTCCGCGGCGGCTTCGTCGAAAGCCGCCATCGCGGCGCTGTCGTGGTGTGCGATGCACGGGGCCGTGTGATCCTGGCGCTGGGCGATGGCGACCGGCCGGTTTTTCCCCGCTCTGCCACCAAGCCGATCCAGGCTCTGCAGCTGATCGAAAGCGGCGCGGCCGATGCGATGGGGTTGAGCGCGGCGGAACTGGCCCTCTCTCAGGCCAGCCATAACGGTGAGCCGATGCATGTCGGCCGGGTGTCCGCCTGGCTGGATCGGATGGGGCTCGGCACCGAGGACCTGATCTGCGGTGCCCACTGGTCGTCGCACGACGCAACCGCCCGCGCCATAGCGCGCGACGGCGGCGCACCCTCCCGTGCCCACAACAACTGTTCCGGCAAGCATTGCGGCTTCCTGGCCACCGCCCGCCATCTGGGCGAGGCCATCACTGGCTATGGAGATCGGGACCACCCGGTACAGCGGCGCTGGCGGGATGCCCTGTCGGAGCTGGGCGACCATCCGCTGGATGATGCGCCCGAAGGCATCGACGGCTGCGGCATCCCGGTGATCGCCATGCCGCTTCGGTCCCTCGCGCTCGCCTTCGCCCGCATTGCCGACCCCTCGCGCGAAACCGCCGCCCGACGCGATGCCATGGCCCGGTTGAGCCGGGCCGTCTGGTCGGCGCCCGAGATGATCGCCGGCACAGGCCGCCTCTGTTCCGCCATCGCCCGTCAGGCCAAGGGCCGGGTGCTGGCCAAGGTCGGCGCCGAAGGCGTCTATGCCGCAGCCCTGCCCGGCCTGGGTCTCGGGGTGGCGCTCAAGGTCGAGGACGGGGCGGTCCGGGCCGCCGAAACCGCCCTGCTGGCCACGCTCGCCCGGCTCGGCGTGTTCGATGCCGCCGATCTGGATGCGCTCGCCCCCTGGAGCCGGCGCGGCATCACCAGTTGGGCCGGTGCCGAGGTCGGCGTGATCCGGCCATCCGATGCCTTCATCTGAAAAGACACGGGGCATCCGAAACGACACGGGGGCCGGCACCGCGGATGCGATGCCGGCCCCCATATCTGTTCAGGCAACCGGTATGATCGGCCGACGGCCGGTCAGGCGAGACCGGGCGCCACCTTGAATTCGGCCTCGGTACGGGCCTTGACCTCGTCGACCGTCAGGCCCGGGGCCAGCTCGATCAGGGTCAGACCGTCCTCGAAGCTGAACACGCCGACCTCGCTGATCAGCAGGTCGACGCAGGCCTTGCCGGTCAGCGGCAGGCTGCATTCCTTGACCAGCTTGGCCGAGCCGTCCTTGGCATTGTGGTCCATGATGACCACCACGCGCTGAACGCCGGCCACCAGGTCCATGGCGCCGCCCATGCCCTTGACCATCTTGCCCGGGATCATCCAGTTGGCGAGATCGCCGGTCTCGGAGACCTGCAGCGCGCCCAGGATCGACAGGTTGATATGGCCGCCACGCACCATGGCGAAGCTGGTCGCACTGTCGAAATAGCTGGAATAGGACAGTTCGGTGATCGTCTGCTTGCCGGCATTGATCAGGTCGGGGTCGACCTCGTCGTCATAGGGGAAGGGCCCCATGCCGAGCATGCCGTTCTCGGAATGCAGCACCACATGCACGCCGTCGGGGATGTAGTTCGCGACCAGCGTCGGGATGCCGATGCCGAGATTGGCGTAGAAGCCGTCCTTCAGCTCCTTCGCCGCGCGACGGCACATGTCTTCGCGAGTCCAGGCCATGGTCACGCCTCCCCACGGGCACGAGTGGTGCGCTGCTCGATGCGCTTCTCGTAATTGCTGCCGGCCAGGATCCGCTGGACGAAGATGCCGGGGGTATGGATCGCGTCGGCGCCAAGGGCACCCGGCTCGACCAGTTCCTCGACCTCGGCCACGGTCACCTTGCCCGCGGTCGCCATCATCGGATTGAAGTTCCGGGCGGTCATCCGATAGATCAGATTGCCCTCGGTATCGCCCTTCCAGGCCTTCACGATCGACAGATCGGCGACCAGGCCGCGCTCCATGACGTACTGCTCGCCATCGAACTCGCGGACTTCCTTGCCGTCGGCGACGATGGTGCCGACGCCGGTCTTGGTGAAGAAGGCCGGGATACCGGCACCGCCGGCGCGGATGCGCTCGGCCAGCGTGCCCTGCGGGTTGAACTCAAGCTCCAGCTCGCCCGCGAGGTACTGCTTCTCGAAGGTCTTGTTCTCGCCCACATAGGACGAGACCATCTTCCGCACCTGCCGGGTCTCGAGCAGGATGCCGAGGCCGAAGCCGTCGACGCCCGCATTGTTCGAGATGACAGTCAGGTCGCGAACGCCGGACTCGCGGATCGCAAGGATCAGGTTTTCCGGAATGCCGCACAGTCCGAAGCCGCCGGACATGATGGTCATGCCGTCCCTGAGCAGGCCGGCGAGCGCCGCCACCGCGTCAGGGTAGACTTTCTTGCTCATGCATACCGCCTTTTCTCGCGAGGGTTTCCCCCCGATGATACCCCCGGTCCCCGTTTGATAAGCGGCGGGGCCGACGCTGTCAATGAGCGCCGCCCCTGGCCGGGGCGAAACCGCGGATATCCGGCAAGTGCTTGGCCCGCCGGGCTTTGGGCGGCCGGCCGTCGGGATCGGGGGCCGCATCCATACGGCGTTCGCTGCCGCCTGCATTCCGGCCATGCGCAAGCAGGGGTCCGCAGACCATTGGCATCGCCGCCGATCGGGGGGCTATTGTCTCGTCACCCGCCGCGATCCGCCCGTCAGGTTCCCCAGATGCCCGTCCGTCCTGTCCCGTCCGCCCCGGTCGATCCGGGCCGCGCCCTGATCGTGGGCGGGCTCTGGATGACCGCCGCCTGCGGCATGCTGGCCCTGCTTGCGGCCGAGATCCGCATGGCGGCCCAGCATGTCCACCCGCTGGAGGTGGTGTTCTTCCGCAACCTGTTCGGCGTGGTGCTGATGGTGCCCATGCTGCGCCGGCTGCCGCTGCCCTATGATTTCCGGCGGCGCTGGACCCTGTTCGGGCTGCGCGGGCTGACCAGCTTCCTGGCGATGTCCACCTGGTTCTTCGCCGTGGCGACCATCCCGCTTGCCGATGCGGTGGCGCTGAACTTCACCCTGCCGCTCTTTGCAACCCTGCTCGCCGTCATCACCCTGGGTGAAACGGTGCGGGCCCGGCGCTGGACCGCGCTGGCGGTGGGCTTCGCCGGCACGCTGGTGGTGCTGCGCCCCGGCTTTACCGAGGTGTCGGCCGGCACCATCGCCGCGCTCGCCTCGGCGCTGTTCATGGCCTCGTCGGCGATCTCGATCCGGCGCATGGCCGCCCATGACGGGCCGGCGGTGATCACCTTCTGGTCCAATATCGTGATGACGCCGATCTCGCTGATCCCGGCCGCCTTCGTCTGGACCTGGCCGGGCTGGGAGGGCTGGGCCTGGCTGCTGCTGGTGGGCGCCACCGCCATCATCGCCCAGATCTTCCTGTCCCGCGCCTATGCCGCCGCCCCCACCTCGGCGGTGATGCCGTTCGACTTCACCCGCCTGCCCTTTGCGGTGCTGATCGGCCTTGCCTTCTTCGACGAGGTACCGGACCCCTGGACCTTGGTCGGCGCAACCGTCATCATCGGCTCC
>MDTG01100495.1_pt1 | contig 20989 bp, 18 predicted proteins | sample 811421 | NCBI WGS metagenome assembly MDTG01 (sample SAMN05326645, study PRJNA326480) | marine metagenome | isolation source: seawater | place: Pacific Ocean: South East | collected 2011
AACAATGGGACTTCACGTTTTATGACCCCAAATGTATTGAAAATATGTCTTGGTTTGATCATCTTACCGGTGGTCATACCCATACTGATTTCTTTGCTATTAGGCCGACTGATTATTCAAAAGCTAACGAAGGAGAAGATTTTGAAGACATATGGGAATAAAAAGAAGAATACTAGAGTTACTAGTAAGAACTAGAAAGTTAACGCCAGGCGAAAAGCTAGCTAGTAGAATAGGTTATTTTGGTGCAGGATGTCTATTATCGGCTCACTGGACATTAGAACCTAAACTATATATAGCAGGTTTTATTTGTATATTAGTACAGGTAGCATCAAGAAAACAATGGAATTTAGTTGTTTTAAATATTAACGGGCTGGTTGCGTGGACAAGACATTTAATAAATAGTTTATAATGTGGAATAAAAATTGGAAAAAAGGAATTGATTACCCTGAATGGGGAGATACAGATGTTTATAAAAAAACAATATCTGGTGGCTATTTATTTAACGGTGAATCACCTAGAGATGCTTATATGCGTGTTGCAACTAAAGTCGCTAAAAGATTGTATAAGCCAGAAATGACTGAAACGTTTTTTGAATATATCTGGAACGGTTGGTTATGTTTAGCTTCACCTGTGTTATCTAATACTGGTTTAGATAGAGGCTTGCCTATTAGTTGTTTTGGTATTGACGTTGCTGATAGCATACAAGATATTGGACAAAAAAATTTAGAAATGATGCTACTCGCAAAACACGGCGGCGGAGTTGGCATTGGTATAAATATGATTAGACCCGCCGGAGCAAATATTACAGGAAATGGAACATCAGACGGAGTTGTACCCTTCTGCAAGATTTATGATTCAACAATTCTTGCAACAAACCAAGGATCAGTTAGAAGAGGAGCTGCAAGTGTCAATATCAACATTGAACACGACGATTTTGAAGAGTGGCTTGAAATACGAGAACCTAAAGGAGACGTTAACAGACAATCGCTTAACTTACATCAGTGCGCAGTTGTTGGTGACAAGTTTATGCGAAAACTTGAACAAGGAGATGAAGAAGCAAGGCGTAAATGGAGTAAACTGCTTAGAAAAAGAAAAGCAACTGGAGAGCCGTATATCTTGTTTAAAGGAAATACTAACAAAGCAAATCCAAAAGCATACAAAGACAACGCACTAAAAGTGCATATGACTAATATATGTAGCGAGATAGTATTGCACACAGATGAATCTCATAGTTTTGTTTGCTGCTTATCAAGTTTAAATATAGCTAAATATGATGAATGGAAAAATACGAACATTATACATGACAGTATATGGTTTCTTGATGGCGTTTTGGAAGAGTTTATACAACGCGCTAAATATAGAAAAGGTTTCGAAAATGCAGTTAGATCTGCAGAAAAAGGTCGTGCCTTGGGCTTGGGTGTTCTTGGCTGGCACACTTATCTACAGGAAAAAAATATACCATTTGAAGGTTTACTTGCTCAATTTGAAACAAGAAAAATATTTTCACAAATTAAAATCGAAAGTGAAAGGGCTAGTAGAGCATTGGCAGAAATATACGGAGAACCTCTTTGGTGTCGTGGAACTGGTCTTCGTAATACTCACTTACGCGCTGTTGCTCCTACTGTTAGCAATAGCAAGCTTAGCGGGAATGTGTCGCCGGGTATTGAGCCGTGGGCGGCAAATGTTTTCACGGAACAGTCTGCTAAAGGTACTTTCATACGTAAAAATCCGACACTAGTTAAAGTATTAAGAAAACATAAACTCAACAACAAAGACACATGGGATCAAATATTAAAAGACGGAGGTTCCGTACAAAATTTAGAAGGATTAGACGAAAATACAAAAGAAGTATTCAAAACTTTTAAAGAAATAAATCAGCTAGAATTAGTTAAACAAGCAGGATTAAGACAACAATATGTTGACCAATCTGTTAGTTTAAATCTAGCGTTTCCAAATACAGCATCTCCTAAATGGCTAAATAAGGTACATATAGAAGCCTGGAAAAATGGTATTAAAACTTTGTATTATATGCGTACGGAATCTGTACTAAGGGGAGATATTGCTGATAAAGCAATGAGTGAAGATTGTATTGCCTGTGATGGTTAAATAACTTTATATTTAGTTTTATTATTAGAATCTCTATACGCTTTTAAGCATCTATTACGATTGTCATCTTCATTTACATAAGACACGTGAACCCAGTCAGGATTTTCATCCGTACCAAATTCCCATATCATTTGATCATAATCCAAATTATTTCTAATAAAGTTAAACATTTCAGCATTAGTAGCGTATGCGTAAGTGTCATCAATATCAATTGCCTGCCCTTTACAATGCTGTGATTTTGTTGACCCGCCAATTGCTTTATTAAGTTCAGGCGAACGATAGAATGAATTAATCTTTATAGGGCCATTTACGTGCTTTCTAAGAGGCTCAAATATTTTTTCAGCAATCAACTCCATATTAGATAATTCGTCGCCTGTGGGCGTGTTATCTATTCCTAATCTTTTTGCTGTAATGCTATACACTCCTTCTTTATAGCTTACGTTTTCACTTATTTTTTTCATTTACAAATACAAATTGGACAATACGGACACATAATTTTAAAATTTACTTGCTGTGTTAACTTCATTTATTGCTTCTTGAATTTCTTCTATTGTTACGGGTAATTCTAAATCTAATCCCGCTTTCCATGAATTTTCTTTAAATCCATCTTTAAATAATATTATTGTTGGCGCCATACGAACTTTATATTTTTTTTTAGCACTTGGTGCTTTTGCTAAATCAACTCTATAATATAAAGCGTTTTCTATTTTATTCCAGTCATTTAAACAATTCGCTTCATTAAATTTAGCCCAAAATTCTATAACTACGGGTAAATTATTATCATCACCAAAAGCTTTTTTTTCATTTATTTTATCTTCAAAATTATTATCGTCAATCCAATATTCATTTGGCACATCAGATTGAGTAAAAGATAAAAAAGGTATTAAAATTAAAATTAAATATTTCATTATTAATCTTTTTGTAATTCGTATAGTCTTTCGTCTATTTTTTCTAAACTTTCTTTAATTTCTTCAACATCTTCTTGAGTGTCCATAATAGTTTGACGTATTAATTCATCTTTTAAATCATACTCTATTCTATCAATCACAGGGGCAGGTAATTCTTTTGCTTCAGCTATATCAGCTTGTAAAGCAAACCACATACCAACTAAGGCGGCTATACCAGCACCTATTGTACCTAATGTTTTTAAATCGAGTGTTACTTTAGTTTCTTCTGATAGTTCTTTTGCCATGATTATCTAAATGTAAAATTTATTCCAAGGTTTGAGTTAAACATTTCTGAATCCCAAAATTTAGTATATTCACCTTCAACAAATAAACCAATTGCTTTACTTATTTTAACACCAAATACCAAACCAGCTTGGTAATCAGACCATTGTTCACCTTCTAGTAAATCGTTATGTCCACCTTTACCCCAACTATTTCTATGTAGATAACTAAAATCTTCGTTACCTTGTACGTATTTATGATAAGGTAATATCCAGCTGCCGTATGTGTGAAGCCAGAAATTATTTTTATAATGATAAAAATCAAATCCAACAATAGGTGCAACTTCAGCAAAAGCATCCAGCTCAGCCCAAGCTTCTTTATTATATCTATTTAATAATCCAGGCATTATAAGGTCTCTGAACTGTCTATCAGTCCAAGCTACTATATTACCCTCTGGATCAGTCCAATACCAATCAAAAATACTACCGCCATTTTCATCTGAACCTTGATACCACCAATCGTCATAACCGTATTCAAACCCTAATGTGTACCACGGATTTAACGCATCGCCATTTTCATCTTCCATGTTTAGCCATATTTCTACAGGATTATAACCGTAAGGGCGTTGATGTGTTCTATATATTGCGCCAGCAGATATACTAAACTTTTTTCCGATAGGTAATCTAGCTCTTATTTCACCAGACATATATTCAAAATCTATTTTGCCGGTTTCTCTAGCTTCAAATTTAGCTATATGATAATTACCAGTATGTCTAACAAATAATCTTTTATTATCAAATTCATTACCATTATGTCTTTCCTTTTCCCAGTGTAACAAATATTCTAAACCTTTTACAGCTGATGTAGGTGCTGATAAACCAACTTGTTTTTCTACTTTATTATCTCCTGTCCAAAAATTACCAGGTTTTACCTCATAATCAAAACGAGCTAATTTACGAATACCAAATCCATATCTATAATTAAATGGATGATATTGAGCTCTATCCTCAACTTGAGGTATACCGTAAAAATCTTCGGGATCTGTACGTATAAAATAATTTGGCTGCACAGCTTGTGCATTTTCTATATTACCAGCAGCATAAAATGTACCGTACTTTAAGAAATCGTTATATACTTCTTTAAAAAATTGACCGTTAATATTAAAGGATATTAATAGTATTAATATGGTTAAAATATTTTTCATGTGTGACTTTAGTTTATTATTTATTATTACTTATTTTCTTCTTCTTTTAACGTTTTTTACTCTTCTTGGTTTACCAGCTGGTTGCCCTAATCTTTTTTTCTCAGCTATTTTAGCTCTTTTTTCAGATGATGACATTTCAGATGCTGTTTTTGGTGTTTTACTTGATACTCGTTTACTTGGTCTACAATACGGTGTACCTCTTTTTTCGCCTTTACGTCTACCACAAGGTTTACCGGTTCTTACGTCAACCCATTTTTCTTTAAACCAACGTTTAAGCGCTAATCCTTTTTTAGTTTTTCTTACCGCCATGTTTTCTTTTTAATGCAGCTTTACATCTTTTAGCAATAGCTGCTTGTTTAGGTTTTTTACCAAATCTTGATCTTTGTTCCATTACAGTTAATATCTGTATTTTACGCGCATAAGGTTTACTTATACCCTTAACTTTAGCACAAGTAGCTCTAGCATCTGCTACAGTCGCATATTTTATGCTAACTGTGTCTTTTGGATTTTCATCCGTGTATAAACGCCTGCCAGAGCCTTTTGGTTTTTTGCCTGTGCCTTTTATTGGATCAGCCATTATTTATTTTTTCATTGGACTATGACCACATCCCATTTTTTTAAACATTAAATGTTGTTCATATGTTTTTGCCATATTAGTTTCTTTTGCCTTTCCAGTTTTAACAACTTTTTTTGGACAATACATTTTATGTGGTTTAAAATTTGCTTTATCTTTTTTCATTTTTTTGATTTTTTAGATGATTTACCATAATTTGCGGCACCCACTTTTCTACATTTTGCGATAGCACCGCTAGCGTATGCAGAAGGAAATACTTTATACCTTGCCTTTACTTTGTAATAACATGCGTCTTTTGCCATAATTTACCAACTTTTTTTACCCCAGGTATTTTTACCCCATGGATTTTTTCTTTTTTCTTTTTTATTTAAATCTACGTCAAGCTGCCATGCCGGCCAGCCTAACGCAATCATAATTTTTTTCCAAAACTCAACATCTGCTCTTGACATATACATAACATCGTCCATAGTTTGTACCGCTCTATCAAAAGGTATATTTGTTCCAGCAGCGGCTAATTTTGCAATAGCCATATTAGCGGGATTTTCAAATGATAATCCTTCGCTTTTAATTTTTTTCATTTCATAACTAAATGTATATCCCGCTTCTCTTAGCTTTTTGTATTTTGAACTAACAGGCGGAGATACATCAAATATATTATCCGCAACTTCAAAATATTTAGGATTAGATAATTCACTTTTTCTTATTACATCTCTAATCATATTTTTACCTACCGCGGCAAAATTACCCATAAACCCAGATCCTCTTAATATAGAATCCGCCATTTGATTTGCTATATCTGCATATTTTTGTCTTTCTCTTTCAGTATCTACATCATCATCAAATCCCATAGCGATTAGAGCTTGCTGCATTGCATTAAAGAAAAAGTTTTGTACAAATCCATAATAAGCTATTTTAGACATATTGGTTTTCCAATCCCCTCTGCCATTTGCTAAATCTTGTATAGCTCTTTTCATTAATCTATTGTATTGCATAGGCGTATTAGCAAATGCTAAAAGTATTCTTCCCCCTATGCTTGCTTGTTGTGCAGATATTCTATCAGGTCTACTAGACTGTTGAGCTTCTTCAGTTAGTTCTCTAAAATCAGTAAAAGCTTTTTCTTGAGCTTCTTGTTCAGATAAACCTTGTTTTTCATAAGTTTTTATTCTATTTCTATACATTGTTGCACCACCTGAAGCAATAGCAAAACTATCCGCAATTCTTGTTAATATAAACCCTTTGTCTAATAAATAAGATATAGCACCTTGTACACCACCTTTATTAGCCATCTCCGCTATTTCATTTTCATTAATATTAATTCTATTACCTCCTCTTCTATTTTGAAGATAACTAGAATTAAATATTGTTACGAAATCTTTCCAATATTGTGGCTGATTTGCAAATGCAGCACCTGCTCTTAATATATTATTATCACTCCAATTTATATAGTTTACATTAGATATTAATTGTAATACCGACGAGCGTCTATTAAGGAACATTATATTACCAACTGCAGAATTCAACCATATTAAATAATTATCAATACTTTTATTTCCTGTTGTTAATCTATTGTTGCCAGTTTTCATTCTTTTTAAAATATTTTGCAAAGCATCAACATAATTAGCTCCAAAAGCAGCCTCTAATTTATTATAATTTTCTTGAGTAAATATAGCGTTTATATTTTCTTGCCATTTTTTTAAATGATATTCTCTTACGTTAGTCTGTATATTTGTTTGTAAATCTAAAGTTATATTACCAACATCCCATGCTGCAGAAGGTTTTACATAACCTGCAGGACCATTTATTACTAATAATTGTCTTGCAAAGTCTCGTAATTCTTTGTTATCAAAAACATATTTGTTAAGCATTTTATTGTCAGATTTAGTAAGGCCGGGTATGTCCATTCCTTGTTTATTCCAAATATAAACTCTTATTGCATCTTCAAAAGTAAAAACTCCATCAGGTGTTTTATTACGTAATTGTTTAGGAACGTTACTAATTTTTTTCTTAAGCTCTTTCCATCTACTCATTAACGCAGCTCTTTCGTTATCTATATTTTCATTAGCTATGCCAAACGGCCTAAATAGATTATTTTTCATCCAAGCAAAAGCTTTATTTCCTTGCTCACCTTTGGGCAGTACTTGATACATTAAACCTTGAAAATCTTCTGCGCCGTAAGGTATAAACATATTCATTATACCTGTTTTAGCTCTTTTTCCTCTTTTTCTACCTATAACTGGACTTATAACGGCGGCCGCATCAATACCTGTTGATTGTTCTATAATATTATTAAATTCAATGTCTAATTTTTGTGATTCTTTACTAAAATCAAGCATTCCTGTAGCTTTTTCAAAATCCGGTCTTGAAAATAATATAGAGGCATCTAAATCTTTTCCTTTATTAACTAAAAAGTTACTTCCTCTTAATACTAAAGTTACTTTGCCATCGGCTCTTGTTCCGCTTGATCTTAAAGATATATATACGCCGGCTTTAGCATTAAATACAGGGACATTTAATTTTGATTGACCTTGGCCCATATAATATAAACCTTTATTACCTATATATATATATTCTATACCTTTATCGCGATAAAATTTAGTTATTTTGCTAGCGTCCTCAAATACTATTCTTTGATTTCTTTTTCTACCGCTAAATTCTTTTTTAAGTATATTCCAGGTATCTAAATCATATTCAGTTTGAGGAAATTTAAAAGGTATTTCTTCACCTTGTATTTCTTCAGCTCTTTCATGCATTTTAATATATATATCTAAATTTGCTGCAACATCTGGCAACATACTAAACAACTGCTTGTTTGTTACCGTAAAATTTCCAAGCTCATCTACTTTTATACTTCCACTTCCAGCTTGATCTGATCCGTTTAATTTAACTTCTACTGGAATACTAATTTTACCTTGATTTTTAGTTTCAATTATTAATCTAATATCTGTTCCTGTTGGTCCCATTTTACCGTCGCCTCTAGCTGTTAAAATATCAGATGCTTTATCGTTTATTACTTTTACTTGAAAAGCTTCAAAAGTTACTCCTTTAAATGCTTTTGGTACATTTAAACCTAATCTTTTAGCTTCATTAACTATTTGTTTATATACATTAGGAAATTTTTCTTGAATAGTATTATCTAATATAGCTCTTCTAATTTCATATAATAGCTGCGCGTTATTAGCTTCTTTACTAAATTGAAAATCTACACCTCTATCAATTTTTGATGCTACCTGAGATAAATAATTGTCAGCTATATCTATTTCTTGCATACTAGCAACTACTTTAACTTTTTCAAGTATTGCAGGATTTCTTAATACATCTAATGTAGCATCAAATGCTATTTCTTGCGCTAAACTTTCTGATAAAGCTGTTTTTCTAGCTCCTCTTGTAGAAGCTTTAACTTCAGGCCCAATAAAATAATCAATAAATTCTTGTTTAGTTATTTTCTTTTTCTTAAATATTTTATTTCCTTGCTGAGTTCTTTCTCTTAACTGTTTACCATTTTCATCAACAACTGGCTCTGCAAACGGAGCAAATCTTCTATTTATAGTTGATTGAGGTAAAATATCATATATTAATTTAAAATTATTATCAAGAAAATTTCTATAACTTTGATCTGTTCCTAAAACACTATTAATAGTTGGTTTTAAAAATGTTTTATAGTTACTAATTAATTTTTTCTTAAACTGATTTGAAGCAATATCCGGTAGTCTTGTCCCAAAAGTTTTTATTACGGCATCTCTAACCTTATCAATAACATCTTGTGTTAAATTTAAAGATAATCTTAAGCTTGGTCTTTGTTCTTGCTCTTGTACTTCACTTGTTGTTATTGCTCCTGATATATTTTTTTGTTCAGTAATGTCTACTGCAAAATTCGTATCTAAATTTCTATTAGCTATTTCAATTACCCTAGAAGGTAAAAACTTATTTATATAAGCGGCTAATGGCACGCCGGAACCGGGGTTATAAGATCGTATTAAATCGATAACACCTCTTCTACCTGTTAATATATCATCAACAAGTATATCTTTCATAGTAGCAAAACCAGGAACGTCTCTGAAGCGTTGAGCATGTTTATTAGCCATGCCCTCATATTCATTTATTATATCTAAAGCTCCATCAAACCCTTTAGTTTCATATATATTTTGTATTTTATTAGATATTTCGGATTTTTGTATATTATCACCAATTGCTTTAGCTTCTTTTACCGCTTTTAAATCTAAAGCCCCTAATACATCTTTATTTAGTTTACCGTCTTTAATGCTTTTATCATATGCTTTTAAAAAATTATAAACACCCCTACCGCTTCTAAAATCAATATTTTTAAATCCTTTACCTTTATATAAACTAGTTAAAAATTCTTTTATTGATTCTCCAAAATTTAAATCAAAAGTAAGCCCGCTCCCGGGTTTTGCAAGACCTTCTGAAAACACAGTTATATATTCTTGATAATATTCTGAAGTACCTTTAACTTTGTTTTGTCTTTCCATTTCATTATCAGTCCATCTTCTTTGCCTGCGCGTTAATGTATTTCTAAAATCTTCAACAATTGTTTGTTGAGCCTGTGTATTACCTATCATTGCATTTAATATTGGATGCAATATTTCGTGAGAACCTACACCAACAGCGCCTAATTTTAAAGCAACATCTTCATTAATAACTATTTGGCCTTTTCCAATAAATACACCATTAACACCGCTAGAATCTTTTATTGTTTGACCGCTTAAATCTTTTACTATTTTATTAAATTCATTAGTATTTTTTGCTCTTTTAATTTTTTTAAAACCTAATTGTTTAGCGGCAACTTCAGCAAATGTTATATTTTCACCATAATTTTTTGTAAGAGCTGTATTAAATATATTATTATTTTCCTCAACTAATTCGTTAATTTCTTTTTGAATAACCTTATCTAAACCAGCTATAGTTGTAATATCTTTTGTTTTATTTTCTTTTATAAGTGCATTTATAGCATCAACATTTTGTGAATATTTTTGTAAATCAACTCCAGTAATATTTTCTAATATTAACCTATTTGCTATTTGTATTTCATTTAGTTTTTTAAGAACAATTGTATTTCTTCCTTTTAATGCACTAATTACATTCGGATTTCCAGCTGGGCCAATTTGTTTTCCATCTTTATCTTTACCCTTAAGTTGTTTAATTTTTTCTAATCTATCATTGTATTCTTTAAGTAAAGCATTTCTTTTTTCTCTAACAGTTGCTGGCATCATTAATTCTTGAGCCCTTGTATACAAAGTTTGATTAGATTGTAAAGTTTTACCAACTGTTGTTACACCCCCACCCGTAAATGTTCCTATAATACCTTCATCAATAATACTATAAATATCTTTTAATATAGAGCCTTTAACTATATTTCCATTTTCATCTATTTCACCAAATATACTTCCTTTATTAAACGTTAGCTTGCCATTTTCAAATTTACTATCAAATGTCATTCTATCATTTATTCTTGTTAAAATAGCTTGTCCTATTTCAGTAGCGCCTTCTTTTAATCCAACACCTATAACATCAATTACTTTATCACGAAGTCCTTTTTGCATTTCATTAACAGCTTTTTCTGCTGCTTTTTTTCCGCTGCCACCTAAAACATTTGCGCTTCTTAAAAATCTTCTTGTAAGATAAGCATCTGCAACTTCAATTGCGCCCGTACCAGCAGCATTAATGCCTAATCTAAATAAACTTTTATCAGGATCTTTTTCAAATTCTTGTATAAATTTGTCAGCACCTAACCCTATACCCATTGCTGCAGCAGTATATGGGTTCATTGAAGCTAAAGTATAAGGTAAACTACCTATTCCATCTGCAAATATTCTTCCACCAATCGTTGCCCAATCAGCATCCATTCCTTTAGCTATTTCTTCAGTAATTGTAGTGTTATGTTGTTTAATATGCCCTTTTAAATATTCTTGAGCTTTATCAATATTTTCTCTGCTTGTTAATCCTGAAAAAGCACCTAAAGGACCTAAACCAGTTGACTCATAAAGTTTGTCTTGAGCTTTTATTGCTTGTTTTGCAATAATTCCAATCATTCTTTTTTCATTTGCAGATAACTTAGATTTACCCGCTTTATACTGTGTATACCATGAAAGACCATATATAGCGCCCATTTCTTTTAAATCGTTCATGTTATCAAAAACCATTTCAAGAGATGTATCTGCAAATTTAGGTAAAGCTTCAACTGCATTATTAAAAAATCCTCTTGGATCTTCTATTAGTCCTCTAGTAGCAGCATACCCTATACCAATATTTTCTTCAGATAAAGTTGGTTCATCAGGTTGCGTAATTGCATCAAAAGCCCCTACAAAACCTCGACCTACTTCTTTTGCTGCTGGTTTACCTACATTTTCAAAAGCTATATTTGTAATAGCCTGCACTGGGCCACCAACAGGGTTACCTATTCCTCTTAATCCAGGTATAATATAATTCTGTCCTACAGGAGAGTTAATTATTTCTTTTAATACACCCGAAAAACCACCGTCCGATTGTGATTCCGTATTTTCTTTCGTCGGCCCACTCTCTAGGCCTTGCTGAAAAAAATTAGCAGTATATTCGTCATTATATTCTATTTCTTTAAGTCCCTTAGACTGCATTTGTGCTAGATAAGCATCAAACTCCATCTCATATGCTTGTGCCGCTTGCTGTAACTCAGCTAGCGAATATAATTTTCCATTGTATTCGTACATAGTTTAATTTTTTCAATTAACATTTATTTTTATCTATTTGGATTTAAATCCGGATCTACCGCTATTATAGGCTGCCTTCCCGCCTTCATACCACTTACGTTTCTTAATGTTGCTAAACCAAAATTAACATCATATCCAGCAAGTATTAACGGCATACTTTCAGTAAGCGACGCAACTGTTTTGTCATCTGAATTAACTTTAAATCCAGTTGCATTAATTCCATCAGGTATAACAGGTGTTAAAATTATTCCAGCTCCAGAAGCCGCATTTATTGCTTTTTGATATTGTGCTGGAGTCATATAAACTTGCTCCTTTTTCTTTGTTATATTATTAGGATTATTAAAAAATTTAGCAAGCTCAGTAATTTTAGCTTTATATTTTTCAGCATTTAAAAGAGCATATTTTCTATTTTCTTCACTAACTAATGTTCTTTCTTCAGTAGAGGTTTTTCTTTTATTTATTTTACTACCTATAGCTATACCAGCAAACTCATCTGTTATTTCATTAACTAACGTAGATTTTAATTCTTGTATTTGTTCTTCGCTACCTGTCCAACTGCCAAGTTCTTTTTTGATATTATCTTCGTAATATATTCTTTTTTGTTTTGCATCTAAAGTTGATAAAATAGCATCGCCTTTTGTATTTAAAAGAAACTGATTGATTTCATTTTTTTTGTTTATATCAATAAACTCTTGTTCTTTGTTGTCTTCAACATCGTTAAAAACAGTAAAACCTTGAGTTACAATATCTTTTTTTAAATCATTTTTTAATTTATTTAAATTAGGATTAGCCGCATTAATATAAGCTAATTCTGGCGTATATAATTTAGTATTTTGTAATAACTGCGTTAAGGGGGTATCTACAACTGCATATTCTTTTATTTCTTCACCAGTACCCATAGCGGATTGATACATGGGTAACTCAACATCAAACCCGTCTTCATAGTTTCCTTTTATTTTAAATTTACCATCTACTAAAGCTTGTAACTTAATATTAGCATCAAAAGCATCTGGATTATTCCTTAATTGTAAATCATCAATATCTTGACCATTATTTACTTTACTTAAATCAGTAACTAAACCGCTTAATTGTTTTAATTGAGATAATAATCCTTGAGAAGCGCTTACTCTTTTTGTATAATCATCTAAACTTATTTGTTTTAACGCAAATAATCTTTCTGTTTCTCCTCTAAATTGTTTTTGTTGAATTAAAAATGCTTTATTTTCTTCAGTAGCTGATTTTAAATAAGCATCAGTTGCAGCTTGAAATTGAATTTGAGCTTTTGCAGAAGCTAAGTTAGCTGCATCTTCTTTTTTTCGTTTTTCCTGTGTTTGCCTAACAATTTCTTTTACACCCGTTGTTATTCCTTGAGCTATACCTGCTCCAAATCCACCTGTAAATCTTATAGGTGTTGGGTTAGAATATTGTCCGTAATTATATTTTCCGTATGATACTACTGGTAAACTCATAATTTTATTTGTTTAAATTCAACATCCAATTTTGAATAATCTACTCTATCAAAACCATCAACATGTTTTATTACAGCGTACTGTGGTATTTCATCCGACATAACACCTTGATAAACACCTTTACCAAATATTTTATTAATATATTCAAAGCTATATATTTTTAATCCGCTAGGAGATAATTTTAAAAATTTAATATTTTGTTTTAATCTTCTGTCTGAACCGGCACCACCGCCTCCACCAGCACCACCAAATGTTACAGCGCTTGCTAATCCACCTAATACAGCGCCTGTACTCGCACCCATTTGTGTTAATGCATTCATTCTTTGTTGACCATATTGTTGGACCATTCCAGCTTGTCTTGAAATATCTGCAATATCTCTGCTTTCCTGTGCTTGAAATTGAAATGTTCTACCTAATATGTCTGCTTGTTGCATTCTTTGAGCTTCAGCCATTCTTCTTTGTTGAGCTGTTTGTTCGCCTTGTGCCCTTAATCTTGCGTTTTGAGCTTCTTGTTGTTCAATTGTTGCTGCAATGCCTTGCTGACTTCTTAATGCTGCTTGAGCTAATGCTGTTGCGCCTGCTGAGCCTGCACCCGTAGCCCTTAAAGTATCTAATGTACTGGCTAAAGCTATATCAGCTTCTTCTGCCTGCATTTCAGCAGCACCTGTAGCAACTTGTAAATTAGCAAAAGGATTGCTAATCATATTGCTTAAATCCGTTACATTTGAATAAGGATTTATTATTTCTTGCCTATTAGCAATAGATCTATTTAAATCTTGCTGGGCACTTTTCTGAGCTTTTCTTGCTTTACCCGCAGCTATTGCACTAAATACTGCCATATTATAAATTTTTAATTATTTCGTGTGAAGGAATTTTATCTATTTCCCATTCTAATTCTTTATGTACATTTAATAAATTTTTATGACGTACAAAAGAAAACACATGTTTTATTCCTTGTCCTTTTAAAACGTTCTCTGTGGCTTGAATTAACAGCGTTATCGCGTCTTTTCTGTCACTTTCTCTGTATTCTGGGTTAGATATAACCCAATCAAATAAAGCGGCCTTAGAATTGGTCATATAAATATAACCTGCAACTATACCAATACCATTTTTTTCTACTATAAGGCCTGTATCTGGTAATAGTGTTAAAGGCGGAGCTTGCCAACCCGGCCACCAATCCCACCATTTAACTAATGTTTTGTAATCTGACTTATTAAGTCTGCGTATATTTAATTCCATTTAACTTGATTGTACTATATTATGTGAAACCACAAATAATTCAACTTCATTTTCTGTTGTTGAGTTTTGCATTTTTACAGTTGTAAAAAATCCTTTTATACCTGAAGGATTTAATGATAAACCAGCATCACCTGTTATTTGTCCTTTTACGGCTGTTATTGTGCCATTATTCATTAAATGAGCATAATATTTATTTTCTTTTTTAACAAATCTAGGCAATATATCACCAGATAATGCAGTTGATGAGCCATCTTGTGACGTTTCATTATTACCATAAATTTTAAAAGCTTTCATGCCTAAGTCTGTTTCAGATGATTGCATTCTCCAATTGGCGTCACCTTCATAGTTTATTGTATTAAAGTTTTTAACCATCGATGGATCTGTATTAGAAACAAATGTTATAGTTGATGGAAAATTAAATCCATAAAAGCTATTATAAGCATTACTTCCTTCGTTTGAATAATGCTTCCATATATTATCGCTATTAATTGTAAAGAAATCTTTATTTAAACTAAAACCAAAGTCAGGTCTATAGTTATAAAAACTTGTCCAACCTTTAGTTGATTCATCATATGCTAATGTATCAAATCCAGATTTTGATGAACTATTTGTAACATCAATTTCGGTTCCTTGTAAAGATATAACATATGTATCAGAAGCATCATCATATGCGCCAACAATTTTATCCGCTAATTTTAAAGTATCTTTAAAATAATCTCGCATACCCGCGTTTGATATTTCAGTTAAGCCATCTCTTGATAATCTTAATACAGCGCCTCTATTTTTATCTGCGAAGTATTTTCTATTGCCTTTAAATGAAAAACTTTCAGCATTTTGTGTTCCGTATTTACCTAAATAAGGCACTATCTGCCCTATAACCTCCGCCCCCGACGCTGTTAATCTACCGCCTTCAGCCGTAAATAAAGCATCTTTATCTATTAAAGCATAACTAACTTTATCTTGTTGTAATATATTTAAATTAGTATCTTCAGCAAAAAGTTTTTCTATAGCTCCATCAGCTGGATTTACAGCTCTTGTTATTTTTTCACCTGCACTAAAAACATTAGTTCTATTTATTTCTGTTCTTGAATTATATATACCAGAATATATTAAAGCATTTGATCTTCTATTTTCTGCATAGTTTTCATTTACTAAATGTGCTTTAGGCCCAATACTAACAAAATCTTCATTAAACCCTCCTTTAATTCTAGACTCTTCTATATGTATATTATTAACAGATTCTGAGCGTAAAATAAAGGTGTTAAAAAATTGAACTTCAACTGTATGTGGCATACTATTATTATTACATAAATTATTAATTTTTTACTCTGGACATAATTGGCCAACTACTGATACAACACCTGAACTATTTATAGTGACTATATAACCACCAGTTCCAACAGAAGGGCCAACTCTATAATGAGCTCCTTGCCCGTTAAATGGACTATTTAAAAATATAGTTGTATGAACAACATCCCCATCGTCAGGTGTGCTAGTTCCGTTTGTATCATTAAAAAATACAGTTTGATTTGCGCTATCATTACAAGCGTCGGCAAACGAAGTACTTCCTGGTGATCTAAAAAACGCAGTAGATACAGCTGAGCTAACATTAATAGTTAAAGCCGCGTCATTTGTTAATCCGCCAACATCTGTTGCTCTTAATGTTAAAACATATGCACCAGTTGGTAATGTGCTAGGAATTGTTGTTATTACTCCCGTTGTAGAATTTATAGAAAAATTATTTGATGCGCTTCCGCTTAAAGTTTCACTTACTTTTGAAAAAGTTAAATTGTTAGTTTGAGCACTTGTTTTAGCTGTACCATTTACGGCAGTCACTGTTCTTACTTGAGTATTAGCAGGGACTCTATTTAAACTCATCGGCGTGGAACCAATTGATATGGCAGGCGCTACGTTAGCAACAGACATAGAAATATTTTTTTCTGTAAATTTAGTAGCGTCGCTATTATCTACAACTTTTATTCTAATTGTATAATTATCAGTATTAGAATTAGTAAATTCGAATAACTCATTAGTCTTTAAGCTTGTTCCTGTAATTGTAAAAGCACCGGATCTATCTGTATTGTTTGCGTCAACAATAGATATTATAGAAAATGTACCAGTTACATTTTGACCTTGAGTATCTGTTGCGGATAATGTAGCTATTGTTGTACCTGAGGTAACTGATTCATTAAAAGAATTACTAGTAACAGCTATACTCTGAGGAACAGCTTCTAGTGATAATGATACTGCCTCTGCTAAATAATCTAATCGACCTGCTGTTGATGTTTCAAAATAAATATCTAAAACAGATATAAAAGGATTAGTTTCAAATACAACTAAGTTATCTCTTACGGTTCCTACACCAGCATAATTAACGCCTAGCCCATCTTCAAGCTCACCTAATAAAGGATTCTTTTTAGCTAAATAAAATTCATTATTTATTGTGCTATTAGTATTTTGTTCAAACCCTTGATCACTCAAAGTACCTATAGAAATAACGTCTTTAAATTCAGTTCCGCTTTGTTGCGTTTGTGTTCCGGCTGTATCGATTATTTTAGGCAATAATTTTGCTTGAGAGCCCTGTGTTCCGTCTTCTTCATTTAAATCTGTAACATCTCTAGGAACTTTATTAACATTGTCCCCATGTAACACTATCCAAGACCTTGTTTCATTCGAAGGCGTGCCGTCAACAATTGTTGGTGCATATACATTATAATATTGTAATTGTGTTTGTTTAACAACAAACTTATAAGAATACCAACCTAACGGATTAGTATTTTCATTATAAAAATCTTCATCGTCTAATAATTGATTAAAATCAACTTTTATAACGCTGTGTTTCCAAGAATCTTGTCCATTAGTAACAGTTCCTGTTTTAGGCTCTACAAACGTTGTTGATTTATCTGGTAAAAATACACTTGATTGTCTTCCATATCTATCAGAAAAAACAATACCTAAAGAATATTCTCTATTAGATTTTACAGAAGATAATAAATATTGATCATTATAACTACGATGCTGAGGTTGAAAATGAGAACTTTGATCTCCACTTTTAACTTCAAAAGCGCTAGATTTTAATACGTTATTTAATCCTCTATTTTGTAAAAAATTACCATATATAATTCTATTTCCTGAAACTTCTTGAGTTTTTGCTTTTATAGGTATAATATCTGAAACTCTTATTAGTTCAGATTCAGGTAATGTTTGTACAGGTTTTGTTGATTCATAAATAAACTCATAAACATAAGATAACTTAGCTGAATTAGTTGTTAGTTTTTCAGCTCTATATGTTATTTCACTATCTTGAGGGAAATCAATAGTATCTACAACTTTTATAGCAGGGCTATTTGATTCAGAATATAATATTTGTATTTTTTTAATTTTTAATGGATTACCATATGATGCTATATTATTAAAAAAGTATAATCTAGTATTGTTAACTATAGATGGACTTATAGCTGTTGTTGTTGTTAATGTTGTGCTTTTATTTCCGCCATTAACTACATAAGTATCACCTCTTTCTGTAACTAGTGTATCTGTATCTGCTATAGTGCCATTAACTTCATCTATAGTTTGACTGGTTCCAGATAGTATGCCATTGGCGTTACAAGAAGCGTGATTTGATTTTTCAACATTACAAGGTAAAGTTATTTTTAAATGTACTTTGTTCGCAAGATTTTGCATAACATTTACAGTTGTTTGCTTTACAATATTATCTTCATCTGCAGAAGTTAATAAACCAGCTTCATCATTGCCAATACCAAAAGCACCTAATTGCATGCTTTTGCCAAAACCCGGATGAAAACACGTTTGAGTAAATGGAGATATTAATGAATATTCATTATTTTCATATTGAAACCTATATGCAAATTTTACAAATTTATCTTCTATATGTTCGCTTTTTATATTTGTATCAACAGCTAAAGCAACTGTTGGTGCGTCGTATGGTGCAAATTGAGCAACGCTAATTTTATCTTCTAAATATTTATCATTATCATAATATTCATTTCCTGTACTATCTGGTTTTAAATTAGCTAAAGCTGTTTTTATATTTATTCTTCTTGGTTGATTATAATTGTCTGTCCAAAATAATAAATCATCAATTATATTAACATGTAATATCGGATGAATTTTTGAAAAGTTTAATCTAAAACTATTGACTAACAACACTGGTTGATTGCTGCTGCCAACTTTATAATAATATATTCTACACAACTTATTACTAGCCGCTACTGTAAAGTTTTTTGTTTCATCTGAGGTAGTTCCAGTAAAATTAGTTACAAACCAAAATATCTCACCAGTAATACTATGAGCATAGTACCCTATAGTATCAACATCTGCGCCTAAGCTTAAAACACCGCTTGAGTATAAATAATCGTTTCCTTTTATACTTTGAACGGTGCCTACATTAGAACTATCAGATTTTGCTACAGTAATATTAAATGCTTCTCTATATTGTCCATTAGGTAATATTCTATCATCAAGGTCTCTATTCATTTTACCTTGAAGAAAATTATTCTTTATTTCTGGCATATTAATATTATATATATGTTTTATTTTTTAAAAGTAAAATATCCTGAAGAAGATTTTTTAAGATTAGGATTATTCCTCATTTGTTTTTCTACATTTTTAAAAAACGATTCTGGCATTTTAGTTACTTTTTCTCTAGTAGTTTTTCTGCTAGATTTAACTTGTTGAGTAAAACTTTTTGGATTTTGCATTAATTTTTTTACTTGTTGACTAATCCCGCTAAATATATTTCTACCCACAAAACCTGATCTTGATAAATATTGTCCCGGAGTTCTAGAAAAAGCTTTTACTATATTAGATACTCTACCGAAACCAGGAGCAGTACCTCCTTTAAATTTAGGCATATTAGAAGTATTGATTCTAGCATAACCTTCTTGTACAGTTTTTCTATTACCAGATTGTCCGCTGTAATTTAAGGGCTTTTTTGTATTGTACATTTTTTCTGCACTTGTTTTTTTAGGAAATATTGGCATAACTTTATTTTTTATGGTTATTTAATTATTTTAGATTTACCTCTCATAACTTGAGTAAGTTCACCTATTTTTAAACTAGATAATCTTATTTTAGCATTTCTAGTTGCTGCTCTTCTTTCCTTTCTAAATCTGTTTATAATATATTCGGGGAAAGCTTGCATTGTGCTTGCTATAGCATATGTTATATATTTATACATAGCGTCTTCAGCAAACTTATGTATTTTCATTTCGTCATCGGTACCTAAACCGTCAGATACATATTTTAATGTAATATTTTTATTTACTAATTCACTACTAAAACCTATTTTTCCGTTTGCTTCGTCAATTATAAAAACACCATTTTGTTGTGATAGCTCAGGTTCTAATCCGTATCTTTTTCCAAACTCTGTAATTCTTTCAGCTAAATAAGACCCACTAAAATTAACTTGTTCGTCATTATATGTTCCTGTTATATTACCGTGCTCAAAGTTTTTAAAATTTGTATCTGTTACAGGAGTACCTGTTAATAAACTACCGTCATTATCAAAAAGATAGTTATAATCATCGTCTTGTAATATAGATTGAGATGGCTTAGATGTATATCTTGCTGGATAAATAATATGTTCAACACCGGCTTCATCTATAAATGATATTCTAACATAATGAACATAATCATGGGGCATAGGTACTGATAAACTAGTTCCAACTTGCAGCTCTTGTATTTTTTCAACTCTAGATATATCATAAGCAAATTCTTGTATACCTCTTTTTGCATGAAATAAAACATCTGTTCTTTTGCATGTAGGTATTAATTTACCATCTCCAACAAATGCGAACATATAATTATTAATAATATCCTGCAAAGATACATATCTATAATCACCGTGCTTTTGTTTTAATAATATAACTAAAACTATATCACCAGCCGTTCTTCCTGAACCAAATGTTATTTGACCATTACCGGAGTTATATGTATATAGATCGTCATCAACTTCAGAGCCGTTTATACGAATAAGAAATTCTGATTCTGCTGTTGGTAAACTAGCAAACGTTAATGTAAAAACCGTTTGGTTAGATGTAGCGGTAAACTGTTGACTATTATTATAGTACTGACGATTTGTTTGTGTTATTAACCCCATTTATTTTAACTTTGTAATTGTATTTGTTTATTTTCTTCAGCTGAAGCCGCTTGTATGACAGCGGTGTCTTCAATTACTAATCCAGCATATTTTAGTATTCCTATAACAAGTTGCACTCTATCTGATTCATGCAAAGTAAAAGGAACATCAGCACTATCATTAAATGTTAATGCGCCGGTTACATTATTTACAGTATGAGCCCAAACTGGATCATCAGGTACTTTTATATATTCAATAGATATACTTCCTGTTAAAGAAGGATTAGTTATAATCTCTGTGTCTGTTTGATAATATATAGGAAATGATGTTGTTGGTTTTGCTAAAGGTGAAGATAATAAGTATGATAAACTTTTTTTATCAACTTTTTCTAATTGAATAGTTTTATTAGTTATACTAATATTTATTG
>MDTG01158208.1_pt1 | contig 20987 bp, 20 predicted proteins | sample 811421 | NCBI WGS metagenome assembly MDTG01 (sample SAMN05326645, study PRJNA326480) | marine metagenome | isolation source: seawater | place: Pacific Ocean: South East | collected 2011
AAATTTGTCTCAAGAATGTTTCAAAAAAAGAAAAGAAAGGTTCTTTATTATACTTACCTTATTTTTTCCTAAAATTTCAATGATCAAAACCTCAATTTTTTTAATTAAGGGACTGCAAATATATACATTGTTTTTCAATATGAAACAATATTAGATTATTTTTTTAAAAAAAAGACTAATTACTCTTTATTATATCCATTACTTTGAGCAATTGTTCATCTATACTAAGATTAGTATTGTCAATTAGCACTGCATCATCAACTTTAACTAATGGGCTACTTGCTCTATTTGTGTCTAAATAATCTCTCATTTTTAAATTATTGTAAACATCCTGATAAATAATTGAATGACCCAAAGAGGTCAACTCTTTATATCTTCTTTCAGCTCTTACCCTTAAAGAAGCTGTAATAAATAATTTTATTTCTGCACTAGGAAAAACAATAGAACCAATATCTCGCCCTTCCATTACTACTCCCTTAGCTCTAGCAATATTTCGTTGAGCAGACACAATCTTTTCTCTTAGTTTAGAATATACACTAACTTCACTAACATGTTGAGACACTAAAGGTTTATTTACTTCATGACTCACATTTTCACCATTCATAATAATTATAGACTTACCACAATCATATGTAAAATCTAATTTTATATTATCTAATTCTTCAGTTAATTTTTTATGATTAACTACACCTTTTTTACTAATTAAATTATTTCTATATGCATATAGAGTAACCGCCCTATACATTGAACCCGTATTAATATGTTTATATCCTAATTTATTAGCTAGCATTTTAGCCAATGTACTCTTACCAGTCGAAGAATGCCCATCAATAGCAATAATTATTTTATTATTCATACTTTTTTACGGGGGATTAAAACGTGTTCAACTTACTTAAATTAGTCACTATTCCAAAAGTACTTGTAGGATTTAAATAATAATTTGAGGACCTTGAATAGGTCAATTGAAATCTTTTCACTTTAATCATAAAACCAAAAGAAAAACCAACCATCCCTCTCCTATCTTGTAAAATCATCTCAGATCTAATTCTATTATTATAACCTAATAGAATATTAATATTCTCACTAATTAAAAATTCTGCACCTAACACAACGTGCCTTAAAATTTTTTCACCCACACCTATATCCTGACTACTCAGCAAAACATTACTATTAGGAAAAGTTAAATCTTTTTTTTCTATATGTTGGAATGTCAAATGCCATCTCAATGGCATATGTTCTAATTTATTAGAAAAGCCTAACAAAAGTTCAAATGGTAATGACTCGCGATTTCCTTCATAATAAGGAATAAGTTGGTAACCCAAATTCTTCATTAACAGGCTGATTATTATGTCTTTTTGTGGATAAATATATGTGGTTGCAAAATCGCATAATAAAGCAAAAGATGACACATCATAAAATGAAGAATAAGCCCATTTAGTATTCAATCCTAAACTTATATTTGAATGGATTGAATAGCTGGTGCCAATAGTAAAAAGATATTCACCAGCACTGAAATAACCTAATTCCTCACCTAAATAATTAGTTTCAACAAAATCACCATAATTAATAAAATTAATAGCGGAAATAAAATCCAAATCATCTAATTTAAATGCGTATGCAGTATTACCATAATATATACCATCATAATAATTAGTATAATTAAACGCAACCTTTTTATTCATTTGGCTATTAATTACAGCTGGATTATATAAACCTATATTTAGATCATCAGTTATTATAGAGTGTGCATAGCCACCCAATGCGGAAACTCTAGGTGAGTTGTTAAGCGACAGAAATTGAAATACACTGCCTCCCCCAACTTGAGAAAGCGTGGATGTATGAACCATAAATAACAAAAAAAATAACCTTATAACAATTTTAGTCATTTAATACATCTATTAAATTCAATTTCTATTTTTTTAGCAACATTATTTCCAATACTTGTTCCATCTCTTCTACATAGAAAAATTTTAGGCCACTTATATAGCTCTTTTTAATATCGTCAACATCTTTTTTATTTTCAATAGATAAAACAATATTCTTTATACCCGCTCTATGAGCAGCTAATATTTTTTCTTTTATACCACCTACGGGTAAAACCCTTCCCCTTAATGTGATCTCACCAGTTAACGCAAATGATTTCTTAATACCCTTATTTAAAATCAAAGAAGCAAGAGCAGTTAAAATAGTTATACCAGCTGAAGGTCCATCCTTAGGAATGGCGCCTTCCGGCACATGGATATGAAAATCTTTTCTTTCAAAGAAATCATCTTCTATTTTATGAATAGAAGATTTATATTTTAAATACTCTAATGCAAGCATCGCTGACTCCTTCATGACCTTTCCTAAATTACCAGTAACAGTAAGTTTTCCCTTCCCAGCAGAAAAACTTGTTTCAATAAATAATATATCTCCACCTACTGGTGTCCAAGCTAATCCAATAGCAACCCCTTTATGGTTATTTTTTTTATAAATTTCTTTAGAAAACTTCTTCAAACCTAAAATACTATGTAAATCTGCTTTATATACAGTTGAAATCATTTTACTCCCCATAGCTAACCGAACGGCTTGAGAACGAACTATTTTAGCTATCATTTTACTTAACCCCCTAACTCCAGATTCTCTAGTATATGAATCAATTATCTCTTCAATACAACTATCATCTATTTGAAATTGATCAGAAATACCATGTTCTAAAATGGACTTTGGCAACAAGTGACGTTTAGCAATATGCATTTTTTCTTTTAAATTATATCCTGATATATTAATAATCTCCATCCTATCTCTTAAAGCCGGTTGAATTGTAGAGAGTTCGTTTGCCGTTGCTATAAATAGCACTTTTGACAAATCATATCCTATTTCTAAATAATTGTCATAAAACTCTTTATTTTGTTCTGGATCTAACATCTCCAACATTGCAGATGATGGATCACCATAACTATCGCGAGAAAGTTTATCAATTTCATCTAATATAAATACAGGATTGGATGAGCCTGCTTTTTTTATTGACTGAATAATTCTCCCTGGCATTGCACCAATATATGTTTTTCTGTGACCCCTAATTTCAGATTGATCTCTCATACCACCCAAAGAAACACGTACATATTTTCTGTTTATTGACTCAGCAATAGACTTACCTAAAGATGTTTTACCTACTCCAGGTGGACCGACTAAACATATAATAGGAGCACGCATATCACCCTTTAATTTTAATACAGCTAAATGCTCTATAATTCTTTGCTTAATCTTTTCTAAACCAAAATGATCTCTGTTTAAAACACTCTTAACTTTTTTTAAATTAAACACATCTTTTGTGAATTCATTCCAAGGCAGATCCAAAAGAGTTTCCACATAATTTCTTTGCACACCATATTCTGCCACTTGAGGATTCATTCTTTGTAGCTTTGTTAATTCTTTCTCAAACTGGGTTTTAATTTTACTATTCCATTTTTTATTCTCTCCTAAAGAACGCATATTTTCTATTTCTTCCTGAAAAACATTAACGCCTAATTCTTCCTGAATAGTTTTAAGTTGTTGATTTAAAATATATTCTCTTTGCTGATCATCTAACTCAGATTTAACTTTTGATTGAATCTCGTTTTTCATTTGAAGCATCTTCAATTCTTTATTAAGATGCTTAAGTACCATTTTTGTTCTTTCATGTAATCTAGGCTCATTTAACATCTTCTGTTTTTCTGAGACGTTTAAATTCATATTAGAAGAAACAAAGTTTACTAAAAAAGAATCACTTTCAATATTATTAATCGCAAAACTAGCATCAGATGGTATATTTGGAGACTCTTTTATAATCCTTAAAGCTACATCTCTTAGCGTAGCCACTAGTGCTTTAAAAGATTGATTATTTTTAGGTGGCTTTACTTCCACAAAACGTGTAATTGTTGCTTCAAAATATGGGTCAAATGAGACAATCTTTTGAATAGAAAATCTTTTTTGTCCTTGAATAATTACAGTTAAGTTTCCATCAGGCATTTTAAATAATCGCAAGATTTTTGCAATAGTTCCGATCTTGTTTAAGTCAGTTTCTTTTGGCTCTTCTATATCATGTTTAATTTGAGAAACAACACCAATGATTTTTTTTTGTTTATACGCGGCATGAATCATTTTAATTGACCTATCCCTACTCACTGTAATAGGAATAACTACACCTGGAAATAACACTGTATTACGAAGTGGTAATACAGGTATAACCTTAGGAATTCTAAGAGAATTAATTTTTTTTTCATCATCTGTAGACATCAATGGTATTAAATCAGTAAAATCATCTGAATCTGATAATGATAAGTTTTGAAATAGCACTTGTTTCATTTATAATAAATATTTTAATTGCATTATTATTAACCACCTATATCATGCCAAACTATCAAACATGGCATTATGTCAGTTAAAATGACGAAAATGAGATGTCATTGTAAATACAAAACGCATAACATCTGCATATTGTTGTGTTAACTTAACATTTCTTCTTGACATAACCTTCTTAGCTACTTCCAATGCTTTCAGTAGATTATACTCTCTTAAACCCTGTGAACCACCCCAAGAAAATGAAGGAATAAAATTTCTAGGAAATCCTGAACCAAAAATATTACAGTTTACACCGACTGTTGTGCCTGTATTAAACGAAGTATTTATTGCACATTTAGAATGATCTCCTAAATATAATCCAAGAAACTGTTGACCCGAATTAGTGAATTTTTCATGAACATAATCCCATGTTTTAACAAAACCATAATCATTCTTTAAATTTGAATTACTTGTACCCGCACCAATATTACACCACTCTCCAATGATAGAATGACCGATAAACCCTTCATGAGATTTGTTGGAAAATCCTAAAAAAATAGAATTTGATACTTCACCGCCAATTTTACAATAAGGACCTATAATAGTGGGTCCATATATTTTTGCGCCCATTTTAATAATAGAGCCCTTACATATATGCACAGGCCCTTTTATCATACTTCCCTGCATAATAATAACATCCTCTTCAATAATTATAGGGCCTTCATCATCATTAAATAAAGGCTTATTGGAACAATCTAATTTATTTTTATCACTCACATATTGTTGCTTGATATGAGTAAAGAAAGATGACTTATCAAACAACCTGACTGCAGAACCACTAACACATTGCTTATTAAGCCACATATTATGAACCTCATTTAAAGAAATATTGCAATTTGAAGTATTAATAAATTGATTATCTTCATTTGAAGGTAAATATTCAGAGTTAATTAACACATTACCAGACTTTGACCATACAGCTGGATACAATTCTGATAAATAATCCCGAGTTAAATATGACACCTGACAACCAAGAAAGGATTCCCAAATTTCTTTTATTGTGCCGCCAAAAAGACGCATCTCACCTAATGGACGAGTCATTGTGAAAGGATAAAACCTTTCAATCTCAGGTGGATCAAAAAGGATATAATTCATATAAGTATTATAAAGTCAACCTTATTACTTATCTAAATCTTTAGTTTCTGTTTGAATTTCTGATTTAGGTTCAGTTGATTTTTCCGATGAAATTTCTGGTTTAGATTTAGTAGTTGTTGATGGATTAGAACCAATATTTGATTTCCCAAATTTCTTATAAAATTTATCAACACGACCAGCTGTATCTACTAATTTCATTTTACCTGTATAAAATGGATGAGAAGAACTACTTATTTCGCGTTTTATAAGCGGGTATTCTATACCTCCTATTTTAATTGTCTCTTTTGATTCAGCACAGGATTTAGTAATAAATGTATCACCGTTAGACATGTCCTTAAATACAACTAATCTATAACTTTCTGGATGAATATCTTTTTTCATATTTTTAATTATTTTCTCTCACGGGGATGCAAATATAAAGAATACTATTGAAAGATTATGCTTATTAATAATAATTTAATTAATATAGCGATTATAAAATGTAATTTAGGCTTAAATTAAAAGATTATTTTATGTTCATAATGAAAAACCAACTTTCTCTTTTTATTTTAATTTCTCTTATATTTTTTTCTTGCAAGAAAGAAAGTGATATTATTAATTATAGTAGTAATATTTTAGAATTTTCGGTTGACACTCTTATGTTCGACACTGTATTTACATCAGTTGGATCTGCCACTAGACACTTTAAAGTATTTAATACTACTCCAAATGACGTATATATTAACAACATATCTATTGACAAAGGAAGTAATTCTTTCTACAGAATAAATGTAGACGGAGAAGCAGGACACACTATTTCTAATACACTAATTAGGGGGAACGACAGTTTATTTGTATTTGCTGAAGTAACAGTAAACCCAAATGAAATTGACACTGCATTTCTTGTGGAAGATGAAATTAATTTCAATATTGGATCTGCTACGCAAACCGTCAATTTAGTTTCTTGCGGCAGAAATGCATATTTTCATGTTGGCTACCCTGACTATCAAAAGACTTCAGCAAACTCACCCCACCTAGACTCAATGCTTTACTCGGACTTTTTCAATTCAGTCCCTGAAAATTATATAGGTGAGCAATTTTATTACTATTCTATAAAAGAAAACACTACGTGGAATAATGACAAACCTCATGTTATCTATGGTGACATTATTGTTGAAAATGGTGCCACTCTCACATTAATTGAAGGAACAGAACTTTATTTACATAATAAAACGTGGATTGTTATTGACTCACTTAGTTCATTAAAATCTTTAGGATCTTCTGTTAAACCGATAATTATTCAAAGTGACCGGACAGATAATTATAGTTTAATTGATTATGCAAACAATCCCGGTCAATGGGGGCAAATATGGATGCTTCAAGGCAGCTATAACAACATATTTAAATATACAATTATAAAAAATGGACAAATAGGTATAAGAGTAGATGGTGTCGATAACATGAGTCAATTACCTAAAGAACCAAATTTAATAATTGAAAACTCTATCATTTATAATATGTCAAATGTCGGCCTACTAGCTCAAGGAAGCTATGTATATGGTGAGAATAATCTTTTTGTAAATTGTGGGGAAAGCTTATTGGCATTAAACTTTGGAGGATCATACGAATTTAACCATTGTACGTTTGCAAATTTTTGGCCATACTCAAGTAGACAAACTCCAAGTATTTTTATAAATAATTACTATGAAGATGAAAATGATTTAATTCAAAATAGAGATTTACTAAAAGCACAATTCTCAAACTGCATAATTGATGGTCAAAATGAAAATGAAATTATATTTGATCGAAATGAAAAGAGTCAATTTAACTATACGTTTGACCACTGCATCATGAAGATAAGTGATGATGTATGGAATGAATGGAACAACACAAGCTCTGCAAACAATATAATTTCTGAAAGTGTTAATTTTATTGACTATGAATTAAATAATTTTGAATTAGATTCTAATTCTATTGCAATCGATGCAGGAAAGAATATAGGAATCAACATAGACCTTTTAGGTCAACCAAGAGATTTAAATCCTGACATTGGATGTTTTGAGAAGCAATAATAATTTATTTTAAAATAGACTCAATAACATCTACTCCATCTGGCCAATCATAAAGTGTGGGGGTTTGAGCTTTACCAAATGATACTGATTTGTTTATATTATGAATCTTGGTCACAACACATTGTATATTATTTAAATCATTATTTATTTTACTAACAACAGATTTTAAATCATTATAATACTCATAAAAAACCACTCCAACAGGACTGGATAAATAGTGATTTTCAATAAAAATTAATTTGCTTAATTGTAAATAATTCACATTATTAATCTTACATATAGCAATTTGATGTCTAATATTATCCAAATAGTGATTAATAAATGGGTAATCAAATTCATTAAACACCTCTTCAATTAGTTCCCAATTAAAATTAGCAGGTATAAAAATTTTTGAAACATTTCTACAGCCCAAACCAAAATACATAACTATATCAAAAAACAAACCACGATAATCACTTTTATTTTCTAATCCATTCAATACTGCAACACTATGTTTGTTTTTTCTAATAATACGCGACACATTAATATATTTATAATTTAATATATTTGCAGTGCTGTCATTACCTGTTGCAATCACAAAATCCAAATCACCCAAATCATCTACAAAACTGATATATGAAGTAAATTGAGTTTCTATTTTTATAAGAATAGAAGCAATAAATGGTAGCAAAACATTATTAGAATGTGATAATTTTCCTATATAAAAATTACCTGAAATTAAAACAGATAAAAAATCCACAAATCCAATTAAAGGGATATTACTAGGAACTATAACTCCCACTTTTTTAGCATTACAATTTAAATCATACTGTTTTACCCAAACAGATAATAAATCCTTTTTCAGTAAAGAAGAAATTGATATTAATGCATACGTAATATTGTTTTTAATAAACCATGGATTTTTTTTACTAGCTTCAGAACATACTGATTGAAATTGTTTGTTTTCTGTAAGATTGGATAGCACATTACCTAATTTATCAAATGCATTAATTCTATCAGTTAGTTTCATAATTAATTTATAATTATTATTTATATTTAAAAAACCTAAAATAATAAATCAATATGGCAATTAAAATAACAGATGCATGTATTAATTGTGGAGCATGTGAGCCAGAATGCCCTAACACAGCGATTTATGAAGGAGGAATGCCATGGAATATGTCTGAAGGAACAAAGATTTCAGGAGCAGTTACACTTATGTCAGGTAAAAATATTGATGCAAATACCAATGTTAAAGCAATTAGTGATGAGTTTTATTATATTTCTCCTGACAAATGCACTGAATGTGTGGGGTTTCATGAAGAACCCCAGTGTGCAGCAGTATGCCCAGTTGATTGTTGTGTGCCAAATGAAGATATTCAGGAATCTGATACTATTTTAATGGAGAAACAAAAAAAATTACACCCCTAATATATATATTAATGATGAGGCATAACAGAATCTTCATATTATGTTTAATGTTGTATAGTTTAACATACTCTCAAAATGAGAAATATTTTAACAATCAAGAAACAAGGATTATAGAATGGGAAAACGCAATTTTAGAAGCTAAAAATGATGAAGAAAAAATAAATGCAAATGATAGTCTAACAAAAATAATACATGAAACAATAATGTATCCTAAATCATATAAGTATGATTTTACTAATTTGAATTACATCTCAACACTTCAACCTCGAGACAAAAAATTTAAAATTATTACTTGGTTTATAGAACTAGAAAATAAAAATTACAATTTTTATGGTCTTATTCAAATATGTAAAAAAAATGGGAATAAATGCCAAATATACCATTTACAAGAAACAGACGTTAATCTTAAAGATGATATTTATAGTGAATTAAATTATGACCAATGGTATGGATGCATATATTATGACATTATAGAAACAAAAATAAAAAAATTCACATATTATACTCTACTAGGATGGGATGGGCACAACGACACAACAACTAAAAAGATTATTGATGTTATTAAAATAAACAAAAATATGCCACCTAAATTTGGTGCTAAAATATTTCACAATGAAACTCGAAGAATAATTATTGAATACTCAAAAAAGTATTCAGTATCATTAAAGTGGGATGAAAGTATAGAGAGTATCGTATTTGATCATTTAGAACCAATTGATGGTATTTCTGAAGGTGATTTTAGCCTATATGTTCCGAATTTAAGTTATGATATACTAAAAAAAACAGAAACTGGCTGGCAATTAATTACTAATACATATTTAAACAATAGCAAATGAAAAAACATAATTTTAGTGCTGGTCCGTCTGTACTAAATCAAGCAGTATTACAAAAGGCATCTAAAGCAGTAATCGAGTTAGATGATACTGGACTATCTATTTTAGAAATCTCTCACAGAAGTCAATATTTTAATCATATTATTACTCAAGCTAATTTACTAATAAGAGAATTGCTTAATATTACTGCAGAATATGAAATTTTATTTTTACAAGGTGGTGCTAGTCTTCAGTTTTATATGTCAGCGTTAAATTTTACAAAAACAAATGGAACTTGTGGATATGTTGATACAGGAACATGGTCATCCAAGGCCATTAATGAAGCTGAAAAAATTTGTAACACTTTAATAGTAGCATCATCTAAGGATAAAAACTATACTTATATACCTAAATTAAACTTCATAAACTCAAAATTAGACTACTTACATCTTACAAGTAATAATACTATTTATGGAACACAATTCCATCAATTCCCATCTAAAATTGATATTGGACAGCAAAATACAAATATCATTTGTGATATGTCTTCAGATATATTAAGTAGAAAATTTGATATTAATTATTTTGATTTAATCTATGCGGGAGCTCAAAAAAATATTGGCCCTGCTGGAACAACAATCATTATAGTTAAAAAAGATAAAATTAAAAACAAAAATCTACCAACATACTTAAGTTATAGTACACATATTAATAAAAAATCTTTATTTAATACGCCCCCAGTATTTTCTATTTATGTATGCATGCTCACACTACAGTGGATAAAAGAAAAAGGGGGACTGAGTAAAATCGATGAAATCAATAGAAAAAAAGCCAAACTACTATACAATACTATTGATCAAAGCTCAATATTTCAAGGCATTGCAAATAAAGCAGACCGGTCTATAATGAATGTCACATTTAAACTTAAAGAAGAATATAAACAACTTGAATCTAAATTTAATTCCATCTGCATGGAACATGGTATAGTTGGAATTAATGGTCATCGTTCAATAGGTGGATATAGGGCATCTATTTACAATGCTTTAAATATTGAAAGTGTTAAATTATTAACTGACATAATGAAAGACCTAAATAATAAGTTATAATATCATTAAAAATGAAAAAAATTTTAATAAACGATGGAATATCAACGGCTGGGAAAGAAAAATTAATTGAATATGGTTTTGAAGTATTTGATCAAAAAATAAGTCCAGAAAACCTCATTGATTTTATAAACAAAAATGATATTTGTGCCATTCTTGTGAGAAGTGCCACAGAATTAAGAAAAAATATCATTGATCATTGTCCAAGTATTAAATTAATCGGACGAGGTGGTGTTGGACTTGACAATATTGATGTAGATTATGCAAAGAAAAAAGGTATTCATGTTATCAATACTCCTGCTGCATCATCAAAATCTGTATCAGAGTTAGTTTTTGCTCATATATTTAGTTTAACTCGATTTTTATTTCATGCTAATCGAACAATGCCATTAGAGGGCGATTTTAATTTTAAAAAATTAAAATCAAATTACTCTAAAGGAATTGAAATCAGTGAGAAGACTATTGGCATTATTGGATTTGGTAAAATTGGACAAGAGGTCGCTAAAATTGCTTTTGGTCTGAGAATGAAAGTGATTTTTTATGATAAATACATAAGTGGACTTACCCTTGAATTTAAATTAGATAACAATAATACTTATAAAATGAAATTGAAAAAAACCTCTTTTTCAAAACTAATCACACAGTCAGACTTTATTACAATACATGTCCCGAAACAAGATCAACCATTGATAACAAAAAAAGAATTGATTAAAATGAAACAACACGTTATTATAATCAATACTTCGAGGGGAGGCATTATCGATGAATCTGATCTAATAGATGCGTTAAACAAAAGAATTATTGGGTTTGCTGGTCTTGATGTATATGAAAATGAACCCAAACCTAGTATGGGTATTCTGATGAATGAGTATATTTCTCTTACACCCCATATAGGAGCCTCTACAAATGAAGCACAAGATAGAATAGGGATTGCATTAGCAGATCAAATAAATAAAAAATTAAATGGTTAAAATAACTAGATTTAAAGGTATACGGCCTGAAAAAAAATATATTAATAAGGTGCCAACCAAAGCATATTCAGAGTACTCAAAAAACGAGCTTGCATTTGAATTACAATCTAACCCATATAGTTTTTTAAATATTTTAAAACATAAAAAAACAAACAAAAACTTCAATAATGTTAAAAAAAATATTGATAATTTTCTCAAAAGAAAAATCCTAGTACAGGACGAAAAAAAAAGTATATATATTTATATACAAGAAAAACAGACATCAATTTTTATAGGTTTAATATGCGGCATATCATTACAAGACTATGGAAATAATAATATTAAAATTCATGAAAAAACAATTAAAAAAAGAGAACTTCTTTTTGCAAAATATCTAGCTGAAGTTCAAATGTATGCTGAACCTGTACTTGTAACACATGAGAACAATCAAGTTGACACACTACTTAATGACTGTATTCAAGATATTAATCATAAAATTTATGACTTCAATGATTTAGATAACATCAATCATCAATTATGGGAGGTTCCTGTAAAATATCAAGATGATATTATTCATTTATTTTCTGATGTAAACAACTTATATATTGCAGATGGACACCATAGATTATCTTCATCCTTCATTAATAATAAGCATACACATTGCTTAGCATATATAGTATCTAAATCTCAATTAAAAACATTACCATTCCATAGGGTTATAACACATCAAAATAATACCACCAACATACTAAAAAAAATAACTAGTCAATTATCTGTATCAAAAGTTGATAAACTAAATCATAATATGCTCAACATGTACATTAATCAACAGTGGTATGAGATTACATTTGAAAAACAACACACCAATAAATCAATTAATGATGATTTGTTGGTAAACAAATTGTCTAAATATATTTTGAAACCAATTTTTGGAATTCAAAATGAAAGAGCCGATAAACTTGTATCATTCATTCCTGGAAACAAACCGATTAACCAATTAATTCAAAATTTAGATTGTATGCAAGTTTTATTTCTACTTCCTCCTATCGGTATTAATACAATTATCAAAATATCTAAAAAGAATAAAATTATGCCTCCAAAAAGTACTTTTATTCTTCCCAAAATACCAAGTGGACTTATAATGATGAAAATATGCACATAACTCAAAAAATATCAATCATTAAGAAAAATGCAGCTAATGCACAACTCGTTGTTGTAACAAAACATCAAAGTGTAGATGTTATAAGACAAGTTTATAAACATGGTGAAAAAAATTTTGGTGAAAACAGAGTGCAAGATTTAATAAAAAAAGCTAATCAACTACCAAAAGATATAAAATGGCATATGATTGGACACTTACAGAAAAATAAAGTTAAGTATATTGCTCCATTTATATACATGATACAATCCGTAGACAGTATTGAACTTTTGGAAAAAATTAACAAAGAAGCTAAACGCAATAATCGAAGGATTAAATGTCTAATTCAATACAAAATATCAAACGCTAAAAATAAGTTTGGTTTCACAAAAGATGAAATTGAAAAATTATTTAATTATGACTACTATAATAATTATAATTATGTACAAATTGAAGGTTTAATGGCTATGGCCTCATTTACTAACAATAAAATTGAAATTGAGAATGAATTTAAAAAAATATATGAGCTTTTTCAGCAAATCAAACCGTCAAAAAAAATACTATCTATTGGAATGAGTAATGACTATAAAATAGCGTATAAATTGGGGTCTACAATGGTGAGGATTGGGTCATTTATTTTTAATTAAAGTTGATTAGATATAAAACTATTCACATTGTCCTTTACTCTTTGCACTATATTACTAGTGTCAGCTTTTTGGAAAACATGTCCAGTTATTTTTTCATATAATTCAATATATCTATTAGAAACCTGATTAACAAAATCTATATTCATATCAGGAATTGATTGTCCTTCCTTACCTTGAAAATTATTTTCAATAAGCCATTCTCTTACAAATTCCTTTGATAGTTGTTTTTGTTTCTGTCCTAAATCCTGTCTTAATGAATAGTCATTTAAATAAAAATATCTTGAAGAATCTGGAGTATGTATTTCATCAATCAAAACAATTCTACCATCTTTAGTTCTACCAAATTCATATTTCGTATCTACCAAAATCAAGCCTTTTTCCTTCGCAAAGGACGTGCCTTGATCAAATAACTTATTAGTAATATCCTCTAAATATAGATAGTCTTCTTTAGAAACTAATCCTGAACTAATTATATCTTCTTTGGATATGTCTTCATCATGACCAAAATCTGCTTTTGTAGTAGGTGTAATAATAGGATTGGGAAACCTATCATTTTCTTTCATTCCATCCGGCATTGGAACACCGCAAATTTTTCTTTTTCCTAATTTGTATTCTCTCCAAGCATGACCAGACAAATAGCCCCTTATGACCATTTCAACCTTAAAAGGTTCACAAAAATATCCTATAGTCACTATAGGATCCGGGCTCTCAATTTTCCAATTAGGGACAATAGCAGATGACAAATCAAGGAAATTAGACGCAATTTGATTAAGTACTTGACCCTTAAAAGGTATTCCTGTGGGGAGTACAGTGTCAAATGCTGAAATTCTATCAGTAGCAATCATTACTAAATAATCATCATTTATTGTATATACATCTCTCACCTTACCTTTATAAATATTAGTCTGGTTTGGAAATAAAAAGTCTGTTTTTATAATTGATTTACTACGCATTTTTATTGTTTTTATAAGCTTTAATAATTTGTTTAACTAACTGATGTCTAATAACATCATTTTCTTGTAAATTTACAAATGCTACATCATTAATAGATTTTAATATGGATTTTGCGTGAATTAAACCTGACCTTTGATTTTTAGGTAAATCAACTTGTGACACATCACCACATATAATATACTGAGAATTCACACCCATCCTAGTAAGAAACATTTTCATTTGATCAATTGTTGTATTTTGTGCCTCATCTAAAATAACAAATGCTGACTCTAAGGTGCGGCCTCTCATAAATGCAAGTGGTGCAATTTCAATTTTTCCTTCACTAAAATACTTTTTAATTTTTTCCTTAGATAACATAGAGTTTAATGCGTCATATAAAGGCCTCATATATGGGCTAAGTTTGTCAGACAAATCACCAGGAAGAAATCCTAAATGTTCACCAGACTCAACAGCCGGTCTAGTTAAAATAATTTTTTTAACTTTTTTTTCCATCATTGACTTTACTGCTAATGCCACTGCTGTATAGGTCTTTCCTGTACCTGCTGGACCTGAAACAAATAATAATTTCTTTTTCTCTGCTTCTCTAACCATATTAATTTGATTGGGTGTTTTTGCCTTAATAATTCTACCATTCGGATTATTTAATATAATATAGCTATTATATGAACTTGCATCTGAAAAATAATTTGCTAAAAGCAACTCTAAATCTTTTTTTGAAATTGACTCTGATTTATTAAGTTCATTATTAATCAACAAAATAATTTTTTTAAAATCCGAAACATCATCTAATGAACCTGTTAATGACAGCTCATTACCTCTAGCATTTATATGCAGTTTTGAAAAATATGTTTTGATTAAATTTAATTTTTCATTATTATGACCATATATTTCTAATAAAGTATCAGAATTTAAAGTAATTTTATCTTTTATCATGGCCTCAAAAATTAGGAAGTTAAATATATATAAAAAATTAAGTACTTTTCTGTTTTATGAGTATTTAGACTTATTAAATCAAAAATAAAATATGAGTATAGTTACTTTAACATCAGATTATGGTAATAAAGATTTTTTTGTTGGTGCTGTAAAAGGTGCTCTTTTATCTGAAATTGAAGGAGTACAAATTATTGACATTTCTCATGAAATCACACCTTTTAACAGTATTGAAGCTGCATATATAATAAAAAACGCATATTACTTTTACCCAAAAAACACAATACATATTATTGGAATAAATAATGAAATAAATACAAATGAATATATTGCATTATATATAGACGGACATTATTTTATAGGTTATAATTCTAATTTGTTTTCACTTATTTTCCCTCTAAAAAAGCCTAATGAATTAGTTTTAATTAACCTTCCTGAGTCTTATGACGAAAATCTATTCCCAGCTAAAAACATATTCATCAAAGCGGCTGGGCATATAGCAAGAGGAGGAGAATTAAGTATGTTAGGACCAAAACTTGAATCACTTAAAATAGGACAATCCCTGTTACCAATAGAAAAAAATAATGGGGAAATATTAATAGGTATTGTAATTTATATAGATAGGTTTGGTAACATAATAACCAACATAAGTAAAGTTTTTTTTAATAAATTTCAAAGAGGAAGAAATTTTATAATACATTTACCTAGAAAACATACCATAACAAAATTATGCAAACAATATAGTGAAGTCCCAGAATCAAATATCCTAACTCTATTTAATTCATCCAACATGCTAGAAATTGCTATAAATCGTGCTGACAAAAGTTTAAAAAATGGTGCAAGCACACTACTAGGTGTGAAACCTGGTGATGAAATAATAATAAAATTTAATTAAATCTATGCTAGCAATATATAGAAAAGAACTTAATATATTTTTGAATAGCTTAGAAGGCTGGTTTGCAATGATATTTTTTTTATCTGTAAGCGGCCTAACAATTTTTTTTATTCCTAGTTCATTAAATTTATTTCAAAATAACCAAGCAGATTTATCCACATTTTTTTTAATTACACCATGGATATTTTTAATTTTAATTCCATCCATTACAATGAAATTAATTAATGGTGAAACTAATTTAAAGACAATATCTATTTTACTTACCAAACCAATAACATCATGGGATATAATTATTGGTAAATACCTAGCCAGTAAAACAATAGGTATTTTAAGTACTCTTCCAACATTATTCTATGCTTATACTATATATCAAATAAGTGAACCTCAAGGAAATATAGATTTAGGGAAACATATAAGTTCTTACATAGGAGTTGTGTTAATAATATCATCATATAGTGCTATTGGAATTTTTTGCTCAAGTATTTCCAAAAACACCATGATATCTTTTCTAATAACTATTATTACAATCTTATTGCTTTTTTTTGGTCTAGAAATGATTGGACATATTTATGATTTATATATACTAGAATATCTTAGTATGCATTATCATTATAAATCTATAAGCAGGGGTATTATTGACTCTAGGGATATTATATATTTTATATCAATTACTTTAGTATTTTTATTTCTTTCAAAAGAAATGATAAGAAAATAATTTAATATGATTAATAAAAACTTATTATTACTTGTTATAATAGTCACCTTAATTAATTTTATAAGCTTTTATAATTTTTTTAGGAAAGATCTAACTGATGACAAGAAACATTCAATATCAAATGCTTCTAAAAAGTTACTAAATGAATTAGACGACATTGTATACTTTAAAGTGTTTTTACATGGAGACATTCCAATTGAATATCAAAGTTTACAAAGAGAAATAAAATATATGTTAGATGAATTCAGAATGTACTCAAAATATATTGAATATGATTTTATCGATCCCTCAGCAGTACAAAATGAAGAATATCAAATGCAAATGTATGAGAGTTTATATCAAAAAGGAATTCAACCTATTCCTCACAGAAAATATGAAAATAATAAAGTCGAAGAAACGTGGATATTCCCAGGAATTACAACTATATATAGAAATAAAGAGTATTCTGCATCTATTATTAATAATGCTGTTTCAAATAATATAGATATTACCATTAATAACTCTATTAACAAAATAGAAAATATTTTAACAAAATGTCTTAGGCAGGTGACAATAAATAAAAAACCGAAAATTGGCTTTATTAATGGACATGGAGAAATGGTGAATCAATCAATTATTTCATTCAAGAATGAGATTTCTGAATACTATGATATTGCAGATGTAACAATTAATGGTCAGTTGATTGCATTAGATAATTTAGACTGCATTATTATTAATCATCCTACAAAATATTTTTCTGAGAAAGACAAGTTTATTATTGACCAATTTATTATGAAGGGCGGAAAAAGCATCTGGATAATGAATGGCACAAATGCAAGTATTGATAGTCTAGAATTAAAGGGTGAAAGTATGGCCCTCCCATTAACTGAAATTAACCTACATGATATGATGTTCAATTATGGATTAAGGGTAAACATGGATATAGTACAAGATTTACAATGTGACCAGATTCCAATTGTAACTCATATTATTCAAGATCAGCCACAAATCACATTGTTTCCATGGACATTTTTCCCCATAATTTCTCCAAATGATTCTCATATAATTACTAAGAAAATTGACCCTGTAAGATGTCAATTTCCTAGCTCTATAGATACACTATCTAATAAATTAATAAAAACTGTTCTTCTACAAACATCTAATAACACCAAAATCAATAATACTCCTGCACTTATTAGCCTAGAAAATATAGATATTCAACCTAATGCAAAACAATTCAACTCAAGAAATTTAATTACATCTGTACTACTAGAAGGTGAATTTAAATCTGTTTTTTCAAATAGAAGTCATATTATTGAAACTGACACCAAAATTGATGTTCAAACTATAAGTAATCCAAATAAAATGATTGTTATATCTGATGGACAATTTATTAGAAACCAATTTCATAAAAACAAAGCATTACCACTAGGATTTGACAGAAACACAGGAAAAATATACGGAAATAATGAGTTTATTTTAAACTGCATTGATTATTTAATGGATAATACTGCATATATTCAAATTAGATCTAAAAATATAAGTATGAGATTACTCAATAAAAGTAAAATGAAAAATGAAAAAATATTTTGGAAACTGTTTAACCTTATTGGACCTATTCTTTTAATATCATTTTTCGTTTTTTTTATGGTTCTAAGAAGAAAGAAAAAATACTCAAAAGCATGAATATAAGACGTTATTTTAAAGCTAAAAAAAGTATTACTCATAATTTATTAATCATAATAATAATTGGAGTATTATTATTATTTTCAATATTTAGTATTCAAAAAAACATACAATCCAGTTCATTAAGAATTGATAAAAGAGACTTTTCTTTTGAAGATACACTTAAAATTGATAAAATAATCCTTTCTAATCGAAACCTAGAATCAATTACTCTAGAAAGAAATGAAACACTAACACATTGGGTATTAAATGAGCAAAATACTGCTAATAGCTATTCCGTGAACCTCCTACTTAAGACAATTAAAGAAATGCGCATTAAACAACCTATATCAAGAATTTCTTTAGATAACATCATTAAACGAATGGCAATTCAAAATACCAAAGTAGAAATTTTTATAAAAAATAAAATTATTAAAACAATATTTGTTGGAGGAGAAACCCAAGATCAATTAGGAACATATATGATGTTAAAAGGCGCTACTGAACCTTACATAATGCATATTCCTGGCTTTAATGGTTATTTAAGTTCTAGATTCTCTTGTAAAGAAGTATTTTGGAGAAGTAAACAAATTTTTAAAAATCATTATGACCTGCAAATTACATTGCACAAAAATAGTGATTCCACTAATAATTTATGTATCTCAACTGATTTAAAAACTACTAACATCTATTGTGAATCCTTTATTACGGATCATGATCACTTTAAAACCACAGAAATTCTTTCTAGAAATCATTTCATCAGTATAAATTATAAAAATAATCCAGATAGTATTTTCATTGGATACAGAAAGAACCCAGTAAATAAAGACAAATACAAACATCATAAATATGATAGAGAAAGGTTCTATGGATTATGGTTTGTTAATAATAAGCCTGAGCAACTTATGTTAATTCAATACAACCAATTTAATAAACTCATAAGTACACACTGCAGTAATAGTAAACTATTTAAGCCATGGGAACATGATAATAATTAATTAAAAACATTTTTCTTATTCCAACTGAAAAGCTTAATTTTAACGCACTAAAAAATAAAAAATGAAATTCATTATATCAAGCTCAGATTTTTTAAAGAGTATGCAATCAATAATTGGTATTATTATTAATAACCCTGCATTGCCAATTATAGAAAATGTTTTATTGGAAATAAAATCTAATAATTTAAATATTAAAGCAACAGATTTAGAAACAACAATTATTATAAGAAACTCTGTTGAATCTACATCAAACATGGCTATTGCAGTAAATGCTAAATTACTGCTAGATACATTAAAGACATTCCCTGAACAACCATTAACATTTAAAACTAACGAAATAAACAATACACTAGATATTACTTCTGAACAAGGTAATTATAGTATAGCATTTTTAGATGGACAAGAATTTCCAAGTACTCCAAACATAGAAGAAGCTGACCAATTATCTATTGCCTCAAGTATATTAGAAGAAGGACTTACAAACACACTGTTTGCTACAGGAAATGACGAATTGAGACCTGTAATGTGTGGAGTGTTTTGTGAAATTAATAACACAGATATCTGCTTTGTTTCAACTGATGCGCATAAATTAGTAAAATATGCACATAAAATCGATTCACAAATATCTTCATCATTTATATTGCCTAAAAAGCCACTCCAATTAATTAAAAATATAATAAATCAACACCAAGAAGCTATTATAAAATATAACAAAACTAATGTTATTTTTTCTTTTGAAAATATGGATATTTATTGTAGGCTAATAGATGGAAACTACCCTAATTATCACGCTGTCATTCCGAAAGAAAATCCAAATATATTGAGCATTGATCGACTCACTTTATTAAATTCTCTTAAGAGAGTAGCAATCTTTTCAAATCAAAGTACTCATCAAATACAGCTTAATATAAAAGGGAATGAACTATCTATATCATCAGAGGATATAGATTTTTCAAATAAAGCACAAGAACGAGTATCATGTGAATATGATGGTAACGACATGATGATTGGATTTAACGGTAAATTTCTGATTGAAATTTTAAACACACTTAAATCAGATAGAATTAATATTTTCTTCTCTTCACCAAGTAAAGCTGCTATTTTAAAACCAGATATAAAAGAGGATACAAAAAGTGAAATTTTAATGTTAGTTATGCCAGTGATGCTACAACAATAATTACTAAAATATAGTAAATAAGCGGAGAAGGAGGGATTCGAACCCCCGGTACCTTGCGGTACAACGGTTTTCAAGACCGCCGCATTCGACCACTCTGCCACTTCTC
>MDTG01313676.1_pt1 | contig 20987 bp, 16 predicted proteins | sample 811421 | NCBI WGS metagenome assembly MDTG01 (sample SAMN05326645, study PRJNA326480) | marine metagenome | isolation source: seawater | place: Pacific Ocean: South East | collected 2011
GTTCAACTAACAGGAAATGTTCGTAAAAGACCAGACGGTAGCCAAAATTTGTCTTTAACTAGTGGAGAGGTGGAAGTGTTTTGCTCTGAAATAGTTGTTTTAAACTCCTCACTTACTCCTCCATTTCTTTTGGATGATGAAAATTTGTCTGAAAATGTTCGTTTAACTAACAGAGTATTAGATTTAAGAAGTTCATTTATGCAGAATAATATTCTTCTCAGGCATAAAGTTACATTAGAGGTTAGAAAATTTTTAAATGGAAATGATTTTTTAGATATAGAAACCCCAATTTTGACTAAATCAACCCCTGAGGGCGCCAGAGATTTTCTGGTTCCGTCTAGAATTAACAGAGGAGAATTTTTTGCATTGCCGCAATCCCCTCAACTTTTTAAACAATTATTAATGGTTGCAGGTTTTGACAGGTATTATCAAATTACTAAGTGTTTCAGAGATGAGGATTTGCGAGCTGATAGGCAGCCGGAATTTACTCAAATAGATTGTGAGACCTCTTTTTTAAATGAAGTTCAAATTAGAGAAATTTTTGAAACTTTGATTAAAGATGTTTTTTTTAAAGCAGCAAATATAAAGCTTACTAGCTTTCCTGTCTTTACATACGAAGATGCAATGAGTCGGTTTGGCTCTGATAAGCCTGATCTTCGAGTAAAACTTGAACTGACAGATATTTCTGATTTAGTAAAAGATATTGAGTTTAAAGTTTTTGCTAGTGTCGCAAATTCAAACGGTCGGGTAGCTGCATTGCTAATCCCTGGAGGTTGCCAACTTTCACGAAATGAAATCGACGGTTATACAGATTATGTAAAAATCTATGGAGCAAAAGGTCTGGCATGGATTAAAGTTAATGATAAGAATAAAGGAAAGGAAGGTCTTCAGTCTCCAATCGTCAAAAATATCAGTGATGAAGCGCTAAGAAATATACTTTCCAGGTGTAAGGCTGCGGATGGGGATCTCATTTTTTTTGGTTCAGATAAACCAAAAATTGTTAATGATTCACTAGGTGCATTAAGAAATAAAATAGGTGTCAGTGATTTTGCAAAAAAAGCCGGATTGTTCGAAGAAGGATGGAAACCTTTGTGGGTTACAGATTTTCCCATGTTTGATTACGATGATGACGAAAAAAGGTGGACGGCAGTTCACCATCCCTTTACCTCTCCTAAGTCAGAGGACGAGATGAGATTATTTGATGATCCCTCCTCGGTAAAGGCAAATGCTTATGACATGGTTATTAATGGCTGGGAAGTGGGTGGAGGATCTGTAAGAATTCACAAAGCAGAAATTCAAAAGCAAGTTTTTAAAATTTTAAATATTTCAAAAGCTGATGCGGAGACGAAATTTGGGTTTTTATTAGAATCTTTACAGTACGGTGCCCCACCTCATGGCGGCATAGCTTTTGGTCTAGATAGGATAGTCGCGTTGCTAGTTGGAGCAAACTCAATAAGAGACGTAATAGCATTTCCAAAAACACAAAGAGGCCAATGCCTTTTAACTGATGCTCCCTCAAGAGTAGAAGATGCTCAACTTAATGAGTTAAATCTGAGAGTAAAACAGCAATTAAAAAATGATTAAGAGTATATGAAAAAAAAAATTCCCAAATCAGTCTTAGTTGTTGTTCATGATAAAGACTTAAATGTTTTGCTTATAGAAAGAGCCGACCATAAAAATTACTGGCAGTCGGTAACAGGCAGTATAGATTACGAAGGAGAGAATTTGTTTGATGCTGCCAAAAGGGAGTTAGAAGAGGAAACAGGAATCAAAGCAGATGAAAAAAATTGGCTTGATTGGAATTTTTCACGAAAATATAAGATTTATTCACATTGGAAACACAGATATGATGAGAACACAAAGTTTAATACCGAACATGTATTTTCTGTCTGTGTAGACTCAAACAATAAAGTCATTTTGTCGCCGCGAGAACATGTAAATTTTATGTGGATGTTTTGGAGAGAAGCTGCAGATAAATGTTTTTCATGGACTAATGTTCTTGCTGTTAAGGAGTTGCCAGTTCGTTTTCAAAGCAAGTCAATTGAATGAGCAGAGTGAAATTTGAATTTGAAGGTCATAGGAGTTGATTTTAGTTGTGCTCCAAAAAAAAATAAACCTATTGTTGTTTCAATTGGTAGATTAACAATTGCTTACTCAAAGTTAAAAGTTAAACCTAGTTCTTACGTGAGCTTAGATACACTTATTGTATTAGAAAGCTTGCATGAGTTTGAAAAATTTTTATCAAGAAGTAAAAATTGGGTTGGAGGTTTTGATCTACCTTTTGGAATGCCAAGAGCACTAGTTGAAAATTTTCATTGGCCAGTATCTTGGAGTAAATTTGCAAAATTTTATTGCTCGGAGGAAAGAAACTATTTGAGGAGTTGTTTCAAAGCCTGGTGTGATGACAGGCCAGTTGGAAAAAAATATGCATGGAGGCAAACAGATATGGTTGCCAAATCAAGTTCAGCAATGCGTTGGACTAATCCACCCGTTGCGTGGATGATGCATGCGGGCTTAATGAAAATGTTAGATCAAGATTTAATTTTTCCTGCTCACAATTATCCAGTATCTGCTAGTAAAATTTATAATGATCTTATTAAAAAAAACAATAATAAAAAGCCATTTAAAATAGCACTCGAAGCATATCCAGCTTTAACTGCAAGATTGGTTACAAAAAACTCATATAAAAGTGATGATAAGAACAAACAAGACTCAGAAAGATTGGGTTTTAGGAAAGCAATTCTAAAAGGATTGATCAATGATGAAGTAGGACTTGATTTGACACTTTTAATTACAAGAAAGATGTCGGGGGTTTTACTGGAAGACGGAAAAGGTGATTATCTAGACTCCACTATTTGCATGTTGCAGGCATCAAGCTCAATTTTAAAAAAAAATTTTGGAATTTCTAAAAATGTTGACCCCCTGGAGGGATGGATTATTTGCTCGTAATTTTGATTTGATCAAATGTCAAACTCTATGGCTAAATTCAACACAAAAAAAATTAATTCTTTAGAAGTATTAAAAAAATTACTATCTTATTTACTCAAATATAGAGTAAGGATGGGTTTAACTTTATTATTTTTAGTGTTAGCTAAAATTGCTAATGTGGCAATTCCTGTTGTGCTCAAAGAAATTGTTGATTATGTAACTGTATATCAGATAGAAAATAAAACTGCTAAAAATTTTGAAGGTATTTTGGCAGTTCCAATTGTTCTTATACTTGGTTATGGGCTGATGCGTTTTGCATCAACTGCTTTTTCTGAGTTAAAAGAATTAATTTTTGCAAGAGTTACTCAGTCCTCTGTTAGAGATATTTCAATTCAGGTTTTTACACATTTGCACGATTTATCTTTACGGTTTCATCTAGAAAAGAAAACGGGCTCATTAACTAGAGATATCGAAAGGGGTACTCGGGGTGTAAGTACCATGGTGAATTTTACTCTTTACAGTATTTTTCCTACATTTGTTGAATTCATACTGGTAATTGGTTGGCTTGTAGTTAATTACGACCCTATTTTTTCGCTAATTACTTTTGTTGCGCTCGTTTTTTACATCAGTTACACAATATTAGTAACTAATTGGAGAACGCATTTAAGAAAAAAAATGAATGAATTAGACTCTGTGGCTAATTCTGGAGCAATTGACTCATTGATGAATTATGAAACTGTAAAGTTTTTTAACAATGAATCTTTTGAACTAAATAAATACGATAAAAATCTTTTTAAATGGCAAGAGGCTGCCATTAAAAGTCAGTCGTCATTAGCCTTACTTAATATTGGGCAGGCATTGATAATTGCTACAGCAGTTACACTGATTGTCTGGCAAGCTATAGAAGGTGTTTTAAATAACCAACTAACTTTGGGTGACCTGGTTTTGATAAATGCTTTTATGATTCAGCTCTACTTGCCGTTAAATTTTCTGGGAGTTTTATACAGAGAAATAAAACAAAGTATCATCGATATGGAAAAATTATTTTCACTACTGACTAAGAAAACTGAGGTTGTAGATAACCCGCACGCTAGAACGTTGAAAATAGTTAAGGGCCAATTAAATTTTGATTCGGTTAGTTTCTCTTATGATGATCAACGTTTAATTTTAGATAACTTAACTTTTAAAATTCCTGCAGGTAAAACTACAGCCATAGTTGGAAAATCTGGAGCCGGAAAGAGCACCATAACTAAATTAATTTATCGCTTCTACGACGTAAAAGATGGAGTTATCCAATTTGATGGACAAAGCATAAAAGATGTTACCCAGGGATCATTGAGATCAAAAATCGGAATAGTACCTCAAGAAATTGTGTTGTTTAATGACAGCCTTAAAAATAATATTAAATATGGAGATACATCTGCGACAAATAAAGAGATTTTAGAGGTCATTAAAGCATCACATCTAGAGTCTTTGGTAAATGCATTGCCAAATGGAATAGAAACGATTGTTGGAGAAAGAGGCCTTAAATTGTCAGGAGGTGAAAAACAACGAGTTGCAATAGCAAGAGTTTTGTTGAAAAAACCTGCAATTCTAATTTTTGATGAGGCAACGTCAGCATTAGACTCCGAATCTGAAAAAGTCATAAAATCAGAAATTAAAGAAATAAGTAAGAGCAGAACAACCCTTATTATCGCCCATAGACTTTCAACTATAGTTGATGCTGATATGATTTATGTTTTTGATAATGGCCGGATAGTAGAAAGTGGTCGTCACGAGGAATTAATAAAAAAAAATGGATACTACCTTAAATTGTGGGCCATGCAGGCAGAGGCAAAAGAGATATAATTAATGACTTGAAAATTTAAAATGTGATTGTAAAAGTCCAATTTCTCTCCAGAGTTTACAATGTATAGAAAGTTACTATGAACCTTGATGAATTTAATTCAGACCCGATTTTTTTCTTAAAAGAATCATTTCATCAGGCAGTAAAAGCTGCTGATCCAACAGAGATTGTTACCTCATATCTTCCCAATCCTCCGAATGGTAAAATATTGGTTGTGGGTGCAGGTAAAGCTGCTGCTAGTATGGCTAGCGCTGTAGAAAAAGAATGGGGCGATAAAACTAAGCTCGAAGGACTAGTCATAACAAGATATGCTCATGGATTGCCACTAAAAAAAATACGTTGTATTGAAGCTGGTCATCCAGTTCCTGATTTAGCTGGAGAGGAGGCTGCGCAGCAAATATATCAATCAGTTGAAAAACTTACAGCAAATGATTTATTGTTAGTTTTGATTTCTGGAGGTGGTTCGAGTTTGTTATCATTGCCAGTTGATGGAGTATCTAATGATGATTTAAAAGACATTACAAAAAAATTGTTGAGTAGTGGTGCTCCAATTACTGATATAAATATTGTCAGAAAGCATTTGTCCCGAATTCAAGGAGGCAAACTTTCTTTGCTCAGCAAAGCTCCTGTTACTGCGTTAATAATTTCAGATGTAGTCGGTGATGATCCAACTGATATTGCTTCAGGCCCATGCATTGCTGATCCTTCAACTTATAAGGATGCTGTTGAAGTAATTAAAAGATGGAATGTGGAAGCCCCAATTTCGATTCTGTCTTACTTTGAAAAAGGTTTGAATGGAATAGTAGAGGAAACTCCTAAACCAGGGGACTCAAGATTAAAACACAGTAAAAATCATGTAATTTCGACTGCTAGAGAAAGTTTATTAGCTGCTTCAAATTTTGCGAAAGAAATTGGGGTAACAACTCTTTCTTTGGGGGATGCTATTACTGGAGAAGCAAAAGATGTTGGAGAAGTTATGGCAGGTTGGGCAAGAGAATTAATTTTGTACCCCGACTCCATGTTCAAATCTCCTATTTTGATTTTATCAGGAGGTGAATGCACCGTTACAGTCAAGGGAGATGGGAGAGGAGGGCGTTGTGCTGAATTTTTGTTAAGTACCGCATTAAGAGTTGAAGCTTTAGGTATACATACTAGGGTTTATGGATTAGCTGCTGATACAGATGGTATTGATGGTGTTAGTCCTCATGCTGGTGTTTATTTTGATCCTGAGTCAATCTTGACAGTTCGTTCAAAAGGTTTGGATCCCAGAGCACTTTTAGATAATAATGACGCATTAGGGGTTTTTGAACCTTTAGGAAATGTCATAACTACTGGGCCAACACGAACTAATGTTAATGACTACAGAGCTATATTAATAATTTAAAATTGGCAGAAAATAAAATCACGATTACAAGGCCTGATGATTGGCATGTTCATCTGAGGGACGAGTCGATTATGCGCTCAGTTATTGAGGACACCGCTATAAATTTTGGTAGAGCTGTGGTAATGCCCAATTTGGACCCACCTATTTTGACAGTAAAAGATGCCTTGTCTTATAAACAAAGACTTTTGGACGCCATAAACTTATTAATAACAAATAACAAAAAAATTAATGCTCAAATAGACAACGAAGACATTCTCAGATTGTTTAAACCTTTGATGACTATCTATTTAAGTGAAGACACTTCGTTTGAAGAACTTCAAAAAGTTTCAGAGATGGAAGACATTATTGCTTTAAAATTTTATCCATCAGGAGCAACTACAAATTCTCAGTATGGTGTTAGAGATTTAAAAAATTGTTATAAAATTTTTGAGTTTATGAGTCGTTTGAATATAATTTTGTGTATTCACGGTGAAGTCGTAAATCCTGATATAGATATTTTCGATAGAGAAAAAAACTTCATTGATAATCACCTCATTCCACTAAGGAAAAAGTTTCCAGAATTAAAAATCGTGTTTGAACACGTTTCAACTCAAGAGGCTGTTGAGTATATTTCGGATTCTGGAGGTAATTTAGCAGCGACTATTACACCACAACATTTGATATTTAATAGAAATGATTTGCTTGTTGGTGGTATTAAACCACACAGGTACTGCGCTCCCATACTGAAAACTGAAAAAGATCGGCTTGCACTTGTTAAGGCTGCAACTTCTGGTGACTCTCGATTTTTTATTGGAACTGACTCAGCTCCACACTTGATAGGAGAGAAAGAATCAAACTGTGGATGTGCGGGTTGTTATACTGCTCCACACGCAATTCCAATTTATCTTGAAGTTTTTGAAGTTGAAAAAAAATTAAAGGAGTTTGAGAAATTTACCAGCCTTAATGGACCAAAATTTTATGGCCTTCCAGTCAACTCTGAAAAAGTAGAAATAGTAAAAACCACATGGACTCCTGACAACTTAGTTATTAACTCAAAACATGAAAAAATTTTACCCCTTGCTTATGGAAGAAAATTAACTTGGAAAGTAGTGGGTTTAAATTTGTAGTCTAGTACTGATTACGGCTTCTTCTCTTATAACGTTTAAATTTTACCCATACCCACCAAAACCATAATATTAGTGCATAAGTAGTTAAACTTCCTACAACTGCGAATATAGCTAAACCAAGTGCCAGTGGTTTACTAACATTTAAAATTTTCTGAATACTTGAATTATTGTCTGAGTTATCCGTTTCTTGATTATTTTCTTGTGGGGTAACACCCTTTGCAACTTGTTCAAGTGATTTTGGGTCTAGTTTTTGTCCGAGAAGTTTATTTCCAAGTTTGTATGCAATTACATAAATTGGGGCAAAAGTAACAGGGTTTGTAACTAAAGTGCTAGCAATTGCGGTAGGTACGTTTGCTCTGAGTAGTGTTGCAGATACCGCTGCTACTGGAATTTGTGCAAGTGGAATTAAAAATCCGAAAAATATTCCTAAACCAACTCCAAGTGCAACACCTCTTCTACTAAAATGCCATAGTTGAGGATGCATTAAAGTCGGACCCATCCATTTTAAAAACCTATTTGAGGAGACAGAATCCTTTTTTGGGAGTAGTTTTTTTAAATTAATTAACATTATGTTATCTTCTCACGGTAAACCACTTAGTTTGTGTATTACAAATATTTTCAACCACTTTTTTTAATAAAGGTTATCATTGGAATTGAAGTGAGCTGGGCGGCCGCTACATTTAATTTTGTAGAGGAAGGTCCGGACTCCATGGGTAAGGGTGACGGCTAACGGCCGTACGCAGTAAGTCCTTCTAGGACCAAGGCGAGGAATAGGGCCACAGAGACGAGCAAGTACCTTTTTTATTTGTACTGATGTGAAACGCGGTAACCTCCACCCGGAGCAACACCAAATAAACATGCGTGCGGTTTAAACTGCAATGGAACCCAACATAGCATGCGGGTAGGTGGCTAGAGAGTGATAGTAATATCAATCCGAGATAGATGGCCGCACAAAACTGTTGATTTTCAGCAGTTTGGACAGAATCCGGCCTATAGGCTCACTTCGCTTCTTTAAACTCTAATGCATTTATCCTAATAGATGCTGGTGGATGGGAATCAAAAAACATTGAAAACCATCGATCAGTTGTTACAGGCGCAGCATTATCTCTGTATAGCTTCACAAGTGCAGAAATTAAATCTTCTGACTGCGAATTTGTGGCAGCATATCTATCGGCTTCGAACTCGTGTTTCCTAGATAGCATAGAGGTTATGGGTTGAAAGGGAAACAGAATCATGGGTAGTATTGAGAAGAAAATAATTAAAAATGCGGTGTCTAAAAAAATACCATTTGTGTTTGAAGTTTGATCACCAATACCAAGCGAAAGGTAAAGTTGGTTATAGTCAATTAAAAATCCAAAAGTTGCGAACATTACAAAGCTAAAAATTAATTGTGTAATTATATTTAGTGGAACGTGACCACATTTATAGTGGCCTAGTTCGTGAGCTAAAACAGCTTCGATTTCATCATCTGATAGCCTTTCAACTAAAGTGTCAAACAAAACTATTCTTCTTGCTTTTCCTAAACCTGCAAAAAAAGCATTTCCATGGCTACTTCGCTTACTACCGTCCATTAAGTAGAGCCCTCCAGAGCTGAAATCACACCTCTTTAGCAAAGACTCTAATTTTGATTTCAACTTTCCTTCTTGCAATGGCGAAAACTTATTGAAAATTGGAGCTATAAAAACCGGATATAAAATTTGAATTGCAAGTGAAAATAAGGCGACAATGGCCCATAGTAAAATCCACCAAAAATCACCGATTGATGTGCGTTGAGAAACAAGCCAAATAATACCAGTTAAAAGAGGAATACCTAAAATTACTGCAATTAACAATGTTTTAAATAAATCAGAAAAAAAGATATTTAAATTCATTTTGTTAAAACCAAATTTTTCTTCAATAACAAATTGCTTGTAAAATGAGAAAGGAACCTCTGTTATTAGATTTACTAACCCTATCACTCCTACTATTAAAACTGATCCAATAAATGGAGAAAAATTGTACTTTTCACTTAATATTTCGGTTTCAGTTACAACAAAATATATAAATCCGCCAATTGTAAAAAAATATAGTAATAAATAATCAATTAAAGTTGTTGCAATTTTTAATTTTACCTTTTCAAAAAAATAGTCGATTGCTTTCAAATGCTGTTGGATGGAAATGATTTTTTGGAATCGAGTTGGTACTTCGTTTCTATTTTTCGAAAGGTGCTTGATCTGTCGATAATACAAAACTAATTGAATAATAAGTGAAAAAGACAGCAATGCTAAAAGTAATAAAGTGATTTGTTTTGGGTCAGTCATTTTTTTAATAAATTATTTAACAAAGATAACTAAGTGTAGGTTATTTACACTTTTATTTGTAATTTAGCACAAAAAAAGAATTTAATTAATAATTAACATTAAGTTATTACTATAAATTATTAAATTTATTAAATATATAAATAAATTTCAATGATAAAAAATGTTTTTTTAACTAAGATAAACGACTTCTTGTCCCGATAAATCTTGACCACTATTTAGGTTTCTTCTAAAGTGGGTTTTAGTGCAAAAAAGTGGTTATATGTGGAAAAATATTCTTATATCTCAGTTGTTTTATGAAAAAAGCTAATTTTTTACTTTATTGAGTTTAAAAATATTTTAAATAATTGTTCAAGAAATAAATAAACTTGTGAAAAATTAAAATGTTTTATGGGATAACAGCTCTTAGTTTAGATATTAAAGGACGAATGACAATTCCAGTTCGTTATAGAGATTTCCTTTCGTCAGATGATAAAAGTTCTAACTTGGCACTAGTTGAGAGTGACGAGGGGTGTTTAATGTTAATGAAACATTCTATGTGGTTAAAGAAAGTTGACACATTGATGGATAACGGCACGAATGCTGAAAAGCGTTTTTGGCTTGGGCTTAGTGATACTCCCGAGTTGGACAAATCAGGCAGGGTGTTAATTAATTCAGTATTGCGTGATGGAGCTGCAATTAAAAAAGAAATTATTTTGTTAGGAGTTGGAGACTACTTAGAGATATGGGATTCAATTAGGTTAGAAAATCATAAGTCAAATGTAATGAGCATGAAATTTATTAGTGGAGATAACCATAAGTGAGTGCTTGTCATTTACCTGTATTAATGAAAGAGGCAGTTGATGAGTTAAAAATCGTGCCAAATGGTGTTTATGTGGATGCAACTTTTGGACGAGGTGGTCATTCAAAAGAGATCTTGAATAGACTTGGCCCATCTGGACATTTACTTGCCATTGACAGAGATCCTGATGCAATTAAGCAGGCTGCATTTATAAACGATGCTCGACTTCAGGTTCATCACGCTAAATTCTCAACTCTGCCTAATATTTTAAAGCAAGAAAATATATCAAAAATAAATGGTTTACTTATGGATTTGGGTGTTTCGTCTCCACAAGTTGATGACAAGGATAGAGGATTTTCTTTTTCAAAAGCTGGGCCTCTAGATATGCGAATGGACCCAACAATTGGAAAGCCAGTTTCTGCATGGTTAAAAACAGCAAAACTGTCTGAAATACAAAATGTTTTAAGTGAGTTTGGGGAAGAACGTTTCTCCAGATCGATAGCTACTGCAATTTGTAACAAAAGGGACAGTACAACTGGTAAAAAAGATGTATTGCAAACAACAAGTGATTTAGCAGATTTGATAACAAAAATTTACACAAAAAAAAGAAAAAGAAACGTTGGCACCAAGCATCCGGCGACTAAATGTTTTCAGGCCTTGAGGATTTATATAAATAACGAAATAGATGAATTGGTTTTTCTTTTAGAAAAAATTCCTCAGATTGTAGAAACAAATGGTCGTGTTTGTGTAATAAGTTTTCACTCAATAGAGGACAGAATAGTAAAGATAAATATGCGTGCATCTTCAAGTTCGGTTTCCAGAACCGACCGAATGACTGCCAAACAATATGCTTTCTTTTCAGCTATCAATCACAGTCATGAATCTTCATGTCTAAAGATCAGACAAGTAAAAAGGATTCTTCCTAGCAAACAAGAAATAAAAATAAATTCAAGAGCTAAAAGTGCAGTGTTAAGAGTTGGTGAACTAGTAAATGAAAACGTTAACAATAATATTAAGAAAACCGAAAATAAATGAAATTAGTAATAGTTATGACTTTGTTTGTTATATCTTCATTGGCCTTGGTTGATGCAAGGTACAACGGGCGAGTGCTACATGCCAAAAAAGAGGAATTATTAAAAAGACATGAAAGAATAAAATCAGAAATCTCTTCATACCAAATTATCCTAACTGAGCTTGAAGATGCATCGAGAATTATTTCAGCAGCAGAAAATGATTTGAAAATGAGATATATCAAACCCCAGGACATAGTTAATCATTCATTAACGGCAAGCAAAAAATAGAATGAATCCTTCAAATATAAATTCGAAATTCAGAAAAAGGAGAAACTTAACATATTTTTATTCGAATTCAACCCAAACATGGAAATCTACTATATGGCGCTCAAGAATAATCATTTTAATGTTGATGATTGGTTTCCTTGCAGTTTTTGTTAGAGCATTTTATTTACAACACTTGGATGTTGATACTTGGAAAAAAAGAGCCATAACTAGATATACAGATACTCAGCCCATACCTGCTGCAAGAGGTAAAATTTTGGACAGAAATGGTGAAATATTAGCAGTAAGCACTCTAGAATATAAAATTGGAATTGTGCCAAATCGTTTTAGGCCTACTCCCAAGCAAATTGAGGATCTTGGAAGATTAATAGGAAAAAAACCTAAAGAAATTTTAAATAAACATCAAAAATCAAAAAAATACTTTTACATTTCATCCGGAGTAAAACCTACAGTAAAAAATAAAATTCAATCCATTGGCATCAGTGGTGTTGAATTTGAGCAAAAGTATCAAAGAAACTATCCTTTTAAAGAGGCTTTTTCAACTTTACTTGGTTTGACTAGTGAAAAAGATACAGGACTTGATGGAGTAGAGTTTGCATTCGATGATCAATTAAAAGGAGTAGATGGACTGAGATTCATTCATGTTGAGAGAGGAAATGTTGCTTTTGATGAAAAAATTTTAAAAAAACCCGCTCCAGGAAATGACATACATTTATCGATTGATGCTGCCATGCAGTCTATGGTTTATAAAAATGTACTAATTGCAAAGAATAAACATAGAGCAAAATCTGTATCAGTAGTTGTAGTTGATTCACGGACCGGTGATATTCTTGCGATGGTTAACGCACCTGCATTCGATCCTGGAAATAGAAAAAATTTGTCTATGGACGCTATTAGAAATAGAACTGTTACTGATAGCTTTGAGCCTGGATCGACTTTTAAACCGTTTGTAATAGCAGCTGCTTTAGACAAGGGTCTAGTTGAGCCCTTGACAACTATTGACACTTCCCCTGGGTATATAAAATTAAATGGTGAAACCTTGAGAGATTTTAAGCCTTTTGGGATATTGAGTGTTTCAGATGTTTTAGCAAAATCTAGCAACGTTGGGACTGTCAAGGTTGCATTAAAGTTAAGTCCTAGTCATATGTTTGAATACTACCAAACTTTGGGTTTCGGAAAGTCACCAAATCTACCTCTTGGAGGTATTGCAAAGGGAAGGCTTTCATCCTGGAAAAATTGGGATGCAGTAACGCGAGCAACAATTTCATATGGTCACGGTGTTTCAGTGTCTCTCGCACAATTAGCTCAGGCTTACACTGTTTTCGCAAGGGATGGTGATCTAATACCCATAAGTTTGTTAAAAACAAACTTCAAAAAAAGAGGGCTGCAAGTTTTCTCACACGAATCAGTTAAGTCGGTAAGGTCTATGTTGGAACGAGCTTCAAGTTCTTTAGGCACAGGTGTTAAAGCTCAAGTTGATGGATTTAGAATTGCGGGTAAAACCGGAACAGCACAAAAAGCAGAAAACGGAGGATATTCAAAAAATAAATATATAGCTTCGTTTGTTGGAATAGCACCAATTGATAAACCAAGATTTGTTATTGCAATTATGGTCGATGAGCCCAAAGGAATAAGAACAGGAGGGCAAGTTGCAGCTCCAATTTTTTCAAAAATTGCAGGTGATGCTTTGAGAAGATTACAAATGTCACCTAATCAACCAAACCAAGTTCTTCCAAAAACAGCATTATTTAGATAGTCATTGCCTTGAATACTAAATCTATAACTTCAAATTCTAATTTAAGCAAATCGTTTTCATGGCATCCTCCATTTTATAAAAGAGCCAATGATTTAGGGGTTTTTTTAAGAAAAAAATATACGAATTCTCAATTAAGTGATGATACTGAAAAACTGAAAATTGGAGATATTTTCATCTTAAATTCAGGTGAAAATTTTACAACAACCGAACTATTAAATTTAGCAAGAAAAAAAAGTCCAGTGGCTTTAATTGCTGACATCAAGGATAAAAAGGTTATTGAAGATTGGTGCATTAAAAATATTAAGTCTGATGAACAAAGTTGGAGAAAAACGTATTTTATTAGATCAATGAAAAAGCTTTCAGGATTTTTAGCATCTTCATTTTATTTAAATCCCTCAAAAAGGATAAAAGTTTCTGCAGTTACTGGAACGAATGGCAAGACAACAGTTGTAAATGCAGCTGCTAAAGCATTTGCGGAATGTGAAGGAGCATGTGCTTCACTTGGCACTTTAGGTTTAAAAATTTATAAAAAAGTATTAAATGATGTGAGAGAAAATCAAGTTTTGGAATTTGGAATGACCACTCCCAGCGCTGTTTCTTTACAAAGATGTCTTAATTACATAGTAAATCAAGGTATAAACCGATTAATATTGGAAGCCTCATCAATTGGTCTTGTGCAAGGACGGCTCCTTAGTTGCAAAATCAAGCATGCCATTTTGACTAACATTGGCCATGACCATCTTGATTTTCACGGGAGTTATCGTGAATTAGAGGCATCTAAGATCTTGCTATTTAGAGCACCATATTTGGAAAAAGCAATTTTTGTAAAAAGCAACAAAACTAGTTTTTCAGCACTTAAAACCATAGAAAAAAGAGGATCAAAAAAACTTGACTGTTGTCTTGTGTCTGCGGCTGAAAACAAAATTCAATCTGATGTAAGTTTAAAAATCAACTCAGTTTGCACTAGTGGAACTGATGTAACGTTTTCATATAAATCAAAACTCGTTGAAAATTTTTCAATTCCTACTATTGGAATCCATAATATTGAAAATGCTGCGATCGTCGCAGGACTGCTCTCTATTGAATCAGTAGAAAATAAAAAAATAGTTTCGGTTTTAAAAAAATTCAAACCACCTGTAGGTCGAATGAACTTCTACAAAAATAAGAATTGCCCGTTAGTATGTGTTGATTATGCACACACTCCGGAGGCTTTCGAACAAACACTATCTACTCTTAAATCGATAATGTACAAAAAGGAAGGAAAGTTACTATGTGTTTTTGGATGTGGAGGCGACAGGGACAAAACCAAAAGGCCTCTAATGGGTGAAGTTGCAGCTAGGTATTGTGATGGTGGGTATATTACTTCTGACAATCCACGATCTGAAAATATAAGCAGTATAAATAAACAAATTCTTGTTGGCATTAATGAACATTCAAGATCCAAATGGGCTTTATTTGAAAACAGAAAAAAAGCAATCATAGATGCTATTTTGAAAGCAGATGTTGATGATGTGATTTTGGTCGCTGGGAAAGGGCATGAAAACTATCAAATTATAAAAAAAGAAAAGATTTTTCTTGATGACTCAATGGAAGTAAAGTCTGCTTTTAAAATACGAAAAAATAACCAGGCAGTTTTGTGAAATGAAACTGGACATTAAATCAAAAATTGCAAAGTTGGAATTGCCACTTCATGTTTTGAATAAGTGGCTTCCAGATTCTGAGTTTATTGGAAAAGCACCAAAAAAAAACATACTAATAAAAGAAATGACAATTGATAGTAGAGCAATTTGCAAAAATTCCCTTTTCTTTTCTATAAAAGGAAAAAATTACGACGGACATTCTTTTTTAGAGGAAGTGAAACAAAAACATGCCATAGCAGCAATTGTAGATAAGAAAATCGTAACTGAAAGTTTCGTGAGAATGGTTGACCAAAGTTTTTTCTTGCTCTCTGTGGATGATGTTTTGGAAGCGTTCGGAAAAATTGCTGGTGAAATAAGAAAATCATGGCATGGAAAATTAATTTCTGTAACAGGTTCTAATGGTAAGACAACAGCTAAGGAGCTGATTGCAAACATTTTGAAAAAAGAAGTAGGTGAAGAATCTCGGTTCTTTTCCTACGGAAATCAGAATAATCATATTGGAGTGCCTTTAAATTTGATGAGACTAGCTTCAGAAAATAAATTTGCAGTTATCGAAATGGGAATGAATCAAGTTGGCGAAATATCAAAACTCTCTTCAATGGTTAAACCTAATTTTTCACTTATCGTTAATGCACAAAGAGAACACCAAGAATTTTTAGGTTCAGTGAGAACAACTGCATACGAAAATGGTGAAGTTATATCTCATTTGACTAAAAATAATATTGTTGTATTTCCCAAAGATAAAGAAAACGAGGATGTTTGGTGGAAATTAGCAAAAAAAAATATGTGTAGAGTGTTTAGATTTGGTTTAAAAAATGATTATTCTAATTTTGATAGTGGACAAAAATTTAGAGAAATAACTTGTGAAATTTTAACTAACAACCCTTTATTTATTAGATTAGAGATTGATAATGAAAACATAGGTAGTGTCAGGCTCAATGGACTAGGAGAACATTTTGCCAGAACTGCAACTGGTGCAGTGGCAACTTGTATCGCTTTAGGTATTTCTTATGAATCGGTAATAGAGGGGTTGAAAACTTTTATGCCAATTAAGGGTAGAGGAAATTTCCACTATTTAAATAACGGTTCAATAGTGGTTGACGATAGTTATAACGCAAATCCAGACTCTGTTCATGCCGCTATTAAAACAATGTTGAATGTATCAGGTAGAAAAGCAATGATACTTGGGGATATGGCTGAATTGGGAAAAGATTCTGCATTTTTTCATCAAGAAATCTTAAGTTTTGCTGTTGAGAATTTAGATGAAGTTTTTTTATTTGGCAGACAATTTTCTGAAGCCAGTAAAAATTTAAAATTTGGAAGATCATATTCATCAATTAAACAATTAGAAGAGGAGGTTAGAGTTTGGCTAAACTCATACCCAACTAAAAAAAATTCAACTTTACTTTGGGTAAAAGGTTCTAGAGCATCAAATTTAGATGTAATCGTAAATTGTTTAGTTAGCAGAGAAGGATTCTAAATGTTATTGGTACTTTTTGATTGGCTGGGAAATTTTGTGAATTACTTTTCAGTTTTTAATTATTTAACTCTTAGAGCTGTTATGGCCACCCTTACGTCATTAACAATTGGTTTGGTATTTGGGCCTTGGGTAATAAAATTTTTAGCTAACATGAATGTCGAACAATCTGTCAGAGATGACGGACCTCAAACACATTTAATAAAGCAAGGAACCCCCACAATGGGAGGAGCACTGATTTTAATATCCCTTGCAGTTACTACAATTTTATGGGCTGACCTAACAAATAGATTTGTTTGGGCTGCCTTAATAGTAACTTTGGGTCTTGGTTGTGTGGGATGGATTGATGATTACTTAAAGGTGTCAAAAAGAAATTCTGCTGGTCTTTCCAGTAAATGGAAGTATTTCTGGCAGTCATTTATTGGTTTACTGTCCTCTATATATTTAGTGTTTTCAGTTTCTGCCTCAAATAACATGGAAGCTTGGCTGTTGTTTTTAAACTGGATTGATAGTGGTTTTTCCATGTCATTACCTTCGCAGTCAGATTTAATTTTGCCATTTTTTAAAGACCTATCACTACCTTTGGGGGTAATAGGATTTGTAGTTCTTTCTTACTTTGTTTTGGTGGGTTCCAGCAATGCTGTTAATTTAACAGACGGTTTGGATGGGCTCGCGATAATGCCTACCGTTTTAGTGGCTGCTGGGCTAGGAGTTTTCGCTTATGTTGCTGGTCATTCTCTATTTTCTAAGTATTTACTTTTACCATATATCCCGGGAGCAGGAGAGCTAACAGTATTCTGTGCTGCAATCGTTGGATCTGGGCTTGCTTTTTTATGGTTCAATGCATACCCAGCTCAGGTTTTCATGGGGGATGTTGGAGCATTAGCATTGGGAGGTGCCATAGGCGTAGTAGCTATAGTGGCTAGACAAGAAATAGTATTGTTCATAATGGGTGGAGTATTTGTCATTGAAACTCTTTCTGTAATGCTTCAAGTTGGATACTTTAAATATACAAAAAAAAGATTTGGTATAGGCAAAAGAATTCTAAAAATGGCGCCTTTACATCATCACTTTGAAGAAAGTGGTTGGAAAGAAACTCAGGTTGTTGTTAGGTTTTGGATTATAACAATGATGTTAGTTCTTGTCGGCTTGGCAACATTGAAAATTCGTTAATAGTTATTATGAACAAGCAAACTAACTTCGTTATGAATTTACAAGAAACATTTTGTAAAAAATTTGAATTATCAAAAAACTTTTTGGTTTTAGGGGCAGGAATTTCGGGACAAGCTTGCACCAAATGGTTAGAGGGTAATCATAAGACTGTTACTATAGTTGACTCAAGAGAGTTGCAAAATAGAAAAGTTGCTGGTTCAAAAAAACCAATCATTGCTGGAATAAAATTTCCGTTGAGTGATAGCTGGTTCGAACAAGTAGATTTTGTGGTGGTCTCTCCTGGCCTAAGTCCTCACTTTGAAAAAAAAAGTGGGTTGGCTGAAATGTTAGAAATAACTAAAAAAAGAAAAATACCAGTGATTACAGAATTGGATTTATTTGAATTTGCTAATAATAGTTATCTAAATGAAAGTAGTGAAAATTCAAATACAATTCCAATTATTGCCGTGACAGGAACGAATGGAAAAACATCTGTAGTTAAATTAATTACAAAGTTGTTAAATGAACTTGAAATTGATGCCCAAGTGGCGGGTAATATTCGACCATCTTTATTAGAGGCTTTTTTAAAGAGGAAAGTTTTAAATAAAATGCCTGAGATTTGGGTCCTTGAACTGTCAAGTTTTCAACTCGCTTTGTCTAATCAATTTTCTCCTACATTTTCCACAATTCTTAATTTTAGTAATGATCACTTAGATTGGCATTCAAGCAAAAAGGAGTACCTTTCATCAAAATTAAAAGTTTTTGGTATCCCAAAACCAACTGCAAAAGCATTCATTTGTAGGGAAGACACTGAACTATCTAAGAAAATTAATTTGCACCTAAGCACCAACAGAATAAATTTTGCTAGTTCGACTTTTGGAGTAGGTTTACCTTCAACTGATCAAAGTTTTGGAATTAATAAATCTGGACAATTTTGTTTTAAATTTTTGCCAGAAAAAATTAATGTACGTGAGTTTCCTCTAAGAATTGAAGAGGTAAATTTAATAGGTGATCACAATTATTCAAACATTACTTGTTGTTTGGCAATTGTTTCTCAATTTTCAAAAAATTTCTCACAAATGGCCAAGGTTTTAAAAAGTCACACTGGTGAACCTCACAGATTAGAGAGTTTCTTAACTAATGGAAATGTCAATTATATAGATGACAGTAAAGCAACAAATATTGCAGCTACAATTTCAGCAATTAAATCTTTAAAAGAGCCCTTGATTCTCATACTCGGAGGACTCACAAAAGGGCAGAACTTTAATTTATTAACTGAAACTTTGCATCTACGTTCAATCAATGTAATTGTTTTTGGCCTTGACGTATCATCAATTTGTGAAAGCTTGGAGAATTCTAGTTTGTTATTTACAAAGGCAAAAGATTTAAAAGAAGCTGTTTTTTTTGCAAATAAAATAGCAAAAGAAAAGGCCGTTCTTTCTAAAAAGAAGCCAACTCAAATTAATATTTTACTATCTCCAGCGTGCTCAAGTTTAGATGCTTATGAAAACTATAAGCAAAGAGGTAGAGATTTTAAAAAACTAGTAAAAACTTATCTGCATGGAGAAAGAATTTGCTAGAAAAATTGCAAAATTTATTTCCAGGTCCAGTGGACAAATCATTACTATTTGTGATCATGAGTCTTTTATTATTAGGTCTTATCATGGTTTATTCTGCAAGTTTACCTTTGCCTAGCGACAATGAAAGACATTTATTTTGGAATCAGATGCGTGGGCATCCTTTACATCTTTTGTTGGGACTGTTAATTCTTGGTATTTTTTTACTCATTCCTACCGAGGTTTTAAGAAGTATGTCAGGTGCGTTATTTGCTCTTGGATTAGGACTTTTATTTTGCGTTGCATTGCTACAATTTTTTGGTGGTCAAGAATTCATGAGAGATGGTGCCGTCAGATCATTACCTTTTGGTTCAATAACTTTACAACCTGCAGAGTTGATGAAATTTTTTGCTATTTTATTTGCAGCTGCTTATGCAATTCGACGAAATGATCGTATCCGAGGTTCATTAGTTCATGGAATTGCTCCAATTGGATCACTGATGATTGTGTTGATTACACTTTTACTTTACCAGCCCGACCTGGGCTCCACGATTGTAATCACCCTTACTGTTGGGGCAATATTATTTCTTGGAGGAATGAATCTAAGAGTTTTTGTGCCATTGTTTCTGGGTCTATGCTCGTTTTTTGTGTTGATGATAATAATCACACCTTGGAGACTACAAAGACTGGTGTCATTTGTGACTCCTTGTGATCAGGAGTTCAGTGCTACATCAGGATACCAATTATGTGCTGCTTTGCTTGCTTTTGGTAACGGTGGTCTTTTAGGAACTGGTTTGGGTACTGGGGTCGCTAAATTGGATTATTTACCATTACCTCATACTGATTTTATCTTCGCTGTCATTGGTGAAGAACTTGGCTTCGTTGGAATTTCAATTGTATTGATCGGATTTTATTATTTAATAAAACGATCAATTGAAATAGGAAGAACTGCAATGTCTCAAGACAGAATTTTTGCTGGTTTGGTTGCTCAAGGAATTGGATTTTGGATTGGGGTTCAGGCATTTATTCATGCAGGAGTTAATACTGGACTTCTCCCCACTAAAGGATTAACTCTTCCTTTTATAAGCCATGGCGGCAGTTCGATGTTGGTAGTTTGTATAGCTATGGGAGTTCTTCTTAGGATAGATATGGAGAATAAATTATGTTTAGAAAATGAACCTATTTTTGCTAGTAAAAAATTTTGATGAGTAATGCAACTAATAATCATGTCTTGATTGTGGCTGGAGGAACTGGTGGACATATATTTCCAGGACTTGCAGTTGCTGAGGAGCTTAAAAAAAATGGTGTTAGATTATCATGGCTCGGAACATCTCGTGGTTTAGAAAATAAGGTCGTGACAGCTGCAGGGATTCCATTATTTATTTCTTCTTTTAAAGGGATCCGAGGAAAAGGTTTTTCAACATTACTTTTTTTACCTTTAACAATATTAATTGCTATTTTTAAAATGGTAAGGCTTTTGATAAAAATTAAACCAGATTTTATTGCATGTTTTGGAGGTTATATAACAGTCCCCGTTGGTCTTTCCGCAAGTCTTATGAAAATCCCATTCCTGGTTCATGAACAAAATGCAGTAATGGGAAGCGCGAATAGATTGCTATCTAAAATATCAGATATGGTTTATGTTAGTTATAAAAATACTAAGCATGCACCGACAAATGCGCAGTTCGTAGGAAATCCACTGAGGGATTCATTTTACGAAATAGACATTCCAGAAAAAAGATGGATCGGCAGAACTGGCCCATTAA
>MDTG01328091.1_pt1 | contig 20982 bp, 11 predicted proteins | sample 811421 | NCBI WGS metagenome assembly MDTG01 (sample SAMN05326645, study PRJNA326480) | marine metagenome | isolation source: seawater | place: Pacific Ocean: South East | collected 2011
AGGAGGCGCCGCCCGCGCCCGCTCGCCCGCTCGCCGCGCTCTCGAGCAGCCTGGCGCGCGCCGTCGAGCGGGCGGCTCCGGCCATGGTCGCGATCCGCTCCGGCGGCGAGGACGAGCGCAGCCGGCGCAGCGCGCGCAGCGGCGTGGTCGTGGCGCCGGGCCTCGTCGCGACCTACGCCCCGCACGTCGAGGTGTTCGGCCTGGACGGCCTCGTGATCGAGGACGCCGAGGGGCGCCAGCACAGCGCGCGACTGCGCGGGCGGGACCTGCGCACGCGGATCGTGCTCCTGGCGGCGCCGACCCTGAAGCCCGCGGCGCTGCCCCCCGCGGCCCCCGAGCGCGCGCGGCGCGCGGGCGCCTTCGCGCTCGCCCTGGGGACTCCCCTGCGACGGCGCGGGACGCCGACCGCCACGGTCGGCGTGCTCTCGGCGCGCGGGCGCTTCCAGGGTCGGGCCGACCAGCTCGACGCGCCCTTGGACCGGAGCAACCTCGGCGGCGCTGTGGTCGACCTCGAGGGGCGCCTGCTCGGCGTGAGCGTCCAGGTCAGCGAGCGCTTCGGCGAGCGGAGCGGGGTCGGCTTCTACGTGCCCCTCGACCTGATCCGCGCCGTGCTGCCCGAGCTGGAGGCCGGACGTCAGCTCGAGCCGGGAGCCCTGGGGCTGCACATTCCCAAGGTCCAGTCGGGCGGCGAGGGCGGCGTCGAGGTGATCTCGGCGACCGGCGCGGCGGCCAAGGTCGGGCTCCAGCGCGGCGACCGGATCGTCACGCTCGCCGGGCGCCCGACCCCCGACCTGGTCGCCTTCCGCCGCGCGGTGGCCTACCTCTACGCCGGACAGCGCGTGACCCTGCGCTACCAGCGCGAGGGCGCCGAGCGCGAGCTGGAGCTCGAGCTCGCGCCCCGCTAGCCCCGCGACTACCGCAAGACCTTCGGCGCGCCCCCCGCGCCAGGACGTCGTGGCGCTCCGCCACGACGACTCGAGCGCTCCCTGAGCGAGAGCTGCGCTCTCAAAGTGCGAAGCCTTCTCGAAAAGAGAGACGGCCCGAACAGGCGAACGACCACTTAGCTTCGGTCTGCTCTTTGCCTGGACGTCGACCATGACCACGGCACCTTCGAGCTGCAGGCGCTTTCGCCTCGAGGTTCGCACCCTCTTGAACCAGCGAACCCTCGAGCTGAGGCCCAAATCCGAGACCCTCCGCATTGGGCGAGGGACCGACTGCGAACTGCGGATTCGCCACGCCACGATCTCGCGTCTGCACGCCGAGCTGACCTGGCGCGAGGGCAAGCCCTGGGTGAATCCCCTCTCCTTCGTCAATCCGACCACGCTGCAGGGCAGAGCCCTCCGCCGGCCCGCCCTGCTCTCCCCGGGGGACGAGCTGGGGATCGCGAACTTCGCGCGGATCCGAGTCTGGTGGGAGGACGCCCCCCGCGAGGACGAGGCCGAGGAGCGCTGCCTGGATTCCCTGGCCGAGCGCTTCGGGATCACGACCACCCCAGAGGACGGACCGAGCGACCCAGACCCTGCGGCGGCCACGGTCGGCCTGCGCTCCCTCTTCGACAGCGAGGGGTGCCTGCACCTGCTGACCACCTTCCTCCGCCTCGGCGGCGGCCCCGAATCCGAGGTCCGCCTCGAAGACGCCGCTCCCGAGCGCTGCGCGCTGATCTTCGTGGGCGTCGACGACCAGACCTGGCTCCAGCCCTTCCCCGGCCTGCGCTTCCCAATGCTCCTCAACGGCTACCAAGTCACCGACCTGAGCCTGCTGGAGAGCGGCGACGTGCTGCACCTCGGCCGCGAGCGCTTCATCTACCTGGAGTAGGAGCGCCCCCTAGTCGCGCTCTGCCTCCATCGCCTTGCGCAGGGCGGCCTCGATGCCGGCCTTGTTGCTCGTGTCGACCAGGCCCTTGCCCGTGATCAGGCCCTTGTCCGCGTCGCGCAGGACGAGCGCCATGCCGCGGCGGCGCTCGAGGACCTCCGCGACTTCGCGGCGGCCCTGGTCGCGGGCGATCGTCGCCATGGTCGCGAAGAGCGCCGCCTCGTCGTCGTAGGCCTGGACCCGGTTCCTGGACGCGCCGCTGAGGGCCTCCTCCAGCGCGGCCCGGGCCCGCTCGCGGCCCTTGCGGGCCAGGACGCCGTTGCTGCCGCGATAGGGATCGCCGACTGCGTTGGGGCGGGCGCCGCTGAGCGCCCAGTCGGTCAAGCCCTCGAGCTCGTAGAGGAAGGGCTCGTCGCGGCGGCCGTCTTCGTAGACCCCCGTGAGCAGCTTGGCCCGGCGAGCCTCGTAGCCCTTCAGCAGCTCGTTGACCTCGCCCTCGAGCTCGCGCTCCGACTCGCGCACCAGGCCGTTCGCGTAGCTCTCGAGCGAGCCGTGGCGCTGCTCGATCCGCGCCCGCAGCGCCGGCGTCTCGCGCAGCTTGGTCAGGGCCGCCTCGCGCTCGTCGGCTGCGAGCTTCGCCCTGCGCGCCAGCTTCTGCAGGCGCTCGCTCAGGACGATCTCCTCGGCCATCAGCGGGCCGTAGAGGAAGTCGCGGTAGTCGATCCAGGCCTGGTGGTAGGCCTGGGCCGCGGCGTCGACCTCCTCGGCGCTCGCGCCCGGCTTGTTCGCCGCGTCCACGAAGGCCACGCCCGCCTGGCCGAGGGTCTCGCGGGCCTTCTTCAGGTCGAGGTAGTCGTTGACCGCCTTGTCCACCTTCTCGGCCACGTAGAGGATCACCGCCAGCTCGGCCACGGTGTAGAACCAGCCGCCGACCCGCGCCAGGCGCGTGCCGCCGCGCAGGCCGACCCGGGCCAGGAGGCCCGTGTCGCGCGCCTTCTTGAGCGAGCTGACCCAGCGCAGCGCGCCCACGCCGCCCTGGATCGCGGTCACGCTCAGGCCCAGCGAGCCGAGCGAGATCGCGAAGGCCTTCCCCTCGAAGGTGCCCTCCACGATCATCGGCAGCGCCATGCCGGCCGCGAGCACGAGGTTGGTCTTGAGCAGCCCGCTGACGAAGCGCGGCCGCACGAAGCGCTCCAGATACTTGACGTAGGCCACCTCGCTCACGCGCGCGCCGGCCACGAAGAGGCCGTAGTGCTTGTAGAAGTCGGTGGTCATCAGCCCGTCGAAGAACTCCTCGATCCGGGCTCGATCGCCGGTGCTCGCCACCACGGCCAGCTCCTTGAGGAAGAGCGCCAGGGCGAAGTGCCCCAGTCCGCCGACCTCGCGCAGCACGCCCGAGGAGCGCAGCTTGCTCCAGTCGAGCGTCTTGTCCGCGCGGCGGAAGCGCTCCAGCTTCTCGGCCACGCGCGGGGGGATCGCGCTGCGGCTCGCGTAGCGCTGGCGCGCCTCCTCGCTGATCACGCCCTTCTCGAGGTTGGTCCTGGTCGCGTCGGGCCGCTGGAGCGAGCGCTTCATCAGCTCGTCCACCGCGAGCAGCTCGATCGCCTTGCGCTCGCTCACCCCGTGCTTCTTGGCCAGGGCCTGCGCCCGCTCCCAGCCCGAGCGCATCGTCGCCTCGAGGCTGGCCTTCGCCCGCTCGTTGCTGACCGCCTCCTGGTAGGTGTTCTGGACCGCCTCGAGGTTGCTGACGTGCACGCCGCCGAGGTTGGCCAGGTCGCCGGGGATCGTCAGCAGCCGGCCCCGGTGCTTGTCGAGCAGGCGCGCGCCCTCGCTGGTCTCGGCCAGGTTCGCGCCCTCGGTCAGGATCTTGCGCTGCCCGTTGGTCGTGCCCGAGCGCAGCAGCTCGGGGACCGTCTTCTCGTTCAGCACGCTGCCCAGCGCGTTGAAGCCGACGATGTCCACCTTGAGCGAGCTGACGTCCGCGTTGGGCTTGAACTGGCTGAGCAGCTCGCCGTTGCGGAAGGTGCGCAGGTCGTGCTTCCCTCCCCGCAGCTCCTCGACGGCCTCGAGCCAGGCCTTGGACTCGGCCAGGGTCGCGGCCTCACCCTTGGGGTGCACGAGCAGCCCCGGCTTGAGCTGGCCGTCGACCAGCCACAGCTCCTGGATCGCGATCAGGCGCGCGCCGTCGGCCAGCGCCGAGTAGCCGAAGCCCTTGCCGACCTCGCCCCAGCCCTGGCTGGCGACCGTGGCCCGCTCGAGGGACAGCCTCTCGGCCTCGGCCGCGAGCTTGGCCGACATCCACACCCCGTCGCCGGTCGAGGTCATGCGGTACTCGATCCCCCCGTTGGGGTTGATCCGCCCGTTCTCGCTGAGCACCTCCTTGCCGCTGACGCCCGGCGAGGGGACCTCGCGCGTGCCGTAGGTCTCGGCCAGGACCTTCATCTCGGCCGCCTTGGTGTTCACGTCGCCGGCCTGAATGTCGGCGCCCAGGCCGACGCGCCCCCCGCCCGCCACGTAGCTGCGGCCGAACTTGCGCATCATCTCGGCCCGGTCGAGGACCGAGCTGGCCGGGTCGACGAAGTCGCCGACCTGCGCGCGGTACTTGCTGCCGACCTCGATCACCTGCCCCGCGCCGATCCCGCCCTTGGCGCCGCGGAAGCTGCTCCCGCCCGAGGCGTCGCCGGTGATCGCCAGCTTGGCGTCCATTTTCAGCGCCAGCGCGTAGACCTCGGCCTCGAACACGCCCTTGTGCAGGCGCACGCCGCCCTTGTTGGTCTCGGCCCGGCGCAGGTCGACGCCCGCCTTCTCGCCGTTGGCGTAGGGGTTCTCGGCGAAGCCGATCCGGTGCCAGGGGAAGCGGATCTTCGTCCCGTCCGAGAGGACCACGTCGAAGTGTCCCGTGCGGACCATGCTCGGCGCCAGCACCCGCTTGATCTGCGCCTCGGAGTAGCCGAGGAGCTTGGCGCGCTCGACCAGGGCCGCGCGGGCGTCCCGCGCCTGCTGGGCGGCCTCGGCCCGGAGCTCCTCCATTTCGGCGCTGCTCAAGACGCCTGGCAGGGACTCCTGGGCGAGGGCGGGGGCGGAGAGGGCGAGCAGGGCCAGCAGCGTCAGCTGGCGCAGAGGGGCGGTGGGACTCATGCGGCCCACCTTAGGAAGCGAGCCGCTCGACTGCCACGCTTTCCTCGGCCGCCTCGACTCGCCGTCAAGGCGGCTTCAAGACGAAGGGCTACCTCAAGGGCTGGGCCTGCGGGCTCTGCAGGCGGGCCCGCAGGTCCGGCGTGACCGGGTTGAGCACCAGCTCGGCGCTCTCGACGGTGGCCGGAGCGGCTCCGCCGGTGAGCGTGAAGCCGAGCGAGGCCTGGCCCTCGGGGGCCGTGCGCAGCAAGGTCGCCAGCGCCTCGGGCTCGAGGAAGGCCCGGTAGCTCCCCTCGCCGAGGGGGACCAGCTTCAGCGCGACGCCGCCCGCAGGAGGCTGGGTGAGCTGGGCCTCGCTCAGGGCCTGCGCGCGCAGGTCGCCTGGAGCGCCGCCCGCGCAGCGCAGGTGGAGCGTGAGCAGCCCCTCTCCGCGCTGGCCCTGCTCGGCCCAGGCGCGGACCTGGTCGAGGGGGACCACGAGCTGCGCGCTGCGCTCGCCGGGGCGGAGCGCGGGCGGACCGCCGGCCTGCCCGCTCGCGTTCAAGCCGCGCAGGGTCAGGCTCCGGCGAGCGCCTTCGCGGAAGGCGCGCTTCCAGCGCGCGACCTGGGCCTCGGCGCTCTCGAGCCAACGCTCGAGCAGGAGACCCTCCTCGTCCAGCTGGTCGCGCTCGGCGGCCCGCTCGGCCAGCTCGACCTCGGCCTTGGTCACGGCCAGGCGCAGCTTGCCGAGGGTCCCCTCGAGCTGAGCCACCTTCGCCTGGAGCCCTCGCTCGCGCTGCGCAGCCTGGGAGAGCTCCTCCCGCGCGCGCCCCAGCTCGCCCTGGGTCTGGCGGAGCCGCCCGGCGCTCGCGCTCGCCTCGGCCTGCGCGTCCTGCAGGCCACGCTCGAGCCGCGCGACCTGGTCACGCTCCTTGCTCAGCTCGGCGCGCAGGCTAGCCAGCTCGGTCGCTCGCTGCGCGAGCTCCTTGTTCTTGGCCGCGACCTGCTGACCCAGGTCGTCGCGCTGCTTGGTCAGCGTCTGGACCACAGCCTGGCTGTCCTGAAGCGCGGCGCGCGCCCGCGTCAGCTCGCCCCGCGTCTCGTCGAGCGAGGTCGTCAACGACTTGACCGAGGCCCGCGCCGCGTCGCGCTCCTGCTGGCGCGTCGCGAGCTCGCTCTGAGTGTCCGCCAGGGCCTTCTTCCCGGCCGCGAGCTCCGACTCGCGACGCCTGAGCGCCTCGCTCAGGCCGTCACGCTCGCGCGTCCGCGCGCTGAGCTGCTGAGAGAGCGCGGCCTTCTCCTGGCCGAGGCGCGTGCGCTCCTGGCCGAGCGTCTTGTTGAGCCCGTCCCGCGCCGCGTAGGCAGCCTCGAGCTCGGTCTGCAGCTTGCGGGTCGCCTCGTCGTGCTTGCTGACCGTCGTCGCCAGCTGGTCCTCGAGGACCTTGCGCTTCTTGCCCGCGTCCATCAGCACGAACACGAGCACGATCACCAGCGCACCGATCGCGAGCTTGAAGGGCGTGGCGTCGGCCGCGCCAGCGTTCGGAGCCGCCTGGCTCGCCGAGCGCGCGGCCCGCGGCGACGAGACCGGCTGGATCGGCGTGCGCTCTTCTTCGCGCGCGGGCGCTGCTGCCTTCGTGGACTCCTCCGGCTCCAACTCCGGGGACTCGTCGTCGGTTCGGGGCTCGGGACGCGCCACACCCTTGCGCGTGATCCGCCGCATCCGCTCGGTCGCGGCAGCCTCACGCTTCTGGGTGCTGCGCCAGGCGTCGAACATGGCGTCGCCCACGTCGGACACCGTGGAGTCGGACAGGTTGGCCTTCTTCTTGCCCTCCTCGGCGGGAGCCTCGCTGGCCTTGGCTGGAGCCGCCTCCGCCGCGCTCTCCTGGGGCTTCTCCGGCTTGGCCTCGGCGGGCTCGTCGTCGCCCTTGCGTTCCTTGCCCTCGTCGGCGCTGCCCTCGTCGTCGCTGATCCAGGCCACCTCACTCGAGATCAGCGCGCGCAGCGCCTCGCGCCGATCATCGCCCTTGTCGGGCTCCGCGTCCTTGGCCGGCGCCTCGCTGGCCTCCGCGGCCGGCGCCTCGCTGGCCGCGGCGGCCGGCGCCTCGGCGGCCGCCGCCTCCGCCTCGCTGGCCTCCGCGGCCGGAGGGCTCAGCTCGAACTCGACGTCCGCCGGAGCCTCGCCCTTGACCTCGGGGATCGCCTTGTGGCGCGCGCCGCGGCTGCACAGCCCGCGGGCGTCCCACTGGTCCGCGCCGGCGTAGTCCTTGCCGGTCACGCGGCAGCGGAAGGGCCGATCCGACTGCTTGCGGCTCCAGCTGCGCTGCGCGAAGGGAGGGATCTTGTCGCCGCTCGAGGCGCAGGTCCCGCCCTCGGGGCAGGCCTCGCCCCAGGCCCAGGGGTCTTCGCGCTCGGGCTCCTGACCTGCCAGGGCGAGGGCGAAGGCGCGCGCCGAGCCGAAGCGCTCGCTGGGGTCCTGCTCGAGGGCCTGCTTGAGCGCCGCGCGCAGGCGCTGGCCGAGGTCCTCGTCGGCGACCGCGTCCTGCGGCAGCGCGTCGGCGCGCTCGCTCAGGCGGCGCTCGATCGGGTCGTCGCCGGCGCTGATCGGCGGGCGCCCCGTCAGCATTTCGAAGAGCAGCGCGCCCACCGAGTAGACGTCGGCGCGCGGATCGACGGGCTCGTTCTTGAGCATCTCCGGCGCGGCGTAGGCCGGGTCGACCCGCAGCCCGCCGTAGGCGCTCTCGCGCTCTTCGCCGACCACGGCGTGGAAGCCGAAGTGAGCCAGGCGCGCCCGCGGGCGCGCGGCCCCCTCCACGACCAGCACGTTGTCGGGCGAGAGGCCCCCGTGGAGGTGCTTGCGGGAGTGCGCGTAGGCGAGCGCGTTGAGCACGTCGACCGCGAGCCCGATCGCCTCCTCGGCGGGGAGGGGCCCCTCGCTGAGGCGCTTGCGCAGGGTCTGGCCCTCCACGTAGTCCGTGACGAGGAAGCCGTGGCCCTCGCCGTCGTTGGTCCCGCCCTCGAGGAGCGGGACGATCCCGGGGTGCTCGAGGGTCTTGGCCGCGTCGAACTGCCGGGTGAAGGAGCGGCGGCTCTTGCTGTTGGGGAGCGCCTCGCTGGGCAAGACGAGCATCGAGACCAGGCGGTCGACCTTCTCGTCGTAGACCTTGCGCAGCTCGCCCAGCTCGCGCCGGCCGACGGCCTCTTCGAGCTTGAACATCGCCAATCGGGCCGAGGTCGACTCGCGCCGCTTGTGCTTGCTCCCCACCCCATCCTCCTGCAAAGAGCCCGTCCATCGGGCCGCCCCGAACCATTTCAGACCGACCCCTCCCGCGCAAGGCGCCTGGAGCGGCCTCCCGGGCGGCCTTTCGCGAGCGCCGGGGGTCTGTAGAATCCGCCGCTCACAAGCGGGAGGCAGCGTGAACGTTCACGAGTTCCAGGCCAAGGAAATCTTCCGCCGCTTCGGCATTCCGACCCTCAAGGGCGGAGCGGCCGAGTCGGCAAAGGCAGCACAAGAAGTCGCCAATTCCCTCGAGACCGAGGTGGTGGTGCTCAAGTCCCAGATCCACGCCGGCGGACGCGGCAAGGGTCGCTTCAAGGAGCACCCCGACCTCGGCGGCGTGGTGGTCCTCAAGGACAAGAGCCAGGTCCAGACCAAGGCCGAGCAGATGCTCGGCTCGACCCTGGTCACCAAGCAGACGGGCGAAGAGGGCCGCGTGGTCCGCAAGGTCTTCGTCGAGGCTGGCTGCGCGATCGACCACGAGTATTACGCCGCGGTGCTGCTCGACCGCGCCGAGCGCTGCCCGGTGATCATGGTCAGCGCCGAGGGCGGGATGGACATCGAGGAGGTCGCCGAGAAGACCCCCGAGAAGATCTTCAAGGAGAAGGTCGACGTCCTCTACGGGCTGCACGGCTTCCAGGCCCGCTCGCTCGCGAGCAAGCTCGGCTTGACCGGCAAGTCGCTCAAGCAGGCATCGGCGCTCTTCAGCAAGCTGGCGCGCTGCTTCAACGAGACCGACGCCAGCATGGTCGAGGTCAACCCCCTGGTGAAGACCGCCGACGGCGACGTGCTCGCCCTCGACGCCAAGATGGGCTTCGACGACAACGCGCTGCCCCGTCACAAGGACATCGCCGAGTACCACGACCCCTTCGAGATGAGCGAAGAGGAGCGCGAGGCCAAGGGCCACGACCTGAGCTACATCTCGCTCGGCGGGAACGTCGGCTGCATGGTCAACGGCGCCGGCCTGGCCATGGGCACCATGGACATCATCAAGCACGCCGGCGGTCAGCCGGCGAACTTCCTCGACGTGGGCGGCGGCGCGACGCCGGAGCGGATCACCGCCGCCTTCAAGATCATCGTCTCCGACCCGGACGTGAAGGCGATCCTGATCAACGTGTTCGGCGGGATCCTCCAGTGCGACAAGCTCGCCGACGGGATCGTGACCGCGGCCCGGACCCTCGACCTGAAGGTGCCGCTCGTGGTCCGCATGCTGGGCACCAACGTCGAGGAGGGCCGCAAGATCCTCAGGGAGAGCGGCCTCGCGATCGACTTCGCTGAAGAAATGGCCGAAGCCGCCGAGAAGGTCGTGGCCGCCGCAGGAGGTGCCAAGTGAGCATTCTCGTCAACAAGGACACGCGCCTCCTGCTCCAGGGCGCGGGCCGCGCGGGCCAGTTCCACGCCGAGCGCAGCCGCGACTACGAGAGCACCAACCTCGTGGGCGCCGTGCACCCCGGCAAGGGCGGGACCAAGATCCTCGGCGACGTGCCGGTGTTCGACACCGTGGCCGAGGCCATGGACAAGGTCGCCCCGACCGCGTCCATGATCTTCGTGCCCGCCATGGGCGCCGCCGACGCGATCATGGAGGCCACCGACGCGGGCATTCCCCTGGTGAGCTGCATCACCGAGGGGATCCCGGTCCTCGACATGGCGCGCTGCACGCGCTTCATGGAGGGCAAAGCCACCCGCCTGGTCGGCCCCAACTGCCCCGGCCTGATCACGCCCGGCGAAATGAAGATGGGCATCATGCCCGGCTACATTCACCGCCCCGGCCGGATCGGGATCGTGTCCCGCTCGGGCACCCTGACCTACGAGGCGGTGTGGCAGGTGACCCAGGCCGGCCTCGGCCAGTCGACCTGCGTCGGCATCGGCGGCGACCCGATCAACGGCACCAACTTCATCGACACGCTGAAGCTCTTCCACGAGGACGAGCAGACCGTCGCCGTGATCATGATCGGCGAGATCGGCGGCACCGCCGAGGAAGAGGCCGCGGCCTACATCAAGGAGTCGAACTACAGCAAGCCTGTGGTCGGCTTCATCGCTGGTCAGACGGCCCCTCCTGGCAAGCGGATGGGCCACGCCGGCGCGATCATCTCGGGCGGCAAGGGCACCGCCGCCGCCAAGATGGAGGCCCTCGAGGCGGCGGGAGTCGCCGTCACCGTGAAGCCCAGCGACATCGCGAGCACCCTCCTCAAGGTGCTCAGCGACAAGGGCATCGACGCCAACTAGGACCCCAACTCAGCGGGCCCCGACGAGCGCCGCTCGTCGGGGTTCCTGCACAGACACCCACTGACCTCGCCCGCGCGCCACGGCGCGCGGCGCTGGAGAGCGATCCATGAGCTCGATCATCTACACCCTGACCGACGAGGCCCCGGCACTCGCCACCCACAGCTTCTTGCCGATCATTCGCGCCTTCGCCAAGCCGGCGGGCGTCGAGGTCGAGCTGCGAGACATCTCGCTCGCGGGCCGCATCCTCTCGCAGTTCCCCGAGCGCCTGAAGGAGCCGGTGGCCGACGCGCTGGCCGAGCTCGGCGAGCTGGTCAAGAAGCCCGAGGCCAACGTCATCAAGCTGCCCAACATCAGCGCCTCGATCCCGCAGCTCGTGGCCGCGATCAAGGAGCTCCAGGCCCAGGGCTACGACCTGCCCGACTACCCCGAGGAGCCCAAGAGCGACGAGGAGAAGGCGCTCAAGGCCCGCTACGACAAGGTCAAGGGCAGCGCCGTCAACCCCGTCCTGCGCGAGGGCAACTCGGACCGCCGCGCGCCGCGCGCCGTCAAGGAGTTCGCGCGCAACAACCCGCACCGGATGGGCAAGTGGGACAGCGCGAGCAAGACCCACGTCGCGACCATGTCGAGCGGCGACTTCTGCCACAACGAGAAGAGCGTGACCCTCGGCGCGGCGACGACCGCCAGGATCGAGTTCGTGGGCGCCGACGGGAGCACCAAGGTCCTCAAGGACGGCCTCGCGCTGCAGGAGGGCGAGGTCCTCGACGCGACCTTCATGAGCAAGGACGCGCTGGTGAAGTTCCTCGGCGAGCAGATCGAGGACGCCAAGGCGCAGGGCCTGCTCTTCTCGCTGCACATGAAGGCCACGATGATGAAGGTCAGCGACCCGATCATCTTCGGCCACTGCGTGAAGGTGTTCTTCGCGCCCGTGTTCGAGAAGCACGCCGCGACCCTCGAGAAGCTCGGCGTGGACGCCAACAACGGCTTCAGCGACCTGCTCGCCAAGATCGAGGAGCTGGGCGCCGACGAGAAGGCCGCGATCGAGCAGGACATCAAGGCCGTCTACGAGTCGCGCGGCGGGATCGCGATGGTCGACTCCGACAAGGGGATCACCAACCTGCACGTCCCCAACGACATCATCATCGACGCCTCGATGCCGCCCATGATTCGTGACTCGGGCTGCATGTGGAACGCCGAGGGCAAGCTGCAGAGCTGCAAGGCCGTGATCCCCGACAGCAGCTACGCGGGCATGTATCAGGCAATGATCGAGGACTGCCTGAAGAACGGCGCCTACGACCCCGCCACCATGGGCAGCGTGAGCAACGTCGGCCTGATGGCGCAGAAGGCCGAGGAGTACGGCAGCCACGACAAGACCTTCGAGATGTCGGGCGCCGGCAAGGTGCGGATCGTCGACGCCGCGGGCAACACGCTCCTCGAACACGAGGTCGGCGCGGGCGACATTTGGCGCGCCTGCCAGGTCAAGGACGCCCCGATCCGGGACTGGGTCAAGCTGGCGGTCAAGCGCGCCCGCGCCTCGGGCGACCCCGCCGTGTTCTGGCTCGACAAGGAGCGCGCCCACGACGCCCAGCTGATCGCCAAGGTCGAGACCTACCTCGCCGATCACGACACCGACGGGCTGACGATCAAGATCCTCTCGCCGGTCGAGGCGATGCGCTTCTCGGTCGAGCGGATCCGCAAGGGCGAGGACACGATCTCGGTCACCGGCAACGTGCTGCGCGACTACCTGACCGACCTGTTCCCGATCCTCGAGGTCGGCACGAGCGCCAAGATGCTCTCGATCGTCCCGCTGATGAACGGCGGCGGCCTGTTCGAGACCGGCGCCGGCGGCTCGGCCCCCAAGCACGTCCAGCAGTTCACCAAGGAGAACCACCTCCGCTGGGACTCGCTGGGCGAGTTCCTCGCGCTGGCGGTGTCCTTCGACCACCTGGGCGAGACCTTCGCCAACAAGGGCGCCAAGATCCTCGGCGAGACCCTCGACGCGGCGACCACCAAGCTGCTGGCCGAGCGCAAGAACCCCTCGCGCAAGGTCAAGGAGCTGGACAACCGCGGCAGCCACTACTTCCTGGCTCGGTTCTGGGCCGAGGCCGTGGCCGCCCAGAGCGACGACGCCGACCTGGCCGCGCGCTTCAAGCCCGTGGCCGAGGCGCTGGCCGAGAACGAGGAGGCGATCGTGAACGAGCTGAACGAGGTTCAGGGCGTCGCGATCGACATGGGCGGCTACTACAAGCCCGACACCGACAAGGTGAACGCGGCCATGCGCCCCTGCGCCAAGCTGAACGAGATCATCGACTCGATCTAGTCAGGAGAGAGAGCAGGAGGAGCTCCCGTAGGCGACGGCTCCTTTCGCGTGCTGACTGAGGAGGAGCTGTCGCTCGGGCGACAGCTCCTTCGCGTTCCGGATGAGAAAGAAAGCAAGAAAGTAGGAAGTGAGGAAGGAGCGGTGGCATGACTGCGACAGCCGCAGCCTTCCTGCTTTCCTGCTTTCCTTCTTCACACACTCGAGCCAGAGGGAGCTCTCGCGGTCAGCGTCAGCCCGACCCGCTCTTCCTCACTCCTTCTCACGCCAGATCGGCTCCCGCGTCCGCCCGCGCGCCAGCGGGCCGCGCTCGACCCCGCCGCCGGGATAGAAGCGCGGGTCCCTGCCGGGGGCGTGCTTGCGCACGCCGAACCCGGTCAGCAGCCGCACCGTGTCCCAGATCGCGTCCGTGACGAAGCGGCCCGGCCAGAGCGCGATCGAGAGGAAGAGCATGCCGCGGTTCAGATCGTCCGAGTAGCGGAAGGGGTCGTCGATCAGGCCCCCCGCCCAGCCAAGGTTGCTCGTGTCGGCCTGGGGCCGGATCAGCCAGGCGATCATCAGGTAGACGCTCAGGCCGCCCAGGACGTGCTTCCACGAGGGGTCGCTGTAGTAGGCCGTCGCGCCCAGGCCGCCGCCGAGGAGCGCCAGCGCGATCGCCAGGCGCAGCCAGGTCCCAGAGGCCTCCGGCGGCCGCTCGTCGTCGCCGCCGAACTCGACGCCGCCGACCGGACCCGGGTTGACGCTCTCTCCCATCCACTCCAATAAGCTCATGGCTCGAAGGTCGCGCATGGGCCCTGTCCCCGCGATTACAAAGGGCTGGCCTCTGCGTAGCCTCCCGCCGGCGTCCTCGAGCTCAAGGGAAGGGCTTGCCGCGGTAGATCCGGCGCAGCAGGTTCTTGGCTCCCTGCAGCGTCGTGGGGACGCTCGGGTCCAAGGTCGCGAAGGCCTCACCACGCAGCAAGCGCAGCAGGGCGCCGGCGGCGTGGGCCAGCGCGCGCTCCCGGTAGAAGCGGTAGAGGTGCGCCCGGCTGGCCTCGTCCCCTTCGACCAGCGCCTGGTGATAGCACGCGGCGCGCAGCTCCTCGGGGCTGCGCGGAGACTCGCTCGGGTGCAGGTCGGGGTGATTGCCCAGGAGCGCGCCCAGCTGGCGCATGGCCCGACCGGAGCCGCCGCGGGCGACGCGCGCGATCCCGGCGAGCTCCAGCTGCCCCGTGGTGGTCTTGCGCAGCTTCCGGATCGCCTCCAGCTGGGTGTCTGGCTCCTGAGCGACCTCGAACAAGTCCTCGAGCCGCTGCCGCTCCTCCCTGCGCAGCTCGCTCTGGGCGGAGCGCTCGAGCTCGAGCAGCTCGCGCGGGGCGAGAGCGGGGATCCGCGGCAGGGTCGCGGAGCCGCTCAGGCGAGGCAGGTCCCAGAGCTCGATCGTGCCGTCGCTGCGGGTCAGGGCCACGAAGGCTCCTTCGGGGGCGAAGGCGGCCCGGGTGATCCCGTCGCGCTGGCGCCTGGCCAAGAGGCGAGGCGGCTGCTCGCTGCGCTCCCACACGCAGAGCGTGACGCCCTGGATCGCGACGAGCCAACGCTCGCCCAGGTAGACCCCCCGCACCAGCCCGGAGCCGTGGGGATCGGCCCAGGGAGTCGGAGGGGGCCCCTTGGAGGAGAGGTCCCAGAGGTGGAGCCCGCCCACGTGGTCCCCTACGAGCAGCTCCCGACCCCGCAGGGCGAGCTGCTTGCCGACAGCCCCCATGCCCAGGGTCACCTCGCCACGTGAGAGGCCGTCCAGCACGCGCGAGGCCGGGCCGGGCCAAGTGAACACGCCGTCCGCGCAGAGGGCCGCGACCAGCTCCTGGCTGGCGGCCAGCTCCTCGATCCTGCTCGGGCACTGCCAGGCCGGCACGCCGCTGACCTCCTCCCCTCCTCCGAAGCGCTCGACCCAGTGCAGGTCGACGCCCTGGCTGGACTCCTGCCGCCCGACGTAGAGGACCTGGCCGCGGGTCGCCAAGCAGGTCACCCAGCCGCGCCCCTCGTAGGACTCCTTGCTGGTGAGGTCGGCCAGGCTCAGGCGGGTCAGGGTGCCGCTGTTGGCGTAGCGGACCCAGAGGCTGTCCCCGCCGACGACGCAGCCGGCGGGCTTGCGCCTGGGGACGTTCAGCGAGCTCGCCTGGGTTCCTCGCCAGAGGAGGAGGCGCGTCCCGCCCCAGCCCCAGCTCAGCATGTGCACCCCCTCGTCCGGGCCTCGGAAGGGGTAGGCGCCCGCGTCCCCCAGGGCGCCGGCCAGCTTGTCGGAGCGCTCGCTGTGCTTCAGGACGAGGTAGGGCTCGGTCGGCTGCGCGAGCGCGCTCAGGGTCAGGCCGCCGCTCGCGGTCGGCGGGGGAGCAACCTCAGGCGAGGCCGAGGGCGCGGGAGAGGAGCTGGGCTCGGCGCTCGGGCTGGGCGCGAGGTCGCGGGGGAGCGCGCGCAGCGAGCCTGCGGCCAGCGCGAGGGCGCAGCCTGCGAAGAGGACCAGCGCGGCCAGCAGCCCGCTGCGGCCCGGCGCGGGGCGCTCGCCCTCGAGCCAACCCGCGAGCTCCCGCGCCAGCTCGCTCGCGCTGGCCGGGCGCGCCGCGGGGTCCTTGGCGAGCGCCGCCGAGCAGATCCGCGCCAAGGCTGGGTCGCAGGCGAGGGGGGCTGGGTCCTCCTCGAGGACCGCGCTGAGCAGGGCCAACACCGTCGGCCCCTGGAAGGGAGGCCGCCCCTGCAAGCAGGCGTAGAGGATCGCCCCCAGGCCGTAGACGTCGCTGCGGGCGTCGATCGCCTCGCGCGCGCCGCGCGCTTGCTCGGGAGACATGTAGGCCGGAGTCCCGAGCAGCTCGCCGGTCGCGGTCAGCGAGTCTGCGCCCTGGACGCGGGCCAGGCCGAAGTCGGCCAGCTTGGGGCGGCCCTCCTGGTCGAAGAGGACGTTGGCGGGCTTGAGGTCGCGGTGGAGCACGCCCCGCCCGTGCGCCAGGGCCAAGCCCTCAGCGAGCTGCTGAACAAGGCTGGCCGCGGCGCGGGGCTCGAGGGGCCCCGCGCGCAGGCGCTCCTCGAGGTCGCCGCCCTCCAGCAGCTCGGTCACCAGGTAGGGGCGCCCCTGGTGCTGGTCGAGGGCGTGGATCCGGACCACCTGCGGGTGCTCGGCCGCGGCGAGCGCGCGCGCCTCGCGCTGGAAGCGGAGCAGGAGGGCGGGGTCAGCGAAGGTCAGCGTCTTGAGCGCCCGCTCGGCCCCCGTCTCGACGTGGCGAGCACGGAACACGGCGCCCATGCCCCCGCTGCCGAGGCGCTCGCCGAGGACGTAGTTGCCGACCCGCTCGCCAGGTTGCCAGGGCTTGGACTCCACCTGGGAAGTCTCGCAAGTTCTCGGCTGCGCGGCCGTATGATCCCTGGCGTGAACCCCGAGCTGCCCCAAGCGCGCGCCGACGACGAGGCCCAGCCCGAGCTGCCCCTCGAGCGCCCTGAGGAGATGCCCGTCGTGGCGCGGATGGTCGTCGAGGTCCGCAGCGACGGCACGAAGACCGTCGCCCGCGGCGCGATCGAGGACCTCCAGACCGGTCAGCAGGTCGCGATCCAGACCGACGCCTTGAGCACCAACGAGCTCTCGACCGCCCTGGCCCAGTCGCTCCTGGCCACCAGCGGGCTGGCCAAGGAGGCCCTCAAGGCGCTCCTGCCCTCGCCCCTCGACCCCCTGCGCCGGGTCAAGCGCCGCCTGCTCGGGCGCCGCCGCGCGGAGTAGCGGCGCTCCAGACCGGGCGGCATGCCGCTTCGTGCCGGGAGGATGGTCGGAGGCGGCTTGACGTGGCGCTTTACAGGGGAAAGCAAGAAGTGAGGAAGGAGAGGAAATCACCAAGATCTGCGATCTCGGCCTCGAGGAGCAAAGCGCGCCAGCGCTTCTCGAGTGACTGCTCTCGCCTGCCCGGCGCCCGCAGCCTTCCTGTCCTTCCTTCATTCCTGCTTTCCTTCTTCAGCGCCACGTCTGGACGCCCTCGCCTCACGAGCGTGTGGCCCGAGTCGTGTGGGATGGTTAGACGGGCGCGGAGCACGGGCACGACGGGGAGATTCCGCCACTTAGCTGCGCAATGTCCCTTCCTCAGCGGGAGTTCCCTGGACGCAGCGCGCGCGGCGGCGACGATCGAGGGGTGAACGACGAGACCCCCACGCCGATCTCCGATCGGGAGCTCTACGCGCTGCTCGCGCTGTGGGGCGCCTTCGCCGCCTGGTCCCTCGTGGGTCCCCTCGGCGGCTACACGGTGTGGCTGATGGAGGCCGGCCCGGTCCTGATCGCGCTCGCGGTCATGATCCCGACCCGCCGCCGCTTCCCGCTCACGCCCCTGCTCTACCGGCTGATCTTCCTGCACGCCCTGGTGCTGACCCTGGGCGCGGCCTACACCTACGCCGAGGTGCCCCTCGGCGAGTGGGCCAAGCAGGCCTTCGGCTTCGAGCGCAACCACTACGATCGCCTCGGCCACTTCATGCAAGGCTTCGTCCCAGCGCTGGTCGCGCGGGAGATCCTGCTGCGCAACACGGGGCTGGTCCGCGGGAAGATGCTCTTCTTCCTCGTGACCTGCGTGTGCCTCGCGGTGGCCGCCTTCTACGAGCTGATCGAGTGGTGGGTCGCGCTCGGCTTCGCCGAGAAGGGCCAGACCGGCCAGGACTTCCTCGGCACCCAGGGCGACGTGTGGGACGCGCAGTGGGACATGTTCCTGTGCCTGCTCGGGGCCCTGTCCAGCCAGCTCGGCTTGAGCTGGCTGCACGACCGTCAGCTCGGCGGGTGAGTCGGGCTCAGCCCGTGGGGGCCAGGACCATGCGCCGGGTCGGCTCGTCGATCTCCGCCAGCAGGGTCGCGAAGGCCTCCTCGGCCTCGGCGGGATCGGACAGCCGGCGAGCCGGATCGGGGTGGGTCAGGTGCTCGATCAGGAGGCCGAAGCCCGCCGGCAGGTCCGGGCGCAGCTCGTCGATCCGGTAGGGCTCGCGGCGGCTGGCGATCTGGTCGAGGATGCTGAAGAGCGAAGCCCCGCGGTAGGGGCGACGACGGGTCACGCACTCGTAGAGGGTCACGCCGAGCGAGAACAGGTCGCTGTGCGGGGCGCCGCGGTCGTCGCCCACGACGACCTCGGGGGCCATGTAGTTGGGCGTACCGACGACCACGCCGTGCTGCGTCAGCGGCGCCTCTTCCTGGTGCAGGAGGAGGTCGTAGTCGACGAGGGTCACCCGAAAGCGCCCGTCGATCAGAACGTTGGAGGGCTTGATGTCCCGGTGCACCATGCCGCGATCCGCCAGGCACTTGATCGCGCGGCAGGTCTGACGACCGACCTCGAGGGCCGCCTTGAGGCTGGGGCGAGCGCCCCCCTGCAGGATCTGGTCCAAGCTCTTGCCCTGCACGAACTCGGTCACGAGATAGAGGCGCCCCTCGCTAGAGCCCGCGTCCGTCAGCCGCGCGAGGTGGGGCAGCTGAAGGCCCCGCAGCAGCCGGACCTCGCGCTCGTAGCGCGCCGCGTGGTCGGGATCCTGCGAGACCTGGGCGTGGAGCACCTTGAGCGACACGAGCCGTCCCTCGGGGCAGCGGGCGGCGAACACCTCACCGAGTCCGCCGGAGCCGAGCCGGCGCTCGAGCGTGTAGCCCGCGAAGGTCGGGCGCGGCGAAGCGGAGAGGGTGCGCAGGATCGCGGGCAGCTTGGCGAGCGCGCAGGTCTTGTCGACCGTGGCGACGGCGCCCGCTGAGAGTGCGGCTCGGATCAAGGGCTCCTTCTGATTGCCGACCAGGAGCACGACCTTCAGGCTCTGGGGCGCGGCGCTCAGCTCCCGGCAGGCCGCGACGCTGGGATCTCCCAGGCCGAGGTCCACGACCGCCAGATCGAAGAGGCTTCGCCGCGCGGCTTTGAGCCCCCTCGCCACCGTTTCGCAGGTGGTGACGGGATATCCCCGCTTCTGGAGCAGGTCGCCGTAGACCTGCCGAACGTGGGGACAAGCGGAGACGAGCAGGACGGTCTTGAGCACGTCCTGGCAGAGAGCAGGAAGCGCGCCACAACCGAAGTCGAGTCCTCACGGGCGAGCGGCCTGCAGCGACGCCCCTTTTGGGGCACCGCGCCCCGCTTCGTGGTGCAGGGCGTTAACCGTCCTGCACGTTAACGTGGCACGCGGATCGGAAGGATTGTTCGCTATCGGGCAAATCGCCACGGATAGCGTGGCTATCTCGCCAGCGGGAGGGACCTTCGCGCCCCATAGCGATCGAGGGGGCTGACCGGCGGCAGCACGCCTCCGAGACCCGGGCACACCCACCGGAAGTGGGCGCGGTGGCTCTCCCAATCGCTAAGCAGCTCTCCCGCCTTGGGGCTGCTCGTGACCTCCAGATAGCGCTCGAGCAGACCGCGCAGGGACTGCCAACGCTCCTCGCTGGGGCCGGCCTCGCCCTCGACCAGCAGGGCGTCGCCGTGCAGGCGGCGTTCGAGCTCGCGCTCGGGGTCGTAGACGACGACCTCACCGCCGGTCAGGCCCGAGCCGAGCTGACCGCCGGTCTCACCCAGGACCACGCCCACGCCGCCGGTCATGTATTCGAAGGCGTACTCCCCCACTCCCTCGACCACGATCACCGCGCCCGAGTTGCGCACCCCGCAGCGCTGGCCGGCGCGCCCCGCGACGAAGAGCTCGCCGCCCGTGGCGCCGTAGGCGGTCGCGTTGCCGACCAGGTGCTGGTGGACGCTCACGCCGCTGGGCGGCACGACCACGACCTCGGCGCCTTCGCTGATCACCTCGCCCACGGCGTCGTTGGCGTAGCCCTCCAGGCGGAGCGACATGCCGCGCGTCGCCGCGAAGGCGAAGCCCTGCCCGGCGAAGCCGCGCGCGCTGACCTCGACCCGGCCCTCGACCTCGCCGCGCGCGATCGCGCCCGCGAGCGTCGCGCCGACGGCCTCGCTCTCGCCGGCGACGAGCGAGAGCTCGACCCGCGCCGGCTGATCGGGGGCAGCCGCGAGCTGCTCGCGCGCCGCGCGCAGGAGCTCGGCGTTGAGCCGCGAGACCTCGCCGCGGACCGGCTCCTCGGCTGGCCCCGCCGCAGGCTGGCTGGGGTCCTCGCGCACGTCGATCAGCAGCTCGGCCAGGTCGAGGCGATCCCAGCGCGCCTTGCCGGTGCGGATCTGCTCGAGCAGGTCCACGCGCCCGACCAGCTCGCGGGGGTGACTCAGGCCGAGCTCACCCAGGATCCGGCGGAGGTGCTCGGCGACGGCCTCCAGGTAGCGGATCAGCCCCTGCTTGGCCTCGAGGTAACGCTCGTCGACCGCGATCTGCTTCAGCTCCTTGTTGTGCTTGAGCATGAAGCGCTGCTGCTGCTTGCCCGGGTCCTGGGTCGTGATCCCGACCGGACAGTTGCCGTGGTTGCAGCCGCGGCAGAACACGCAGTTCTCGGCGATCAGGAGCGCGGTCCCGAAGCCGACCGCGTCGGCGCCCAGGGCCAGGGTCTTGGCGACGTCCTCGCCGTACTTGATCCCGCCGTCGGCCACGATCCGGACGCGCTCCCGCAGGCCGTTCTGGAGCAGGTATTGGTGCGCCTCCGCCAGGCCGCGCTCGAGGGGCAGGCCGGCGTGAAAGATCGAGCCCGAGTAGGCCGCGCCGGTGCCGCCCATGCAGCCGCTGACCGTGATCACGTCGGCGCCGGCCTTGGCCACGCCGACCGCGATCGTGCCGAGGTTGGTCACGCTGGGGACCTTGACCCCGATCGTGGCCTGGGGGTTCACCTGGCGCAGGTTGCGGATCAGCTGGGCCAGGTCCTCGATCGAGTAGATGTCGTGGTGCGGCGGGGGCGAGATCAGCGGGACGCCCTCCTGCGTCTTGCGGATCCGCGCGATCTCGGCGTTGACCTTGTGCCCAGGGAGGAAGCCCCCCTCGCCGGGCTTGGCGCCCTGGCCGATCTTGATCTCGAGCTCGTCGGCGCCCGCGAGGTAGGCGGCGTCGACGCCGAAGCGCCCGCTCGCGACCTGGCGGATCCGGTTGCGGTCGGCCTCCCACTCGCCGCCGGGGTTGCGGCGCGGGTCCTCGCCGCCCTCGCCCGAGTTCGAGCGCGCGCCGAAGTGGTTGAAGGCCGCCGCGATCGCGCGGTGGGCCGTGGCGTGCAGCGCGCCGTGGGACATGGCCGCGCCGCGGAAGGTCGTCCGCACGACCTCCTCGGCCGAGACCGGCGCCGGGGCCGCCTCGGGCTGGCGGGTGGGGAAGCGGAGCAGGTCGCGCAGGTAGACCGGCGGGG
>MDTG01321148.1_pt1 | contig 20981 bp, 21 predicted proteins | sample 811421 | NCBI WGS metagenome assembly MDTG01 (sample SAMN05326645, study PRJNA326480) | marine metagenome | isolation source: seawater | place: Pacific Ocean: South East | collected 2011
GGGCTTCAGTTCCGGGCCGGTATTGCAGTCGGAGGAGTGGATCACGTTCGGTTCGTCATGGAAAAGACGGCCGAGGCCGTGGCCGCAGAAATCCTCGACCACGGACATCCGGTTCTTGCGGGCGATCTCGCTGATCGCGCCGCCGATGTCGCCGAACCGGTTGCCGGGCTTCACCTGTGCGATGCCGGCCATCATGGCCTCATAGGTGACGTCCATCAGGCGTTCGGCCTTCCGCTTCACCTCGCCCACGCCGAACATGCGCGAATGGTCGCCGTGCCAGCCATCGATGATGAGCGTCACGTCGATATTTGCGATGTCGCCTTCCTTCAGCGGTTTCGGCCCCGGAATGCCATGGCAGATCACATGGTTGATTGAGATGCAGGACGCGTGGCGATAGCCGCGATAGCCGATCGTGGCAGAGGTTGCGCCATGGTCCAGCACGAACTCCCGGATCAGATTGTCGAGGTGTTCGGTCGTCACGCCCGGCTTCACTTCCGGCACAAGCATGTCGAGACATTCCGCCACCAGCCGCCCGGCCTTGCGCATGCCCTCGAAGCCTTCGGCATCGTGAATGCGGATTTCGCCCGTGCGCATGGGCAAGAGGAGGTCGGTGTCGGTCATCGGGTAACTTTCTGCTGTCTGCGCCGAATGTGGCAGCAAAAGCGGAAAATTTCCACCCTTGGTCAGCGGTCGAGGCGGGTTTCCAGTGTGATTTCAACGCCGCCCAGCGCAACGGAGACGGGGCATCCGGCCTTGGCCTTACCCGCAATGGCCTCGAATATGTCCGGTTCAATGCCCGGGACTTTTGCCTCAAGGCTGAGCGCGCTGCGCGTGATCTCAAAGCCGCCGCCATCTTTCGGTTCGACCGAAACGGCTGCGGTGGTCTTCAGCTGCTCCGCTGGGTGACCTGCCTGGGCCAGCAGGTGCGACAGCTGCATGGTGAAACAGCCGGCATGCGCCGCGCCCAGCAATTCCTCCGGATTGGTGCCGGACTTGCCGTTTTCATCCTCGAACCGGGCCTTGAAAGAATAGGGATGCGCGTCGAGGGCGCCGCTTTGGGTATCCAGCGTTCCGGTGCCTTCGCGCAGATTGCCTTTCCAGATGGCTGTGGCGGTGCGTTTCATTGGAAATCTCCTTTTGTGGCAGAACCTGAAGGATCAATGCGTAGGATGCCGCAACGTTCCGGCTTGGCGCCAGGCCGCCGATCTCTGTAGTGTGCCGGAAAGCGAAGACCAAAGCTCCTGTGCGGGGCTGGGAGGATAATCCGTGAACTGGCGCCCGAGCATATTTCTGTCATCCCTGGCCATTCTGGGCCTTGCGGCCTGCATCACTGCGCCTGCAGCGGGCCCGCAAGCCATCACTTTTGACCATCTGGATGCCGCCGAAACTCCGGCGGGGTTTTCCGCAAACGGACTGGATGCGTTGGATGCCGCCATGCGTAAATCTGTCGATGATGGGCTGGTGCGGGGCATCTCCACGCTTCTGGTGAAAGACGGGCAGGTCATCAATTACGATCAGTACGGCATTCGCCGCGCAGCCGATCAGGCGCCTGTCACCGAAGACACGATCTTCCGGATCTATTCCATGTCCAAGCCGATTACGGGTGTCGCCCTGATGACCCTGTATGAGGACGGGGCGTTCAGCCTGGACGACCCGATCACCAAATTTGTGCCCGAACTGGCCAGCCTGAAAGTGTTCGAAGGGCTGGATGAGGCCGGAGAACCGATCCTCGTGAATCCGGACCGGCCGGCCACGATGCGGGAACTGATGAGCCACACGGCAGGGTTCGCCTACGGCCTGTTCAGCGACGACCCGGTCAACAAGATGTTCGCCGAAGCCGAGGTGCTGGGCGCGCCGGACATGGACACCTATGTCTCGCGGCTCGCCACCGTGCCGCTGCTCTACCAGCCGGGCACCAACTGGGCTTACAGCACGGCGGTCGATCTGCAGGGCTATATTGTCGAGAAGCTCAGCGGGAAGCGCTTTGGCGAATATCTGCAGGACGAGATTTTCGGCCCGCTCGACATGGCCGATACTGGCTTTTATGTGCCGGAGGACAAGCGCGACCGCTTCTCCGATGTCTTCACGCCGAACCGGGAGACCGGCGTTCTGCAGCCGCTTGAGGCGCCGAACCTGGACTTTCGCAAAGGCGAGATCGGGATGGAAAAGGGCGGGCAGGGCCTCGTCTCCACCATCGGGGACTATGCCCGGTTCTGCCAGATGCTGGTGAATGGCGGCGAGCTGAACGGCGTCCGCATTCTTGAGCCTGAAACGGTCAGGCTGATGCGCACCGATGTGCTGCCGGAAGGCGTTGGTCTGTTTTCCGACGGTGTCAGCCCCAATCCGCAAATGGCGGGGCAGGGCTTCGGACTGGACTTCGCGGTCTATGTCGACCCGTCGGCGACGGGCGCCAGCCAGCCAGAAGGCGCTTATTACTGGGGCGGCGCGGCAGGCACCTGGTTCTGGATCGATCCGGTGAACGACCTCTTCTTCATCGGCATGATCCAGCGTTTTCCAGGTAGCCTCGACCGGAGCCTGCGGTCGGAATCCGCTAAACTCGTTTATCGCGCGCTTGCAGAGTGACGCTGCTTGGGGGAAGGAACTGGCATGACCGACAAAAGCTCGCCGACCGCCGCCGTCCTCCTCATCGGGGATGAACTCCTGTCCGGACGGACCCGCGACATCAATCTCCAGCAGATCGCCACCTATCTGGCCCCGCTGGGCATCCCCGTGCGCGAGAGCCGGACCGTGCCGGACATCGAGGACGAGATCGTTGCGGCAGTGAACGCGCTGCGGGGAAAATACACTTATGTCTTCACCACGGGCGGCATCGGCCCGACGCATGACGACATCACCGCAGACGCCATCGCCAAGGCCTTCGGCGTCGGCATTTCCGAACATCCCGAAGTCACCGCCATGCTGGCCGAACGCTACAAGGCGATGGGCACCGAATACACGCCCGCCCGCCGGCGCATGGCGCGCATTCCGCACGGGGCGAGCGTCGTGGCCAATCCGGTGTCTGGCGCACCGGGCTTCCAGACCGGGAACGTGTTCACGCTGGCCGGCGTACCGCAGGTCGCCCGCGCCATGCTGGAAGACATCGGCCCGCGTCTCGAAACGGGCGCGGTGGTGCACAAGATCACGATCCGCGGCACGGGCCTCCGGGAAGGGGACATCGCCGAACCGCTGGGCCAACTCGCCAAGGAGATGCCGCAGGTTTCCTTCGGCTCCTATCCCTGGTTCCGGACCGTGGGCGACAATGGGGTCCACCTCGTTGCCTCCACCCTCCATGAAGAGCTGATTGAAGACGTCGCCGCGAAACTGTCGGCGATCATCGAACAAGCGGGCGTAAGACCCGAGCGGCTGGAGGACGCCAATACGTGACAGACTTTCTGAAACGAACCTCGGTCATCTGGACGCTGTTCGTCCTGATGATCGTCATCGGTGCCGGATTTGGCGTGTTCAACAAGGCCGTCGGCGGCACGTTTCTCGACATGACGGCCTCTGCCGTGCAGGCGCGCGAGATCCTGGCGGGCATGACCGCAGAGCAGCGGGACGTGCATTTCTGGGTCACCGTGTTGCTGGATACGGCGTATCCGCTGGCCTATGGCGGCTTCCTGGCCGGCATGGCGCTGCGCTTCTTCGGAAGTTACGGCAAGGCTGCCGCCGTGCCTGCCTTTGCGACCATTATCGTGGACCTGACCGAGAACATGGTGCAGGCGCTGGCGCTGAAAGGCTCCGCCGATGTGCTGGACGCCAAGGAATGGCTGACACCGCTGAAATTCGGTCTTTTCTTTCTGGCTGCGGCGATTGCGCTGGTTGCCCTGATCATTGCCATCGTGAACCTGTTCCGCCGGAAACAGGCCTGAAAATTCCCAGACTGACGAAAATCAAAGGAGGCCGCCTTGGCTGACGAAATCATTCTTGTTGAGCGCGACGGACCGGTCGCGCTGGTGACCCTAAACCGGCCGGACGCGCTGAACGCGCTCAGCCGTGCACTGCGTGCCGAGATCGTGCGTGTGTTCACGGAGCTGAAAGACGATCCGGAGATCCGCGCCGTCGTGCTGACCGGCGCCGGCCGGGCTTTCACCGCGGGCGTCGACCTGAAAGAGGCCGGCCAGACCGGCTTTGCCCTCGGCGCCGACGAAGACTCCAAGGCGATCAACATCCTCGCCGCGATCGAAGCCTATCCGTGGCCGGTCATCGGCGCGATTAACGGCTTTGCCATCACCGGCGGATTTGAGTTGGCCCTGATGTGCGACGTGCTGCTGGCGTCCGAGAATGCGAAATTCGCTGACACCCACGCCCGCGTCGGCATCGTGCCGGGCTGGGGCCTGTCGCAGAAACTCTCGCGCCTGATCGGTATCAGCCGCGCCAAGGAACTCTCCTTCACCGGCAACTTCATCGACGCCGAAATGTCGGAACGCTGGGGCCTCGTAAACCGTGTCTACAAGGCAGACGAACTGGTGCCGGCAGCCATGAAACTTGCCCACGAAATGTGCGGCACGCAGCCTGTGCTTCTGAAGAAGTACAAGGCGCTGATCGATGACGGCTTCGGCATGCCCTTCGCCGATGCCATGAAGGAAGAAGTGCGCCGTTCCATCGAGCACGCAAATTCCGTCACCGCCGATTCCGTCGAAGAAGCCCGCAAACAGGTCACCGCCCGTGGCCGTGACCAGCAAGGATAAGCCCGATGAGAGATGTTGTAATCTGCGAACCCGTACGTACTGCCGTCGGCGGCTTTGGTGGCAGCTTCAAGACCGTGCATGCCCATGAAATGGCGAGCCATGTCATCAGCGAGCTGATGAAGCGGACCGGCCTGCCCGCAGAAGCGGTCGAAGACTGTCTCTTCGCGCAGTGCTACCCGACCATGGAGGCCCCGGCTTTCGGGCGGATGGTGGCCCTCGATGCAGGCCTCACCACGACGACCGGCGGTTACCAGATCGACCGCCGCTGCGGCTCGGGCCTTCAGGCGGTGATCAATGCGATCATGCAGGTCGGGTCCGGTGCGAACGACCTCGTCATCGCAGGCGGGGCGGAGAGCATGTCCAATGCGCCGTTTTTCTCCATCGAAATGCGCTGGGGCCTGAAGGGCGACGGGCTGACCCTGCATGACGGCCTCTCGCGGGGCCGCTACACAGCAGGTGGCAAACATCATCCGGTGCCGGGCGGCATGATCGAGACGGCCGAGAACCTGCGCCGCGATTACCAGATCACCCGCGAAGCCCAGGACGAGTTCGCCTACAATTCGCACAAGAAAGCCGCTGCCGCGCAGGCCGCCGGAAAGTTTGACGAGGAAATCGTTCCGTTTACGGTCAAAGGCCGCAAGGCCGATACGGTGGTCGACAAGGACGAGCATATCCGCGCCGACTCGACGCTGGAGAAACTCTCCACCCTCCGCGCCATCCGCGGCAAGGTAGATCCGGACGCCACCGTCACGGCGGGCAATGCTTCCGGCCAGAATGATGGCGCGGCGGCCTGTATCGTCTGTACGCGCGAAGCGGCTGACAAGTATGGGCTGAAGCCGCTCGGCCGGATGCTGTCCTGGCAGGTGGCCGGTGTCGGCCCGGAAGTCATGGGCATTGGCCCGGTGCCGTCTTCGGAAAAAGCCATGGCGCGCGCCGGGCTGGAACTGAAGGACATCGACCTGTTCGAACTGAACGAAGCTTTCGCCTCGCAGGTGCTCGCCTGCACCAAGGCGCTGAACTTCAGCGATGACGACATGACCCGCCTGAACGTCAACGGCTCCGGCATTTCACTCGGCCACCCGGTCGGCTGTACCGGCGTGCGCATCCTGACCACGCTGCTGCGTGAGATGGACCGCCGCGAAGCCCGCTATGGCGTCGAGACTATGTGCATCGGCGGCGGGCAGGGCCTGGCTGCCGTGTTCGAGCGTGTCGTCTAGAAAATATCCTCAAGGCGTTCGTGGCGTGTATTCAGCGCCACGATCAGCGCCAGGATGAAGACAATGCCGGCCAGCAGGCTGGCGAGGCCGGCGGCGGTGTAGGCGAAGCTAGCCGCTGTCATGTCACCCGTACCGGCCAGGTAGCGGTTGCGCTCCAGCGTGCCGATTGTCTGGCCGGTATAGGCGGCGCAGGCCAGGAAGAAATGGCTGTAGCCGACAATCGCCACGGACAAGGACGGGCGCGTTCGCAGGATCAGCAGGTAGACCAGTGCCATGCCGATCGTGCTGACCGTTGTGATAAGCACGGCAGATGCGGCGCTGAACAGCATCGTGCCCATGGCAGCCCCGCCCGACATGCGCGCCACGAACAGCTGTGCGGCTGCGCCCAATGCTGCGAGCAGAGACCACAGGAAGGGCAGGGCTTTCAGCATAATCTCCTCCGGCTGGCGCGGGTGCGCACGTGCCGGGGCAGCATCGCCCGGCAAGGTCTGCCAAGTCCACCCCGGCGAGGCTCCACCCCGGCTTCCATCTGCTGGAAATACACAGATTGCTTGCGATGACACATGGTGTTGTGGCGGATTGTGCGTGTATGCCAGTAAGGCAACCAGACGGTTCGCGCGCTTGGTGGAATGGTAGACACAGGGGACTTAAAATCCCCATCCTTCGGGAGTGTGGGTTCGAGTCCCACAGCGCGCACCACGCCTGATCCGGGAGCGATTTTTCGCTTGCAGGTCTTCCCCGCTTGCTGGCCCGGTGTGAACGCCGCCGGACGCAATCTTTTTATGGTTACCGGGCGGTTCACCAAAAATCCTTTTCGAAACAGGTGATTGTGACCAAGCGGCCACAATTCGTCCGGATCTGGATCAGCCTGAAACAGAAATGTCCCAATGTGGCACAAAAACCGCGCCTGATTCGGATTCGCCAGCTTCAAGGGGCCGGGTTCATGCGCAATCGGCATGATTACTATATAGTTAAGCGGGGAACTCAGCGGGGTGGCACGCCATATGTAGTGTGTCGTTCAACCTGAAGGATTGAGTTCCATGCTCCGCACGCTCATCGCATCCGTTGCCATCGCCCTGGCGCCGTTGCCAGCTCTGGCAGGTCCCGAGGCTGAGGCCCTCATCGCCGGGGCAGCCGCCGACATTTCCGATCCGGTGAAAGGCGAGGAAGCCTTCACCCGTTCGATCGACGTTGCCGCGGTCGCCCGGTTTGCACTTGGCAAACATGCCCGCCGGGTCAGCGCCGAGGAGCAGGCCCGTTTCACCGACGCGCTCAGCGTGTTCCTGGCCGACACGTTCCGTGAGAATGCCGGCACCTTCCGCGAAGCCGACATCGTCGTGCTGGGGTCGAAAGATCGGAGCGAGTCGGACTCGATTGTCGAAACCCGGATTACGCCAAAGGGTGAAGACCCGATGAAGGTCCGCTGGCGCGTCATCGAACGCAACGGCGAATGGCGTGTTGTGGACGTGGAAGTACTGGGCCTGTGGCTCGCCATCGAACAGCGCGCCCAGATCAGTGCCATCCTCGACCGGCCCCGCGCGACCATCGACGACGCCATCGCCGCGCTGTCCTGATTTTGAGCTCGGCAGGTGGGGCGCCCGGACTTTCGAGGCGAGACCAGCTGGTCATCATGCAGATCATGCGCCGAACAGGGGCGGCAGGAATGGGTGGCCGACGTAAAGCTCCGTGATACCGAGTATGTCGATCGTGGCGTGCGCCAGCATACAGGCGATCAGCCGGCGTCCCGTTGAGAGATAAAGCAGGCCGAACAGAAAACCCATCAGCCCGGTCGACAACATGCCTGACGGTCCCTGGTACAGGTGGGCTGCGCCGAACACGGCTGCAGAGAGCACGACAAGAAAGATTGCTCCGCCACCAAACAGGCGTTCCCCCCAGCCAATGACAAACCCCCGGAACATCAATTCTTCTGCAAACCCGCCGAAGAACACGCCTATGGCCAGCAGGATCAGATAGTTGGCGAGGTTGCCTTTGACCGCGTCGAAATTGCTGAGGTCGATTTCCTCATGGAGGCTGATCTGGATCAATGGCTCAATGAGGATTGAAAAGCCGATATGGATGACGACCCCGGCGCCGATACCGATGGCGACCATCCGGCCTGGACTGTCGCCCCACCAACGCAGGGTCGCGCGCCGTGCGTCCTTGTGGAAAATCAGTGCAATCACCACAACGGCCAGCGAAAACAGGGCGCCGATTCCGGGCAGGGCCAATGGGAACAACAGGGGAAGCGCCCACAAAAGGTACGTCGCAGCTTTTTTTGCCGGGGATACGTCCGTCATGCTTGATCTCTTTTCCAAATAGTGCGATTCGCACTAAATAAGGCTGGAAAGGAACTCATGGCAAGCAAAAATGAGAATGACCGGAAGAATCTGACGGAACTTGAGGCCTGCGTTCTGGCGCTGGTCGCCAAGGAGGGGCCGTGCACAGCCTACAGTATCCGCAAGCAATTCGAAGAGTCTCTGACATCGACATGGCATGCCAGTACCGGCTCGATCTATCCCTTGATCCGCCGCATGACGGAGCGTGGTTTGCTGGCCCGGCAAGACGTCGAATCTGATGGGCGGGGGGCAAAGGAGATCGAAGCGACGCCAGCCGGCAGGAAAGCGGCGCAGGCCTGGCTGAAAGAGGTGCCGGACTGGGTCGGTGAGCCGGCGGCAGACCCGATCCGTACACGCTTGATTTTTATCAGCGTTCTCGCGCCGGGCGACCGGGTAGCGGTTATCAAGCGCATGATCGCCGCAACGCAGGTTTCTCTAAGCCGCGTGGAGGTCAATCGCGCTCAGTTGGGCGCGGAAGGCAGAGCCGTGGACGCGCTGTCGGTTGCGGGGGCGGGCCACATGCTGCAGGCCCGCCTCAACTGGCTGGAGGACGTGCTGGCCTTCTACACGTAAGCCGCGGGTATATCAGCCTTTCAGCCTGGACTCTTTAGCCAGGCGGGGCGGACATAGTCTTCACCCAGATCTTGTGCCACCGCTTCGTGCGCAATCTTGCCGCCGTCGACCGTCAGGCCGTTGGCGAGGTGCGGGTTGGCGTTTATCGCTTCGCGCGCGCCCTTGTTGGCGATCTGCATCACGAAGGGCAGGGTGGCGTTGTTGAGGGCGTAGGTCGACGTGCGCGGCACGGCGCCCGGCATGTTGGCGACGCAATAGTGCAGTACGCCGTCGACCTCATAGATCGGGTCTTCATGCGTCGTGGCGTGGCTGGTTTCGAAACAGCCGCCCTGGTCGATGGCGATGTCGACCAGAACCGCGCCGGGCTTCATCGTCTTCAGCTGTTCGCGGCTGATCAGTTTCGGCGCGGCGGCGCCCGGGATCAGCACAGCGCCGATGACGAGGTCGGCATCCTTGATGGCCTCGCCGAGCGAGTGCGCGGTGGAGTACATGGTCTTGAGACTGCCGCGGAATTCGCTGTCGAGTTCATCGAGGCGACGATTGTTGCGGTCGAAAACGGTGACGTCGGCGCGCATGCCGACCGCGATCTCGGCCGCATGGGTGCCGGAGACGCCGCCGCCGATGATGACCACTTTCGACGGCATTACGCCGGGCACGCCGCCGAGCAGGATGCCGCGGCCGCGCTTGGTGCGCATCAGGGCCCAGGCAGCGACCTGCATGGACATCCGGCCGGCCACCTGGCTCATCGGGCGCAGCAGCGGCAGGCCGCCCTGCGCGTCGGTGACGGTCTCATAGGCAATGGCAAGACAGCCGGATTTCATCAGGCCGGCCGCCTGAACAGGATCGGGCGCCAGGTGAAGATAGGTGAAGAGCGTGTGGTCCGGCGTCAGGCGCGCGGTCTCTTCCGGCTGGGGCTCTTTCACCTTCACGATCAGTTCGGCGGCTTTGAAGACGGCATCGGCGTCCGGCAGGATTTTCGCCCCGACGGCGGTGTAGTCCTCATTCTGGAAACCGGAGCCGAGGCCGGCGCTGTCCTGGATGACGACCTCATGGCCCGCCCGCACCAGCTCGCCGACGCTTTCCGGTGTCAGGCCGACACGGGATTCCTGTTTCTTGATTTCTGTTGGAACACCAATGCGCATTTAAGCCTCCTGAAGGGAATGGGAGTGCCTATAGACCCCATCATGCGCAATTTCCAGCCTCCACTTCGCCTCAGGGAAAGCGGGGCAGATCAGGCGGCCTGGTCGAGGTCCGGCTCCACGGGGTCGAGATCACCCTCATCATCGTCCGCCTTGGCTTCCCCGATGGCGAAACGCTCGGTTTCGTGACTGAGCCAGGCACTGACCTCGTCTTCAGGGACACCGAGCGCGTTCAGCATGTCGATCACCATTTCGATGCCGCGCGGCTCGCCCATGGCAAAATGCGTGCGCACGCCGAGATTGGAGAAGCGTTCCATGTCCTCCGCAGTGTCGACCGTGACAAAGCGCTTGAGGTCAGGGAAGCGCCGCATCACGACCGGCGTCACCTCCTGGGAGACTTCATAGCGCGGGAAGCCGAGCACCATGGCGCGGGCCTGGTTGCCGCCGATGGCTTCGATCAGTTTCAGGTTCGACGCATCGCCGAAGGAGACCCGGTAGCCATCTGCCACGGCGGACAGGAGCCGGTCCGGGTCGAACTCGGTCGCGATGTAAGGGATGCCGTGATCTTCCAGCGCGTCGACGGCCAGCCGTCCGGTCTGCGTCATGCCGACGATGATGACCGGCCGGTCGAGCAGCGGCGTGGATCTGGGCGCAGCCTCGGTCCGGGACTGTGTCCGGCGGACGATCTCGCGGGACAGGCGTGCGCCAAGGTCGGCCCAGACCGGAGCGATCGCCAGCGACAGCGCGACGGCGGCCACAACACTGCTCATCAGCGGGCCAGGCATGCCGGTGACGATGGCGCCGAGCGACAGCACGACCAGCGTGAATTCCGATCCCTGCGCCAAGAGGAAGGCCAGCTGCGTCGCGCCCGGAACGCTCCACCCGTTCAGCCGCGCGGCGGCAAAACCAAGCGCAGTCTTGAAGCCGATGAGGCCCCCGGCCGCCAGCAGAACCAGCGGCAGGTTCCGCATCAGGGCCGGGACATCGATCGAGAGGCCGACGCTGATGAAGAAGAAAGAAAGGAGCAGGCTTCGGAAGGGGGCCATCTCCGTCTGCACTTCATGCCGGTAGGGCGTCCCGGACACGGCCAGCCCCGCCAGGAAGGCGCCGAGGGTAAGGGACAGTCCGGCCACCGCCGTGGCGCAGGCGGCCGCCAGGACGAAGAGCAGGGTGAAGGCCGTAAAGGCCTCTTCATTGCGGATAATCGCCAGCGTCCGGAAAATCGGGTTGATCAGATATTTACCTGCCAGCACCGCCGCAAAGAAGGCGAGGCCTGCCTGCACCAGCGAGAGCGCCAGGGAGGCGATCAGCGGAAGGTCTGCCCCGGCCAGCAAATGCGTGGAGATGACGCCGGCGAGCCCGGAGGCGCCGGTTTCTGCCCCGCCGAGAGACGTGGCGTAGATCATCAGGAAGATCGCCACCATGTCCTGGAAGATCAGGACATGTGTGGCGGCCCGGCCAATGGGGCAGGAATTCTGCTCGCGCTCGGTCAGGATGCGGGCGACCACAGCGGTTGAGGACAGGCCGAGGCTCAGCCCCACGGCCAGAGCAATGGGCCAGGCGATGCCGATCATCCAGAGGGCGCCGGCACTCATCAGGCCGGTCAGCATGAGGTGAGCGGGCGCAAGGCCCAGCAGGTCGCGGCGGCTTTCTTTCAGTTCCCGCATCGAGACATGCATGCCGATGTCGAACAGCAGGAACACAACGCCCAGCTCTGCAAGCAGGTGGGTCGCCGGGCTCTCATGGATCAGGCCCAGGCCGTACTGTCCGATCAGTATGCCGACGATCAGGTAGCCGACAATCGGGCTGAGCCGGGCCGCTTTCGTCACCAGCGCAGAGGCCGCACCAAAGCCAAGCAGCGTGATCGCCGGAACGAGCGCATCGACAGCTTGCACAGGTGTAAACTCGGCTGCCACGCAATCGTCTCCTTCAAGTCGGTCTGGTTCTGGGGAGCCCCCTCTATCCTACAGATAGGAAGACATTTGGGTAAAACAAAGGCCGCCAGTTCCGGCGGGAACCAGCGGCCTTCACCTTGCTGCGCGTGGAGGAGGGCATGATCCCCGCGCAGTTGGAGGAACCGGAAGCCTTAGAGAGACTTGGCGAGCGTCAGGACAACGCGCTCTTCGGCAATCGAGCCATAGATGTCGTCGCCGTCGGTATCCCAGTAGCGCAGGTCAACATCGATGCCGATCGGAAGGGAGTAGGTGCCGCCGAGCGACCAGTTGGTGTAGTCGCCACCCGCATCGAAGCTGTAGTTGCCGACGGAAGCGTCCACCGAGAAGGCGTCGGTGAAGGAATACCCCGCAGATCCCTCCACATAGACGTTCTCATTGTCCGGATCCCAGTACACCGCACCGCCGACCGAAACGCCGCTGGTGAAAGTGTAGCCGAGCGCGCCCTGCAGTTCGACGAAGTCGTAGTCTGCTTCTTCCGTGTCAGGATAGGCGTAGTAGATGAAACCGACGTCCCAGCTGATCCCGCTTTCAGTCTCCCCCGCGAGACCGCCATACAGGTCCAGTTCCAGGTTGGCATCTTCCGGCTCGTCGCCGAAATCGACGTTCGACGCCCAGGTGCCGGCGTAGAACATGCCATTGGAATAATCGAAGCCGCCCTGGATCGCGAAGTCTTCGTTGGACTGGGATACCCCGCGCCAGACATAGTCTGTCGTCAGTGCGACGTTGCCCGACCATTCGCCTTCGGCATAGGCGCCGCCCGCGGCGGCAGCGAGTGCTGCGAGGGCGACCCCCGCCCGTGTGAGTTTGGATACCATTTGAACTTCCCCGTTCGTTATGAGCGCGCTCCGTTGAGCGCCGGGGACAGATTGACGCGCCATCCGGGGACGGCGGACTGAAAAAGAGTTTATCCGGGTACCGAGTTAAGGATCGCCGCCGAATTGAGCAGACTTAAGGCACTCCTGCCTGCTCTTTGGGCGTCACGAATGCGTCAGCGAGCTACCAGAGGGGCATAACCAAGGTGCATGCCGGCATCCACAAGCAGGGTTTCGCCGGTCACATGGCGACTCGCATCGGTGCAGAAGAAAACGGCGGAATCTGCAATGTCATCAGGGCCGCTGGCCACATTCAGGGGGACTGACGCAGCGACACCAGCCTCCATTTTTTTGTATTGTTCCTCGCCCATCTGGTCCTTGAACCAGCGGGTGCCGATAAATCCGGGGCAAATTGCATTAACTCTGATCGCCGGTGCCAGCGCACGGGCCAAAGACAGCGTCATTGTGTTGAAAGCGCCCTTCGAGGCGGCATAGGCGACCGAAGACCCGACACCTGTCACGCCGGCGATGGACGACACGTTCAGCACCGCTGCCGGCCGGCCGGTTTCTTCGAGGCATTTCTCCAGCAGCGTCTTGCAGGCCTGCATCATGAGGTACGGGCCGGCGACATTCACCGTGTAGATGTCGAGAAAATCCTGCCGGGAGAGGGCGCCCAGGTCGGCATGGTCACGGGCATGGCGGGTGATTCCCGCATTGTTGACCAGAATATCGAGCCTGCCCCAGACGGCGGCAGCATCGGCCAGAGCCTTGCAGCCTTCTTCGGTCGAGACATCGGCCTGCACCAGGCGCGCCTGGGCGCCAAGGGCCTGACAGTCGGCAACTGTCTGCTCGGCATCGGCGACCGATTTCGTGCAATTGATGATCACGTCGGCGCCGCGTTCTGCCAGCTTCAGCGCGATGGAGCGCCCAAGTCCTGTGGCCGACCCTGTGACGATTGCCTTGCGTCCTGCGAGATCTTTCGTGTCTGCCATGGTCGGCCTCCCTGCCTGTTCTGATTGTCTGTTGTGCTGTGACTGCGCTTGTGGCGGCAGATTTTTACGGCGTCAACGAAAGCTAAATGGCTATAGGGTAAACAGGCCTGCACTATTGGAGGCTCAGGACATGATCCTGTTCCAGAATCTGGCCGTTGCGACCCTGATGGTTGCGATTACCTTCTCGATCCATTTTGCCGGGCTTGTCGGCCTGACCGCGCTGTTGCGCCAACGGGGGCGGGAATTCCGGCGCCGGACGTCGAGAATGGGCGAAACGCTGGGGCAGGGGCTCGGCATCCTGATTGTCGTGTTCAGCCTGTTTGCCCTGCATTCGCTGCAGATCTGGCTATATGCCTTTGCCTATTTGATTGTGGGTGAGCTCCACCAGATCGAAACGGCGGTCTATTTCTCCACTTCGACCTTCACCACGGTCGGCTTCGGGGATGTGATCCTGTCGCACAAATGGCGGATGCTGGGCGTGGCCGAATCCATGAACGGCTTCCTCCTGATCAGCTGGTCGACAGCTTTCCTCGTCTCGCTGACGGCCCGCGTCCGCGCCTTCGAGGCCAAGATCGAGGGCCGGGACGACTAGGCGGCTGCCTGCAGCTTCATCAGCTTTGCTGCGCCGACCGCCAGTCCGACGAGGCCGATCCCGCCGATGACCAGCGTCCAGGGATGGGCGCCGAAGGTCTCGAAATACTGCGTATAGGCGTGGATCGCGAGGAAGACGGTTGCGGTCACTGACAGGAAGCCGCCATTCCGGCTGCGGGCCATGACAGCAATGAGCAGCAGCGGCCAGCCGATCGAGAAGACAGCTTCCGGCACGTGCGTGGTGGTGGCGCGCCAAGTTTCCCAATCGGTCTCTTCTGAATAGCGATAGTCCGGCCCGAAATCGTCGCCCCAGAGAGAGCCGACCCAGAAGGCGAAATTGACGAGGAAGAAAGCCGTACGCGCGGCAATCCCGGCAAGGTTCTGCCAGACTGCTCCGATCCGGCTGCGCAGGGCATAGAGGCCTGCCGTCAGCGCGCCGAACACAAGGATGGTCATGACCGGCTGCTCAACGAACAGGCCGTAACAGGCGTGCCAGTATCCCGTTCCCGTGCCGAAGACCGCGCCGAACGCCAGAACCGACAGTACCATCATGAAGGCCGAGCGGAACCAGACGGCGCCCGCGCCGAGCAGCAGCGTGATCAGCAGGGCAGGCAGGGTGGTGTCGGCCGCGTCCTCATATTGCCAGCCGATCCAGCCCGCGAGGCCGAGAACGCCCATCAGGGCAAGCCCCGCTGACAGCACCTTCAGAGAGGCGCCCGGCGCGAACCGGCGGGTCAATTCGGCCGCCGCAATCGCCAGAACGGCCAGGATCAGACCTGTCGTAGCGTCAGGCACCAGCGCGATTGTCCCTGCGGCGACCGCCAGCGCGCCCATGATCAGGGCGAGATTCACGAACAGGCCGGAGCGGGAATCGGGGACTGCACGGGCCTCGATCAGGCGGGCCAGATCGGCGCCGATCAGCCCTTCGGCCTGTAGCTGTTGCAGATCAATCCGGATCGTCGGCATGACGGCCTCCCATTCATAAGTGAGTGATCACTAACATTTTTGACTGCAACTCGCAAGGCCTTTTGTCGCTCCGTCATGTGTGGACAAGTTCGGGTGTGCGGCGTAACTGCGGCAAGCTGTAAGTTTTAACAGGCCTGCCGGGGTAGAGATGTTCAAGAAGATCCTGATTGCAAACCGGGGCGAGATCGCCGTCCGCGTCATCAAGACCTGCCGCCGCATGGGCGTGCAGACGGTGGTTGTCTATTCAGATGCCGATGCCGGCTCAATGGCCGTGGAAATGGCCGACGAAGCGGTTCACATCGGCCCGTCACCCGCATCGGAATCCTACCTGGTTGCCGACAAGATCATTGAAGCCGTGAAGGCCACGGGCGCCGAAGCCATCCATCCGGGCTTTGGTTTCCTGTCCGAGAACCCGGGTTTTGCAAAAAGACTGGAAGAAGAGGGCATCGGCTGGATCGGCCCGAACGCCTTCGCCATCGATGCGATGGGCGACAAGATCAGCTCCAAGAAGCTCGCGGCTGAAGCGGGCGTGTCCACGGTGCCGGGCCATATGGGCCTGATCGAAGACACCAAGGAAGCCGTGAAGATCTCCAAGGACATCGGCTATCCGGTGATGATCAAGGCGTCGGCCGGCGGCGGCGGCAAGGGCATCCGCGTCGCTTATAATGACAAGGACGTCGAAGAAGGCTTCCCGGCCGTGAAGGCCGAAGCCAAATCCTCCTTCGGCGACGACCGTGTCTTCATCGAAAAATTCATCCTTGAGCCGCGCCACATCGAAATCCAGGTGCTGGGCGACAAGCACGGCAACTGCATCTATCTGAACGAGCGCGAATGCTCGATCCAGCGCCGGAACCAGAAGGTGATCGAGGAAGCGCCGTCGCCGCTGCTCGATCCGGAAACCCGCAAGAAGATGGGCGAACAGGCCGTCGCGCTTGCCAAGGCCGTGAACTATGACAGCGCCGGCACGGTGGAGTTTGTCGTGTCCGGCAAGGACAAGGGCTTCTACTTCCTTGAAATGAACACCCGTCTGCAGGTGGAGCACCCGGTGACCGAGATGATCACCGGCGTCGACCTTGTCGAGCAGATGCTGCGCGTGGCGGCCGGCGAGAAGCTGGCGATCAAACAGTCCGACATCGGTATCAATGGCTGGGCCGTTGAAAGCCGTGTGTATGCGGAGGACCCGTACCGCAACTTCCTGCCGTCCATTGGCCGCCTGAAGCGCTTCCACCCGCCGGGCGAAGGCAAGCTGGGCGAGGGGGAAGTCCGCATGGACAGCGGCGTCCGCGAGGGCGACGAAATCTCCATGTTCTACGACCCGATGATCGCCAAGCTGATCACCTGGGGCAAGGACCGCGATACGGCCCTCGACGTACACGGCGAGGCGCTCGACCGGTTCCACATCGAAGGCATCCAGGACAACATCCCCTTCATCGCTGCTGTGATGGACCAGGACCGTTTCCGCTCAGGCAATATCACCACGGCCTATATCAAGGACGAGTTCCCGGAAGGCTTTGACGGTGTTCCGCCGACGGAGACTCAGGAGACGCAGCTGATCTGCGCGGCTGCCTATGTGCACGGCTTCCTGTCACGCCGGGCTGCGCTCACTTCGGGCCGCATGGCGCCGGTGCCGGAAGCGCGCCGCGAATGGGTCGTGATCCTCGGCGACAAGCAATATCCCGTCACGCTGGATCTTGGCGGCGACGGCGATGCGGAAATCACGATCGATGGCGGCAAGACGCATACGCTTATCACTGACTGGGTACCCGGCCAGCACCTTGTCGAAGGTTCGCTGGACGGCAAGACCTTTGCCGTGAAATTCGCTGACCGGACCGAAGGCTATGTCTTCCGCCACCGCGGCGTTGCCCTGCGCGCGCTGGTCTGCACCCCGCAGATCGCCGAGTTGCATGCCCGCCTGCCGGAGAAGCCGAAGCCCGATACGTCGAAGCTGATTATCTCCCCGATGCCGGGTCTGGTTGTGTCCATTGATGTGGAGCTTGACCAGGAAGTGCAGGAAGGCGAGGCCGTCTGTGTCGTTGAAGCCATGAAAATGCAGAACATTATCAGGGCTGAAGCAACCGGAACGGTAAAAGCGATCAACGTTTCGGCGGGTGACAGCGTTGCGGCCGACGAAATTATGGTCGAGTTTGCCTGATCCAAGGGCGAATTAACCTCCCAATAATGAAATTACCGCGCTATCCTGCCTCAGGTGAGTGGATCAGATCAGGCGTCTGATCCGCCGGATCTGAGGAGGAGGGCAGTGTCCCCCTCATCAATGGATTTGATCTGGGGGAACGGTAATGGAACTGCTCTTCAGCCCGAACGGGCGCATCGACCAGCCAACCTATTGGCGGGGGGTTCTGATTCTCTTCGGAATCAGCGCGGCCCTGACCGTGCTGTCAGCTTATGTTTCGCCCTTCCTGGGTTTCATCAGCATCATCTTCATCTGGCCTTGGATCGCCGTGCATACCAAGCGGTTTCACGATGCCGGCAAGACCGGCTGGCTGACGCTTGCCATGGTCGTGCTGGCGATCATCGTATCCCTTGTCGCACAGGCCATCCTGCCACCCCTGTTCGGGGTGAATGTCGCTGACATGCAGCGCGAGATGGAAGAGAATATGGCGGACTATATGTCCTCCAATGATCCGGGGGCGGCGATGGCTTATGCCATGCAGGAATCCAAGCGGATGGCGCAGGCGCAATTGCTGCCGTCGATCCTGTCCACTGGTCTTGTGACCGGCGTTGTGGGCTTTGTGATGAGCCTGTTCAAGACCGATCCGAACGACAACCAGTATGGCCCGGGACCGGGCGGTTCAGCATCTGCCTTCAGTTAAGCGGTAGAGTCCCGCCAGCCTTCGCGGGCGGCGTTTTATCAGAATGATCAACAGTTCGGGTGCTTCAGAGGGGGCCCGGCAACACAAGGAGACCTGAAATGGTCAGCTTTCCCGACGCAATAAAATTGTTCTTCTCGCGTTATGTCGACTTCCAGGGCCGCTCTACGCGCGCCGAATACTGGTGGGTCTACCTGTTCAACCTGATCATCTTTGGCGTCTGGGCGCTACTGTTCTTCGTTCTGGGCGGCATCAATATGCGCACCGAGGAAGTGTCGCCGCTCGGCTTCATCCTTATCGCCTTGGTGGCCATTTATGTGCTGGCGATCATCATTCCGGGCATCGCGTTGTTCATTCGCCGCCTGCATGACATCAACCAGACGGGCTGGATCTATGCTGGCCTCGTCGTGGCCAATTTCGTGCCGGTGCTGAACATGATTGCCGGTATCGCCGCGATCGTGATCGCTTGTATCCCGGGCACCAAAGGCCCGAACAAGTACGGTCCGGATCCGCTTAACCCGACCGCTGGCGCAGCCGATACGTTCGTCTGATCGCGGCTTGTCCCTCGATCCCGGCCCCGGCCGGGTGTAGAATTGGGAGCCGGGCCCTATGAGGGGTCCGGCTCTTTAGTGTGCGGGTTTTGCTTGCACGGATTTATCGTTTATTGATAAGAACCCGGCAGAAGACCCGACCTGACCACAGGAGACTTTCAACGAATGGACATTTCCTATGTCCTGCTGAATCCAAAAGGCCGCATCGGCCCGCGCGACTTTCTGCGCGGCCTGATCCTGCTCACGGGTGCCGGTCTGATCATTCAGGTTCTCATCGTCGGCGCGTCCGTGGGCGCAGCGCTCCTGCAATATCCCTTGTTGTGGGGCTATTTCTGCGTGCTCGCCAAGCGCCTGCACGATGCCGGCCAGACGGCCTGGTTCAATGTGCTGTTCCTGTTCGGCTTTGTGGTGGTTTCTTCGATCCTCAACGCCGTGCTGCTTCCGGTTCTGTCGCCGGACATGTTGCCGCTGATGACCCAGATTCAGGAGGTTGGCCTGACCGACGGCTTCGGCGGCATGATGGAAGCGCAGCAGAAACACGCCATCGAGATCGCCCGCGGCACTGCCCTGACCCGGCTGGTCAGCTTCCTGATCACCAGTGCCGGCCTCGCCCTGGTTGCGGGGCGCCTGCCTTCCGATCCGGATGCCAATGCCCACGGGCCGGCGACCGGCCGTCCCGATGCTTCCTGACCCCCGCGCAAGGATAAACGCCGCTCATGAAACCCAACGACCCCACCGCGATTGATCCGCATCGTCCCTGGATCAAGGATGCCCGTGACAACCCCCACGACATGCGCTGGGGCCAGGTATTCTTCAATCCGTTCGGGTCGAGCCCGAAACTGCACTTCACCCGGGCGTGGACCTTCATGTTCCTGGGGCGTGTGCTGCTCTACATCGTTCCGGTGTTCACCGTGTTCATCGCGTCGCTCGCCGGGGCGGACCTCAGCGGCCTCTGGAAGCCGGTCGAGGCATTGGTCCTGCCAGTCCCGGAGCTGCTGCTGCCGTTCTTTGTGTTCGTGATCGTGACGGAGTTCACGTCATGGGTCGCGCATGTGCGCCGCTTCAATGAGGCGCACAAATCCCCGCTCTGGGCGATGATCGTCCTGATCCCGCTGATGCTCGGCCTGGTCGGCTTCTATCTCGGTGCACAGGGCGGCATCAAAAAGTATGAAGCGATGCACGCGCCAAAACCTGCCGTGACGGCCGAGGCGCCTGCGGAAGACGGCGCAGAGGCCGCTGCCGCGAAGCCTCAGCCTCAGCCTCAGCAGCGTCGCCGTCCGGGGCCGCCGCAAAGTGAGCGGGACATGGCTGCCAGTTCCGGTCTCGGCCTTGCCATGCTTGCTTGGGCGCCGACCTCATTTTTCGTGATGCTGTGGACGTTGCTCTTTGTCGCCCGCATTCCGAATGGCGGTGTTGGCCGGTTCAGGACCGGCAGCGACATTGCCCAGGGCGAGGAAGAGCTGCCGCCTGCTTACGCCGCGGGCTGAAGCGGGCAGGGCACCGGTTCCAGCGCGCTGTCGAAGACGGTTTCAAACGCATCCCGGAGGGCGATGTCTGCATCTGCCATCGTCGCCGGAATGCCGAGATCGGCCAGGCTGGTCACGCCATAGCGCGGATCCGCAATGCCGCACGGCGTGATGCCGCTGAAGTGTTCGAGGTCCGGTTCAACATTGAGGCTGATGCCGTGGAAGCTGACCCAGCGCTTCAGGCGCACGCCGATGGCGGCGATCTTGTCCTCGCGCAGCGGGCCGCCGGCCTGCGTCCGGTCGACCCAGACACCCACCCGCCCGTCGCGGGGACCGGCATCGATGTTGAAGCTTTGCAGGGCCGTGATGATCCACCGCTCAAGGTTCTGCACGAAGGCACGCACATCCTTGCCGCGCTTGCCCACATCCAGCATCACATAGGCCACCCGCTGGCCGGGGCCGTGATAGGTGTACTGCCCGCCGCGCCCGGCATCGAAAACGGGGAAACGGGCGGGGTCCCGCAGGTCGTCCAGCTTCGCTGACGTGCCTGCCGTATAGAGCGGCGGGTGCTCAAGGAACCAGACAAGTTCGGGCGCATCTTCTTCATGAATCGCGCGGGCGCGCGCCTCCATAAAGGCGAGGGCGTCTTCGTAGGGAACCGGCCGATCCGACACAGCCCACTGGACAGGAGAAAATTTGTGCATCACGCCCCGCATATAGGGTGTATTCGGGGCTTCACAAAGCGGCAGGCGGGCCTTATACGGCGCCTTCGCCTCGAATGAGACATGTGCGGTCGTGGCGGAATTGGTAGACGCGCAGCGTTGAGGTCGCTGTGGGGCAACCCGTGGAGGTTCGAGTCCTCTCGAC
>MDTG01399123.1_pt1 | contig 20980 bp, 12 predicted proteins | sample 811421 | NCBI WGS metagenome assembly MDTG01 (sample SAMN05326645, study PRJNA326480) | marine metagenome | isolation source: seawater | place: Pacific Ocean: South East | collected 2011
AAGCTCGCAGCACCCTCAAGACGATGATGGCCAGCGACCCCTCCATCGAGCGGATCCTCGAGAGTGCCACCGGCTACGTGGTCTTCCCCAAAGTCACCAGTGGTGCCCTGATCATCGGTGGCGAGGGTGGTGACGGGGTCGTCTTCCGGGGCAACGATCCGTGGGGCGTGGCCAGGCTCGCCAAGGGATCGATCGGAGCCCAGGTCGGAGGCGAGATCTACTCGGAACTCATCGTCCTCCTCACCGAGAGTGCCTTCGAGAAGTTCACCGAGGGCGAGTTCAAGTTCGCCGCGGGGATGAAGGCCGTCGCCATCAAGTCCGGAGCCGCGACTGCAGCCCCCGTTTCCGATGGAATGATCACCCTCACGATGACCCGGGGCGGGCTGATGGCCAGCGTCGCGATCGGAGGCCAGAAGTTCTCCTGCCAGCCCTTTGACTCCAACTGAGCGAAACCACGTCCACCTCGCTCCCCGGGAGAAGACCTCATGGACCTGGTCGAGAGTTGGCATTTCCTCGGCCAGTTGATCCTCCTTCTCGGAGCAGCGGTCGCCGCCGGGGCCGCCCTCGAGGCGGTCGGGGTGAGCGCCATCATCGGATACCTCCTCGCCGGAGTGGTGCTTGGCCCCGGAGTGACCGGCCTGATCGCAGACGTCGATTCCTTCCAGCTGGTCGCGGAACTCGGGGTCTCCCTCCTGCTGTTCTCGATAGGACTGGAGATGACCCCCGCCAAGCTCCGGGGGTTCGGAATGCGCGGAATCATCGTCGGCCTCCTGCAGGTGGTGGTCACCCTGGTTGCAGCCGCCACCGTGGCCGCGCTCTTCGGCATGGGATTCAAGGCCTCGATCGTGATCGGATGCATCGTGGCGATGAGCTCCACCGCGGTCGTGGTGCGACTGCTGGTCGATCGTGGTGAACTCGACGCACCCCGCGGAAGAGAGGCGTTGTCGGTGCTTCTCGCCCAGGACGTGGCGGTGGTTCCGATGCTGGTGCTGGTCGGAGTGCTGGGGGCGACCGCCACCGCGGAGGCGAACATCGTGGCCGTGGCCAGCGACCAGCTGACCGATGCCGCGGTCGGCATGTTGATCGTGGTGACGATCCTGGTGGTCGTGGGAGTCTTCATCCTGCCTCGATTGCTCGGTGCCTCGGTGTTCAGGAAGAATCGAGACTTCGCGATCGTCATCGCGATCATCACCTGCATGGTCGCGGCCTGGATCAGTCACGCCCTGCAGCTCTCGCCCGCGCTGGGTGCGTTCGTGGCCGGAGTGGTGCTCGCCCGGGTTTCGTTCGCCCGACAGATCCGGGCCGACACCGGAGCCCTTCGTGCGGTCTTTCTCACCCTGTTCTTCGCATCGATCGGGCTGCTCGCCCAGGTCGGCGACATGTTCGAACCGCGAATCCTCGCCATGGTCGCGGGGATCCTGCTCATCGGGTTGCTTCTGAAGTTCCTGATCACCTTCATCGCGATCCGAATCACCGGCGGTCACCGGACCGTCGCCCTCGGCGCTGCGTTCTGCCTCGCCCAGTTCGGCGAGTTCAGCTTCGTGGTTGGTTCCGAAGCCCGGGCCAGCGGAGTGATCGACGAGGCGCTGTTCCAGGCGACGATCGGTGCTTCACTGCTGAGTCTCCTCGCCACACCGATCCTGGTCTCGCGTGCGAAGCCGTTCTCCTTGTCGCTGAATCATCTGCTGGTCGGGGCTCGACTGTGGAAGCCCGCCAGGCTCGAGGAGATCGACGTCGAGTCAAAGCTGACCGGGCACGTGATCGTGATCGGTTTCGGCCCTGCGGGGGAGGAGGCGGCCCGCACCATCCGCTTGTCCGGCCTCGAACCGTTCGTCCTCGAGATGAATCCCACGACCGTGCGGCGGGTCCGAGGAGAAGGCATGCGGGCGGAGATCGGCGACGGCGCCAGCCGAGACATCCTCGAACACGCTGGAGCGGCGGAAGCCTCCGCGTTCGTGGTCACGATCCCCGATCCTGGAGCGGCGATCGCCGCGATCCATCAGATCCGGACTCTCAACACCGAGGCCACGGTGGTGGTCCGCGGCCGCTATTCCCGTCGACTGGCTGAAATCATGTCCGCAGGGGCGGACCAGGTCATCGACGAGGAATCAACCGTGGGAACCCTGCTGGGCGCGACTGTGGTCAAACGCGGAACAGGATACGCCGGAGAGGAAACGGAGAGCTGGCCCCGACCCCGGGACCGGGCCGACACCTGAACCCCACCACCGCGGGAAACCGTCACTCGCCGAGTGATTTCCAGAGGGTCGACGCGCCGGCGGGGATGGCGACGTCGCGGTCGTCCAGGACTCGCCGAGGAGTGATGTCCGCGCCGAACGCATTCTTCAGCATCTTCTTGTCCACCGAGACTCCGAAGCCACCGATGACGGCACCGCCGTACAGGCCGCCCATCGAGGAGATCACCTTCACCCGCTCCCGATCAAGCGGGTCTCCGGCGGCTCCCGAGGCGGTCCAGGCGGTTCCGGATGCCTCGGCCACGAACTGAGTCCCCTCGAACACGAAATCCTCGAAGGCGGAAACGTCCTCGAAGATCATCACCAGCCGGCCACCTTCCCCACCGATCTGGAGACCGATGCTTCCCGCCACGATGTTCACCGGCAGAGGCGGCGACCAGCGGTCGTCCAGTCGACGGATCGCGACCCCATGACCGACCGTGATTCCGATGCCCAGGCCTCCCCGGCCGATCTCCAGCACGACGACCCCCGCCGCCCCCGTGAAGGTCGCCTCATCGATCCGTCCCTCCAACCGGAAGTTGTCCAGGACCCTCGCCTCCTGGACGCTCTGGTAGGCGAGCGTTTTCGGCGTGCTGCAACCGGAGGACGCAGCCAGGGAGCCCACCGCGAGAATGAAGAACGATTGGAGGAAGGAGTACGAACTGCGCATCGAGGACTCTCCGCGGGAGTTGACTGGATCCGGGATCATCCTCCCGAACGGGCTGCAGCATATGCCCGGGAACCACCGGGGACCCGAGCGGACCCTGAAGCAACGGGACGGAATGCAATCCGGGCCGCGTCGGCATCGACGCGACCCGGAATTCGATTCGATTCGCGGTTCGGATCGGACCCCCGATCAGAGTCCCTTGACCTGCCAGCCGTCCCGGTACTTGCGAGTGAGGTACTGATCCGCATCGGGCTTCCCGACGAACTTCATCCCCGCCGCATCCCACTCGAGCTTCTCGTTGGGGTACCTGCTCGCCACCGCACCGATGGCGAGGGTCTCGGAAACCCGCCCGGCGTATTCGAGCGGAGTCAAGCAGGGCTGGTCGCCGCCGAGGGCCCGGTCGGCCCACAGATGCCAGTGACTTCCACCGCGGGCCATCGGCATCTCCATCGGACGTTCCACGCCACGCCGGAAGTAGGCGTATCCGTCACCACCCTGCGGAACCAGGAGCGACGCCTTCTCGCCGATGATGACCACCACGTTCTGGGGCATCTGGTAATCGGAGGGCAGACCGATCGCGGATGGTTGCGGGAGATTCTTTCCGTCGTACCAGGTGAAGGGGATCGGATCGCCCTCGGAGAAGCGGTTGCCCTCGATCTGCATTCGGACCACCTCCTTGGAGGGGTACTGGTCATCGGTGCAGTCGGTGGCCTCGCAGATCACGGTCGTGGGATCACCGAGCTCCAGCGGCTGGAACGCCGCATCGACGATGTGGCAGGCCATGTCGCCGAGAGCGCCGCAACCGAAATCGCGAACTCCTCGCCAGTTGAACCCGTGGTACGCGCCATTCTTGTAGGGACGCTCCGGCGCGACTCCAAGCCAGAGGTCCCAGGAAAGACTGGACGGAACCGAGTCCGAACCCGAGGGGCGAGGGTTGCCCTGCGGCCAGATGGGACGATCACTCCAGGCGTGGATCTCCTTGATCTTGCCGAGGTTGCCGTCCCGGACGAACTTCATGCATCGCTGCTTCATCGGGCGGGATGCGTTCTGCGTGCCCATCTGGGTCGCGAGTCCGGGATTGGCGGCGGCGGCCTTGGCGAGGGCGCGGTTCTCATGGACCGACCAGGCCAGCGGCTTCTGACAGTAGAGATGCTTGTCGGCGTTCAGGGCCATCATGGCGTAGATGGCATGCATGTGATCGGGCGTGGTGATGGACACCGCATCGAACCCGTCCCCCAGCGAATCGAACATCTCCCGCCCGTCTGCGAATCTCTTCGCGTCGGGATGGAGTGAACCGGCCTTGTCCAGGTTGTTGGAATCGGTATCGCAGAGACCCGTGATCACCACCTCAGGATGCGAGGAGATCTGGGCCAGATCGGAGGTTCCCATTCCTCCGACGCCGATCGAGGCGACATTCAGCTTCTGAAGCACCCCACCCCGTCCGAGGGTGGGCTTCCAACCGGCAAGGACCACACCGGCCGCAGCCGCGGTCTTGATGAAGGTACGGCGTCCGGCCAGGGCATCGGTTCCAAGAGGGGCGGTCATACGTGGCTCCGGGATGAGGCGGTCTGAGCCGCCATGTCTACTCTGAAGGCCGCCTGGGCGACCTGAAACGTCGATTCAATGCCACGATGCTACCCACCAGATGGGGTTTTTGTTCTGGAAAGCGACCGAACCCGCAGATCCTTGAAGTGAACCACGTCTCCGTGCCCGCAAAATCCAAGATGCCCGATGGCCCTGGTGGCTCCCGGATGCTCACGGCCGCTGAGCGCACCGTTCTTCAGCGCATCCACGACATCAACCTCCAGGATCACGCAGCCGTTCAGGACCACCCGCACCTGCGGGCCCTCCACCCGGATCTCCTGGTGATTCCACTCACCCGGAGGCGACTGATACCCCCTCAGGGCCGGCGCGATCCCATAGATGGAACCGTGGCACTGCCAGTCCTTCAGTCCCGCGTACTTGGGGTGACTGTTGTCGAGGACCTGCACCTCCATACCCTGGTACGCGGCATCTCCTCCCAGGGGGGCCCGGACGGCGATTCCGTTGTTCGCACCCGGTGGCACCTTGAACGCGAATCGGAAGACGAAATCGTCGAACTGGTCCGCGGTGTAGAGATTGCCTCCCGCGCGATCGGGGAAGGTTCGAATCGCACCGTCCTCGACCCCGTAACCATCCATGTTGCCGGTCCAACCATCGAGATCCTTCCCGTTGAAGAGGGATTGGAAGCCGACTTCTTCCTCGACGATGCGGGCGATGGAAGCCTTGTCGAGCAGGATGGAATCGGTGCCCACGTTGCTGAAACGTAGAAAGCACGGACCGGGACGGGACCACCGGGCCGGAAACTCGAACTCGACGAACCCCCGCCGCCATTGGACGCCGGTCGCAATGGTCCGCGCAGGATTGGTGCTCCAACCGTCGCTGGACCGGACATTCACCCGCAGCGCCTCATCGGAAGATCCCCGCCCCTCCTGCATGGCATTCACTCCCACGAAGAGTCGGTCTCCGGGAACGAATTCACCGGGGATCTCCTGCATCACGGAATCACCGGGAAAGAGCCGGAGCACATCTCCATCCCACCACTCCGACGGAGCCTCGGGACGGACCTGCACGGTGGGCAGGGCCCCGGATCCCTCGTATATCCACCCCTTGCCCGACTCCTGGTCCATGCCGATCGAGTCGAACTCCGGGTCCTCGATCGGGAGCGGCACGTGGACCGGCGGTGATTTCGCACTCGCGGAGGCCATGACGAAGAGTAGAAGCACCGGTGAAAGGACGAGATGTTTGTTCTTCATATGTCACACTGTACGTCCACCCCAATCCCCCACCAACGCCCGACACCCACGATCGACACCTCCTCCCCCATGACGGCACTCAGAGAAGATCCTCGACCGGACGGGACCCTCCTGCTCCGCTCCGCAATGCTGGCATCGGCTGGGTTCCCTCACGCGTTCTCGACGTCGATCGGTCCAGGGGGGCGACTCTTCGACCTCAGTCGGCCGGGACACAGTCCGATCGAAACCCGCGCCGACCGGCTCCAACCCGACATCGATCTCTTCTCAGCCGCGGTTGTTTCCGACGCGACCCTCCACTCTTCTCACCAGGTCCACGGGATCGACCTGGTGCATGCCCGCGTCGCCGATGACCGCGATGCGGATGCCGTCTGCACCACGGACCCTCGAATGATCGCGGCGGTCCGAACCGCGGACTGCGTCCCGATTCTTCTCGCCTGCCCGGCACGGAACGAGGCGGTGGCCGTCCACGCTGGCTGGCGGGGCCTGGTGAACGACGTCCCCGGCGCCGCAGTGCGGTGGCTGGCTTCAAGGAATTCGGTTCCGGAAGAGATCATCGGCGCGATCGGACCCGCCATCGGGGCCGACGCGTTCGAGATCGGTCCCGAGGTGGCGAAAGCATTCGAAGCGGCGGGACTGGGAGCGATGATCCGCCCGGGCTCTCCCCGACCACATGCCGATCTGCATGCCGCCGCTCGACGACGGCTCCTGGCTGCCGGAGTGGTCGCCTCCCGGATCGACGGTGAACCCACCTGCACGGCATCCTCCCGGCGGTTCTTCAGTCATCGCCGGGACGGGGGCCGGACCGGACGGCACCTCGCGGCCATCGCCGCACGTGGACCCGCTGGATCGGATCCGTCGTATCTGCGACCATGAAGGCAATGAGCCACGGCGATCAGCACGAGCAGGACCGAGGATCCATCGACGACATTCTCGCCAATCTGGATGTCGCCGCGCTCATTCTGGGCCTCGATGATCAAGAGATCTGGCCACGGCTGCTCGCGGAAAGAATGGTTTCATCCCGCCGCGATGACGATCCGGCCTTCATCTCGGCGGTGACCGTGAGATCCGGGCGTCCTCCGGTCGTGCTGCATGCGGCTGGAACGACGATGGACGAGGACACGCGGGACCAGCTCGTATCGGAAGTCCTCGACTCGATCGACGACGATCCGATCTTCGTTGCGGAAGATCCGTCCTTCCTCGCGGGACGCATCGATCCGGATCATGTCCTGGTGGTGCAGGCGGCCTCGAATTCCAGGGAATCGTCCCGAGAGCTCCTGGGAAATGCGCTCCGCGTCTTCATCCCCCCCATCATCGCGGTGGAGAGAGGAAGAAGACTTGTGGAGACGTCTCGGAGCCTCGAAAACCATCGACTGCTCGAACGACGCATCGCGGAGACGCTGAGCGGAGTCACCAACATCCGCGAACTCGGCAGGGCGGTCAACGATCTCGCCGCCCAACTCTTCGACATCGAGTTCACCGGGATCTACTTTCGAGATCCCGAATCCCACAATCTGAGACTGGTCGGGGCCCACGGTCTCGACCCCGACGAGATCCGCGAAGCCGAGCGAACGGCATGGGAAAGACATCCGGGTCGGGTGATCCGACGCGGAGATTCAATCATGGTCGAGGACACCCGCGCGGACCCCGACCGCAGAAGCGTCACCCCGGCCCGCCGCCGGGTGGAGATTCGAAGTCGTTGCTATCTCCCCGTGAACTCCGGGGGAGAGATCGTGGGGACCCTCGGTCTCGCCTCGAGCCGGCCCGGCGCCTTTGGTGAATCACACGTGGAGGGCATGGAGTTCCTCGCCGACCTCGCGGGCCTGACCTGGAGCAGGCTCCTCGAACAGCGTCGTCGGGAGACTCGCGACCAGATCCTCATCGCAGCCGGCGATGCCGCGGAGCGACTCCTCGGTGCCCAACACTGGAAGGACGTGTTGCCGGGGATCCTCGAGATGATGCGCCGATCCTTCAAGGCGGAGGCCACCTGGTTCATCGAGGAAGACGGGGTCGCGGTCGGGATCGAGGGGACCACGAGCTTCCCCCCCGAGTTCGTGCGACGGGTGCTGGAGTGCGAGACCGGCGGAATGACGGGCAACGGCTTGGAACCGGTGCCGGGATTCGATTCTCCCGATCCCCGCTTCGCCCATCCCTGGGTCGCGGTCCTGGTGTCGGCGGAGCACCTCGACAAGGCCATCCTGCTGGTCACCGACGGATCCGAAGGCCGGGTTCACGACAGTCATTCGATCGCGGCGGTCCGGGCCTTCGCGGAGCCCCTGGCCGCGAAGATCGCACGCGACGAGCTTGAGCAGCGACTCGCCTTGACGGATCGAATGGAACTCCTCGGCCAGATGGCGGGAGGCGTGGCTCACGACATCAACAATCTGCTCACCCCGGTGCTCGGACTCGCCTCGGCACTCGCAGTCGGCGAAGCCGACGAAAGGCGGCGTCGGATGCTCGAGGACATCAAGCTCGCCGCGGAGCGAGGAAGGGACTTCGTCGAGCAGGTCCTGCTTCTCACCCGGCGCAGGGTCGCCACCGAAGAGCGGACCAACCTCGCGGAGGTGGTCGAGGAGGCCGTGACGCTGCTCACCCCGTCCACCCCCGAGGAGATCCGGCTCGAGACCCGGATCGAGGATCCGACCATCGGGGTGATCGGTGATCGCACCGCGGTGCTTCGCCTCGTGCAGAACCTGGTCACCAACGCACGCCACGCGATCCAGGACGGACCCGGAACCGTGCTGATCGCATTGGAACACGATGAGACCGGCGAGGCCGCGGTGCTCGAGGTGATCGACGATGGCACCGGCATGCCGGAAGAGGTTCGTTCCAGACTCTTCGATCCGTTCTTCACCACCCGAAGAAGCAGATCCGAACGTGGTCTCGGCCTGACCATCGTGCATCGCATCGTCACCGAACTTGGAGGAGAGGTTCAGGTGGAGAGCCAGCAGGGGGAGGGAACGACCTTCAGGGTGATCATCCCCAGCGTGAAGATCGATCCAGGGGAGGACCACCAGGTCTCCAGCGGACGGCGGGCGGACCTGGCAAGGGGAACCGGTCGGATCCTCGTCGTGGACGACGACGAGATGGTTCGATCCACGACCGAGGCCCTGGTGGCTTCCCTCGGCTATGAGGTCGATACCGCCGACGGTGGACGGGAGGCGATCACCATGACCGGTTCGTCCCGCTACGACCTGATCCTGAGTGACCTGAGCATGCCGGGCATGGACGGCCTGGAACTCATCAGAACCCTCCGGGGTCAGGGCTACCGCGCCGCCGCGGCCGTCTTCACCGGCTACGGCGAGGACGCGATCGCGAGGGCGGATGAATCCGGTGTCGACGAGGTGATTCGGAAGCCGATCTCCCGGGATGACCTGGGGACCACCATCCAGCGTCTGATCGAACAGGCCGAACCTTGAAAGCCCCGCACCCGCGGTGGAGGAGGGGATCCGGCCGGGATCACGATGAATCGACCGGTGGTCGCCTGTCGGAGCATCGATTCCCGTGAGCGAACCAACGGCGGATCCATCCAAGGAAGGTCTTCCCGAAACCTGGGTCTCACGGGTCCGCACGGACTTCGCGGATCACCCGGACATCGCCGATCGAATCCTGTCGGGCACCCGGCGACCAAGATGGCGGGGCCTCCGCATCAATGGGCTTCGCGGTGATCCCGATACGACCCGCCGGGAACTCGAGCGGGACGGAATCTTCGGCGATTCGCTCCCCTGGTTCACGGATGCGATGGTGGTCGATCAGGAACAGGCCACCCGGGCCCGGGACCATGCGGCGTGGGCCGAAGGACGAATCATCCTGCAGTCACCGAGCTCGCTAGCCGCGGTCCGGGCCATGGATGCCCGCCCGGGGGAACGCATTCTCGATCTCTGTGCTGCGCCGGGAGGGAAGTCCGCGGCCATCGCGGCATCCACTCCGGGAACGATCGAACTGGTGGCCAACGATCGCAGCCGGAATCGGTGCCATCGCATGCGGGCGCTGTTCGTCAGCCTCGGAGTCGAGGCCCGGGTGAGGGTCGGGCCCGGGGAACGCATGCCCGGTCCGAGGGAGGGAGGATTCGATCGGGTGCTGGTCGACGCTCCCTGTTCGGGAGAAGGACGCTTTCATGTCGACGATCCGGAATCCTGGTCGAAGTGGTCGGTCAAGTCGACCCGACGACTCGCCTCGCTCCAGAAGTCGCTTCTCCATGCGGCGATTCAACTCGTGAGGCCCGGGGGGCGCATCGTCTATTCGACCTGCACCCTGGGTCGAACCGAGAACGAGGCCGTCGTCGCCCGAGCCTTGCAGCGCTACGGAGACGAATCCCATGGGCTGAGTCTGGATCGGATCCACGATGATCTGCCGGTCGGCCTCCCGCTTCTCGATCCGCCGAAATCGGGGGGGGACTGCGCCGCAGCCATGAGGCGATACGCTCCGGGCACCCCGGGGACCGTTCCCGAATGCGCACTCGACGGATTCTTCATCACGTGCCTGGTCCGAGGCCGCGGGTGACCGGAACGATCCGATTCGAACCGATGTGAAACCGGTGCCATGCGCATCGACCCGGAAAACCGCCAACTTGAACCTGCCGGGACGCCTTTCACGTTCCATCCCGGCGACGCGATACCCTGAAGGCATGTCCTCCCACCAGAACACCTACGACCTCGTCGTGATCGGCAGCGGCCCGGCGGGACAGTCCGCCGCGATCCAGGCCTCGAAGCTCCACAAGCGGGTCGCGATGATCGAGAAGTACCCACGGGTCGGAGGCGTCTGCAACTTCACCGGGACCATTCCCTCCAAGACCCTGCGCGAGGCTATCGTCGAAACCGTCGGGCCGGTCGGTCGCAACGGCGGCGAATGGCGCCTGACGCGTCGACCCGAGATGGCCGACCTCCTGGAACGCGTCCGCCAGGTCATGCGGTCCGAGGCCTCTGTGGTGAGGGACAGCCTGGTCCGCAACGAGATCGAGGTGATCACCGGCGAGGCATCGCTGATCGATCCCCACCACGTCCGGATCGCAGGGGACGGCGAGGACAGGGTGATTTCCACCCGCCACATCATGATCGCCTGCGGGACGGTCGCCGCCTCCCCTCCCACCGGCCCGAGCGACGGGCGACGAATCCTGACCAGCGACGACCTCGTCAAGCTGGAAGCGCTGCCCTCCAGTCTCGCGGTGGTGGGCGGAGGGGTGATCGGCGTGGAATACGCATCGATATTCGCCGCCGCCGGGGTTCAGGTGACGCTGATCGACCGTCGCGAGAGACTGCTGGACTTCGTGGACCGCGAGATCGTCGATGAGCTCATGCACCAGATGCGGAACCTCGACGTCACCTTCCGGCTCGGGGAGGCCGTCGCCCGCGTGGAACTCTTCGAGGACGGGAACCGTTCCGAAGTCGACCTGGAACTGGAAAGCGGGAAGCGGATCGTATCCGAGTCGGTTCTCTTCTCCATCGGTCGAACCCCGGTCACCGGGGCCCTTTGCCTCGACGAGGCGGGAGTGGAGACCGACGACCGCGGAAGAATTCCGGTGGACGAATCCTTCCGTACCAACGTGCCCTCGGTCTTCGCCGCCGGCGACGTGATCGGATTCCCCGCCCTCGCCGCCACCAGCAGCGAGCAGGGACGGATCGCGGCCTGCCGGATGTTCGGTCTCGAGGTCTCCGACTTCGACCCGACCTACCCGTACGGGATCTATGCGATTCCGGAAATCTCGATGTGCGGGGCCACGGAAGAGGCGTTGACCGACGATCGCGTGCCCTACGAACTCGGCGTGGCTCGATATCGCGAGACCGCACGAGGCCAGATCATGGGCGACGACACGGGGATGCTCAAGATGCTCTTCCATCGCGAGACCCGGAAACTCCTCGGGGTCCACTGCATCGGCACCCATGCCACCGAACTGATCCACATCGGCCAGGCGGTCATCGCCCTGGGTGGTGATCTGGACTACTTCCTCAACGCGGTCTTCAACTACCCGACCCTCGCCGAGGTCTACAAGATCGCCGCCCACAACGCCGCGAATCGACTTCGACACGTCCGCCGAAGATCCGGGGTCGGCGAAGGCGAACGCTCGGTCGAACCGGTGCTCGCGGCGGAAGTCCCCGAGAACGTGGACCCTCGTCCGGTGCCCGCGAGCCGCCTGACCGAACGGACGGAAACCAAAGACTGACCCGATCCCCCGGCTCGGTCGGTCCAGCCGGCGAATGAGGATCCTCAGGATCGAGGACCATGGTCCGGTTCTCCCTCGCGATGTGCGCGAAGGCCCTGCGCGGCGATCCCACGAAGATCACGTCCGCGGGCTCCTCGCCGGCGTGAAGCATGGCGAGGCATATACTCGGATCCCGATGGCTTTTTCCGGACTTCCTCGAGTGGTGGCTGCCGCCGTCCTGACGGCCCTCGCCGCCGGTTCGATCTCCTCCGGGGGCCAATGGCCCCCGATGGAACCGGTCGCGGACCTTCCCCGAACTCCTTCGATCCGAGCGCCTCGCAGTGTCCGCCCGATCCCCCTTTCCGACGGGAGATGGCGAGTCACCTTCTTCATGGACTTCCCCGAAGCGGAGGTCCTCAGGCTGGCGGGGTCGTTCAACGGATGGGACCCCTCTCGAGGCGAGATGCGGCGAGACGCCCTCGGACGCTGGACGACCACCCTGTTCCTCGATCACGGCACGCATGGCTACGTGTACGTCGCCGGGGGGGGGCGAAGGATCCTCGACCCCTTGAACCCCGAGCGGCAGGTCGGCGGACTCGATGGCCGATGCTCCGTGTTCGCCCTCGGTCCGGAGGCTCTCTTCGTTCCCGACGACGCCCGGACCGGTGACGGTCGAATCCAGGGGGCGGCCCTCCTCCACGACCCCACCGATCGCCGCGATCGACGGGATCTCTCGGATGGTCGGATCCAACTGTCGATCCGGACCCTGCGTGGCGATCTGGAGGCGGTCGAGGCGGCCTTCGAGGACGGATCGAGGATTCCACTCGAAGCCGGAGCCCCATCGGGCCGATTCGATCGCTGGGGAGTCCAGATCCCCGCCGGTCTCGAGGGGCTGCAGTACACCTTCATCTATCAGGACGGAGACAACCGGGTGCGTCATCCAAGCAAATACACCCTCGATGGAAACGGATCCCGGGTGGTCCACACCCCCGAGTGGGCCAGGCATGCGACCTGGTATCAGATCATGGTCGAGCGGTTCCGGGATGGAAACAGCGACAACGATCCGGTTCCGATGCATCGATGGACGGCTTCCTGGTACGAGTCCAGCCCGCCGGAGGGCGAGGACGGGCAGACCTTCTACGAACACTTCATCTTCGATCGGCACTACGGGGGCGATCTGCAGGGACTCGAGGCGAAGCTGCCTTATTTGAAGGACCTGGGAATCGATGCGATCTATCTCAATCCGATCTTCCAGGCCACGACCCACCACAAGTACAACGCGACCGACTACCGGCACGTGGACGAGTGCTTCGGCGCCGGAGCGCCGGACTTCGAGGAGACGATCGCCAAGGAGGATCTCACCGACCCCGCGAGCTGGATCTGGTCGAAGAGTGATCGCATCTTCCTGGACTTTCTCAAGGAGGCCAAGCGACTCGGATTCCGGGTCATCCTCGACGGAGTCTTCAACCACGTGGGCACCGATCATGTCGCCTATCGCGACGTGAAGGCCCGCGGGACCGAATCGCCGTTCGCCGACTGGTTCAGCGTACGATCCTGGGATCCCTTCGAATGCGAAGGCTGGGCGGGTTTCGCGGAACTTCCCGTCTTCCGCAAGGATGCTGAACACGGACTCGCCTCGCAGTCCCTTCGGGACCACATCTTCGCGATCACGCGTCGCTGGATGGATCCCGACGGAGACGGGGATCCCTCGGACGGCATCGACGGTTGGCGACTCGACGTCCCCGAAGAGGTACCGATGTCGTTCTGGATCGAATGGTGTGAATTCGTCCGTTCGATCAATCCCAACGCCTACATCGTGGGAGAGATCTGGAAACCCCGCCCCGAATGGCTCGACGGCCGCACCTTCGACGCCGTGATGAACTACCCCTTCGCCGAGATCGCCCTGGCCTGGATCGGAAACCGGGAGGCGAAGATCACCGCCTCGGAGGCGGCCCGCCGTTTCGAGGAGCATCGCGAGGCCTATCCGCCCGAGGTGACCTACGCCCTTCAGAACCTCGTCGACAGTCATGACACCGATCGACTGGTCTCCAAGATCCACAACCCCGATCGCCCCTTCGATTCGGGAAACCGGGAGCAGGATGATCCGGGGTACGACGGGTCCAAGCCCCCCGCGGAGGCGTACGCGAGGGCCCGCCTGGTCGCGTTCCTGCAGATGACCGTTCCGGGGGCGCCGATGATCTACTACGGCGACGAAGTCGGCATGTGGGGTTCGGATGATCCCAACAATCGCAAGCCGATGATCTGGAACGACCTCGGCCCCTACGACGATCCGAAGCAGGTGGTGATGGAGGAACATCACCGCTTCTATCGAGAGGTGATCGCCCTTCGAAAGGCGCATCCCGCCCTTCGCACCGGATCGATCGAGACCGTGCTGACCGACGACGACCAGGACGTGATGGCGTTCGTCCGTGAGAACGAGGGGGAGGAGGTCCTGGTGGTGATCAACGCCGGATCCGAACCTGCGACCATCACCATCCCGTTCTCGATGGAGGAATGGTCTTGCGCCTTCGGCGGAGACGGGACATCTGGTCTCCAGGAGCCTGGTGAACCCACCGAGGTGCCGACGACGATGTCCTTACCCGGAATCATGGGACGGGTCTGGACACGATCGAAGTGAACGAGACCACATGAACCCTCACCCACTGCTCCGCGAACGAACCGCCGGAGTCATCCTGCATCCGACCTCCCTGCCGTCGCGGCGGGGCGCCTTCGGCATCGGGGATCTCGGGTACACCGCCCGAAGATTCGTCGACTGGATGCGAGCCGCCGGTCTCTCCCGCTGGCAGATGCTTCCCATCGGTCCCGTGGGGGCGGGGGATTCACCCTACAGCTCCCTCTCGAGCTTCGCGATCGAACCGATGCTGGTCTCGATCGCGGATCTCGTCGATGAGGGTCTGCTCCCCACCGCGGCCCTGCGAAACACGGCCACGACCACTAGGGACGATGATCGAGGCCGAGCGTCCTGGCGACGAGTCCGGGCCTGGAAGACCCCGCGGATCGAAGCTGCGTTCCGAAAATTCGCCTCCAGACGCGGCCGGCGGGGATCCGGGGGACGAGACCATGTCGAATTTCAAGATCGAAACGCATTTTGGCTGGACGACTGGTGCCGCTTCGCGGCGTTGGACGCGAGACGCCGACGATGCGCCGGACCGGTCCAGCGAACCTTCGAATACCACGCGTTCGTGCAATTCATCCTCGATCGCCAATGGTCCTCCCTTCGCCACCATGCGCTCGAGAACGGCATCCGGCTGATCGGGGATCTTCCGATCTTCTGCGGGGCGGACGGAGCCGACGTCGCCGCTCGACCCGGACTCTTCAGGCTTGGTCGGGATGGCGCACCGAGCGTGCTCACCGGATGTCCCCCGGACGCCTTCACCCGTGATGGACAACTCTGGGGTCACCCCCACTATCGATGGTCGACCCACCAAAGGGACGACTTTCGATGGTGGCGATCAAGGGTGGAGACCACGCTGGATCGATTCGACCTGCTTCGCATCGATCACTTCATCGGCTTCGTCCGCGCCTACGAGATTCCCGGTGCCGCGCGGAACGCAAGGCAGGGGCGATGGGGCCGGACCCCGGGCCGGAAGATCCTCGAACGCCTTCGCAAGGATGTCGGGCCTCTCCCCTTCATCGCCGAGGATCTCGGGGAGGTCACGCCTTCGGTCCACCGTCTTCGCGACGACTTCGGTCTTCCCGGAATGCGCATCCTCCAATGGGCCTTCCATGACGAGAACGGCCGGTCGAAGGACCTGCCCCATCGACATCCGCATCGGGCCGCGGTGTATCCGGGAACCCACGACAACGACACGGTGGCCGGCTGGTACCGCTCCCTGAACCGGGGATCCAGGCGTCGATTCATCGCGTACGCGGGCGAAGGGGCCGAGGTCGATCCGGCACGAACCATGGTGCGACTGGCGCTGACCAGTCCCGCCGACACCGCCATCGTCCAGATGCAGGACATCCTCGGACTGGGCCGGGGCAGCAGAATGAACGTCCCCGGGAAGCCGAACGGCAACTGGACCTGGCGTCTTCGACGCGGCGACCTTTCGATTCCAAAGGCACGACGTTGGTCCGAGCTGGTGACCGCTTCCGGCCGCGGAACCAGTTGAAACCCGCGAGTACCCCGCTTCCGGGACCCACGCGAACCTCGACTTCGGCGATGATCACGGCCACCCCGCCCCGGATCGATCTCCCAGATGACAAGAACCTCCAGAACCACTCCTGACCTGATCGTCTCCCGTCTCCTCGCCCTCGCCGAAGATGTGGGCTGGAGCTGGCGGGAGGTGGTCCAGAGGCCCTTCGCCATGCTCGACCCGGTGGCGTGGGAGGCGGGCGATCACGCACCGATCGAGACCGTGCTTCAGGCATCCAATGCCCGCATCGAAGCGGCGTGCGAGGATCGAATCTTCCTCGACGCGTTGTCGGAGGCGGAGCGCCTCCTGGCATCGGCCCGGAAGACGAGTCGGTGGTTTCCCGCCGGTCACCGGGGCCGGGACCGCCGACTGAAGGTCGCCTACTACTGCTCGGAGTTCGCGATTCACGAATCTATGCAGCAGTATTCAGGAGGACTCGGGGTTCTGGCCGGCGACCACGTGAAGAGCGCGGAAGAACTGGGCGTGCCGCTGGTGGGAATCGGTCTTCTCTACCGTCATGGCTACTACCGACAGCAGTTCGAGTCCGATGGCCGACAACGGGTCCTCTACCCTGACTACGACTTCGATCGCTACCCGGTCGAGGAGACCGGGCTCTCCATCGCCTGCCCGATCGGACGCCGCACGGTGACGGCTCGAATCATGAGGCTCCGGCTCGGTCGGACCTCGCTCCTGCTTCTCGATGCGGATCTCCCTGAAAACCGGCCGTCGGAACGCGTCCTCACCGAGGGGCTCTACAAGGGGGAGTCGGATCTGCGCATGCGGCAGCAGGTGCTGCTCGGCGTCGGTGGCGCCATGGCCCTGGCGGCGATGGACGAGAAAGTGACGGTTCACCATCTCAATGAGGGCCATGCCGCCTTCGCCGCGATCGAGCGGGTAGCCGGCCTGGTGGAGGATGGAGAAACCACCGAATCCGCGGTCGAGAAGGTCCGCGCCTCCACCGTCTTCACCACCCACACTCCGGTGCCCGCGGGTCACGATCGCTACCGGGCGAGAGCGGCGGCTGCGGTCATGACCACCGTACTGAAGCGGGCCGGACTCACCCCCCGCGAATTCGCGGATCTGGGCCGGGAACGCCCCGGTGACTCCGAGGAACCCCTGTGCATGACGATCCTCGCCCTGCGACTCGCCGCCCATGTCAACGGCGTCGCGAAACTCCATGGCGAGATCAGTCGTGGCATGTGGCAGGGTGTCTATCCCAAGGCCGGGACGACGGACGAGGTCCCCATCGGATCGATCACCAACGGGATTCATCCCGGGACCTGGATGGATCCGGCGGCGGAAGCATTCTGGAAGCGGACCATTCGCCTGCGTCCGGAAGTCGCCCGTCCTCGGGAGGACCGATGGGCGGGGGCGACCACGGTGGATCCCGCCGAAGCCTGGGACCTGCGTAATCGGATGCGATCGAGGCTCGTTCGATTCGTTCGCGATCGAGTCGTTCGCCAGGCCGTGGAACGCGGGGGCACGCCGGATGAGATCCTCTCCGCGGGGCAGGTGCTGCGCGAGGACGCCCTGACCATCGGATTCGCCCGACGTTTCGCGACCTACAAGCGGGCTCCGCTGATCTTCAGGGACCGCAGACGACTCGCGGCGATCCTGAACGATCCGGAAAGACCCGTGCAGATCGTCTTCGCGGGGAAGGCCCACCCTCGCGACGAGGGGGGGCAGGCCTTCGCCCGGACGATCTTCCAGATGTCTCGACGACCGGAGTTCCTCGGCAAGGTGGTGATTCTCGAGGAATACGACATGCGAATCGGACGGGAAATGACTTCGGGATGCGACGTGTGGCTCAACAATCCCATCCGCCCCCACGAAGCCAGCGGGACCAGCGGTATGAAGCAACCCATGCACCTCGGCATCAACTGTTCCATTCTCGATGGATGGTGGCCGGAGGGTTTCGATGGTCGGAACGGCTTCACGATCGTCGGTCATCCCCGCCGGGCCGGGGATGCCGCCCGGGATGCGGCCGATGCGGATGCGCTCCATGAGGTCCTCGAGAACCAGATCGTGCCTGAGTTCTTCCGGCGAAGCCGCGACGGTGTCCCGCGGCGATGGATGAAACGAGCCCTACGAGGTGCCGCCACGATTCCCCCCGTGTTCAACACCCACCGCATGGTCGGTGACTACGTGGAGCAGGCCTACCTGCCCGCACATCGAGCCTGAAACCCGCACTCCGGGCGGCGATCACGACGAAGCGAGCCGCATCCGGGGATGCGGCTCGCGGTTCCATGGTTCGGATTCGGAACTGGCAGATCAGGAGCCCTGGCTCAGAGCCCGCAGTCGCAGTTGGTCTGGGCGAGTGACGCACAGAAGGAATCCCAGACGGTGGTGCAGCAGATCGGATCGATGGCGCAGACGATCGCCTCGCACTCATCATCCGAGCACCCGGGAATCTTGCCTGGGAACTCGCAGGTTCCGCAGTTCGCGTTTTCACCGGGGCAGTCGCCCCATTGGGCCAGGAGCAGTCCGACATCCGCTCCGTTCACGGCTCCGTCGCCATTGAGATCCTCATCACCCTGCCAACCCTCTCCCCAGGCCGCCAGCATGATGCCGAAGTCGGCGCCGTTCACTCTGTCGTCGGTGTTGAAGTCCCCGATGCATTCCGGACCGTTGCCATCGGCTCCCCCGATCGCCACCGCGTACTGATCACCCGCGATGTCCGCGAAGTTGACGAACCGCGGTTCCCCGAGATTGCCCCCGGCGGGAATCGGTCCCAGCACCTGGTTGGAGATGAAGTCGTGGCCGTTTCCATTGACGAAGGCGGTGACCAGAATCGGATCCGCCGGTGAATGACCGAGCACCGAGAGTGGAATCGATATCTCGACTCCGGTGAAGACCCCGGCGCCCCCGTCGATCTCCGCCTGTTCCCCCGCGGAGACTCCGGCGACGTTCGAATTGTCGATTGCGATCCGGATCAGGTTGTCGGCGGACAGTACTCCGGCCGACCCCGAACTCCCGGGACCAGCGAAGCCGGAATCACCTGCGTCTCCTCCCAGAGTGGGAAGCTGTGCGTAGCTCAGGTAGGTGTCGTAGGGCGTCACACCCTTCTTGTCCGGAGTCCCGGAACCACCGGTGAAGGTGATCCAGAAGTCGGGTACGAATCCGGCATCGAAGGTGAGCCCCGGTTGAATCTCACCGGTCGCAGGGTCCTCGAAACGCCCCATTCGATTCAAGGCGCCGAAATCGACATCGACGTTGTCCCCCCGAAGCGGATTCTGTCCGACACCCGGAACGGCATCGATGAACAGGTCGATCTTGTTGAAGTTGCTCTCCAGGTTGCCCGCGATCACCAGATGCAGCGTGTCGCCCGACACCTGGGCGAACAGGGCGTCGATCTCCGAACCGTTGCAGAAATCCTCCGTACCGAGATTCGCATCCCCGAATCCGGTCTGGACCTGCTGGAGCATGATCGCATCCCCATATGCGACGTCGGCCAGGCCGTCGATCACGATGTCCTGGGCATGGAGGGTCGAAGCCAGCAAGAGCGTTCCGCCCAGGGCGATTGCATTCCAGTCGTTCATCTCGATGATCTCCTTGCTTGATCGTGCATCAACGGTCTCTTCAGCTACCAGTCAGAAAATAACGGGGCTCGAGTGCACATCCAAGGTCCAGTTGACAATTTGGCCTGCGAGCCGTTCTCAGGGCCGCGAACAGCCTTCCGTCCCGGTTCAGGGACAGGGACCCCAGACCGCCAGCAGCAGGCCGACATCGGCACCGGCCACGAATCCATCCTGATCGAGATCGGCGGGGCATTCGTCGCACGATCCCCAGTTCGCCAGCATGACGCCGAAATCGGCTCCATTGACCTCTCCATCGCCGTTGAAGTCGCCCGTGCAATCCGGCACCACGCCTTCGATGGCGATCGCGAACTGCTCTCCCGGAATGGATTGGAAATCGACGAGACGGGGTTCACCCAGGTTCGCCGCCCCCCCCAGCGGGCCGATCACCTGGTTGGAGAGGAAATCGTGATTCGGGCCGTTGATGAAGGCGGCGATCGCGATGGGGTCTCCGGCCTCGTGGTCGAGCAGGGTGAGGGGGATCGCGAATTCGATGCCGGTGTCGACGCCCGTTCCGTCGTCGAGGCCCTCGCCCTCCGAGACCCCGAGAACGTTTGAATTGTCGATCGACGCGATGATCCCGTTGTCGGCGGATATCGCGAGTCCCGCACCGGCCCCTCCCGGTCCGGCGAAGCCCCAGTCGACATCCGCACCGCCTCCGGTCGCCAGACGCGACCAGTTGATGTAGGTCTCGTGACTCAAACCGACCTCCCCGCCCGCGGTGAAGTCGATCCAGAAGTCCGGACCGAATCCGGCATCGAAGCGGAGTCCGGGTTCGGTGCCCCGTCCGCTTCCCCCCATTCGGTTGAGGCCGCCGAACTTCACCTCCGGGTTGTCGGCGCGAAGTCGATTCTGCCCCTCCCCGGGGATCGCGTCGATGAAGACGTCGAGTTTGTTGAAGTTGGTCTCGAGGTTGCCCGCGAAATGGATGTAGAGGATGCCCTCCTCCACGGTCGCATGCAGGCCGTCGAGCTCGGACCCGTTCGCATGGTCGACGAGTCCGAGATCGTTGTCGCCGAAGCCGGAAGCGGTGTCCTGAACAACGATCGATTCGCCGTAGAGCGGGTCCACCACTCCGTCGACGACGATCGGTCCGTCCTGGTCACCCCCATCGTCTCCGTTCTCCGGCCGCTTGCGGGAGAAGACCAGCGCGGTGTAGGGGGGGATCTCGAACTCGGCGCTCCAGCCCATCCCGTCCCAGGGCACCGCTTCCGCCGTCACCTGGACCGGGCCGCCTCCCGTGAACTCCGCGTCGTATCCGGTCGCATTCGAGTTGAAGATGCAGTACCAGGTGCCACCGTTGGGAAAGCCGATCCGATAGGAATCCCGCAGCTCCCCCTTCCAGTTGGTCACCACCACTACGTCATCGCCGACCCCTCCCTGATCGAAGCGATGCCACGCCCCGATCTTCTCCTGGTC